>Ga0316195_10001563_pt1 | contig 10363 bp, 10 predicted proteins | sample Phised1_MG_FD_204937 | JGI IMG/M metagenome (GOLD analysis project Ga0316195, IMG submission 204937) | Coastal sediment microbial communities from Maine, United States - Phippsburg sediment 1 | ecosystem: Environmental > Aquatic > Marine > Coastal > Sediment | place: USA: Maine | collected...
AACAGATTAGTTTTGCGCCCGTAGCTCAGATGGATAGAGTGTTGGCCTCCGAAGCCAAAGGTCACAGGTTCGACTCCTGTCGGGCGCGCCAAATAGAAAGGGTCACCCATCGGGTGGCCCTTTTTATTTGAGGTGCCTGATGGTCTGAGGAGAAGCTGCAGTTCGAGCCGAGGCCGACGCAGTTGGCCGAGACAACGTTGCCGCGAGAGCGGCGACGGCCCCGAAGGGGTCCGGCCCGGCCATTCCTGTCCGGGCGTTCGTCCCGCTGCGATTGTCCACCGGACAATCGGTCGGTCCTCACCCTGTCGGGCTGAATCTCTTCCAGCCAGGATGAAACTGGCGTTCCATCTCGGATTTCGCTGAGTGGTACCAAACCCGGATTTGTCCCAGCCGGTCCCTATTGCCGCCGAGGCCGGGTTTCCCATCCGGTGGCCCTTTTTATTGACCTGCCGGCGGTCTTGCCTGGCCTAATCGAAAGGCCACACTTCCAGCCCATGAATGGCATTTCGCACATCCATGGTCAGGGCAACCGACACGACACCGGTATTCGCAGCGAGGTCGTATATTGTGATGGTCGACGGTGATGAGCCGCCTGCGATCAGGGTATCGGACAACACGCACAAACCCCGGGCAAATGCCTGTCTGGCCAGGCCGCTTGTGTCCACGCCGGCATACCTAAGCTGTGCTTCCGGGTACCTGGGAACCGGGTACGCTCTATCCTCGCTGTTCTCGCCGCGCCCAATGTAACGCAGTACATCAGCCTGGCTGTCGTTGAACAGGACGCCATCCCGAAAAGGCCTGGCATTATGGGTTCCCGCGGGGAGCTCCATCGCCAGATTGATTTGATTGCCGTTGAAATGCAGCAGGCCGCCGCTGTGCAGACCCGAGATATACATGCCGTCTGCATTCCTGATCACATTGTTGAGATGCAGCTTGTTCAGCATGATGGGGCCGTCACCCTGCTCCGGATCATACATGGAAGGTATGTACCCAGAGTCCTGCTGTTTTACGTGCATGGCCCAATTGAACTTCTCCTGGTCAAGGTCAAACGCCAGGATGCTGTCGAATCCCGTGGAGGTGAGAAACAGGGTCCGCTCGTGGACGCAGATCTCATGGCAGTGCCGCAGGTAGGGGTTACGCCACGAGTTAATCAGCTCAAATTCGGGTGTGTAGGCGAATAATTCATCGCTGGCGGCGATATAAACATTGCCTCTGTCAAAGGCAATTCCACGCAGTCCACGGTCCCAGCCGCGACCCTGCCAATCGATATCGGCCTTGTCCCAGTCTATGGTCTGGACCACCGTTCGTGCATCCAGGTCTATCAGGTAAATGCCACCATGACTCTCGCCCTGATTGCTGCCCCGGACGACGGAGGTGGTGATGAGCTTGGTCATTGGATATCCCGTGATTTGCGTAGCGTGCCCGCGGGCCGGCCAGCCATCTTAGAGGTGGGTTGCCTGGATTGGCAAGGGAAGGCACCCAATGGGCCAGGCGACTGTCCGCCGCCAGTATGCTGACCGGAGAAATCGGATGTTCCAGGTGGGAAAGCCGGGTATTTGAGTGATACCGGGTGTTTGCGCCAGTAAGGTCAAATCTTGATAGACGGGTTACGGGTCGCTACCCGGCCTTCATGCGGATCCCGTCGGCGCTTTCGGTCTCTGCCACCACCACCGGAGCTGTTTCCTTGAATACACGTACAGCAGAATTCCGATCCCTCTTGGCCGCGTACATAGCGATATCCGCTTCGCGTATTGCCTGGGCGGCACTGATTCGCCGTGGCCCCAACAAGCGAATGCCGATACTGCAGCCAACCTGTAGTTCTTGCGCCTCGTATCTCACCGGTTCGAGGGTGGCGCGCTGCAACTTGACCGAAATTGCGCGGGCCCTGGTTTCGGCTTCATCCCTGGACGTGCCAAGCTGTTGGGCGAGTACCACGAACTCGTCCCCGCCGAGCCGCGCGACGATGTCCTCCTTGCGCTTGTTGCTCTGCAGGCCCTCGGCAATCTGCCTGAGAAAATGGTCCCCCATGTCGTGGCCGTGATCGTCATTAATGTGCTTGAAGCCGTCCAGGTCGAGAAGCATTACCGCGCCGTAATCGCGATGACGGGCGCAGGCCGCCAGCGCCCGTTCCAGGTGCTCAAATAGCATGCGTCGATTTGGCAGATCAGTCAGTGAGTCGTGATAGGCAAGGTATTCGATATGCTTGCTGGCTTCTTCGTGGGCGCGTGCAAATGGTCGAACCACCCAGAAAAATATCGGTCCGGTGGATATCATCAGCAACAGCAGTCCATCCAGGAACGCCGCGGTGACCGGGTTCACGTTGAACGTCAGCTGGCTGGCGCCCAGCATGATAAAAGTCTCGGCGACGCTGATAATCAAGATAACCCGCGCGACCACCTGCCCGACTGACAGTGCATGCTTATGCACCACAGGAGCCCGCGAACCCGCCGTATCGGAATGAACCATGAGGTAAGAGGTAAGCCTTCCAGGATGGTCTGTCAATAGTCACTTTAGGCAAACCCTTTTTAAGCAAGTCTCTGCTCGCTTGCCGGCAAGGAGTGCACGCGGATTTCCAAATGGGGGTTCGAGGTTAAAAAAAGGGACCTGACGGTCCCTTTTCAAACATGCGTCGTGCCACCGTCTAGCGGGTGTGCTCAATCATCACCAGTTCGTCGATAATTTCCAGCAAAGTCTCATAGCTTCCGGCCAAGCTGCCACCGGTCATGTATTTTCCGTTGACGACTACGGTGGGTACTCCGGTGATCTTGAAGCGCCGAGCCATAGTTGCGCCCTGGCGCAACTTGGTGTCTACCGCGAAAGAATTGAATGTCTTGCGGAATTCGACGCCATCAACCCCCAGGGATATGTAAAAGTCCACAATGGCGTCCTCGGTAGTCATCATGTTCCGCTTGACGTGGATTTCCTTGAACATGGCGCCGTGGGTCTTTTCAAGGATGCCCATCGCTTCGGCCGCGTAATAGGCGCGGGCATACAACTCCAAGCCCGGGTTGAATACCGCCGGTACCCGGACAAAATTTACATAGGCCGGCTTGCGGGCCAAATAGGTCTGTACGAATGGCTCAAAGTTGTAGCAGTGAGGGCAGGTGTAATAGAAAAATTCTGTCACCTCGACCTGGTCAGGCGCGCTCACGGTCGGCTGCGCCGGATTGATCAGTGTGTAATGCTTGCCGGCTACAAACCGGGTAGCCAGGGGGGTGGGGGTTGCCTGGGCCAGGCGAATCTCGGTGCTGGCCTGGGGCTCGGAACCCAACTCGCCTTCGCCCGCTTCCACCGCCTCGGCGACGGGCTCGGCCACGGCCTCGGCGACCTCAGCCGGCGTGGTGTCAAGCGTTGCGGAAGCTTGTTGTGCGTCGGGAGCGGGCTGCGACGCGACCTGCTCCTTGTCGCTATTGCCGCATCCGGCAAGCAGGGTCACAAGCAAAATCAAGGCAAGCGGAGAAATGCATTTCATGGCGAGTTTCCTTGTCATGTTCAAATATTTTAATAGTGTATTTTCGGGGTTACTCGGAGCGCAGACCCTGGATGTAAGCTGCCACCGCACGCATTTCCTTGTCGGTCATGCGGGCTGCGACATTGCGCATCATCTGGTTCATCGAGGCATCGGTCTTGCGCGAACCTTCGCGATAGGCCTTCAGCTGGGCCACCACGTAATCTGCGTGCTGACCCGCCAGGGCGGGGTAGGAGGCTGGCGGGTTACCCCTGCCGGTCGGTCCGTGGCAGGCCGCGCAGGCCGCGATATTGGCCTCCAGGTTGCCGCCCCGATAGAGGCGTTCGCCTGCCGGAGCCAGTTCGGGATCGGCAGTGCCGGGCGCGATGGCCTGGCTACTGAAGTAGGCGGCAAGATCCTCGACGTCCTGATCCATCAGGCCCATGGCCTGCGGACTCATCAGGACGTTCTCCCTGTCGCCCGACTTGAACGCCATCAGTTGGCGCGCAATATAGCCGGAATCCTGGCCAGCGAGACTGGGCCACTGGGGATTCACGCTGTTGCCATCCATGCCATGACAGGCGGCACAAGTAGCCGACCGGGCCTTGCCGGCTTCTGCGTTACCTTCGGCTTTGGCCTGGGTAATCAGGCCGAGCCCGAGACAAATGCTGAGGTAGACAGCGAGCTTCTTCATGGCGTTCTTGCTCCGTACGGTGATACCCTCGCAGCTTGCGGGTCGCCTGCCGGCTCCTCCAAGCTGCGCAAAGACCCAGATTGTACACGACATAGCCCGTCTCCCGAATACACCGAGCCAACGAAAAGCCCGTGTCCAGCTATCCCAACACTGATTTTTTAACCAGCGCCAACCGCGCGGAACAGTTTCTGCCTGACGAGGGCCAGGAAGTTGCATTTGCCGGGCGCTCCAACGCGGGTAAATCCAGCGCGCTTAACGCCATTACCGGCCGCAAGGCCCTGGCACGTATCAGCAAGACCCCGGGACGCACCCAGCTGGTGAATTTTTTTGCCCTGGATGCAACGCGTCGGCTGGTGGATTTGCCCGGTTATGGCTATGCAAAAGTGCCGGACGCTATTCGTCGGCACTGGCGGACCTTGATGGAGTCGTATTTTGTGGGTCGCCAGTCCCTGGTTGGATTGGTCCTGGTCATGGACTGCCGGCACCCGCTAACCGAGTTTGACCAGCAGATGCTTGCCTGGTCCACGGCCAATGGCTGCCGCGTACACGTGCTGTTGACCAAGGCGGACAAATTGAGTCGCGGGGCCGCCGGCAGCACCTTGCTCAAGGTCAGGAAGGCTGTGGGCGAACTGGCAACAGTGCAATTGTTTTCAGCCACCAAGAAAACCGGGCTGGAAGAGGCACGGGCGCATCTGGAAGCATTTTTCCAGGCTCCTGAACCCATACCATCGGATTAAGGGGTTTCTGATCGGGTCGTGGACTCGAATCTTGCGGCCAACAATCCAGCTTCTGTGCAGCCAATCTTCGCAGTAGCGCCATCAGTGCGTGCGATTGGCGCCTTGCATAGGGCTTTTTCGCCCGCTATCCCCTAAGCCCGGGACAAGTCAGGAGCTCCCTAATGGGCCTCGTCCCAGTTTAGCCCCCTTGCTGCATCGACTTTTAGCGGTACTTTGAGGCTGGCCGCCTGGCTCATACGCCGGACCAGTTCTTTCTGCACCGCCGCGGCTTCCTCGTCCCTGACTTCCACCACCAGTTCGTCGTGCACCTGCATGATCAACCGGGCATCCACGGGGGAAGACTGCAGCCAGGTGTCCACCCCGATCATGGCGAGCTTGATAATATCGGCGGCGGTGCCCTGCATGGGGGCATTAATGGCGCTGCGCTCCGCATATTGGCGCAGCTGGCCATTGCGGGAGTTGATCTCCGGCAGGTAAAGCCTGCGGCCAAAGACTGTTTCTACGTAGCCCTGCTCCTTGGCCAGCTTGCGAGTGTTGTCCATGTAGGCCTTCACACCGGGGTAACGTTCGAAGTACAGATTCACGTAATCCTGCGCCTCGCTTCGACCTATGTTCAGCTGCCGGGCCAGTCCGAATGCCGACATGCCGTAGATCAGACCGAAATTTATGGCCTTGGCGGAACGCCGTTGATCCTTGCTGACCGCGTCCAGGTCCACACCAAATACCTCTGCAGCCGTTGCCTGGTGAATATCCCGGTCCTCGGCAAAAGCTTTGAGCAGACCGGGATCGCCGGACAAATGCGCCATGATGCGCAGCTCAATCTGAGAGTAGTCGGCAGCAATAAGGCAATAGCCCTTGGGCGCGATGAAGGCCTGGCGTATGCGGCGTCCCTCGGCGGTGCGTATAGGGATGTTTTGCAGGTTGGGATCCGAGGAGGACAGGCGTCCGGTAGCAGCCACAGCCTGGTGATACGAGGTGTGCACCCGTCCGGTGGTCCTGTCCACCTGACCGGGCAGCTTGTCGGTGTAGGTGGATTTGAGCTTGGCCATGCTCCGGTGCTCAAGGATCAGTCTTGGCAGCGGATAGTCGATGGCCAGTTCCTGCAGCACGTCTTCGGCTGTGGAAGGCTGTCCCTTGGGTGTTTTGCGTATCACCGGTAGCTGGAGTCGCTCGAACAGAATTTCCTGCAGCTGCTTGGGCGAGGCGACATTGAAGGGTCCACCGGCCGCCTCGTGGGCCTGAAGTTCCAACTCGTGCATGCCCTGGGCCAGCTCCTTGCTTTGACGGGCCAGCATGAAGGTATCGATCAGGACTCCTGTGTGCTCCATGTGTTGCAGCACGCTCACGAGGGGAATCTCAATGTCCTGGTATACCTGCCGTAGCATCGTATGGTGGGAAAGTCGTTCCCACATCACCTGGTGCAAACGCAGCGTTATGTCGGCGTCCTCGGCAGCGTAATGAGCCGCCAGTCCCAGTTCGACCTGGTTAAAGGTGAGCTGCTTGGCGCCTTTTCCCGCTACTTGCTCGAAGGAGGTCGTTTCCACCCCCAGGTACTTGCGTGCAACCGAATCCATGTCATGACGGGTGGCGGTGCTGTCCAGCACATAGGATTCCAGCATGGTGTCGTGCGCTATACCCCGCAGGTTGATGTCATAGCGGGCCAGGATATGCGCATCGTACTTGATGTGGTGGCCAACCTTGAGATGCTCGGAATTCTCCAGCCAGGGCTTGAGTTCGGCAAGTACGGTATCCCGGGCAAGCTGTTCTGGTGCTCCGGGATAATCATGGGCGACCGGAATATATGCCGCCTCACCGGCCTGCACGCTGATACACACGCCAACCAGTTCAGCCTGCATGTAGTCCAGTCCGGTGGTCTCGGTGTCCAGGGCGGAAAGTTCGGCCTTTTCCAGACGCGTCTTCCAGCTCCTGAGCTCCGCCAGGGTGAGTACGATGTGGTAATGGGTTTTCATGGCCGCTGGCTGGGGAGTCATCGCATCAGGGGCGTCTTGACCGGCTCCGGGCAGCTGTCGCAACAGCGAATTCATTTCCAGCCGAGTGTAGAGTTCACGCAGGGTGTCCAGGTCCGGCGCCGATTGCGTCAGTTGCTCCGGTTCCAGGTCCAGTGCCACATCGCAGTCTATGGTGGCGAGCTTGCGCGACAGCTCCAGTTGCACGAGATTCTCGCGCAGGCTCTCGCCCACCTTGCCGGGTATCTCGTCGGCATGGGCGATGATGTTGTCCAGGGTGTCATACTGGTTCAACCACTTGGCGGCGGTCTTCGGACCCACCTTGGGCACGCCGGGGATGTTATCCGAGCTGTCGCCAACCAGGGCCAGGTAGTCCACGATCTGCTCCGGATAGACATCGAATTTCTCCTTCACCCCATCCCTGTCCATGGTCTTGTTGGTCATGGTGTTGACCAGGGTGACGTGTCGGTCTACCAACTGGGCCATGTCCTTGTCGCCCGTGGAAATCAGGGTGTCATGGCCTGCAGTGGCTGCGCGCCGGGCCAGGGTGCCGATAACGTCGTCGGCTTCCACACCCTGGACCCGGAGTAAAGGCAGTCCCATGGCGGCAACTGCTTCCAGCAGTGGTTCCACCTGGCTGCGCAATTCATCGGGCATGGGCGGCCGGTTAGCCTTGTATTGCTCAAACAGGTCATCCCGAAAAGTTTTTCCCCTGGCGTCGAATACCACTGCAACCCGCTCCGGCTCATAGTCCTTGAGCAGACGGTTGAGCATGTTCAGCACACCGTGAATTGCCCCGGTAGGTTCGCCCCGGGAATTGCTTAGCGGGGGCAGGGCATGGAAGGCCCGGTACAGGTAGGAAGATCCATCTACCAGGACCAGTGGTTTGGGATTACTCATTGGTCCTCTTCGGGTTTCTGGACCGGCGTGTCGGCTGCATCGCCCTGGTCCTCTGCACCGTTTGACTGCGTCGCCTCGTCTTGCGTCTGCGTTGGCGGTTTTTCGGGCATAAACAGACCGCTCTTGTTGCCGCAACCCGCCAGCGCGATAAGCACTGCGACGGCAGTGATCAGTTGACGCGTGAGTGTTCCGTTGCCTGCGTAATTCATGCCGTACTCCCTTGAATCATGCATCCGTGCGCGCCAGTATGGCGAGTGTCAGCCGGGAGATGCAGACCAGCTTGTCCTTTTCATCCACGACGCGAATTTCCCACACATGTGTGGTTCTACCCATGTGCAGCGGCCTGGCGGTACCCGTAACCAGCCCTTCACGCACGCCTCGTACGTGGTTGGCGTTAATTTCCAGTCCAACATTGTAGTGGCTGTCAGGGTTCAAGGTCAGGTAACAGGCGAGGCTGCCCAGGGTCTCCGCCAGCGCCACCGAGGCGCCGCCGTGCAGCAAACCATAGGGCTGCCTGGTGCGCTCATCTACCGGCATGCTGCCGCGCAAAAAGTCTGGCCCAAGCTCAGTAAACTCGATGCCCAGTGAATGGGTGAGGTCCTTGTGCGAGGATGTTCGCTTGATGTCCTCCAGCGTGCAGTTCTTGAACCATATACTCATGCAGTCTTCCCTTGGATACAGTTAACCAGGGCCATCCACGAGGTGGCCGCATCAAGACCACGCATCATAGAACATGCGCCGGATTTTGGGTAAGTTCCGGCCATGGCTAATTAATGGACTCATTGGAGCCAGATTATGAGCATCACGGTTACGCGACATGGAGCGATAACGATCATTGGCCTGGAGCGGCCGGAGAGGCGCAATGCGGTGGATGGACCGACCGCCCGCGCGCTGGCCGACGCATTCAGGCAATTTGACGCAGATTCGCAGGCCCTGGTTGCGATCCTGCACGGTGGCGACAGCTTTTGTGCAGGCGCTGATCTGCAGGCACTGGCTGCGGGCGAGGGCTCAAATACCCTGCATCAGGATGGTGATGGCCCCCTGGGGCCGACCCGAATGCAGTTGTCCAAGCCGGTTATCGCAGCCATCGAGGGCTATGCCGTTGCCGGCGGGCTGGAGTTGGCCCTGTGGTGCGATCTTCGGGTGGCGGCCCAGGATGCCATGCTCGGCGTATTCTGCAGGCGCTTTGGTGTGCCGCTGGTGGACGGGGGTAGCGTGCGCCTGCCGCGCGTCGTCGGCATGGGGCGCGCGCTGGACCTGGTACTTACCGGCAGAGAGGTAAGCGCGAATGAGGCGCTGGAGATGGGGTTGGTGAACCGTGTCTGCCCGCCAGCCAAGGCGCTGGTAACCGCGATGGAGCTGGCGGAGCAGTTGGCCGCCATGCCGCAGCAGTGCCTGCGCAGTGATCGTGCGAGCGTCTATGAACAATGGGACCTGGACCTGTCTTCCGCTCTGGCGAATGAATGCAGACGTGGTATGGATGTGGTGAAGGGCAGCGAAATGAACGAGGGTGTGAAGAGTTTTGCAGCGGGGCTTGGTCGTCACGGTGTGACCATAGCCAGCCTTCGGGAAGATGACTAAGGCGTCTTGAAACTTTGTCTTTTCGCTTACAATTCACCTCGCACAGAATAAATCAGAGGTTCCCAAGTGAGGCTATTCACCTACTTTCGCAGCTCCGCGGCCTACCGTGTACGCATTGCCTTGAATCTGAAGGGACTCGCCTACGAGTCCGTACCCACGGATTTTATGAAAAATGGCGGAGAGCATCGCCTTCCGGAATTCCTGGCGCTCAACCCGCAGGGTCTGATACCGGTGCTCGAAGATGGTCAAACAGTGGTTTCCCAGTCCCTGGCCATAATGGAATACCTGGATGAGACCCATCCGGAAGTTCCGCTATTGCCCGACGGGCCGGCCGCAAGGGCCCAGGTCAGGGCCATGTGCCAGCTGATTGCCTGCGATGTGCATCCGCTGAACAATCTTCGCGTGCTGCAATATTTAAAGAAAAATATGGGCCAGGACGAGATCAACGTAGCGACCTGGTACCGGCACTGGATAGGCGAGGGGTTCGCTGCCCTGGAGACGCTGGTACAGCGTTACACGCATGCGGGCGAAGTGTGTTTTGGGGACCGCATCAGCATGGCAGATGCCTGTCTTGTGCCCCAGATGTATAACGCACGTCGCTTTGCAACCGACCTGACGCCCTACCCCGGTTTGTGTGCAGTAAGCGCAAGGCTGGAGTCCCTGCAGCCATTCATACAGGCCACGCCGGAAAATCAGGCGGACGCAAGATAGGCCTCTGTTACCATGTGCCACTTTATATCCAGCAGCGAGACAGCATGATCGGCAATCTGGAAACTGTAGAGTGCAATACCGGGGAGAACCCTGAGTACAGCGTGATCTGGCTGCATGGCCTGGGCGCGGACGGGCATGATTTTGAACCTATCGTGCCAGAGCTGGATTTGGGCGGGCGCAGTGTACGTTTTGTGTTTCCCCATGCGCCGGTTCGACCGGTAACGCTGAACGGCGGCATGCCGATGCGCGCCTGGTTCGACATCCTGAGCCTGGATCGCCAGGGCCGACCGGATGAACAGGGAATACGTACCAGTGCCGAGCAGGT
>Ga0316195_10001564_pt1 | contig 10363 bp, 10 predicted proteins | sample Phised1_MG_FD_204937 | JGI IMG/M metagenome (GOLD analysis project Ga0316195, IMG submission 204937) | Coastal sediment microbial communities from Maine, United States - Phippsburg sediment 1 | ecosystem: Environmental > Aquatic > Marine > Coastal > Sediment | place: USA: Maine | collected...
CCGGCTTCACGGTCAATGTTGGCAAAATCAACGAGGCGCTGGATCGCAATCCGATCCTGGTAACGGCATTGAATCCGGTTATCGGCTACGAAAAAGGGGCTGCCGTTGCGAAGAAAGCGTATGCCGAAGGGCGGCCGGTCAAGGACATTGCGCGCGAGGAAACGGACCTGACGGATCAGGAACTGGACCGCTTGCTGGACCCGGCCGATCTCGCAAAAGGCGGCATCAAGAACTAATGCCCGTCTCGCCGCAGGCGCTGGATGCCGCCCGTATTCGGCAGGAGCTGGCGGCTACGCGCATTCCCGGAGACCCGCTGGCGGTTAGCTCGGCGCTCGTGCGGCGTATCTTGCCAGCCCATATGGCTCGCGATTTGCGCGGCAATTTGCGCCCGGCGGGGGTTCTGGTCCCTATCATCCTGCGCCGCGATGCGCTGTCAGTTCTGTTGACCGAGCGCGCGTCAGATCTGCGCAACCATGCCGGCCAGGTCAGTTTTCCAGGCGGTGGCATGGAGGAGCAGGATCGCGACATTGCCGCTACCGCATTGCGGGAAACCTATGAAGAAGTCGGTATCCACCCAAGCGAGGTTGATATTGCCGGTTTCCTGCGGCCGACCCCCACCGTCACCGGCTACGCCGTCACCCCTGTCATTGGCTTGATTGCGCCGACCATTACCCTGACGGTGGACCCTGTCGAGGTGGAGGCAACCTTCGAGGTGCCGCTTGACTACCTGATGGACAGGCGTAACGAGGAGCATTCCGAACGCGAATACAATGGCGTCAAGGTACCGGTAGTGACCTTTCATTACGGGGGTTATCGGATTTGGGGCGCCACTGCCGGTATTCTCGTGCAACTTCGAGAGATCCTTATAAAATGAATAAAAACAATCAAATATGAACGATATCAAGAAATTACTTGATATAATGGCGGCGCTCCGCGACAAGCAGAATGGTTGCCCCTGGGACCTGAAGCAGGACTATTCAAGCATTGCCCCCTACACGATTGAGGAAGCCTACGAGGTTGCTGATGCGATTGCGCGCGGCGACAGGGATGGGCTTCGCGACGAGCTCGGCGACCTGCTGTTCCAGGTCGTCTTTCACGCGCAGATGGCCAGCGAAGAGGGGGCCTTTGGATTTGGCGAGGTGGTCGCCGCCATCTGCGACAAAATGGCTCGCCGCCACCCACACGTTTTTGGCAGTGCCGAGGAAAGGGCGAAGGGCCCGGCCAAAGGCGCCTGGGAGCAAATCAAGGCGGCAGAGCGCGCGGAGCAGGCCAACTCCGGGCGGACCAGCGTGCTGGACGGGATCGCCTTGTCGCTGCCGGCCCTGAAGCGGGCGCAGAAGATCGGCCAGCGGGCGTCATCCGTTGGTTTCGACTGGCCGGACGCACGGGGCGTGCGCGCCAAGATCGGCGAAGAACTGGCCGAGTTATCTGCTGCCGAATGCTCAGGCCGGCACAAGGACATCGAGGAGGAAATGGGCGATCTCCTGTTTGCCGTTGTGAATCTTGCCCGGCATTTGAAGGTAGATCCGGAAAATGCGCTGGCAGTAGCGAACCGCAAGTTTGAAAAGCGTTTCAGGCACATGGAGCAGCGTGCCACTGAGGAGCGCAGGAAGCTGGACGATTTTGACCTTGAGGCGCTCGAAGCCCGCTGGCAGGAAGCCAAGCGGCAGGTCTGAAGCCGGTTCCGGGCGCTCGTTCACGAAGCGTTCAGTTTCAGGCCGTTTTTCCTCCTTTTGCGTTCAGCGACCGTTCATTGCGGCGCAATTATTCTTCGTCTCAGGCTCGACGGAAAGTCGGGCCACGAATCAGAAACTGGAGAGAGACGATGAATACAAAATCCTGGATTGCGAATATAGCGGGACCAGCCATCGCTTCGCTGGTCCTGGTCGCTGGCAGCGCCAGCGCGGCGGACTATGCGTACGGTGGCAACCGGGCAGTGTATGACTATGCCCAGGTGGTCAGCGTCACGCCGGTCGTTCGATACGTGACGGTCACGACGCCGGTCAAGGAGTGCTGGGAAGACGTCGAGTACTACAGCCGACGCACACCGGACACCGGTCGCGCGGGCAAGACGCTGTTCGGCGCCATTGTCGGCGGTGTCATCGGTCACCAGTTTGGCAGTGGCAACGGCAACGACGCGGCAACCGTGGCCGGCAGCCTGATTGGCGCGGCGGTCGCCAATGGCTCCAACCGCAGCGCTTACTACCAGACTACCGAGTACTCGAGACCGGTGCGGCGCTGTGAAACGAATTACCAGTCGCACGAGGAGGAGCGCGTCGACGGCTACGATGTCATTTATCGATACCACGGCCGAAAGTACGCGACGAGGACGCCTTTCGATCCCGGCAAAAAGCTGAAAATCCGGGTAGACGTCAGGCCCGCCGCCTGAAGCGTAAGCGCACGTCGCCGGTACTGATTGTGACGAACTCCGTTGCATTCAGACCGGCGACATACCACACTTGTAACCAATGAATATTGCCCGAATACACTTCATGCGCCTGCCCACGCTAGCCCTGGCAACCGCCATGCTGTTGCTCGCCAGCGGACTATCGCTTGCCATGCAGCGGACGCCGGTCGCGCAGGCACCGGGGGGCGGCCTGGAAGCGCCCATGACGCCTGCGCTGGGCAGCCGGCAAAATAGCGGCTTGACGCTCGACCAGGCAGTGCAACAGGTTCGGGCTCAGTACAACGGACGTATCGTCAGTGCCGAAACGAAGATCAGCGGCGGCCGCGAGACACATATCATCAAAGTTCTGACCAGTGACGGCAAGGTCAAGACGGTCACGGTCCCGGGACGTCGTGTCTGACCAGGGAGACCACCCATGCGATTGTTGGTAATCGAAGATGACACCACACTGCGTGAATCCCTGTGCCGCCAGCTGGCCGAGGCCGGGTTTGGTGTGGAGCAGGCGGCAGACGGTCGCGAAGGCCTTTATTTTGCCCTCGAATACCCCGTTGATCTTGCGATTGTGGACCTTGGTCTGCCGGAGATATCGGGACTCGACGTCATTCGCGAAGTCCGGGACAAGGGAAAGACCTATCCTATCCTGATCCTGACCGCACGTGATCGCTGGCAGGACAAGGTTGACGGTCTCGATGCGGGTGCCGACGACTACGTCGTCAAACCGTTTCACTACGAAGAGGTTTCGGCCCGGGTTAATGCGCTTCTGCGCCGCAGCGGGGGCTGGGCGTCGTCGGTTTTGAGCGCGGGCCCGGTGACGCTGGATACGACCCGGCAGGAACTCAAGGTCAACAACGCGGAAATCGAACTGACCAGTTACGAATATCGAATCATCGAGCACCTGATGATGCGCGCCGGTGAAGTTATCTCGAAAACGGAGCTCACCGATCGCCTGTACGATCAGGACTTCGAAAGAGACAGCAACGTCATTGAAGTATTCATCGGCCGTTTACGCAAGAAAATGGACCCCGATAATTCCATCAAGCCGATCGAGACACTCCGCGGACGCGGCTACCGGTTTGCGCTGGATCGAAATCAGGCCGGCTAAGTCCGACCTATGTCTTCATTAAGTGCAAGGCTACTGGTTTCCGTCAGCCTTCTGCTGATTTTCTTCTTTGGCGCGACGATTGTCGTACTTGATTCGGCGTTCCGTGAAGCCGGGGAACAGGCGCAGGAAGATATTCTTGATACGCAGTTGATGGCCCTGATCGCCGAAGCTGAACCCAATGCCAAAGGCGAGCTGGAAATGCCCTTTGCACTTCGCGAACCGCGTTTCGGGAATCTCGGCTCGGGACTCTTCGGCGCATTGATGGATGAATCCGACACACCAGTGTGGACATCGCGGTCATCACTGGGCCTGGACGTACCCTATGGCCCGCGACCGGCCTCCGGTGCTCACAGTTTTTCCCGAGTAACCCTGCCGGATGGAACGCCACTCATGGCGTTGAGCCTGCATGTACAGTGGGAACTCGCGAGTGGTGAATTAAAGCCATACACGTTCAGTGTTGCCCAGAGTCTCGATTCGTTTAACGCACAGCTCAAGAGCTTCCGACGGCAGCTGTTTACCTGGTTTGGTGCGATAGCGCTCATCATGTTGTTTTCGATTTCCATTGTGATGCGAAGTCTGCTGAAACCCTTGCGGCAAATCGAATCCGAGATCACGGAAATTGAGGCGGGCAGACGCGAGGCTTTGTCGGATGATTTTCCGGACGAACTTTCCAGCGTCGCTCGCAATATGAACGTCCTGGTGGGCAGCGAGCGGGGCAGGTCCGAGAGATATCGAAATACGCTCGACAACCTCGCACACAGCCTGAAGACTCCGCTTGCAGCGATTCGTTCAATTCTCACTGAGCAGCGCTCCAGCGAGTTGACGCAGCGCGTCGAGGCCCAGATTGAGCGGATGAACGATATCGTGCGCTATCAACTGCGTAAACCGTCTACGGTGAAAACTGAAAGTTTCGGCGTGGTCGCGGTGCCGGTCGACCAAGAACTCAGGAAACTGGTCGATGGCTTGCACAAGGTCTACAAGGATAAACATCCGGCGATTCTGGTTGACGTCACCGAGGGAATCCTGTTTCGCGGCGATACTGGTGATTTCCTGGAGCTCGCCGGCAATCTGCTGGATAACGCCTGCAAGTGGTGTAAATCAAAGGTCAGCCTGACGATACGCCCGCTGCCGGGCGCGTCGGTTGACTCTGGCGGCATGCGCATGATTGTCGATGACGATGGTCCGGGCATTCCGGATGATGCGCGTGACGCATTGTTGCAACGCGGTATGCGTCTCGATGAAAGCGCGCCGGGGCACGGCATTGGTCTCGCTGTCGTCAAGGACATCGCCACCTCTTACGGTGGCGATATCCTGATTTCGCAGTCTGAATTCGGCGGTGCGAGGATTACGGTTACCGTTAATCCGCAATAAATGTAACGCTGTTACTCGTCTTTCTTGATCGCCTTGCCAATATCCAGCAGCGGTTCGATCAGGTCGAGCGGCAGCGGAAAAATAATGGTGTTGGTCTTGTCGCCGGCAACTTCTTTCATCGTTTGCAGATAGCGGAGTTGCAGCGCTTGCTTTTGGCCCTGCAATTCCTTGGCAGCCTTTGCCAGTATGCCGGCTGCCTGCAGCTCACCTTCGGCCGCAATGACCTTTGCTCGCCGCGCACGCTCGGCTTCTGCCTGCTGCGCGATGGAGCGAATCATGCTTTCGTCGAGATCGACGTGCTTGATTTCAACGTTTGCGACCTTGATGCCCCAATTGTCCGTGCGCTGATCGAGTATTGCCTGTATATCCGCGTTTAGCTTGTCCCGCTCGGACAGCATGTCATCGAGTTCATGCTGTCCCAGCACCGAACGCAGAGTGGTTTGTGACAACTGGCTGGTAGCTTCGAAAACATCCGCAACCTGGATGACCGCTTTTTCCGGATCGACGATTCGAAAGTAAATAACAGCGTTCACCTTGACAGAGACATTGTCTCTCGAGATTACGTCCTGCGTCGGCACATCCATAACGATGACCCGGAGGTCTACCTTGGTCATCACCTGGAGAAAGGGGACAAGGATGATCAATCCCGGTCCTTTCACGCTTTGGAAGCGGCCAAGAAAAAAGACCACGCCGCGTTCGTACTCCTTCAGTATCTTGATCGAGTTGTAGAGGAAAATAAGTATTAAAGCGACAATAATGCCTAGCGGGGCGACTGTCATGGCGGTTCCTTGGTGTTAGGTCTGAAGTGCGGCGTCGGATGCCGCCGACTCGGATACGGGTTCAACATCGAGAGTAAGTCCGTTCATCGCGATCACGCGGACTTTCTGATTTTTTTCGATTGGTACATTACTTCGTGCCGACCAGGTTTCACTTTCCAGCCAGACATGGCCCAGACCGGAAAACGATTCGGTGGCGATAGCCAGACCGCCGATGATCGACTCGCGTCCGACGACAGGGCCACGTTTCCTGAGTTTGAGTAAATAACTCACAAGCCAGAAAAGAAAAATGCCGGCGATCAGCGCCAGGCTGATGACGAATGTCAGTGAGATACCAAAGCCGGGTACCCCGCTGTCGAACATCATGATGGAGCCAAAAATCACCGCGATAATGCCACCGAGGCCGAGCGTGCCAAAACTCGGAACAAAGGCTTCGGCGATAATCAGGACGACACCGACGACGATGAGCGCCAGTCCGGCATAGTTAACAGGCAGCACCTGCAAAGCATAGGCAGCCAGGAGCAGGCAGATAACACCGGCAACTCCGGGGATAATTGCGCCAGGGTTGTAGCCTTCGAAAAGGAGTCCGTAAAGCCCGACCATGAGCAGAAGAATGGCAATCTCCGGGCTCGCAATCGTATTCAGGATTTTCAGTCGCCAGTTGGGTTCGAGCGTTTCGATCGTCAACGCGTCGCTGTCTATGGTGTGGTTTTCATTGTTGATTTTCACTTCCCGTCCGTTTATGGACTGAAGCAGCTCCGCGCGATCCTTGGCGATCACGTCGATGACGTTTAGCTCGAGAGCCTCTGTCGCCGTCAGCGTCGCGGCATCGCGAACAGCCGACTCCGCCCAGTCCGCGTTGCGGCCATGTGCGTCGGCGAGGCCGCGGATATACGCAATGGCGTCATTCAGCACTTTGCGTCCCATCGCTGAGTCCGGCGCGCTTGCGGACGGTTCACTTGCCTCCGACTCGTTATCGTTACTTTCGTTGTCTTCGTCCCGATCGGGTTCCCCGGGCGAAAAATCGTTGCCGCCGAGTGATACCGGGGTTGCCGCTCCCAGGTGCGTGGTGGGCGCCATCGCGGCAATATGACTGGCAAGAAGAATGTAAGTGCCGGCGCTGTCCGCGCGCGCACCACCCGGGGACACGTAGGTGACGACCGGTACTTCGGAAGCGAGTATTGCCTGCACGATGTCCCGCATGGGCTCAACAAGCCCGCCAGGCGTGTCCATGCGAATAATAACCAGCTTTGCGTTCCGTTCCCGGGCCGTTTCGATGCCGTCGATAATGTATTCGGCAGTGGCGACGCCGAGCGCGCCCTCAAGATCGAGAAGAATGGCCGTCCCGTCGGCACGCGCCCCCGTATTCCACACCAACAGGAGGAGAACCAGCAGGTGTTGAAGTCCGACCACCCTGTATTGTGTGGGTCTGTTCATATCGAGCATGATATCAGGGCTGATTCTCCAAATGGGGCTGTTGTGGCATTCTCGCTTCTCCAATAGAACGGCTGCACACGATGTTCATACGATTCATTACCACTGGCGGAACCATCGACAAGATCTACTTCGATGCGTTGAGCCAGTTTGAAGTCGGGGAGTCCCCCATCGGGCCCATTCTGACTGACGCGCTCGTTAGCTTTGACTATGAAATAGTGTCCTTGTTCCGGAAGGACAGCCTCGAGCTAACCGATGGTGACCGGCAGTCGCTCCGCGCTTATATTGCGGGCGATGACGCACAATATTTTGTCGTCAGCCATGGCACAGACACCATGGTCGAATCCGCAAAAGCGCTGCTGGACCTCGAGGGTAAGCGCATTGTGCTAACCGGCGCGCTGAGCCCGGCGCGATTCAAGACCACGGATGCAATGTTCAATATCGGCATGGCGGTGGCCGCCGTGCAAACCGTAAAGCCGGGTGTTTACATCGCGATGAACGGACAGGTTTTCCCCGCGGCCCATGTCAAAAAGAACCGCGAGCAAAATCGCTTTGAAAAAATCGGGTAGGCGCAGAGACCTACCCAGCCTGGCGTGCTGGATCAGAAGCCGAAATTGATTCCCTGGGCCAGCGGCAGATCCTTGCCCCAGTTGATGGTGTTGGTCTGTCGGCGCATGTAGGCTTTCCAGGAATCGGAGCCAGCCTCTCTGCCGCCGCCGGTTTCCTTTTCACCGCCGAATGCACCGCCGATTTCTGCCCCCGAAGTGCCGATATTGACGTTTGCGATACCGCAGTCGGATCCGGTGACGCTGAGAAAATACTCGGCATGCTGCAAATTGTCGGTAAAGATGGCCGACGACAATCCCTGGACGACACCATTTTGCATTGCGATGGCTTCATCGAGGTCCTGGCAGGAAATCAGGTACAAAATAGGGCCGAACGTTTCTGTCTGCACAATATCCCAGTCGTTTTTGGCAACCGCGATGACGGGCTTGATGAAATTACCCGGCCCGTCGAGGCGCTCCCCGCCGCAGAGAATTTCGCCGCCGGCTTTCCTGACCGCGGCGACGGCGGCTTCCACGCGTTCGAGCGCTGATTCGTCGATTACCGGTCCCATCAGTGTCCTGGGGTCGAGCGGATCACCGATTCGCACCTGGTCATAGGCTTTAACGAGTTTTGCCTTGAGTTCGTCCATGCGCGACTCATGGCAAATAATTCGCCGGGTGGTCGTGCAGCGCTGTCCCGCCGTGCCGACGGAGCCAAATACGATGCCCGGTACGGCGATGTCGAGGTTTGCGAATTCGTCGACGATGATCGCGTTGTTGCCACCGAGTTCCAGCAGCCATTTGCCCATACGGCCGGCGACGCGCTGGCCGACTTTCTTGCCAACCGCGCAGGACCCGGTGAACGAAATAAGATCCACGCGCTCGTCATCGACAAATTTTTGCGCCAGCTCATTGTCGGCATCGTTGAAGACGTAAAAAATTTCCGGCAGGCCGGCGTCGGCAAGAGCTTCATTGCAGATCTTTTGCACGGCCACTGAACAAAGCGGCGTTTTCGGTGACGGCTTCCAGATATTCACGTTGCCGCAAATTGCTGCGATGCAGGCATTCCAGGACCAGACAGCAACGGGGAAGTTGAAGGCGGTGATGGTGCCGACCAGACCAACCGGATGCCATTGTTCGTACATACGATGGAGAGGGCGTTCCGAATGCATGGTATTGCCATACAGCATGCGGGACTGGCCCACCGCAAAATCGGCAATATCAATCATCTCCTGAACTTCGCCATCGCCTTCCGCCTTGATCTTGCCCATTTCGAGCGTGACGAGGCTGCCGAGCGCATCTTTGTGGTCGCGCAGTGCATTGCCAATCAGCCGAATCGCTTCCCCACGAGCCGGTGCCGGAACCCGGCGCCACTCAAGAAAAGCCTCACGCGCCTGTTTGACAATCTGCTCGTATTCAGCCGCTGTCGATGAGCGGACGCTCGCGATCAGTTCACCGTTCGCCGGATTGTACGATTCAATTAATTTCGCACTGCTGTCCTCTGACGATTTTGAACCGAGCCAGGTGCCGGGATTGGTGTCTGACAGACCCAACCGTTTAAGAATGTCTTGCATGAAATCCCCCGAAAGGTAGCGACTTGATGCGGCTTTGGGCTCACGCCCGCGGTGCCGCGGCAGGCGCGCATTGTGCCAAGCTGCAGGCTAGCTTGCCACACCCAAATGGGTAATGTCCCGGCGCGCGGCGTATCAGCCAGTGCCCGGTCGCGCGTAATACGCGTAAGCAGCTGATTACGAGCGAAACTTTTGCGAAGCCTAGTCCCATGCGGCATAGTCCGCGCAACAGAACCCGGCGCCACGCGCCGGGGGCAACCAGGCAGATTCACGTGACCCGAACCGTATCGAAAACCGAATGGCATCCCGCCAGCTGGCAGGCGCTCACAGCCCAGCAGCAGCCAACTTACCCGGACAAAGCGGCCTTTGAACGGGCACTCGGCGACCTGAGTCGGTTGCCACCCATTGTAACGTCATGGGAAGTCGAGGCACTTAAGGACCAGATCGCGGCGGCTCAGCGCGGTGAAGCTTTCGTGTTGCAGGGCGGCGATTGTGCCGAGACCTTCGATGACTGCACGTCCGAGAACATCGTGGCGAAGCTTAAAATTCTGCTGCAAATGAGCCTCGTAATGCTGCACGGCCTGAAAAAGCCCGTGGTCCGGGTTGGCAGGATGGCAGGGCAGTACGCAAAGCCGCGTTCCGCCGATACAGAAACGCGCGACGGCACTTCGTTGCCAAGTTTCCGTGGCGACCTGGTAAACCGGAACGCCTTTACGTCGGTTGATCGCATTCCGGACCCGCAGTTGATTTTACGCGGCTACGAGCGGGCAGCGTTGACGCTCAATTTCGTCCGCTCACTCATCGATGGCGGATTCGCCGACCTGCACCACCCGGAAAACTGGGACCTGGACTGGGTCGGTCATTCCAAGATGGCCGACCGGTACCATGAAATATTGCGTTCGATTTCCGATTCGCTCGATTTCCTGGAATCAATTCTTGGTCGCGCGGTGCATGAAACACAGCGCGCGGATATCTACGCGGCCCACGAAGGCCTGCACCTGAGCTATGAACAGGCCCAGACGCGTTTCCTGGAACACCGCAAGCGCTGGTACAACCTGACGACACATTTTCCCTGGATCGGTATGCGTACGGCGCAAATTGACGGCGCGCACGTCGAGTATTTTCGCGGCATATCCAATCCAATGGGGATCAAGATC
>Ga0316195_10001565_pt1 | contig 10360 bp, 8 predicted proteins | sample Phised1_MG_FD_204937 | JGI IMG/M metagenome (GOLD analysis project Ga0316195, IMG submission 204937) | Coastal sediment microbial communities from Maine, United States - Phippsburg sediment 1 | ecosystem: Environmental > Aquatic > Marine > Coastal > Sediment | place: USA: Maine | collected...
GTCGAATTCCACGCCGAGCCACGCTGCATCGGCGCACACGCGCGCGCGCAGGCTGCTGCTGTGCTCGCCGATGCCGGCGGTGAACACGATCGCGTCGAGGCCGCCCAGCGCCGCCGCGAGCGAGCCCAGCTCGCGGCCGATCCGGTAGACGAACAGATCGATCGCCGCCTTCGCGGCCGGCTCCGCGCTCGCTTCCAGCGTGCGCATGTCGCTCGAGATCCCGGACACGCCGAGCAGACCCGACTGCTGGTAGATCAGCTTTTCGATGGCGCGCGCGTCCATCCCGAGCTCGTCCATCAGGTAGAGCATCACGCCGGGATCGAGGTTGCCGCAGCGCGTTCCCATCGGCAGGCCATCGCAGGCCGTGAAACCCATCGTGCTGGCGACGCTGCGGCCACCCGCCATCGCGCACATGCTCGAGCCGTTGCCGAGGTGCAGCACGACCGTCCTGCCCGCCGCGGCCACGGGGTCGACCTTCGGCAACACGCTGGCGATGTACTCGTAGGACAGGCCGTGGAAGCCGTAGCGCACCACGCCGCGGTCGGTGATCGATTTCGGCAGCGCGAACGCCTGCGCCACCGGTGGCTGCGCCCGATGGAAGGCCGTGTCGAAGCACGCCACCTGCGGCAGCTCGGGCGCGCGCGTCATCAGCACGCGGATCGGCGCCAGGTTGTGCGGCTGGTGCAGCGGGGCCAGCGGAATGTACTTCTCCAGCGCCGTCAGCAGTTGCTCGCTCACGCGCGCCGGTTGCGAATATTCCCGGCCACCGTGCACGACACGGTGGCCCGCGCCGACCAGCTTGTAGCCCTCCGAGCGGCTGCGCAGGAACTCGACGAGATGGTCCAGCGCGCCCTCGTGACCGAGCGCGACGCCGTCGCCCCAGGTCCGTTCCCCGACCACCGCGCCGGCGTCGTCCTTCGCAACGAAGCGCGGCGCTGTGTAGAGGCCCTCCGCCTGGCCGCGCGCCACGAGCTTCAGGTCCTCGCCCGCGGTCGCGAAGAGCGAAAACTTGATGCTCGACGAACCGGCGTTCAGTACGAGGATGACATCCGTCATGCGGCCACCGCCTTGTTCGCCGCTTCCCGCCGCGCGTGCGCTACGAGCACCGCCACGCCGCACGATGCCAGGCGCGTCATCACGGAGTCGGCGCGGCTCGTCAGGATGATCGGCACGCGCGCGCCGAGCACGATGCCGGCCGCGTCCGCGCCGGCCAGGAACGACAGGCTCTTGGCGAGCATGTTGCCGGCCTCGAGATCGGGCACGACGAGCACGTTGGCGCGGCCCGCCACCGGCGAGTCGATCTTCTTGATCTTGACCGACTCGAGGCTGATCGCGTTGTCGAGCGCGAGCGGCCCGTCGAGCAGCGCGCCCGTGATCTGGCCACGGTCCGCCATCTTGCACAGCGCTCCGGCCTCGACCGTCGACGGCACCTTCGGATTGACGGTCTCCATCGCGGACAGGATCGCGACGCGAACTTCGGGGAAGCGCAACGCGTGTCCCAGATCGATCGCGTTCTGGATGATGTCGACCTTGTCCTCCATCGTCGGCGCGATGTTGACTGCCGCGTCCGTGACGATCAGCGTCTCGGGATACGAGGGCACGTCCATCACGAAGCAGTGGCTGACGCGGCGCGCGGTGCGCAGGCCGGTGTCGCGCTTGACGACCGCGCCCATCAGCTCGTCGGTGTGGAGGCTGCCTTTCATCAGCGCCTCGGCTCTGCCTTCGCGCACCAGTTCGACGGCCTTGGCGGCGGAGGCCTCACTGTAGGGGGCGTCGACGATCTCGTACGGCGCAATGTCGATGCCGAACTTCTTCGCCACCGCCTGGATCCGGTCCTTCGGCCCGACCAGGATCGGCGCGATCAGGCCCAGCTTCGCGGCATCGACCGCGCCCTGCAGCGAGCTCTCGTCGCATGGATGAGCAACCGCCGTGGGTGTCGGCGGCAAGGCCTTGCAGATATCGATCAGTCGCTGGTATTTCTCGTGTGCCCGCTGGTCCATGGTGTCCTCACTTGCGTGGCCGCCGCTTCGCCGCGGCCTTGCGTGCGGCCGGCGCCGCCGCGCGCCCGCGCCCCTTCTTCGCCGTCGCGGCGCCGTTGCCGCGCCTGCCTCTCAGCGTGGTGCCAATCCGTTCGACGATCGCAAGCTGTTCCTCGGACCGCTCCACCCGTTCGTCGCCCAGCAGTGCGCGGGCGAGTGCGGCCAGCCTCTCCCTGTCGCCCGGCGCCCTCAGCAGATCGGGCAGCGTCGCCATGGCGCGCTCGGGTTCGTAGCGAACGACGATTTCCTGCTCGCCGCGGATGCGGCGCCACTCTTCCGGCGTCCCTGCCGGCAGGAGGTGTCCGTAGTCCTTGTTCAGCTGCTGCCTCAGTTGCAGCTTCGACAGCATCAGCGGCTCGCCCTTGTGCGCCAGCAGGCACGCCACCCGCGCGACAGCCTCCGCATAACCGCCCTTGGACATCGACGCCAGCGCTTCCTTCACGAACGGCAGCTCGCGTCCTTCGCCGATCTGTACGCCCTTCGCTTCCTCCGCCGCCTTGTCGGCGATGTAGAGCGAGAACACGTTGCCGTAGGTCTGGAAGAACATGGCCTCGCTCATCGCATCGCGCATCGCGCGGTAGTACTCGAGCGACGCACTGATCGCCGCGGCGCCCACCTTCTCGAGCTTCTGCACGGCATTGTCCCGGCCCACGCTGCGGCGCTGGGAGCGGACCATCTCCGCGGCCGGGCCCACCCAGCTCATCCACGGATTGAGGTCGGACAGTGCCCAGCGCTGCGCACGGAGAGGATGGAACTGGCGGCGCAGCTTCGCCGAGAACTCGTTGGACGTTGCCTGCACGAAGGGCTGCATGAACAGCTCGTAGGCCCGCTGGTTGAAGTCGGAAATTGCGGCAACCGCCTCGAACGGTCGTTCATCGGCGCGGTCGAAGCGGTTCAGCCGCGCGCGGATTTCCTCGAGCGAGCGCTCGGTGAACGCGACCTCGTATTCCGGTTCTCCATCGCGTCCGGTGCGTTCACCGATTTCCATCGCATACAGGCCCGGCGTCAGGGCCTCGATCGACTTCAGGACCGAGACGATCTGGGCGTGCTCCTTCTTCGCCACCTTGCCGGACACGAAGATGCCGAGGTGCCCGATGTCCTCGTGCAGCAGGCCGACGATGACCTGTCCGCGCGCCTTGATCTCGTCGGTCGATCCGTAGACGTCGGCCACCCAGTTGAAGGCCTGCTGCGGAGGCGTGATGTTGTCGCCCATCGATGCGAACAGGACGATCGGCGCCCGGATGTCGCGCAGGTCGAACGCGTCTCCGCCCCTCGTCTTCGTTTCGCCCGTCCACAGCTTGTTGCCGACGAACAGGTTGCGCGTGATCCACTCGATCTCTTCCCGGTTCATCAGGAAGAACCCGCCCCACCACCGCTCGAACTCGAGGAAACGCTCCGGCTCCGTGTCGATGTTGGCGTACAGGTTGTAGTACTTGTCCCAGAACGTGTTCGCCGGATTCAGGTTCTCGAAGTTTTCGACGAGGTACGCGCCGTCGAACACGCCGTTTCCCTGGTCCGCCGTCAATGACGCAAGCCACGTGCCGCCCAGGTTGCCGCCGGCATAACGCATCGGGTTGTCGCCGGCCCCTTCCTGCCAGGCGCCTCCCCAGTACGACATCGGTGCACCGTTGATGACGATCGGTCCCGTGTCCTCGGGGCTGGACGCGGCGACCATCATCGCGGCCCAGCCGCCCTGACAGTTGCCGATGATGGCGGGCTTGGGGCTGTCCGGATGCAGTTCGCGCACCTTCCTGACGAACAGTTTCTCCGCTTCGCAGACGTCGAGCAGCGTCTGCCCCGGCTCCGGGTCGCGGAAGAAGATCACGAAGTAGACGGGATGCCCCTCGCGCAGCGCAACGCCGACCTGCGAGTCGTCCTTGAAGCCGCCGATACCCGGGCCGTGGCCGGCCCGCGGGTCGATGATCACGTAGGGACGCCGCTTCGGATCGACGATCACGCCTTCGGGAGGCGTAATCCGCAGCAGCGCGTAGTTGACGGCTCGCGGCAGTTTCCGGCCGTCCACGACCGTCTCGTAGTCGAAGTGCAGCAGCGGCGGCTGCCCCGCCGCGACGTGCTCGATGAAGTTGTTGCCGCGCCTGCGCATCGTATCCAGGAAAAGGACCGAACGTTGCGCGACGTCGACCGCATAGCCTGCCCAGTCAGACCAGGCCTGGCCGACCGAGGCGACGTGGTCCGCCTTCTGGCCAGCCACGCCGTCCTCGTAGGCCTTCGTCAGCTGTTTCGTCAGGTTGCGCTGTGCGACTTCGGCGCGCTTGCGAAACACGAGCGACACCTTCGTCGAAATGTCCTGGCTGCTTGCCAGTTGGCGGCCGATATCCATCGCGTGCCCCTCGGGTTGAAGTCAATGAGTCTGTCTGTCCGCGACCGTGACGCGGACATCCAGGCCGGCCCGAGGCCAGGCGCCAAAGGGAGCGGATGCAGCGGGCCGAAGTGGCGAACCGCGGATGGGTCACGCCGTACAGACCCTGCATTTTGCTGCAATGCAGCGTCCGGGGTCTTATCAATTCTCGACAACCGGGAGCAAGGTTGATCCCGGTGAACGCCGGGCAGGCTCAGCCGGCGGGGCGATGCCCCCGGCAGTCCCGGCAGCGTGGTCGGCTACTTGGTTGCAGACGGGCCGCCGAGACGGTCCCCGAATTTCTTCTGCAGGTCTTCGACGATCTGCATGACAAGTTCGTTGGTGGCCGCTTGGCCGATCGAATCGGCGGAGCGCGTCCGTACGGCGTAATGCAGCATCAGCACGTTGCGGAGCTTCTCGAAGGCAAGCGCATTGCTGGTGCCGCACACGCTCGCGTCGTTGGCAAGGATGCGCTCGATGACGCCCGGGTCGAGCAGCCGCACGTTGCAGATCGATGCCAGTCGAGCCACTTCACGGTCCACTTCGTTCAGGTTGCCGGCCCACCAGGCCCCGCCGAAATCAGTCTTCGAATCACTCATGATTGCCGATCTTTCCGCCCCTTGGCCTCCGATGAGCGGGCCTCACGGGAACTTGGACGAGATGAACACATGCTGAAGTCGGCGACGCGATGAATCTTCGCTTTTCACGACACGTTGCGCGACGCCAGTCCGGGTATCTACGGACGCGGCGCGTCAGCTGACGGTGACCCGCGCCCACTTGCGCTTGCCGACCTGCACTACGTACGTCCCTGCCGGCAGGCGCAATGACCGATCGCCGACCTTCTCGCCGTCGATCTTCACGCCGCCCTGCTCGACGTTGCGGACCGCTTCGCTCGTCGATGGCGACAGGCCAGCCTGCTTCAGAAGCGCGGGAATGCCCACGGCGCCGTCCGCGTCCGCCGTCACGGTGCACGCAGGCATGTCCTCGGGGACGGCTCCGTCCCGGAAGCGCGACAGGAATTCGGCCTCGGCCCGGTCCGCATCCTGCGCGGAGTGGAACCGCGTGATGATCTCCCTGGCCAGCAGCACCTTGATGTCGCGCGGATTGCGTCCGCCCGTCGCCTGCTCCTTCAGCGCGGCGAGCTCTTCGTTGCTGCGCATCGACAGCAGGTCGAACCAGCGCCACATCTGGGCGTCCGAGATCGACATCACCTTGCCGAACATCTCGAACGGCGCCTCGGTAATGCCGATGTAGTTGTTCTTCGACTTCGACATCTTCTCGACGCCGTCGAGGCCCTCGAGCAGCGGCATTGTCAGGATGCACTGTGGCTCCTGGCCGTAATGGCGCTGCAGTTCCCGGCCCACCAGCAGGTTGAACTTCTGGTCGGTGCCGCCCAGTTCGATGTCGGACTTCAGCGCAACGGAGTCGTAGCCCTGCATCAGCGGATACAGCAACTCGTGCATCGCGATCGGTGTGTTCTCGCGAAAGCGCTTCGCGAAGTCGTCGCGCTCGAGCAGGCGCGCGAGCGTGTACTTCGCCGCCAGTTTGATCATGCCGGCCGCCCCCAGCGGTTCCGACCACTCCGAGTTGTAGCGGATCTCCGTCTTTCCCCGGTCCAGGACCAGGGCCGCCTGCTCGAAGTAGGTCTTCGCGTTGGTCTCGATCTCCTCGCGCGAAAGCGGCGGTCGCATCGTGTTGCGGCCGGACGGGTCGCCGATCATCGACGTGAAGTCGCCGATCAGGAAGATGACGGTGTGGCCCAGGTCCTGCAGTTGCCGCAGCTTGTTCAGCACCACGGTGTGGCCGAGATGAATGTCGGGCGCCGTCGGGTCCAGGCCGAGCTTGCAGCGCAGGGGAATCCCGGTCGCGGCCGACCGCGCCAGTTTCTGCGCGAATTCCGCCTCGATCAGCAGTTCGTCGCTGCCGCGCCTGATGGTCGCCAGCGCCCGTTCGACCTCCGGCGAAATCGTCAATTTGCTTTCCGCGGCCTTCATGTTCTTCCCGATTTGGCACCCCTGGGACTCGGCCGTCCCAGCATATAATCGCGGCTGCAAAAAAAAAGGCGCACCCCGGTGCGCTTTTCTGACCACCGCTCCTGCTCCGATGCCGTCCGCGATTCTAGCCAATCGAGTGCGTGCCGTTGCGACCGTCACCCGCCGGGCGCTGCGCGTGCTCGCCCGGCGCTGGCAGCGCATCGACCGTCACACGCGGGCCCGCTTGGAGCTCGGTGCGGTGTTCTCGCTGCTGCCGCTGTCGGCCGCCGTCGCGGCGCTCGCCGCGGCGCCGGCCGCGCTGGAGCTCGACAAGCTGCAGCAGACAGCGATCGTGGAGACGGTGCCGACGCCGTCGATCGTCGACCAGGTCGAGGAACTCCTTCAGCGCCAGGACGCTTTCGTGCGCGAGGCGCGCGTGGAGCGCGGCGAAACGCTGGCCACGCTGCTTGCGCGGCTCGAGGTGCGCGACGAGGCAGCGTCGAAGTTCCTGCGCACGGACCCGGGCGCCCAGCCGCTGGTGCAGCTTGCACCTGGACGGTTCGTGCAGGCGAATTCCGCCGCCGACGGACGGCTGAACTGGCTGAAGGTCTACCTCGGTGACGACGCGGATTCGCCCGACGGCACGGCACGCGTGGTGACGGCGCAGCCCTCCGCCGACGGGAGCTTCCAGGTGTCGGAGGCCAGCGTCGCGCTGGAGCGTCGCATCGAGTTGCGTTCGGGCGAAGTCCGCGTGTCGCTGTTCGGTGCGACGGACGATGTCGGCGTGCCCGATTCGATCGCGCAGCAGATGGTCGATGCGCTTGAAAGCGAGCTTGACTTCCACCGTGACCTGCGGCGCGGCGACTCGTTCCGCATCGTCTACGAGGCGCTGTACGCCGCGGGCGAATACATCCGGCCCGGCCGCCTGCTCGCCGTGGAGTTCGTCAACGACGGCAAGCGGCACGAGGCCTATTGGTACGCCGACGGCAGCAAGCACGGCAGCTACTACGCGCTCGACGGCCGGAGCATGAAGCGCGCTTTCCTGCGTTCGCCGCTCGAGTACACGCGCGTGAGCTCGGGTTTCAGCTCGAGCCGCAGCCATCCGCTGTTCGGCTACGACGCGGCGCACCGCGGGGTGGACTACGCAGCGCCCTCGGGCACCAAGATCCGTTCCATCGCGGCCGGGACCGTGAAGTTCGCGGGCCGCCAGAACGGCTACGGCAACGTGGTGGAGATCCAGCACGATGCCAAGCACGCAACGCTGTACGCACACCTGCAGAAGATCGCGCCAGGCGTCCGTCCCGGCGCCCGCATCGCCCAGGGCGACCTGGTCGGGACCGTCGGGATGACCGGCTGGGCCACCGGACCGCACCTGCACTTCGAGCTGAAGGTTCGCGGAGCGCAGGTCAACCCCATGAAGGCCGCCCTGCCGGACGCGAAGCCGCTGCCGGACGAGGAGTTGGCCGTGTTCCGCGCGTCGGCCGCACCACTGCGCGAGCAACTCGCGTTGCTCGAACGCGTCAACGTCGCCCTGTCTTCGTCGCGCTGATCCCCCATGGCTGCGCCGAGCGGCCCCGACTGCGGCGCGACCGAGCTCTACATCGGCATCATGACCGGCACGAGCCTCGATGGGGTCGACGCCGTCCTCGCCGACTGCGCCAGCGCTCCACCGCGGACGCTCGCCCATGACCATCGTCCCCTGCCGGCGCCTCTGCGCGCGGAATTGCTGGCGCTGAACACGCCGGGTGCGGACGAGATCCACCGCGCCCATCTCGCGGGCCTGGACCTTGCGCGCCTCTATGCCGAAAGCGTCGCCGCCTTGCTCCGAACCAGCGGCGTGCAGGCGCCCGCGGTTCGCGCGATCGGTGCGCATGGACAGACCGTGCGCCACCGACCCGACCTCGGGTATACGGTCCAGCTCAACGCTCCAGCGCTGCTCGCCGAGCTGAGCGGCATCGACGTCGTCGCCGACTTCCGCAGCCGCGACGTGGCCGCCGGTGGCCACGGAGCGCCGCTGGTGCCGGCGTTCCATCGCGTGGCGTTTCACCACGACGAACCGCGCGCCGTCGTGAACGTCGGCGGCATCAGCAACATCACGGCCCTGACTGGATCGAAGGTCCTCGGGTTCGATGCCGGGCCCGGCAACGTCCTGATCGACGCCTGGATGGCGTCCCGTTTCGGACTTCCGTTCGACGCAGGCGGACAGCTGGCGGCGACGGCGGCGCCAGACGAAGCGTTCGTCACCTCACTGCTGGCGGAACGGTTCTTCGCCGCAACTCCGCCGAAAAGCACGGGACGCGATCTGTTCACGCTCGACTGGGTTCTCGCCCACCCGCCCGCTCGGAAGTTGGCCCCCGAGGTCGTACTGTCATCCCTGACAGCGCTCACCGCCCGAGCCATCGCCGAGGCCATCGACCGCTGGCTGCCCGAGGCGCGGGAGGTCATCGTCTGCGGAGGCGGGGCGCGCAACGCCACCCTGATGCGCCTGCTCCAGGCGCGGCTGCGGTCACGCCGTGTGTGTGCGTCCGATACCTTCGGAATTCCCGCCGATCAGGTCGAGGCACTGGCGTTTGCCTGGCTTGCGCAGTGCCACGTGCGCCGGCTGGCCGGCAACGTCCCGGAGGCGACCGGTGCGTTCGGGCCGCGGATTCTCGGCGCCCTGTATCCAGCCAGCTGAGTCGCGCGGGCTGGCTGCGGCGAGCAACTTCGCCACCCGCAGACGAGCTCTGCATTGGCGCCCTTGCGGTGACCGAGCGCACGCCAGCGCCAAAAGAAAAAGGGCGCCTGCAGCGCCCTTTCGCTCACCGCCAACCCGTTCAGACCGAGAAGGACGATCCACACCCGCAGGTGGTGGTGGCATTCGGATTCCTGATCACGAACTGCGCGCCCTCGAGATCCTCTTTGTAGTCGATCTCGGCGCCCGTCAGGTACTGGTAGCTCATCGAGTCGATCAGCAGGGTGACGCCGTTCTTGACCATCGTGGCGTCGTCTTCGTTGATGACTTCGTCGAAGGTGAACCCGTATTGAAAGCCCGAGCAGCCGCCCCCCTGCACGAAGACGCGCAGCTTGAGTTCGGGGTTGCCTTCCTCGTCGATCAACGCCTTCACCTTGGCCGCGGCCGAGTCGGTGAAGATCAGGGGTGCCGGCATCTCGACAGCAGCGTTCATGTTCATCTCTCCAGAAGAATCTTCAGGCGATTATAGGCAAGGAAACCACTTGCGGATCGCCCTCATCAGGTCTCAGAGGTGGTGCCGCTCGCCGCCAGTTTCAATGCCGGCCGGGCGTCGGTACCCGGGGTGTAGATGAGCCGGCCTTCGACCACGGCGCCATGATGGATTTCCACGGCCCGGTAGTACACATCGCCTGTGATCCGCGCCTTCGGCTGGAGTTCCAGCAGTTCCGATACGTGCAGCGGTCCGTTCACGGCGCCCGACACGACGAGGTGGGCCGCATGCACCTCTCCCTCGACCTTGCCGTGCTCGCTGATGACGACCATGCAGGCGTCCCCGGTCACGCAGCGCACGTCGCCTTTCACGGTGCCGTCGATCCGCAGGCCTCCGGTATAGGTCACGGTGCCCTCGATCACAGTGCCCGCGCCGATCAGCGTGCCGATGGTCTTCTGCGTGGTGGTTGTCTTGTTGCCGAACATCGCCCCTCCTTACATCGTGAAAGTCTGCTGGGTTCGCGTTTCGCCGCCGGACTGGATGCGGACCAGGACCGAGCGAACCGTCGTGCCTGCCGGCACCGTGAAGCTGCCTTCGACCCGTTGATAGTGCCGGAACGCCAGAGGCGCGGGGCCCGCATTGGGCAGTCCGGGGTCGGGCAACTGCAGGACCCATGGACGGCCGCCCTGCAGCAGATTCACCGTGAGCGCCACCGCCCCGACGAAGTCCCGATCCGGCCGGCCACTCTGCTGCACCAGCAGTCGATAGCGCAGCACATTCGGCTCGCCGTCGGCCTGGATGCGAAAACTGCGAATCACGATGCCC
>Ga0316195_10001566_pt1 | contig 10354 bp, 4 predicted proteins | sample Phised1_MG_FD_204937 | JGI IMG/M metagenome (GOLD analysis project Ga0316195, IMG submission 204937) | Coastal sediment microbial communities from Maine, United States - Phippsburg sediment 1 | ecosystem: Environmental > Aquatic > Marine > Coastal > Sediment | place: USA: Maine | collected...
GGACATCTCGAGAAAACTGGCGCCGTCTCTTCCTTCAATTGTAGGGCCCATCAATGACCGACCCTTGGGTTAAGGGCGGGCATTGTATTGATGCCCGGCAATCACTGTCAAGCTGCGTGATATCCGCGTCCGGCATTGCCGGCAGGGCATTCCTGCCCCGCCGGATTTGTTTCCGGATCGGACTATGTCGCCGCTGTTGGCCCTTCGCCCTCGGCCGGAGCCTCGGATTCGCCAGTTGCCAGTGCCGTGGTTTCTTCGACCACCTCTTCTGCAGCGCTTTCTTCCATCATTTCTTCAATAGATTCAGCCGCTTGTGCCTCCAGCTCCAACTCTTTCAATTGGTCTGCAAGATCCTGTTCCCGTGTTCTCCGGCGTTCCGCATGATGCGCATAACCGGTACCGGCCGGAATCAGGCGGCCAACGATCACGTTTTCTTTCAGGCCGCGCAAGCTGTCACTCAGTCCGCGAACTGCGGCCTCCGTCAGTACGCGCGTGGTTTCCTGGAAGGATGCCGCAGAAATGAACGACTCCGTAGCCAGTGACGCCTTGGTGATTCCGAGCAGGATCGGCTCATATGTGAGCGGCTCCTTACCTTGTATCTCGAGCTGCTCGATGGTCTCGTAAGCACGAGCCCGATCGATTTGCTCACCACGCAGAAAGACGCTTTCACCGGCATTGACCACGATCACCTTGCGCAGCATTTGCCGGATGATGACCTCAATATGTTTATCGTTGATCTTCACACCCTGAAGGCGATAGACATCCTGAATCTCGCGCACGAGGTAGTCAGCCAGGTTCTCTACGCCCTGAAGACGAAGAATGTCATGCGGATTCGGCTCGCCATCAGCGATGGTTTCGCCCCTGACGACCTGCTCACCCTCGAATACGTTGAGGTGGCGCCACTTCGGAATCAGTTCCTCATGACTCTCGGCTGACTCGTCGGTGATGACGAGGCGAACCTTGCCCTTGGTTTCCTTACCGAAACTGACGGTACCTGTGTGTTCCGCCATGATCGCCGGCTCTTTCGGCTTCCGGGCTTCGAACAGATCCGCCACACGCGGCAGACCGCCGGTGATATCGCGGGTCTTTGAAGACTCCTGCGGGATTCGCGCAATAACGTCACCCACCGAGACCTTGGAGCCGTCAGTCATACTGATGATGGCGCCAGCCGGAAGTGCATAAGTTGCCGGAATTTCGGTGTTGGCGAAGTACAGATCTCCACCTTTGTCATCGACAAGTTTAGCAACCGGACGCAGATCCTTGCCCAGCGAACCGCGCGTTTTTGGATCGAGGATGACGATACTGGTCAGGCCAGTGAATTCGTCCATCTGCTCCGTAACAGTGAGACCGTCCACGAAGTCCTCGAACTGCAGCTTGCCTGCCACCTCGGTAACAACCGGGTGAGTATGCGGATCCCAGCTTGCAACAACCTGGCCTGCTGTAACTTTCGCGCCGTCATCGATTGTGATCGTTGCACCATAAGGCACCTTGTAGCGCTCTCTTTCACGGCCATGCTCGTTGATGATTGAAACCTCACCGGAGCGTGATACCGCAACAAGGTAGCCCTTGTGATGCTTCACAGTCTTGATGTTGTTCAGTTTGGCAACACCGTTGTTCCTGATCTCGATACTGTTGATCGCAGCGGAACGTGAAGCCGCACCACCGATATGGAAGGTGCGCATGGTCAGCTGGGTACCGGGTTCACCAATCGATTGCGCGGCGATAACACCAACCGCCTCACCGATGTTGATTCGATGGCCGCGAGCAAGATCTCGTCCGTAACACTGGGAGCAAACGCCGTAGCGCACTTCGCAGGTGATTGGCGAACGTACAAGCACATGATCGATGGAAAGCTCTTCGAGACGGGCAACACCCGCTTCGTCGAGAATCGTACCGGCATCAAATGCAATCTTGTCGGTGCCCGGAATCAACACTGGCTCAGCGAGAACACGACCAAGCACACGCTCACGAAGCGGCTCTACAACATCGCCACCCTCAACCAGCGGTGCCATGGCAACACCGTTGCGGGTCTCGCAATCAATTTCAGTAACAACCAGGTCCTGCGCGACGTCGACGAGTCGACGCGTCAGGTAACCGGAGTTCGCGGTCTTCAATGCGGTATCCGCCAGACCTTTGCGAGCACCGTGAGTCGAGATGAAGTACTGAAGTACGTCCAGACCCTCGCGGAAGTTTGCCGTAATGGGTGTTTCGATGATCGAGCCGTCCGGCTTGGCCATCAGGCCACGCATTCCGGCCAGCTGCCTGATCTGGGCGGCCGAACCACGGGCGCCGGAGTCGGCCATCATGTAAATGGAGTTGAATGACTCCTGCTCAACGTCATTGCCTTTGGCATCCTTGACTGTCTCGACGCCGAGTTTGTCCATCATCGCCTTGGCGACCTGGTCGTTAGTGCGCGACCAGATATCGACGACCTTGTTATAACGCTCGCCCTCAGTAACGAGACCGGACGAATACTGGTCCTGGATCTCTTTCACTTCGGTTTCGGCCGCGGCAAGAATCTCGCCCTTGCTTTCCGGCACGACCATATCGTTGACGCCAATCGAGATGCCGGCCGTCGTTGCGAAACGGAAACCCGTATACATCAGCCGGTCGGCGAAAACGACAGTCTTCTTCAGACCGAGGATTCGATAACAGGCATTGATGACGTTCGAAATTGCCTTCTTTGACATCGGCCGGTTGACGAGATCGAAACTCAAGCCCTTCGGCAGCAACGTCGACAGCAAAGCGCGTCCAACGGTGGTTTCGACGAGCTGTATCGTCGTGGCGACATCGCCCTCGTCATCACGCTCGTGCATCGGTACACGAACTCTTACCTTCGCCTGCAGTGCACAAACACCGTTCTCATAGGCGCGACGTGCTTCGTCGATGTCACAGAAAACCATGCCCTCACCCATACCGTTAACGGTTGAACGGGTCATGTAATAGAGGCCAAGAACAACATCCTGGGACGGAACAATAATCGGGTCGCCATTAGCCGGTGATAGAATATTATTCGACGACATCATGAGCGCGCGTGCTTCGAGTTGCGCCTCGATTGAAAGCGGCACGTGAACGGCCATCTGGTCGCCGTCAAAGTCGGCGTTGAAGGCGGTACAAACGAGCGGGTGCAGCTGAATAGCCTTACCTTCAATGAGAACCGGTTCGAATGCCTGGATACCCAGCCTGTGCAAGGTAGGCGCACGGTTCAGCATGACCGGGTGCTCGCGAATGACTTCTTCGAGAATATCCCAGACTTCAGCGCCTTCGCGCTCTACGAGTCGTTTGGCTGCCTTGATCGTCGTTGCCTCACCGCGAAGCTGCAACTTGGAAAATATGAACGGCTTGAACAGCTCAAGGGCCATCTTCTTCGGCAGGCCGCACTGGTGCAGTCGCAGCGTCGGACCCACCACGATGACGGAACGCCCGGAATAGTCCACACGCTTACCTAGCAGGTTCTGACGAAAACGGCCCTGCTTGCCTTTGATCATGTCGGCGAGCGATTTCAGCGGACGTTTGTTGGTGCCGGTAATCGCACGGCCCCGACGGCCGTTGTCGAGCAGCGCGTCGACCGATTCCTGCAACATGCGTTTTTCGTTGCGAACAATGATGTCCGGCGCATTCAGCTCGAGCAAACGGCGCAGCCGATTATTCCGGTTGATGACGCGACGATAGAGATCGTTCAGATCCGACGTTGCGAAGCGACCGCCGTCAAGCGGTACCAGCGGACGCAAATCCGGCGGGAGAACCGGCAGGACGGTGAGGACCATCCACTCCGGCTTGTTGCCCGACTCGATGAACGACTCAAGCAGCTTCAGGCGTTTCGACAGGCGCTTGATCTTTGTTTCTGATTTCGTTGCGCCGATATCTTCACGCACCTGCAACACTTCACGCTGCAGATCGATGGTCATCAGCATCTCGCGGACGGCTTCAGCGCCCATGCGGGCATCGAATTCGTCGCCATACTGCTCGATCGCGTCGAGATACATCTCGTCAGTCATTAGCTGACCGCGCTCAAGCGGCGTCATGCCAGGGTCAACGACAACAAAGGCCTCGAAGTACAGAACGCGTTCAATTTCACGCAATGTCATGTCCAGCATCAAGCCGATGCGTGACGGCAGCGATTTCAGGAACCAGATATGCGCGACCGGGCTTGCCAGGTCGATATGCGCCATACGCTCACGCCGCACCTTGGTCTGGGTCACCTCAACGCCGCACTTCTCGCATACAACACCGCGATGCTTGAGCCGCTTGTATTTGCCGCACAGGCACTCGTAGTCCTTGATCGGGCCAAATATCTTGGCACAGAACAGGCCGTCACGTTCCGGCTTGAACGTTCTGTAGTTGATCGTTTCCGGTTTTTTGACCTCGCCAAACGACCATGAACGGACCATTTCAGGTGATTCCAGACCGATGCGAATCGCATCGAAATCATCAACTGGATTCTGGTACTTGAATAGCTTTAGAAGATCTTTCATTACTCTGTCTCCAGCTCAATGTTGATGCCAAGAGAGCGAATCTCCTTCACCAGCACATTGAAGGACTCGGGCATTCCCGCATCCATTTCGTGCTCACCATCCACGATGTTTTTGTACATCTTGGTACGACCCTGAACGTCATCCGATTTGACTGTCAGCATTTCCTGCAGGGTGTAGGCAGCGCCATACGCTTCGAGCGCCCAGACCTCCATCTCACCGAATCGCTGGCCACCGAACTGCGCTTTACCACCCAGAGGTTGCTGCGTAACAAGACTGTAAGGGCCTGTTGAGCGAGCATGCATCTTGTCGTCAACCAAATGGTTGAGCTTGAGCATGTACATGTAGCCAACGGTGACCTGGCGATCGAATTCCTTGCCCGTGCGACCGTCAGTGAGTCTTGACTGGCCGGTGTCGGACAGGTCTGCAAGCCTGAGAAGTCCCTTGATCTCCGCTTCTGTTGCGCCGTCAAATACTGGTGTAGCCGTCGGCACACCGTTGATCAGGTTGCGGGCGAGCTCGAGAACCTCCTCGTCGTTCAGACCCTTGATGTCTTCTTCCCTGCCGCCGGTCTTGTTGTAGACCTGATCGAGGAACTGACGAATCTTCGCGGTTGACTCATGTGCCTTCAGCATCGCGTTGATCTTGTGCCCAAGACCCTTCGCAGCCATACCGAGATGAGTTTCCAGTACCTGCCCGACGTTCATTCGAGATGGAACGCCCAACGGGTTCAGGACGATATCAACAGGGGTGCCATCGTCGAGATAAGGCATATCCTCAACCGGAACGATTGAAGAAATCACACCTTTGTTACCGTGACGTCCAGCCATCTTGTCACCCGGCTGTATGCGACGTTTAACAGCAAGGTAGACCTTGACCATTTTCAACACGCCCGGTGCGAGATCGTCACCTGCGGTAATTTTCTCTTTCTTTTCGTCGTAGCGGCGGTCGAATTCAGCACGCTGAGTCTTCAGTCGCTCGGCCGCCGTCTCCAGCTGGCTGTTTGCTTCCTCATTCTTCAACCTGATGTCGAACCACTGTTCGCGAGGCACTTCGTCAAGATAGGCCTTCGTAATCTTGCTTCCCGATTTCAGCTTGTTCGGGCCGCCCTGTGCCATCTTGCCGATCAACATGCGCTCGACGCGTTCGTAAATATCCTCTTCGAGAATACGCAGCGTGTCGTCGAGATCCTTGCGAACAGCTTCGAGTTCGGATTTTTCGATCGACAACGCGCGTGCATCTTTATCTACGCCATCACGGGTGAAGACGCGAACGTCGATCACGGTGCCGTCCATTCCCGGCGGTACCCTGAGTGAAGTGTCTTTCACGTCAGAGGCTTTCTCACCAAAGATGGCACGCAGGAGTTTCTCCTCCGGTGTTAACTGGGTTTCACCTTTCGGCGTTACCTTGCCAACAAGAATGTCTCCCGCATTCACTTCCGCACCGATAAACGCGATGCCAGACTCGTCAAGTTTCGCCAGGGCAGCATCGCCCACGTTCGGAATATCCGAAGTGATGTCTTCGGAACCGAGCTTGGTATCACGCGCCACGCAGGACAATTCTTCAATGTGAATGGTTGTAAAACGGTCTTCCTTGAGAACACGCTCCGATATAAGGATCGAGTCCTCGAAGTTGTATCCGTTCCAGGGCATGAACGCGACCAGCAGATTCTGCCCAAGCGCCAGCTCACCCATATTGGTCGACGGACCGTCGGCCAGCACGTCTCCTTTTGCAATCGTATTACCGGCTTTGACCAGCGGGCGCTGATTGATACAGGTGTTTTGATTGGAACGGGTGTACTTGGTCAGGTTATAGATGTCGACACCGGATTCGGAAGCATCCGTCTCATCGTCGTTAACCCGGACCACGATGCGTGACGCGTCGACCGAATCGACCGTGCCGCCGCGTTTCGCGACGACCGTAACGCCCGAGTCGACCGCAACAGCTCTTTCCATGCCCGTACCGACCAGCGGCGCTTCCGAACGCAGTGTCGGGACCGCCTGGCGTTGCATGTTCGAACCCATAAGCGCCCGATTGGCATCATCGTGCTCAAGGAAAGGAATCAACGAAGCCGCTACCGATACGATTTGCCTCGGCGATACGTCCATGTAATCGATTGTGGACGGGTCAGCCAGCGTGAACTCATTCTTGTGGCGAACAGAGATCAGGTCTTCCGTGAAGCGACCAAGCTTGTCGAGGTCCGAGTTTGCCTGCGCAATGACATACTGGCTTTCTTCGATCGCCGACAAATAATCAATCTCCGCGGTGGCCTTGCCATTGATGACCTTGCGATATGGCGTTTCGAGAAAGCCGTATTCGTTCGTACGTGCGTAAACGGCCAGCGAGTTGATCAGTCCGATGTTCGGGCCTTCAGGCGTCTCAATCGGGCAAACACGGCCATAGTGCGTCGGGTGAACGTCACGGACTTCGAAACCTGCACGCTCGCGTGTCAGGCCACCCGGCCCAAGCGCTGAAACGCGACGCTTATGCGTCACTTCCGAAAGCGGATTGTTCTGATCCATGAATTGCGAAAGCTGACTGGAACCGAAGAATTCCTTAACGGCCGCTGCAACCGGTTTCGCGTTGATCATTTCCTGCGGCATCAGCCCTTCCGTTTCAGCCTGGGTCAGACGCTCCTTCACGGCGCGCTCAACTCGAACCAGTCCCACGCGGAAAGCATTCTCAGCCATCTCGCCAACGCTTCGGATGCGGCGATTGCCCAGGTGATCAATGTCATCAACGGTTCCATAGCCGTTGCGGATGTTAATCAACGTCCTCAGCACGTCGAGAATGTCGTCGTTGTCGAGAATGCCAATGCCTTCCGAAGTATCACGACCAACGCGGCGATTAAATTTCATTCGACCGACCGCGGACAGGTCATAGCGATCCGGATTGAAGAACAGGTTCTGGAACAGGTTCTCGGCGGCCTCTTTGGTAGGCGGCTCACCCGGACGCATCATGCGGTAGATTTCGACGAGCGCTTCGAGGCGTGTTGTCGACGGGTCGATGTTCAGTGTGTTCGAGATATAGGGTCCACGATCCAGATCATTCACGTAGAGACACTGGATGTGCTTGACACCCTTCTCGATGAGCTGCTGAACCAGCTCAGCTTCGAGCTCTGTGTTGGCAGGCGCCAGCAATTCGCCGGTTTCTTCGTCGACGATGTCGTGCGCCAGGATCTTGCCTTCCAGGTATTCAGTCGGAACGATCAGCTTGCCGACCTTGGATTTTTCCATATCGCGGACATGCTTGGCCGTGATGCGTCGACCTTCCTCAACGATTACCTTGCGACCAAGCTTGATCTCAAACATGGCGGTTTCGCCACGCAGACGTTCGGGCACGAGACCCATCTGAATCTCTTTTTCTGACAAGTAGAAATCGTTCTTGTCGAAAAAGATGTCGAGCATTTCTTCATTGTTCAGGCCCAGCGCGCGCAGAATGATGGTAACTGGCAACTTCCTGCGACGGTCGATACGGGCGAAAACGGAATCTTTCGGATCAAACTCGAAATCGAGCCAGGATCCACGATACGGGATGATGCGTGCTGAAAACAGCAGCTTTCCGGACGAGTGCGTCTTGCCCTTGTCATGATCGAAGAACACACCCGGCGACCGATGCAGCTGTGAAACGATGACGCGTTCCGTGCCATTGATCACGAATGTTCCGTGATTGGTCATCAGTGGCATTTCACCGAGATAGACTTCCTGCTCGCGAATATCCTTGACCGGTTTTGGCGTGCCGCTCGCTTCTTTGTCATATATGACCAGGCGAACCTTGACGCGTATCGGCGCAGCATAGGTGAGCCCGCGCATCTGGCATTCCTTGACGTCAAATACCGGATCGCCCAGGCGATAACTTACGTATTCGAGCGCCGCATTGCCGGAATAGCTGACGATCGGGAATACGGTCTGGAACGCCGCATGCAGTCCGATGTCGACCCGGTCCTTCTCTTCCTTATCAACCTGCAGAAATTTCCCGTAGGAATTCAGCTGAATTGACAACAGATACGGTACATCAAGAATCGTCGGTCGTTTGCCGAAATTCTTGCGTATGCGTTTTTTCTCAGTGAATGAATAAGCCATTCGAGTTTGTCCTCACTTGAGGTAGTAACAATCGCCAGTCCCGATCGTTACAACCACGATTTCAGGATATGTCCGGACGTACGAGCCGTCCGGGTGCGCCAAAGCAGCCGACGGAAAATCCGCCCGCTGCTTCAAGCAATTCGGCCCCCGGGGCTGAAGCCCCGGGGCCCTTCATCTTTAGAACAACTGCCAAGCTCTTACTTGAGCTCGACAGCTGCGCCTGCTTCTTCAAGTTGCTTCTTGAATTCTGCGGCTTCGTCCTTCGATGCGGCTTCTTTAATGGTTGACGGAGCGCCTTCGACCGCGTCCTTGGCTTCTTTAAGGCCAAGACCCGTAATCGTGCGTACAGCCTTAATGACGGAAACCTTGTTCTCGCCAAAGCTGGTCAGAACCACGTCGAACTCGGTCTGCTCAGCAGCTGCTTCAGCGGCGCCACCACCAGCAGCAGCGGCAGCGACTGCAACCGGAGCTGCGGCAGATACGCCCCACTCTTCCTCAAGCATCTTGACGAGCTCGACAACTTCCATAATTGGCTTGGCGCTCAGTTCTTTGAGCAGGTCTTCGTTTGACAATGCCATTTTCGTTTTCCTCTAAATTTAAAAAACCTGAGTCAGGTAATTTGGTTTTAATTCCAGTATTAAGCTGCTTCCTGGCTGCCACGCGCGGACAATGTCCGGGCGAGCATCGCAGGAGGTTCAGCAAGCGTCCGTACCAGTTTGGACATCGGCGCGATCATCACGCCAAGCAGTATTGCGCGTGCCTGATCAAGCGTCGGCAGATCAGCCAACTTAGCCAAATCAGACGCCGGCATTAGCTGCCCGCCTGCAGATAGCGACACCGCTTTCAGAGCTTCATGCTCCTTGGCGAAGTCCTTTATAACCCTGGCAGCGGCACCTGGATCGTCCTTTGCAAACGCGAGCAGAATCGGACCTTTGAGTGTGTCTTTCATACACTCAAATTCGGTTCCTTCGACGGCACGGCGAGCCAGCGTGTTCTTAACCACACGCATATAGACGCCTGCATCGCGCGCTTCTTTGCGCAATTCCGTCATTTCTGCAACTGACAGACCCCTGTACTCTGCTGCAACAGCAGACAGCGAGTCGCCAGCAACCGCGTTTACCTCTTTGACAAATGCTTTCTTGTCTTCGAGTCTCAGTGCCATGAATTTCTCCTGGCTTACGGTTACACACACGAGCGGATCAATTGCCTCCACTCCCCAATATTGACAGTGGCAACCGTCGCCAGATTTCTCTGACTCAAGCTTCACCATCTGCGCAGGCAGTAAATTAAGGTCGGATATCACTCCGGCCACCTGCGGTCTTCGACGATCGCCGGGCTTTACCCCGGCTTTCATTTGCAGTCACCCCACAAGGCGTGATTACAAAAACTGTGATCAGGCTTCTACTGTCACCCGACCCATTAAAACCGCCCCATCCTCACGCCAATCAGGCGTCAATAGATGCCCGGTCCACGGTCACACCGGGACCCATCGTTGAGGATATGGTCAGCTTCTTTACATACTGTCCTTTCGAGGAAGCCGGCTTGCCCTTCCTGAGGTCGACAAGCAGAGCTGCCAGATTTTCCTTAAGCGCCGGAACTTCAAAGTCGACACGACCGATCGGGCAATGAATAATGCCGGCCTTGTCAGTGCGATAACGTACCTGACCAGCCTTCGCGTTCTTCACTGCCGTCTCCACGTCTGCGGTCACCGTGCCAACTTTCGGGTTTGGCATCAGTCCACGGGGGCCGAGAATCTGGCCGAGTGTTCCGACAACCCGCATCGCATCCGGCGTTGCAATG
>Ga0316195_10001568_pt1 | contig 10347 bp, 9 predicted proteins | sample Phised1_MG_FD_204937 | JGI IMG/M metagenome (GOLD analysis project Ga0316195, IMG submission 204937) | Coastal sediment microbial communities from Maine, United States - Phippsburg sediment 1 | ecosystem: Environmental > Aquatic > Marine > Coastal > Sediment | place: USA: Maine | collected...
AGCAGCAGGTGGTGGAACGTACCCGTGAACTCGCCAACACCGTCAAGCAGTTACAGATCGAAATCGAGGAGCGCGAAAAAATTGCGGCGGAACTGAATTTCCTCGCCAACCACGATGCGCTAACCGGCCTGCCCAGCTTGCGCCTGTGCAAGGACCGCCTCGACCAGTCGCTGGCGGAGGCGCGCCGCAACCACCAGAAATCGGCGGTGATGTTTCTTGACCTGGACGGATTCAAGGAAATCAACGATCGCCATGGCCACGAGTTTGGTGATCGGGTCCTGAAGACCTGTGCCGAACGCATTACCGCGGAAATCCGGGAGACCGACACAGTCGCCCGGATTGGGGGTGACGAGTTCGTCATCATTCTCTCCAGTCTGCCGGAGAGTCAGATTGCGCGTCGCGTTGCCAGCAGCCTGATCGAGGGCATTTCCTTGCCACTGCGTATCGACGATATCGACGTCAGGGTGAGCGCCAGTATCGGTATTGCACTGTACCCGCAAGATGGCGTGACGGCTGAAGAGCTGATCCGCTCGGCCGACAAGGCCATGTATCGAATCAAGCACGCGGGCAAAAATAGTTTCGGATTTGTAGACTCTCCCTGACATTGCGTTAAAGTATATCGCCTGCGACATTGAAACAGGGAGCCTGTGCGCGTGTCCGGCGACAACAATCCACGGCAAGATCCGGCAAAGCTCGCCGCCGAGCTCAACAAGCTGCGGCAACGGGAAAGACTGCTGAATGCCGCCGAAGAGCTGGCCAGCATCGGGCACTGCGAGTGGGATTTCGAGAATGACCGCCTGCTTTCCTGCTCCGAGGGCTATGCTCGAATCTACGGCCAGAGCAGTTCCGAATTGATGCTGTCCCAGTCGAACTGGGACCGGGTGTTGCAACAACTGCATCCGGATGATCGCGAAAACTACACGCGTTCCTACCAGTCACAGCGACAGGCGGGATCTCATGAAGTCGAATTTCGTGTGGTTCGTGCCGATGGCACGGTACGCTACGTGCACGAGACCGGCACGGTGGAATTTGACGGCGAGGGTAAGGCGATCGCCGCATTCTGCCTGCTGCAGGATGTCACTGACCGCAAGATTTACCAGCAGGCACTGGAGAACCGGGAGGCGATGGCACAGCAGGTCGAAGCCATTGCCGACATCGGTCATTTCATCTTCGATCTGAAAAACGAAAACTATATCTACATCAGCCATGGATTTGCCCGGATTCACGGGGTCAGCGTGGACGAGTACACCAGTATGGTCGGCTCACGTGATGACGATATGGAAGACGTGCATCCCGACGATTACGCGAGACTTGCCGAGATTTATGAACAACATCGCCGCAGCGGCGAGGAATTCAATGTCGATTACCGCATCTATCGTTCCGATGGTGAAATTCGCTGGATTCGCGAACAGGGTACTTCGGTGCGTTCCAGCAGCGGTGAAGTGATTCAATCCATTGGTGTAATCCAGGATATTACGCAGCAATACATGACCGAGCAGAACCTGCGCGAAGCGCGCGACACGCTCGAATCGATGGTCAAAAATCGCACCCGCAAGCTCGCCGATACGGTAAAGCAGCTCAAGGCAGAGATTCGCGAACGCAAGAAAATCGGGGTCGAGCTTGATTTTCTGGCGAACCACGATGCGCTCACCGGGCTGCCCAGCCTGCGCCTGTGCAAGGATCGACTGGAGCGTTCGCTCGCCGAAGCCAGGCGCAAGCGGCAGATGTCGGCGGTCATGTTTCTCGACCTGGATGGATTCAAGGAAATCAACGATCTGCATGGACATGAAATCGGTGACCTGGTGCTGAAGGCGACGGCGGATCGAATCCAGGCCGGAATCAGGGAAACCGATACGGTGGCGCGCATCGGCGGTGATGAATTTGTCATTATCCTGTCGAGCCTGCCGGAAATTGCCATTGCCGAACGTATCGCCGCTAGCCTGATTGAGCAGATTGCGCTGCCGTTGCAGGCTGGCCACGCTGCGGTCGTGGTGAGTGCGAGCATTGGCATCGCGCTGTATCCAGCGGATGGCGCCAATGCGGAAGCGTTGATTCGCGCCGCTGATGGCGCGATGTATCGAGTCAAACACGAGGGCAAGAACAGCTACGGGTTTGCCGCGCCAGCGCAACCGCAACAGGGGTCTTCAAGCTGAACGCCGGCTGCGGTCGTAAGTGCCGGCAGGCGTCAGTGCCTACCCGGTGGCCGACTGCCCGCGCATCGACCGGTAGGCTGCGCTGGTGCTGCTGAATTTCACGCGACCGGGTTTGCGCGCGCTGCCTTTGCCGGGTGGGGGCGCTTGCCCGCGCGCACGATGACAAGTCCTGGCAGCGAGCGGCGCGATCATCCGGAACTCGGCACTGCTACCTTCGTCGGCAACCTGGCGATAATGGCGCTGCTGAGTGCTGCAGTGCGCGAGCTTGTGAATCGCGATTACCCGCTGGCCGAGGTGCTGCTGCTGCGCTATGTCTTTGCCAGTGGCGTTTTCTGGGTAATCCTGTTGTCGACCGCGGGGCTGGCAGCACTGGCGACAAGGCGGCCGCGCGACCATGCCATTCGCAGCGTCAGTGGCATCATAAGCCTGGCGCTGCTGTATTATGCGATCACGCTGATTCCGATTGCAGACGCCACGGCCATTGCCTATGCCGCACCTATTTTTATTACCCTGTTATCCATTTTTTTTCTCGGTGAAGTCATCGGCCCGCGTCGCTGGATTGCCGTTATCCTCGGCTTTGCCGGGGTGCTGTTGATTACGCAACCGCAGGCCGACAGCTGGAATGTCGGCGCGCTCGCAGCACTCGGTTCGGCGATCAGTGGAGCGATGGTCGCAGTCTGGTTGCGTAAGCTGAGCAGTAGCGAAAAGTCGGTTGCGATCGGCATTTACTACAACAGTCTTGGTAGCCTGGTCTGTCTCGGCTGGGTGCTCCTTTCGGGCTGGTTGACGCCGCGTGGGGTCGATACCTGGTTGTTCGTCGGTTTCGGCCTGGGTTGCGGCCTGCAACAGTGGTTGCTGACGGTTTCGTTTCGATATGCCGAAGCCAGCCTGCTGGCGCCGTTTGAGTACCTGGCAATGGTGTTTGCGGCAATCGTCGGCTACGTTTTCTGGGGTGAGATTCCGACTTTGACCACCTGGGCCGGCGGCGCGATCATCGCCGCGAGCGGCCTGTTTATCTTCAAGCGGCGCCAGCGGCGCCTGCGCGCAGGCAGCAGCACCGGCGGCGATCGGTGATTCGCCCGCTGCATACGCTGCTGGCGGCGATGCTGGTTACTTTTGTGCTCGGCTCGGTGCATGCGTTCTCGGTATTCCTGGTACCGCTGGAGAGCCTGCTGCAGTTGCCGCGCTCACAGATCAGCCTGGTGTATTCGTTGGCGCTGGTGGCAATAACGCTGGCGGTGACCTTTGGCTATCGCTGGTATGCACTGTTGCCGGCGTGTTGGATGGTCGTCATCTCCGGTGGGGTTGCGTCAGCCGGGCTCTGGCTTGCCGCTTGCGCGAGTAGCTGGTGGCAGCTTGTGCTGGGTTACAGCGTTGCGTTTGGTTTCGCCAACGGCCTGGGTTATGGCTTTTGTCTGCAGTTGGTGGGTCGCGTGATGCCGCAGCGCAGAGGCATGGCCATGGGCGCCGTGACAGCTGCCTACGCGGTAGGCTCGATCGTGTTTGCGCGGGTGATTGCATGGCGTATCGCGGCCGAGTCGGTGAACTCGGCGCTGACCTCGGTCGCGCTTGCGGTGCTGTTGGCGGCGATCTTCGCCGCCGTGGTCATGTATCGTGCCGGCGCCAGCTACTCTGGCCCTGCTGCCGCGGCCCCGGTCGAACCGCCGCCGCCGCGGCGCCTGCTGCTGCAATTCTGGCTGGCCTACCTGACCGCGGTATTTGCGGGTTTGATGGCCATCGGCCATGCCGCCGGCATCGCCCAGTCGCATGCCGCCAGCGCCGAACTCGCGGCATGGGCCGCGGTCAGCGTCGGCGTCGGCAGTGCCCTGGCAGGCTTTGTCGCCGGTGGGCTGGTCGATCGCTGGCCGATAGGTCGCTTCCTGGTTGGGCTGCCGCTGCTGTCCGCGGCCGCTTTGCTGGGTATTGCCGCTACCACCGAGGCCGCAGCAACACTGGCGCTGCTGGCCATCGTCGGTTTCGCTTACGGCGCGATCATCGCCGTTTACCCGGTCGCGATCGCGGCCTGCTTCGGCGAGGCCGGAGCACGCGCCTATGGCCGTGTCTTCATCGCCTGGGGGTTCGCGGGTTTGCTGGCACCCTGGTGTGCCGGAGTCATTTACGACGCTCGCGGTGGATACGGCCTGGCCATGCTGATTGCCGCACTGGTGGCCCTGGTCTCGGCCGTCAGTGCCGGCTTATTCCGCCTCGGCAAGACCGACTAGCGCGGCGCGTACCTGTTGCTGGAAGAAGATGGTGCCAGCCTCCTGCCCGGGCGATAACTGGCCGCCGGGATAAACGCCACTGGCCAGGTTTTGCTGGACCCGCTCGCAGATGGCGATGTCTTCATCGATGACGCGCTCGGAGTTCGGTCGAATCGTCGCCGTGTCGACGCCGCGTGCGCGCGCTTCCTGTGAGTGCGACCAGAACCAGCGCTGCAGTCGAATCGTGTTCGCATCCAGCGGAAAAACGCTTTCGGCATTGAATGCATACTCGGCAAAATGCAGCAACAGCCCCGGAAACTTGTAGATCCAGAAGCCCTTGCCGGCACGGCTGACATCGGCTCCTCCACTGTAGCTGACGTCGAAGCCGACAAACTGGCCGTCGTCGTAACAGTCGAGTTTCACCGTTTCGCGCTGCATCGACGAGCCCAGCGCCTGGTGCACCATGCCGACGTGATAACCCTCGCAGGAATTGTCGCCGTAAGTTTTCCAGTTGCAGTGCGCCGTCTTCTCGACATCGCCGTCGAAGTGCATACGCGTCGTGCTATCGAACCGCGAGGCAATGCCGACGATGTCACCAAGCCATTCCAGCAGCCCCGGCGCGGTTTCATCCAGGCATACAAAAACCATACCGTTCCAGCTCGCGACGCGTACCGGCAGTAACCCCATGGTTTCGGGGTTGGCAATTTCGCCCTTGCCAAATCCCGGCGTCTTCAACAGTTCACCCGAGCAGGCGTAGCGCCAGCCGTGGTAGCGGCAGACAAAATCGCGGCGTTGTCCCCTGCCGTCCTCGACCAGCGGCCCCGCGCGATGCCGACACAGGTTGTAAAAGCCGCGCAGCTCGCCCTGCTGGTCGCGGGTCAGCAGCAGTGGCCAGTGCAACAGGCGCAAGGCCCGGTAGTCGCCGTTGGCGGCCAGCTCGGCCTCGGTGGCGACCAGCCACCAATGCCGCCGAAACAGCTGCTCACATTCGTAGGCGAAAATTCGCGGGTCATGGTAGTAGTGGTGTTCGAGGGTCCGGGTCATGGTAAAAAGGTCAGTCGATGATTGCATTGCTGGTTGCGATGATGTTCCAATCGAGCGCATGTCGCAACAATCCAATTTAACCGGCTGCCTGTGGATGGCCGCCGGCGGCCTGCTGTTCGTCGCCGTTACCGTGCTGGTGCGCCTGCTCGGCTCGGATATGCCGGCGGTGCAGGCCGCGTTCATCCGTTACCTGATCGGTGTCCTGTTGCTGTTGCCGGTGCTGTGGCGCATGCGCGGGCGTGGTTTCGGAATGCGCGCGAGCAGCTTGCCGCTGTATCTGCTGCGAGGCATGGTGCACGGTGTCGCGGTGATGCTCTGGTTTTACGCGATGGCGCGTATCTCGCTGTCCGAAGTCACCGCCATCGGCTTTTCGACGCCGGTATTTACCGCGCTCGGCGCTATCCTGATTTTTCGCGAGCAGGTGAAGACACGGCGCTTGCTGGCAATCCTGGCGGGCTTTGTCGGCACGCTGATTATTCTGCGTCCCGGCTTTATCAGTATCGAGGCCGGGTCGCTGGCGCAGCTGGTTGCCGCGTTCTTTTTCGCGGGTTCGTTCCTGCTGGCAAAACGCATGACGCAGACCGAAAGTTCCGCCGATATCCTGGTGATGCTGAGTATATTCTGCACGCTGGCACTGCTGCCCGGCGCGCTCTATTACTGGCGCGAGCCGACGCTGCTGGAGGTCGCCTGGCTGGCGCTGGTCGCCGTTTTCGCGACCACCGGCCACTACGCGATAACCCGCGCGATCGCCGCGGCGCCGCTGACCGTGACCCAGCCGCTATCCTTCCTGCAATTGATCTGGGCTATCGCTATCGGCTACTGGATGTTCGACGAGGTCCCCGACAACTGGGTAATCATCGGTGCCCTGATTATCGTTGCGGCAGTCACCTATCTGACGCATCGCGAAGCCCTCGCGGCCCGCCGCAGCCGATTGCAGGCTGCCAGCACGCCGGTGTCGCCGGGCTAATCAACGAGTGGCGCTATCCAGCGCCGCGAGGATGCGCTCGACGTCCTGCTGGTTGCCGTAGTGCACCAGCGACAGTCGCAACACGCCATCCTCGGTGTCGATACCCAGGTCCTTGATCAGCCGGTGCGCGTAGAAGTTGCCGTGCTCGGTACCGATACCCTGAGCCTGCAGTTTCCGAGTCAGCTCCGCCGAGCTTTGCTGTAGCGGTCGAAAAGCGATGGTCGGCGCACGGTCATTGTCACGGGTGTGGCTCTTGCCGATCAGGCGCATGCCGGGATGGCTGTGCAGGAAATCCAGAATCGGCGCCGCCAGCTCGTTTTCGTGCTGCAGGATGAGCTCGTGCAGCTGCTGCAGTTTTGCATTGCGAGTGGATTCCGTTGCGCCGAAGTGGTGCCGGTGCAGGTCGTCGAAATAGTCCAGCACGCCGGCGCAGGCGGCGACCTGGGCGTGTTGCGGCCCGGCCGGATTGTAATCCTTGGTGGGATTGCCGACGTTGAAGTAATGCGCCTGCGAGGTCAGCTCGCCGCGCATCTCCGCGTTGACGTACATCAGGCTTTGGTGCGGGCCGAAAACCTTGTACAGGCTGAAGGTGTAACCATCGACGCCGAGCGCTTTCAGATCGCTGATGTGATGCGGCGCGTAGGCGACCGCGTCGACGAACACGCGCGCGCTGCTGGCGGCCTTGATCGTGCGGGTGATGTCCGCGACCGGGTTGGCGGTGCCGACGATGTTTGAGCAATGCGTGAAAAACACCGCGCGAGTCTTGTCGCTCAGCAGCGGTGTCAGCGTGTCCACATCGAGCAGGCCGCTTTCCAGGTCCACTTCCCACTGGCGAATGGTGACGCCGCGTTCCTGCGCCTTGCGCCGCCACACGCCGCTGTTGGCCTCGTGATCCTGGTTGGTCACGACGATTTCGTCGCCAGCCTGCCAGCCCGCACCCATGGCCTGCGCCATGACGTAGGTGTTGATCGAAGTGGATGGGCCCACGGTCAACTCACCCGGATCGATATTAAGCGCCTGCGCCCAGCCCTGGCGGGCGCGATCCATGGCCTCGCCGCCCGCCTTTGATGACGGATAGTCGGAGTAGGGTTGCACCCGGGTATGGTGGTTGTAATGTTCCATGACGCGGTTGACCTGGTTGCTGACATAACTGCCCCCGGCGTTGCTGGCGAATACAAAATCAGGGTCGTCGTGCAGCTGGTCGAATTGCGCGCGGACAAAATCAATGTCGAGTTTCATGTGCGGTTCCTGTGATTGAAGTTAGGCGGTGCGGATTAGAGGTAACGCCGACGATAGTCGCCGTAAGCGGCGTCGAAGCGCTGCAGGTTTTTTTGCGTGTAGTCGGCAAAATCCATGTCGACGCGGGAATGCAGTTCCGACACCATCGACCACAGGGTTTCGCGCAGCAGCGAAGCGCATTTCATCGCGTTGTAGCTGGCCAGCGTGGCGCGGTTCGGGGCGACGCCGAAATAGCGCTCCAGCATGGCCCGTTCCTGGTCTTCGTCGAGTTCGTTGTTGGAGGCGAGATTGGACAGGTCGAACAGCGGGCTGTTGAAACCGGCGTAGTCGAAGTCGATCAGCCAGATCCTGTCGCCGTCGTCGATGAAGTTGGCGGCAAGCAGATCGTTGTGACCGAATACGATTTCGACGGGACCGACCGCGGCCTCGAGTTCGCGCCCGATTTGCGCGAGCTCCGGCAGCCGTGCCGTGTGCGCGCTGTCGCCCTGCGCCAGCAGGTTGTGGTAGTGACGAAACACCTGGAACACCCAGAACATGACGGGAACCTGGTTGAAGCGGGTCGGCATTTCGTGATGGAAGCGCTTGAGTATTTCGACGATACGTTCCAGGTTGTCGGGGTTGCGCACGTCGGCCTCGTCGAATACTCGACCGTCGACGAAGCGTACCACGAGGATGCCGGGCTCGTGATAAACCAGCTCCGGGCTGATGCCGATGGCAAACGCGGCCTCGCTGCTGGCGATCTCGTTACGACGCGAGATCAGGTGGACGGGGTCGTCTTCGCCGAGGCGCACGACGTAGGCACGGTCTCCGTCGTTTACCCTGTAGTTCAGGTTGGTCATGCCACCGCTGAGCGGCTCGATGCTGACGGGGTTATTCCAGCAGGGCAAGTTGGCGATACGGTTGGCGGTATCGGACATGTTCAGTCGCTATTCCGGGTAACAAAGGCGGCATGATAGCATCGCCGATATGAGCAATCACGCACAGCATTTTTTCGAACGCGGCTGGTGTCGCTTCGGATCGGACCCGGAACTGCTGGAGTGGGTTCGGCCGGCGCTGGCGGCGGCGCGCGCCGCGCGCCAGGAACCGGCGCATGGCAAGTGGCTGCGCTACCAGGGTACCTGGTTTGCCGGGGTCAATGTGCTCGCCAATGCCGCCGACGGCGCGGTCGGCGACAGTGGGCCGTTGCGCGGCCGCGCAATTGATTTTATCGTCGCTGAACTCGGTCTGGCGGGATTTGCCTGGGACCTCGCGCAAGTATCCATCTGCTACCCCGGCTACCCGCAACCGATGGCGGGTGAATCCCTGGCACGCACGCGTTACCGGCGTGAGCGCGATGCCGCCCACGTCGACGGCCTGCTGCGCGAGGGGGCCGATCAACGCCGCCACCTGCGCGAGCACCACGGCTTCATCCTCGGCATCCCGATGGTGGAGTTCGACGCGCAGGCCTCGCCATTCGTGGTCTGGGAGGGCTCGCATGAAATCATGCGTGCGAGCTTCGCCGAGCGTTTTGCCGGTATCGCGCCCGAGAGCTGGGGTGACGAAGACATCACTGACGCCTATCACGTCGCGCGCGAGCGCGCCTTCCGCGAATGCCGGCGTGTCGAAATTCACGCTCGCCCGGGCGAGAGCTTGCTCGCGCACCGTCTCAGTCTGCACGGCATGGCGCCCTGGGCTGAAGGCGCGCAGGCCGGGCCCGACGGCCGCATGATCTGTTATTTCAGGCCGCCAGTCCTCGGTCCTTATGAGTGGTTGCTGAATCCCTGACCGGGAAATATGGCGGCGCGAACACTCGCCACCAGACTGCAGTCTGTCCCGGTGAGTGAGGCCTTCAGGACAGGATTACCGTGCCGTTTGGAGTGTCGATGGTTGCGGCGAGACGCGGCGTTGCGCTGTCGGGCAGGGGCTCGACGTCGACCAGATGGCTGGCCTCGAGCGCATCCAGTCGATCGTTCAGCCAGCGCGGGCGATTGTGGTAAATGGTCAACTGCTGCAACAGGCAACCGGTGTCGGCCATGGCGCGCGACGGGTGCGGCGAGCTGTGCCACTGGATGCAGTAGGGCAGCATGCCCTCGCCCAGCAGGCGGCCGTCGTCCGGTAGCGCGAACTCCCAGCTGAGTTCGTCACGCTCGAGCCGGGTCGGCTGGCCGATGTCAAAGTCGACCTGCGCGGCCAGGCGGCCCAGGTCAGGGGTGTTCATGACCCAGGTAATCAGGCGCGGCCGCTCGTGCAGGGCGGCCCGCATCGCCGAGCTATCGAGCGCGAACCAGCGCGGGTGCCGCGGTGTATTCCCGTCCGGGTCGATGGCGATGACTTCGAGGTAGGCGTCGTTGCCGAGTTGCATGACCAGATTGTGGGTCGCCATATTGTTATGCCGCCCGCCCGCGGGTACATCCACGCCGAGGGTTTCACGGATGTAGTCGGCACCCTGTTGCAGGTCCCGTGCGGCAAGCACGATATGGTCGAGGTTGTTCATGCGCCAATGTTAGATTACAAGGCTACCGGTTGACAGTGTTACGCGATAGAATTTGGCACCAAACCGGCAACGAGGGATACCCATGAACATTCTGACGAATCGAATCGAATACTCTGTCGGCGACGCCAGGCACCTGGGTTACCTCGCCTGTGATGACGAAATCAGCGGTAAACGCCCCGGCATCATCCTGGTGCATGAGTGGTGGGGTTTGAATGACTACATGGTGCGGCGCGCGCACATGCTGGCCGAGCTTGGCTATGTCGCGCTTGC
>Ga0316195_10001569_pt1 | contig 10347 bp, 7 predicted proteins | sample Phised1_MG_FD_204937 | JGI IMG/M metagenome (GOLD analysis project Ga0316195, IMG submission 204937) | Coastal sediment microbial communities from Maine, United States - Phippsburg sediment 1 | ecosystem: Environmental > Aquatic > Marine > Coastal > Sediment | place: USA: Maine | collected...
ATCCATGAAATGCCAGAACTCGCCGTCGCTGTAAAGATACTGCATTTCGGTATCGATAACGTCGGCGGCCTCGACCGATTCCCCGGACTTGAAAGTTTTGTCCAGTACTCGCCCCGTTTTCAGATTTCGAATCTTGACGCGACTGAAGGCCTGCCCTTTACCCGGCTTGACAAATTCATTCTCAATGATGGAACAGGGATCGCCATCGAGCATTATTTTCAGGCCGCCTCTAAATTCACTGGTGCTGTAACTTGCCATGGTTTTTCCGGTCGAAAAAACGGCAATCATACCGGAATCTATGTTTGATTCGAAATATATCGTCTATTATTAAGGCCTGGTTCAAGTAAAGATTCATACCCCCCTGTCAATGAAAACCGAAGAAAAATTGATTCGTCTGCTGATCGTCGATGAAGATCCGCACAAGGCGGAGAAAATGACCAGTTCGCTGCGGGCGACGGGCATGCAGGTGCGCGCCGAATTTGCCGAAGACGACGAGGATATGGCGGAGTTACTGGCTAACAAGACCTTTGACCTGGTGGTATTCTCGCTCGACCTGCCCGACTTCGAGATCGCCCGTGCGCAGCAGCTGCTCGACGCCTGCGGCGAGCATATCGGCTTGATTGCACTCGCGCAAAGCGTCGACACCGATGTGATCACCGAGACCATTGGCGCGGGCGCGCGCGATGTCGTCGACAGCGCCAGTACCCGGCACCTGATCCAGGTTATCGAGCGCGAAGCACGCGCCGTTTCGGACTGGCGCCGCGCGCGCCGGCTGGAAGCACAATTCCAGGAAAGCGAGCGGCGCTGCCAGAACCTGCTGGCGAATTCCAGGGATGCGGTCGCCTACGTGCACGAGGGCATGCACATATTCGCCAACCAGGCCTATATGGACCGATTCGGCAATAACGACCTCGAAGGCACATCGCTTATCGACATGGTCGAGGCGTCGCAGCAAAGCGAACTGAAAAAATTCCTGCGCGATCTCGACAATAAGTCCGAGAACCAGGCTCAACTGGAGCTGCAACTCGTCCAGAGCAATGGTGAAACCCTGGCCGCGACGCTGGAATTCGCCCCCGCCAGTTATGACGGCGAGCCCTGCACACAGATTCTGATTCGTACCAGTGAAGACACTTCCGAACTCGAAGAACAGATCAATTACCTGCATCAGCACGACCTGGTCTCCGGCCTTTACAACCGCCAGTATTTTATGGAGGAATTGAAAAAAGCAATCATACAGGCGATCGAGGGTGTCGCGAAATACGCCATTATTTACTTTGATATCGACAACTTTCAAAAGATACGCGATACCGTTGGCATTTCCGGTTGCGATGTCATGGTCAGCGACCTGGCGCAAATCCTGGCGGAAAACACGAGCGAACGCTTTACCCTGGCGCGCTTTGGAGCGCACTCCTATATTTGCCTCTGCGGGCTCGCCGACCCACAGGAAGCGGAAACTTTTGCGGCGCAGATCCCACCACTGGTGGAGCAGCATATATTCGAGATCGGCAACCAGTCGATCAGCGCCACCTGCAGTGCCGCCGTCGTTTTTATCGACGAAAACTCACCCAACAACCCGAACGAAATGATTTTGCGTGCCGAGAAAACCTGCGAAGCACTGCAGGCCCGGGGAGGTAACGGATCGACGACCTATGTGCTCAAGGCCGGCGAAATCACGCAGAACGAGGAAGACGGCATCACCGCCGGTTTGATCAAGGACGCGCTGAACAACAATCGCATCCGCGGCCTTTACCAGCCCCTGGTCGGAACCAAGGGACAACCGGGCGAGCGCTACCAGTCCAGTATTGAAATCACCAACGAGGATGGCAGCCTGCTGCCCAGGGAAGCCTACCAGACAGCCGCGGAACGCACCGGAACCGCAAAAATGCTGGACCGCTGGAAGATTCTGCATGCCATCAAGAAGATATCGGATACTCGCAAAAGCGGGCGTTCCATCGACTTTTTTATCCCGCTGAGCGCCGACTCGATCAAGGATCCGGGCCTGCCGAAATGGGTGGAGGAAAACATCGACAAGGCCAAAATCAACGGCCAGCAGCTGGTGTTCATGCTCAACGAGGCAGACGCGGTCAGCCAGCTGAAAGCGGCGAAGGAGCTGGTCAGCGCACTCAAGCTATGCAAATGTCAGTTTGCAATCGACGAGTTTGGCACTGGTCTCAATCCGTTCCAGCTGGTCAAGCATGTCGGCGCTGACTACGTCTTTATCAATCGTGTTTTCATGCAGGAACTGGCGCAGAACGAAGACAACCAGCAAAGTATTCAAGAGCTGACCTCCCGCGCGGGCGACATGGCGCTAAAGACGATTACACCCGGGGTCGACGACGCCTCCATGCTCAGCGTACTGTGGAATCTGAACGTCGATTTTATCCAGGGCAACTTCCTGCAGCCGCCGCAAAAAGAGTTGAACTACGACTTCAGTTCGATGTAGTCCGCAACACGCAGCCGACAACAGGCTGCTAATCCACCACTTCGACGGCGCTGACATTCTGGTAACCGCGCGGCAGTTTACGCCCACGCTTGCCGCGTTCGATGCGGTATTCCTCGAGTTCACGCAGGCTCATCGATTTATATTTCTTGCCGCAGTGGATCAACAGTTTCTGCTTCTCCGAAAGACAGGCGATAAACGCCACCGACTCCTCACCAGACTTGATGCGCTTGGGTGGAACGCCCTGGATCTTGTTACCCTTGCCGCGTTGCAGCTGCGGCACCGATTTGACGTCGAGCAGCGCAATGTAGCCATCGCTGGTAATGGATACCACCTGATCCCGGTCATAATCGCGAACGCCAGCCACGGGTAATAACTGCGCCCCCTTTGACAGGGTAATCTGCGCCTTGCCATTCTTGCTGCGCGTCAGCATGTCGGCAAATCTGCACACATAACCATAACCGTGCGACGACGCGAGCAGGAAGCGGTCTTCGTCGCGCCCCATGACACAGCTGACGAATTCGGCTCCGCTTGCGGTCTTGAATCGGCCGGTCAGCGGCTCGCCCTGGCCGCGCGCCGACGGCAGCGAATGCGCGGCCAGCGCATAGGCGCGCCCAAACGAATCGACGAACACGACGCTCTGGTTGCTGCGGCCCTGGGCCATATCCTGGAATTCGTCGCCCGACTTGTAACTGAGGGTGCGCACATCGATATCGTGACCCCTGGCTGCACGCACCCAGCCGCGGGTCGACAGCACCACGGTAACGGCTTCGGCCGGCACCAGATCGGTTTCGTCGAGCGCCTGCGCCGCATCACGGCTGACGATGGGCGAGCGTCGATCGTCGCCATAGGTTTCCGCATCCGCTTCGATTTCCTGCTTGATCAGGGTCTTGATCCGACGTTCGGAGCCAAGCAACGTCTCCAGCTCACCCTTTTCCAGGTTGAGCTCATCCTGCTCGGCGCGAATCTTCATTTCCTCCAGCTTGGCGAGATTGCGCAGCTTGGTTTCCAGTATCGCCTCGGCCTGGATGTCGGTAATCTTGAAAGTCCTGATCAACTCCGCCTTGGGGTCATCCTCGTAACGCACGATGCGAATGACCTCGTCAAGATTGAGAAACGCGACCAGCAAGCCTTCGAGAATGTGCAGGCGCTTGTCGACCCTGTCGAGACGCCATTGCAGGCGGCGCCGCACCGTGTCGATGCGAAACGCGATCCATTCCTGCAGGATCTGCTTCAGGTTCTTTACCTGCGGCCGGCCGTTGGTGCCGATCATGTTCATGTTGACGCGATAGGTGCGCTCGAGATCCGTGGTCGCGAACAAATGCCCCATCAGCGCTTCGACATCGACGCGATTGGAGCGCGGCACGATAACCAGCCGCGTCGGATTTTCATGGTCGGACTCGTCACGCAGGTCATCGACCATGGGCAGCTTTTTGGCCAGCATTTGTTGCGCGATCTGTTCCAGCACGCGCGCACCGGATACCTGGTGCGGCAGCGCGGTGACGATGATATCGCCATCTTCGCGCTCGTATACGGCACGCATCCGTATCGAGCCGTGGCCGGTCTCGTACATGCTGCGCAGGTCGTCGCGCGGTGTAATCACCTCGGCCTCGGTCGGATAATCCGGGCCTTCGACGACCTCGAGCAAATCCTGCAGCGGCGTCCTCGCCTTGTCCAGCAGCAGGATACAGGCACGCGCGATCTCGCGCAGATTGTGCGGCGGCAAATCGGTCGCCATGCCGACGGCAATACCGGTGGTGCCGTTCAGCAGAATATGCGGCAAGCGCGCCGGCAGCAAAGAGGGTTCCAGCATGGTGCCATCGAAATTGTTGACCCAGTCGACCGTGCCCTGGCCCAGTTCCTGCAGCAACACCCGTGCGAAATCGGACAGCCGCGATTCGGTATAGCGCATCGCGGCAAAAGACTTGGGATCGTCCGGAGAGCCGAAGTTACCCTGGCCGTCGATCAACGGGTAACGGTAGGAAAACGGCTGCGCCATCAACACCATCGCCTCGTAACAGGCGGAATCGCCGTGTGGATGATATTTGCCGAGCACGTCGCCGACGGTGCGCGCGGACTTCTTGTGCTTGGAGGACGCCGACAGACCGAGTTCCGACATCGCGTAGATGATGCGCCGCTGCACCGGTTTCAGGCCATCGCCGATGTGTGGCAGGGCGCGGTCGAGAATGACGTACATCGAGTAGTCGAGGTAGGCCTTCTCGGTAAACACGTGCATCGGCTGCTGTTCGACGCCCTCGTAATTGAGTTCCATGTTCTCGTTCATACTTCGGCCATATCTCCCTTGGTCTGCAGCCAGTCCTTGCGATCCGAGGCGCGTTTCTTCGCCAGCATCATGTCCATGATTTTGAAGGTCTTGTCACCCGGCTCAATCGTCAACTGCGCCAGTCGACGCGTTTCCGGCGCGATCGCACTCTCGCGCAACTGCAGCGGGTTCATTTCGCCGAGTCCCTTGAAGCGGGTCACCGACACCTTGCCTTTGCGCTTTTCCGCGGCAATTCGATCGAGAATGCCGTCGCGTTCGGCCTCGTCCAGCGCATAGTACTTGTCCTTGGCGACGTCAATGCGATACAGCGGCGGCTTGGCAACATAAACGTGGCCCTTTTCCACCAGCGGCTGAAAGTGTCGCAGAAACAGCGCGCATAACAGGGTTGCGATGTGCGCACCATCGGAATCGGCATCGGCAAGAATGCAAATCTTGCCATAGCGCAAATTCTTCAGGTTGTCAGAGGCCGGCTCAACACCGATCGCAACGGAAATGTCATGCACCTCCTGCGATGCCAGCACCTGGTCTGCCGGCACTTCCCAGGTATTCAGGATCTTGCCCCGCAACGGCATGATCGCCTGGAAGGCGCGATCACGCGCCTGCTTTGCGGAACCGCCCGCAGAATCGCCTTCTACCAGGAACAGCTCGGTACGGCCAACATCCTGGCTGCTGCAATCGGCCAGCTTGCCCGGTAGCGCCGGGCCGCTGGTGACTTTCTTGCGCACCACCTTTTTGGCGCTCTTCAGCCGACTCTGCGCGCTCGCAATCGCCAGCTGCGCGAGCAGGTCGCCGACGTCGGCATGCTGGTTCAACCACAGGCTGAACGAATCCTTGGCGACACCGGAGACAAACGCCGCGGTCTCACGCGACGACAGGCGTTCCTTGGTTTGCCCGGAAAACTGCGGATCTTCCATTTTCACCGAGAGCACGTAGCTGACCTTGTCCCAGACATCGTCGGGCGCGAGCTTGACGCCACGCGGCAACAGGCTGCGAAACTCGCAGAATTCCCGAATGGCATCGGTGATACCGGTGCGCAAACCGTTGACGTGAGTACCGCCCTGCGGGGTCGGGATCAGGTTGACGTAACTCTCGGTGATCGATTCCCCGCCCTGCGGCAACCACAGCACCGCCCAGTCCACGGCCTCGTGCTCACCCTTCAGCGAATTGTAAAACGGCTGCGGGGGTAACAGTTCGAACCCGGAAAGGGTTTCCATGAGGTAGTCTGAAAGTCCGTCCTCGTAAAACCATTCCAGCGTTTCCTTGGTTTTCTCGACGTAGAACTTGACGCGTAACCCCGGGCACAGCACCGCCTTCGCGCGCAACACGTGCTTCAGGCGCGACACCGAAAACGTCGGGCTGTCAAAATATTTCGGATCGGGCCAGAAGCGCAGCGTGGTGCCGGAATTTTTCTTTCCCACCGTCCCGATTTCCTTCAGTTCACTGGTCTTGTCGCCACCCTTGAAGCCGATGCTGTACTCCTTGCCATCGCGCCGCACGCGCACATCGAGCTGGCGCGACAGCGCGTTCACCACGGACACGCCGACACCGTGCAGGCCGCCGGAAAACTGGTAATTCTTGTTGGAAAACTTGCCGCCGGCATGCAGCTTGGTGAGTATTACCTCGACGCCCGGAATTTTCTGCTGCGGATGCATGTCCACGGGCATGCCGCGGCCATTGTCGATCACGCTAAGCGACTGGTCGGCGTGCAGGATCACGCCAATCTGGTTGGCGTGGCCGGCGATGGCTTCATCGACACTGTTGTCGATCACCTCCTGGGCAAGATGATTGGGACGGGTCGTGTCGGTATACATGCCCGGTCGTTTCCTGACCGGATCGAGACCCGTGAGTACTTCGATCGAGGCGGCGTCGTACAGATTTTTCAAAGGTGAATTCCTGAGTTGCAAGCGATTGCGCCGCTACAGACCCTTGTATTCAATGACCATCGGCCTGATATAATGCGCATCTTTTTTCAGGTTCTGTATTATGAGCGAGTCACCCTATATTCACAATGTCAGCATGCAGAATTTCCAGAATCTGGTGCTGGAAAAATCACTGCAGAAGCCGATATTGGTGGATTTCTGGGCAGACTGGTGTCAACCCTGCCAGACCATCATGCCGATGCTCGCAAAACTGGCCGAGGAATACGGTGGCAAGTTCGAACTGGCCAAGGTGAACGCCGACCAGGAGCAGGAACTGGCGGCGCATTTTGGCATCAAGAGCCTGCCGACGATGAAACTGTTTTACCAGGGACAAATCGTCGATGAACGCCTGGGCGCGGTGCCCGAATCCGATATTCGCGCGATGCTCGACAAACACATCGTATCCGAATCGGACCAGTTCATGCAGGCGGCCATGTCGGCCTATCAGCAGGGACAGACGGACAAGGCCCTGGAACTGCTCAATACCGCGCTCGCCGGTGACCCGGACAATGCCGAGTTGAAGGTGACCATCGCGCAATTGGTTTATGCGCAGGGCGACAGCGAATCCGCGACCGCTCTGCTCGACAGTCTCGACGACGACGGCAACAAGCTGGATGCGGCCATCAAGTTACGCGCCGAAATGAAGCTCGCCGCTCAGCTCGCCGACCTGCCGGATTTTACCGAGATCGAACAACGCCTGGCGCAAAACCCGCTCGACCTCGAAGCCCTGTTGCAGAAAAGTCGGCACCTGACCGCACGCGCTGAATACGACGACGCCATGGAATGCCTGCTTACCATTATGCGCACCGATCGCGGTTTCCAGGAAGATGTTGGCCGCAACAGCCTGCTCGAACTGTTCGACCTGCTCGGTGGCGAGCATCCCAGCGTACAGGTCTATCGCCGTAAACTGTTCACGCTGCTGCACTAGTAGATCATCCTCACTGATTATCCCAGGATCTGTTCCGGGATATGTGCTGCAAAAGACGCTCCGCGCGGCGGCAAGCCGCCACGCGGCACATCCTTGTGGCGCTTGGAGGTCGGCATCCATGCCGACCTACACTTTTGCAGCACATATCCCGGAACAGATCCCGCAGATTTCCCCAAACCGCACTAACAGAAACTGGGAAAACACCAGCGGCATCCAAATCTGAAAAGTGGACGATGCAAACTTGCAAAAAAACAGCTGCCTGTTTCGGGATACACGGCGCAAAAGTGTAAGGCGGCATGGATGCCGCCGCCCAAGCGCCACAGGGACGTGCCGGCCGACGGCCGGAGCGTCTTTTGCGCCGTGTATCCCGAAACAGGCTTTTGGATCTTATGAAACGAGGGAGCGGCGGGTTAGCCGCGCGGATGGTGTTCAGCGTGGATCGATTGCAGCCGCGCCTGCGCGATGTGCGTGTAGATTTGCGTGGTCGACAGGCTGCTGTGGCCAAGTAGCATCTGCACCGTGCGCAGGTCGGCGCCGTGATTCAGCAAGTGAGTGGCAAACGCGTGTCGCAGGGAGTGCGGTGAAAAGGCCGTTTTTACGCCTGCCGTCAGCAGATGCTTCTTGATGTTTTGCCAGAACGCCTGGCGTGTTATGGCGCTGCCACGGCTGGAAATGAACAATGCGTCGCTGGGTTTGCCGGTAACCAGCAGCGCCGGTCGCGCTTGCTGCAGGTAACGATTCAGCCAGTACAGCGCTTCCTCGCCTACCGGAACCACGCGTTCCTTGCTGCCCTTACCCACCAGGCGCACCAGTCCGAGCCGGGCATTGACCTGGTTTAACTGCAACCCCACCAGTTCGCTGACGCGCAATCCGGAACTGTACATCAGTTCGAGCATGCAGCGATCGCGCAGGCCAAAATCGCTTTCCAGGTCTGGCGCCTGCAGCAGGTTTTCGACTTCCTGCTCGCCCATTGCCTGTGGCAGGCTGCGATGAATTTTCGGCGCACTGACAAGCGCGGTCGGATTGTCCTGGCGTTCTCCCTGGCGCACCAGGTGGCGGTAATACTGTTTCAATGTAGACAGCAGGCGCGCATTCGAGCGCGCCGATGCGCCGCGATCGAAACGCAGTGCGAGGAATTGCTGGATGCTGGCCTGATCGGCACTCTGAAGATCTCTTCCGCTATCTGCCAGCCAGCGGGAAAACAACGACAAGTCCTGCTGGTAGGCGCTCAAGGTAAGTTCCGCCAATCCTTTTTGCGCCCACAGGCTGTCGATAAAACGATCGATCGCCGGATCCCGGTAACGCTCGTTTTTATTGTTCACGGGCATAAAAAAGGCACAGCGAACTGTGCCTTTTCATATTCATGCTTGAACACGGTCGGTTAGCTTTTCTTCTTTTTGGACTTCTTTACTTTACCGACAGCCGCTGCCGCCTTTCTGTCCCAACCGCTGACAAATTTGGCAATTGCCGCACCGCGCTTTGCAGACATCTTTTTCAACGCATCGGCACGCCTGGTGGCTTCGCTTACATCCTTTTTCAGACCCTGGATCTGCTTCTTCAGCGCATTGACGCTAGCCTGCAAGGCCTTGACTTTAGCCGCGGCAGCAGAACCGCCCGCCGTCTTTTTAGGAGCGGCCTTGCGCTTGCTTACGGCTTTCTTTGGCGCGGCTTTCTTTGGTGACGCTTTTTTCACCGCTGCTTTCTTCGGCGCCGACTTTTTCGCTGCGACTTTCTTGACTGCAGCTTTTTTAGGCGCGGCTTTCTTGACGGCTGCCTTCTTCGGAGCTGCCTTCTTCGGAGCTGCCTTCTTCGGCGCCGCTTTTTTCACCGCGGCTTTTCTGGCAGCAGGTCGTGCAGCCTTTTTCCTGGTGGCAGCTTTCTTGACTGCGGGCTTTGCCGCCGTCTTTGTCGCTGCCGGACTTCCGGCTGGTTTTTTTGCTGCCGGTGTTGCTGCCTTTACTGCGGTACTCGACTTTGCCGCTGTTTCTGTCGCCATTATTTAGTCTCCTAAAATTTGCTGCTGTGAATTAAAAAGCAAACACAATTATACAATAGTCATCGGGTATATGATACGAATGTCAGGTACCCGATTGCGATCTGTATTATAGTTGCCGCAGCAAAAGAATGCTGCGCGTTTTTTTTACAGTAAGGCCGCATTCGAATCGCAATCAAATCATCGTTAAACCGAACAGCAAACGTCAACGTCATGTCCAGTCACGATTATTCCGAATGTCGCTCTGCGAGTTTACTCAAGCAACTCGCAGCGATGGTTTACGACAGCTTGTTGATTTTCGCCGTACTGTTCCTGGCAAGTGCAATCGCACTGCTTTTCAATCACGGTGAAGCCATCGAGCACAGTCCCCTGTTCACGCTTTACCTGGTATTTACGGTATTTATTTTCTATGCCTGGTTCTGGCATAAGTCGGGACAGACACTGGGGATGCGCGTTTGGAAGATTCGGATCATAAACGAGTACGGCCACAATCCCAGCTGGGGCGTCAGTTTTTTGCGACTCGCGTTCGCGCTGCTATCACTACTCTGTTTTGGCCTGGGCTACCTGTGGCGACTGTTTACACCCTATACCTGGCACGACCGCCTCAGCGGCACCCGCATCATCGATTTGTCAGCCTCTGAAAAAACCAGCCAGGCGGCGCAGTCCGGCGACTCCTGATCGACGCCCAAACAGCAGATACAGCGTAAACAGCAATAGCAGCAGGTTCGGCGCGAGCGCGATCAGGAAGGCATCGATTCCGAGGCGTGTCCCGAGCTGTGTCAA
>Ga0316195_10001570_pt1 | contig 10337 bp, 8 predicted proteins | sample Phised1_MG_FD_204937 | JGI IMG/M metagenome (GOLD analysis project Ga0316195, IMG submission 204937) | Coastal sediment microbial communities from Maine, United States - Phippsburg sediment 1 | ecosystem: Environmental > Aquatic > Marine > Coastal > Sediment | place: USA: Maine | collected...
CAGGTGCAGGGTGACACCGGCGCGAGTCCCATCCACGATCGCCCAGACATTTGGATGGGCGCCTCGGTTGAACGGCAGGAAAGAGGTGTGCAGATTGACACAGCCTTTTGGAAAGAGGTCGAGAAAGGGCTGTTTCAATAAGTAGCCGAACATCACCGACACGCCGGCGTCGGGCCGCAGTTCGACAACCTCGGTGATGAGCTCCTCAGAATCCAGCCGCGAACCATCGACGATTGATAACTTGAACTCGGCCGCGAGGGAGCCAAGCCTTTCCCCTTCCTTCAAGCGCGAACCCCGATGCAGCGCGACGGCAACGGGTGGCTCGCCGCGCCGACACAGCCACTCCAGAATGTCGGCTCCAAGCTTTCCGTTGCCGAGAAACAGGTATCTCACCTTGCCTCCGACATCTTGGCTGCAACCCTGGCGGCACCGCAGCCGTCCACCAACGCCATCCCTTTCTCTGACATCAGGGCGCGGCGCTCGGCGTCGGTTGCGAGGGCATCCACCACACGAGCGACTCGTTCGACGAATCCCACACCTTCGGCTGTAACTCCGATGGCTGCCCCCTCGCGCTGCAACGCGGCCATGATTGGGCGTTGATTGTCTGCCATCGACGTAAGGACGGCCGGCACCCCCAGACACGCAAGTTCCCACGAAGTACTTCCGGCGGCACCGATCGCAAGATCCACCGTACGCATCAGAGCTGCCATGTCGCTCACATCAGACACGATGCTCAGTCGATGGCGGGATCCGAAATCGATCGGGTCGGACAACATCGCCTGACGATTCATCATACCCAACACGGCAACGACCTCAAACGCTTGATGCTCGACCAAATCAAGCGCGGTGATGACTTTTCGGGTCATTTCGCCGGGATCACTGCCGCCGAATGTGACGAGCACCCGGCGGACACATGTTGGGGCCTTCGCTCGGGCAGTCCGCCACTTCGAAAACTCGCGTCGGAGAAGCGCGTACGTCGTGCCTACCAGGAGGCTCGTTTTAGCGGTGCGCTGGTTGTACATCTCCGCGTCTGCACCGAGGTTTTGATCGAGAATCCAGTCCGATCGGTACGATCCTATGGATCCATGGTCGTCGATGACGAGAAGGCTCGGGACGGATCCGTGAATGTGTTTTTGGAATTCGAATCCAAAATGGTATCCGTCAATCACGGTTGCGGCACTCAATTCCCTCGCCCGTTTCACCGTGATTTCGGCGTCATCGGCCGAGGCCGGGTCGGCCTCAAGATCCACCACATCGATGCGTTCCGTCAAAAGTCGCGAACGAAGGTTCTTTGGTGGCGCGGAGATGACGAACGTGACGTGACCGCCCATGTCCTGCCAGGCCTGTGCGAGCGCGAGGCATCGCATGACGTGTCCTGTGCCGATCTCGAGACCAGCATCGGCGCGGACGAGAAGGTTGCCCGGTCCCCTCACTATCCGTCCCTCGAGGGCCTTTTGTTGCACGTGCCGATTGGAGGTGGCCAGGACGGGGTTCTCCTCGACGACGGCCAACGCTTCTTGCCAACCGAAATCATCGCGGTTCCCGAGGGCTGCCACGATCCCACGAACGACCTCGAGGTCCTCGGTTGTGTCGACGGTCCATCGCAGCCGGCTTTGGTCGTTCGCGAATTCGACGGAATGTAGGGTGAATGCTCCTGGATTGAGGTACAGGTAGGGAGTGACGTGCTCCCTCCCCTGCGCCGAATCGTCGTGCGCCCAGGCATCTTCAAGAACCGCACGCGAAAATACTTCGACATCGAGACCTCGGGGAAATCGACGCTCTAGAATGTTGCTCGCATAGTCTGGCTGTTGGTCGCGGTAGCCCGACACGACCGCATCGATCACCTCCGGGTCGATCAGCGGACAGTCTGAGGTGATCCGAACGACGACATCGGCGTCGCAGAACTCAGAGGCCCTGTAATACCTGTCCAAAACGTCATCTTCGGATCCACGGAACACCAATACGCCGAGCGCTGAACACTCAGCGACTATGACATCGTCCCTGTCAAGTGTCGTGGTCGCCACGATGACATCGTCGAGGGTCTGCGCGCGGCGCGCCCTCCCAACCACCCAGGCCAGAATGGAGCGGCCACCGAGGTCCATCATCACCTTGCCCGGCAGCCTGGTGCTACCCATTCGCGCCTGGATAATGGCGACGGTTTTCATCGGTCGAGAAAAGCAGCGGTCACTTTCCCGACAGCGGTCAGCACGTCCTCGACGTCGCCGTCTGTCATCGAGGCGAATATGGGCAGCGATAATATTCGGTGATACTCCGCTTCCGCCACCGGGCAGAGCCCTGGACCCGTCTCAAAGCGTTGCCTGTAGTAGGGATGGAGATAGACCGGAATGTAGTGGACATTGACGCCTATTCCCTCCGCTCGCAGAGCGGCGAAGACGTCTTCCCGTATCGCCGTCAGGCGGGGGTCGGCGAGTTTGATCACGAAGAGATGGTAGGCATGCCTGACGCCGGGGCGCACCGCGAGGGTCTCGACACCGGCAACCCTCGAGAATTCGTCGATGTACCGCGCGGCGATGGTGCGTCTTCGCTCGACCCACGGGTCCAACATCTCGAGCTGTCTCAAGCCCAGAGCGCACTGAATGTCCGACAGTCGGTAGTTGTATCCGAGGTCCTCCATCTCGTACCGCCACGAGCCGACTTCAGCTCTGTGCCGATGGTCGGTCTTAATGCCGTGGTTCCTGAAGATGCGCATCCGTCGGGCCAGGTCCCGGTCATCGGTCGTGATCATTCCACCCTCGCCGGTGGCGATGTGCTTGACGGGATGGAAGCTGAACGTGCTCAGATCGGCCAGTGAGCCCACCGGCCTGTTATTGGATCGGCCTCCGAGGGCATGACATGCGTCCGCCAGGAGCGCGATTCCGCGGGGTTCGAGAATCGAGCGCAGAGCATCGTAGTCGAACGCTTGGCCGGCGTAATCCACGGCGATGACCGCACGAGTGCGAGGTGACACGAGGTCCGCTACCCGACCGGGGTCGATGAGAAGAGTGTCGGGTTCGACATCTGCAAAGACTGGCGTGCCACCTTCATAGACCACACAATTCGCGGTCGCTGCAAAGGTCATGGCCGGCACAATGACCTCGTCGTCCTCGGTAATACCGACGGCGTGCATCGCAGCGTGCAACGCCGCCGTGCCGCTGCTCACCGCGACTGCGTTGGCTGCCCCGACCACGTTGGCGAATGCCTCTTCGAACTCCTCGACCAACGGCCCGGTGGTGAGCCAGGGCGATCGCAGGACCTCGACCACAGCCGCGATATCGTCGTCGTTGATTGTTTGGCGCGCGTATGGGAGCAGCTCTCTTCGCACCGGGTCACCGCCGTCGACGGCAAGTGGATCAGAATCGGACATTAGCTCTCATTTCCTGCAAGCGTCCGGAGTTTCGACGAGTCGAGCCAGTCGGTGTTGTTGTCACTCGAGTACACGAAACCATCGGGCAAAGATTTCCCATCGGCCCAGTTTTCGAGACCCCACCATGGATGGGCTGGCTGTATGACGAAGGAGTCGTCGAACTCGATCCCTAGCCGCGATTCATCTTCGGAAATCAGCACCTCGTGCAGCTTTTCGCCCGGGCGGATTCCGATCTCCTCGATCTCACATCGTGGGGCTATTGCTGCCGCCAGGTCGATAATGTTCATGCTCGGAATCTTTGGGACGAAGACCTCGCCGCCATGCATGCGTTCGACGCAGGCGATGACGAAGCGTACTGCCTGTTCGAGGGTAATCCAGAAACGGGTCATGCGTGGATCGGTTATGGTCACCTTGCCGCTGTTACGTTGATCCCTGAATAGAGGGATGACGCTGCCCCGGCTGCCGACAACATTGCCGTACCGCACACAACTGAATCGGGCCGGGCCTTCGCCCCGGTAGGCGTTCGCCTGCACGAAGAGCTTCTCCGAGACGAGCTTGGTGGCACCGTAGAGATTCACCGGGTTGACCGCCTTGTCAGTACTCAACGCTATCACCCGATTGACGCCGGTATCGAGAGCTGCCTCGATCACGTTCCGCCCGCCTTCGATATTCGTTGCCACCGCTTCGATGGGGTTGTATTCGCATGCCGGGACCTGTTTGAGCGCAGCCGTATGGACGACAACGTCGACCCCCTGCATGGCGCGGCGCAATCGTTCCCTGTCCCGAACATCGCCGATAAAGTAGCGGAGACAAGGGTCGGTAAAACCCGAAACTCGCATCTCGTGTTGTTTGAGCTCGTCTCGGCTAAACACGATGAGCTTGGATGGATTATGGTGCCGCAGCATTGCATCCACGAAACTGCGTCCGAACGAGCCGGTTCCGCCGGTGACGAGCACGACCTTTGTGGACCAGTCCATGGTGGGATCCTCCGTTTCGATCGAGGCGACAGCGCGCCAATCAAGCGTACCGCAATTGCCAAGACCTTGGATAACTCGAAGTGTCTTCCGCGGCTTCTTTCAAGAAGGGTGCGCGCGACAGGGAAGTCCGCCGTGCCCCACTTACAATTGGCCGACAATCACCATCGCATCCTGCGCCGGGCGGACACCACCAGTCGTCGGCCGATTGACTTGAGCTGCCGTGCGGTGGTCCAGCCGAACTCCTCACGCAGCTCGTCCGGTGGCAATCGGAACGACGCTCCGACCTCCTCCGCTCCGATGTCCTGATGCGGCATGTCGTCGAATCTTTCCCAATCGAGCTGCGGATAGCGCCGCCGCATCGCATCGTGGATGGAGAGGTTGTCGGTCTTGCCCGGCAACAACCGACTGACAAAAGTTTTTCCGTAGACGAAGGCTTTTCTGTCCAGAAACAACGAGTAGAACAAAGCGGTCGAGTAGCTGTTCGTGGACACATACTGGTGAGCAAGAATCAGCGTGCGGAGGCGGCTCACGAATCCGGGGTTGTTGTCCCGATGCCCGAGGGTTGTGACCTTGAAGGCCATATCCTCGATCAACCCTCGCACCTTTTCGTCCTCAAACTCCCGCCAATAGAGGCAGACGGTGATTGACTCGAAACTTTCGAGGATTGGCCGAAGTTCGTCAAAGTACGTCCGGTAGAGGTCGGAAGCCTCGCTGACAAACGGCTCCCATTCGCATGAATGCGCCGGAAACAGGAGGAGACTCTTCGGCTCGGCCGACGTGGGCTGGTCGGGTTCCGGGAGATAGAGGAGGGGCGCGCCGATCAGCAGCACCTGGTTCTGGCCGAGATCTCGGCACACTTGCGCGTTGCGCTGGTTCCACAGAAAAAGTCGTTGAGACGGCTGATTGGTGACGTGCTCGAGATCTCCCGGATCGACCCCGGGGCCATAGCTCCATCCGTGTTGGAGAAGGCCGGGAATCGGCACCGTGATCTTTCGGGAACAGTAATCCTTAAGGATACGGGCGTGGTCGTACATCTGGTTATTGGGGTTCTCGGGCCCCACGAGGCGCTTCATTGAGACAAGTGGTGGTCTGTACATTCTCGAGCGCACAGTAGCAGATCGTTCAACCCTGGGTGGAAGCCAGATCGCCGAGGCCCCGATTCCGCCCGCGCATCGTCGATGGGTTGGCGTACGATGATCAGGGTAAAGGGGCAGGAGCAGGATCATGGGTGCAGGAAACGGCGCTCGACCGCCAAGGCCCGAAACTTCGAGCCGCTGTGTCGTTGTTGTGATCGACGGACGGTCCCCACAGCCTTTCGACGTCGTGGCCGCCACGGTTCGTGCCTCAGCTTTGGGCGACGTCAGTGTGGTCGCGAAACGAGTGTGCGAATTCAGCGAGCTTCTCCAGGATCGAAATCGGCATGAGCCTTCCTGACGTGGTGGTGACATTTGTTGTCTGTACCCACAATGGGGGGGGCAGGCTGGCACGCGTGTTGGGAAACCTCGCCCGAAGAAACAAGACGTCCTCTGTCGAGATCATAGTCGTGGACAACGCCTCCACTGACGGCGCCGTGGACCAAGCGTTCGATTCTATGCCGTCAGACTCCCCGCCGGTTCGAATCGTACGGGAGGACAGGATTGGCCTGGCTCATGCGCGCCGAACGGGAGTCGAAGAGGCTCGAGGCGAAATTGTTGTGTTTGTGGATGACGACAATGTCCTTCTTGATGGGTGGTTTGAGAAACTCGTCAATGTATTCGAAATGCACCCCAAGATCGCTGCTTGTGGCGGATACGGAATCGGTTGCCTGCCGAAAATCCCGACACCACCGTGGTTCGAAGCCTGTTGCAGAATCTATGCAATTGGCAGCCAGGCCGAAGCCGTGGGTGATGTAACCGAGGAGCCTGGTCACCTGTGGGGAGCCGGCCTGGCCGTCCGCCGAGAAGCTCTTATCCGGCTATATCAGCGAGGATTTCGATTTCGCGCGATAGACCGGGCAGGTTCGCGGCTGTTGAGCGGGGGAGATTTGGAACTCTGTTTTGCGCTGCGCCTGGCGGGGTGGCGCTTGTGGTACGACCCAAGCCTGGTATTCTTGCACCTCTTGGGGGAGTCACGCTTTCAACCTCGATATCTGAGAAGACTTCATTCCGGTTTCGGTGCAGGATCAGTCATGTTGGATGCCTACGATTGGGTACTGGGGAATGATGCCAGATTCCCCACTCGCCGCCATCGAAGCGTTGTCTGGCAGCTTGCCATCGCTCTGAGGACTTTGGCCTTCCCGCAGAGAGTCGTTCGGCAACATCGGCGGTTTCCCACAGAGTTCGTCGTTGCGAAGTACCGCGGACGTTTCGTGCAGCTCCTGCGGATGGGTTTCGCGTACGACCAAACATTCAAAGATATCGAAAACGCTCCGTGGCGCTGACAGCCCCGGTCTGAGGGGCTCTCACTCAAGCCCGATCATTACTTGACATTTTCCCGCCCAGATCCGGGGAATTTCCAAAGACTGAATCCTTGATGAGACCCTCGTCGACCTCGAGGCCAGTCGAGGAGTCGCCGCACCGTTTATTTTGACGGGTATGATGGACATGACACCGTTCATGCGTATTGCCCTCATCAACCCTCCGTTTCTTTTCCCGTCTCGCGAGGAGCTCGTGTACTCCCAGGCCATCGGTTTGCGAACCCTCTCATCACTTTTGAAAAGAGAGGGCCACGAGGTTGTCTTCATCGACGCGCTGCTCCGCGGGTTTCGAGAGGTGACTCCCTACGCTGATGGTTTCAGGGTTGGCCTCACTCAATCGGAGATTGGAGACTTGATTCCTGAAGATGTGGAGTTGGTCGGAATGTCCGTTCCCTTCAGCCAACTGGCGCCGATTGCCCACGATCTGGCGGAGATGGTCAAGGAGAGCCGTCCTGGGGCGTTGATTGGGATGGGTGGGGTCTACCCTTCGACACAGCCTGAGTTGGCGGTTTGTTCTGCAGCAGATTTTTTTGTCCTGGGTGAGGGTGAAATTCCCCTACAACAGATCGCCAATACGAACTCGATGGACGGAATCCCGGGTGTATATAAGACCTCGGATGAGAATCTGACGGGGTTTTCCAGGGCTCAGCTCGTTGATGATCTTGACAGTCTTCCGTGGCCGGACACTGAGATACCGTACATCGAGCGGTACTTCGATATCTCACCGCGCAACTGGCAACAGCCAACCGCCTCCATTGTGACCTCCAGGGGATGTCCCTTTTCGTGTGAGTTCTGCTCCGTACACCCTGTATGCGGCCATCGATGGCGCCGGCGTTCCCCGGAGAATGTACTCGGAGAAATTGAGGACCTGGTAGGACGGTTTGGTGTCGTGTCGCTGGAGTTCGAGGACGACAACTTTACGGTGCAGTGCGAACGTGCGAACTCAATTCTCGAAGGCGTCATCAAAATGCAGGAAGACGGGGTCGGTCTCGATTGGAGCACGCCCAACGGCATCCGCATCGATACGCTCGACGAAGATTTTATTCGACTCGCAAAAAAGTCCCGTTGTCGGGAAATTGTTCTCGCGTTGGAGCATGGAAGCCCCACCATGCTTCGCATCATGAATAAACGGCTCGCCCTTGATGACGCACGCCAGGTCATCGAATGGTGCGTCCGGCACGAAATCCCGAAGGTGACCCTCTTCATCATCACCGGATACCCCGGCGAGACGAACGAGATCTTTCAGGAGTCGCAGCGATACCTCCAATCGATAAGCAAGCTCGGAGACAATATTCGGGTGTGGGTAAATATCGCTCAACCTTACCCAGGGACAGATCTCCTCGCCCGTTGCCGTGCTGAAGGCTACATTGATGATCCAGATTTCGAGAACTTTCTCGTTCGTCGCGATCTCATGAGCACCACTCACTGCGTTCCGATGACCACGTCAGATTTCGACGCGAAGGAGGTCCTGCGCCGAAAACAGGAGATAGAGCTTTTGTTCAATCCACCTGCCGAGCCCTCGAATGGGTTTCAATTTATGACGACCGTAAAGAAACACATTCCGCAACCAATCAAGAATCGACTCAAACAAGTGAAAAGGACCTTTGCAGACCTCAGCCGTCGAATCTGAACGCGGACCGTGGGAGACGAATACCACCCCGGAACCACCTGTCGCGTGTCACTTTGAAGTATATGTTTCGTCATCCGATCCTGGTGTGGTCGTTGCCTAGTGCCTTCAGCGATCGGCACGGCGGCAACGACCGGATCCTCGCGGCCGCCTCGAGTTGAGCCGCTTGGTCTCGTACGTGATCGGACGCCGAATGCGGATAATACGTGCACGTGACCCGGTAGATATGGCGTGCATGGTCAGCGGCCATTTCTAACATCGAAAGGTAGACGGCCTGATCTTGTGACAGATCCCAAAGCTCTCCGGTTGAAGGATCTTTGAGCAGGTCAATCGAAACGAGGCGGTAGAGGGCGATGCGGAACGTATGGAGGTGACTCGTCAGCCAGGGTGCACTGCGGTAGGCGAGCGAGCGCCGCAGGGCTCGAGAGGGCGGCACCTGGAAGAGTAGTGTACCGTCGGTTTGCCGGATCGTGTTGTACGTCATCCACACGCTGTCATCGCGATAAACTTTATTGAAGAACCGGAACACTCCGGGATCTGGCAGCCAGTCGTCTCCGTTGAGCTCGATTCCGACCGAGCCCTCTTCTGCGAATTCAAACCCCTTGAGGTTGTTCGCGAGCATTCCCCGCCGGTCGCTTCTGCGGATGAACTCTACTCGGTGGTCTGGGTGGTCGCGGAGCCACGCCTCCACCAGCGTCGCGGTGTCATCTGTCGACGCATCGTCGATGAAGATGTGCCGATACAGGTCACTCGGGTATTTTTGGTCATACACCGATTGCAGGCAGTTGAGAGCGACGTCACCCATGTTGCGTTGAGCAGAAACGACGTGAAAGCGCTGCATTTTCCGCGGTTGGATCACGGCGTAGCGGAGAATTTCGAAGCAACGGCCCAGCGCGCGCCTCAGCAGTAGAACGCGGTACCGCTTGGCGAACCAGTCAACTGGGGAACGAACTTGCATCATGATACGTAGCACGCGGTCATCCAACCTGCTCTCTTTCCCATCGTACCTTGTTTGATTCGAAAGAAACGACGCATCCGACCACTGGGGTGAAGCGGTCGGCATGGCGATGAGGAGGTCGCAATTTGATAGTCTGATAGGGCATGGCAGGATCGAACTCAGAGTGTGGATCGGCGCAGCGGCAGCTCTTGGTCGTGTCCTTCGAACAGTTCGGCTACCACACCGACTCCTTTGAGTACTGCCGTTACTTGCGCGACCGGTACCGCATCACCTACCTTTGCCCCGACCAGGGACTGCAGCGGAAAAGCATGCCCGGCGTCGAGGTGCTCTATCGAGAGAGACCCCCCCTGGGTAAGGTCGAGCTCGGTCTTCTGCTTGAGGCGAGCCGCCTCCTGAGGCGCGGGCAGTTTGTGATGGCCTTTCTAAGGCGGACAAAGTTCAGCTTCTTACTGCGCCTGCGCCACTGGCGAACACCGATGGTCCTCGACATTCGAAGCGGCAGTATCGAGGAAAGTCGGCTGCGGAGGACGATTGAAAACGGCCTTCTCCGGGCCAATGCCGCATTCTTTTCGAACATCACCGTTATCTCGACAGGGCTCGCTTTGCAGCTCGGTCTACCGCGCCGGGCTCATGTGCTGCCGTTGGGCGCCGACCGGCAACCGGCGGCGGAAGAACCATGTCGAAATGAGCTGCGACTTGTTTATGTGGGCACGTTCAAGAACCGCCGCCTCGAAAACACGGTCGAAGGGCTTGGCGAGTATGTCAGGCTGGGCGCAGCCGATCTGCCTGTGCGCTACACGCTGGTCGGGTTCGGAAGTGAAGAGGAGCGGGCAGCCATCCTTGACGCTGCGGCCAAGACGGGCCTCAGCGATCGTGTTCAGGTCCGTGGTCGAGTGGACCGCGCAGATCTGCCGTCACTGCTCGCCGAGCACAACATCGGTGTAGCTTACACCCCA
>Ga0316195_10001571_pt1 | contig 10332 bp, 8 predicted proteins | sample Phised1_MG_FD_204937 | JGI IMG/M metagenome (GOLD analysis project Ga0316195, IMG submission 204937) | Coastal sediment microbial communities from Maine, United States - Phippsburg sediment 1 | ecosystem: Environmental > Aquatic > Marine > Coastal > Sediment | place: USA: Maine | collected...
GTCTGGCTGCGGCCGCACAGGAGCACGCGCACGGCCTGCGCCAGCTGCGGCATTTTCAGCCCGTGTTCGGCCAGCGTGGTCTTGATGGCCGCCGCGATGTCGGCCCTGTTCCAGGCCACTTCGCCCAGCCGCGTGCGCAGCGCCACCAGCGCCGGTCTTACGGCGTCGCTGACGAATGCATCGCGGTCCTGCGCCGACACGACGGGCTCGACGAAGAACATCGCAACCCAATCGGCCAGTTCGACCGTCGTGGCGCAGCGGTCCTTGAACAGCGCACAAAGTTGCCGCAGGCGCAGACCTTCCGGCGCATCGATGCCGCGACGCGCCAGCTGCAGCGCCACCAACCCGGCCAACGCCGCATCGTCGCTGTGCTTCAGGTAGTGCGCGTTGACCCAATTCAGCTTGGCCGGATCCCACTGTGCCGGGCTCTTCGAAAGATGGCTGCCGTCGAACCAGGCAATCAGCTGCTCGCGGCTGAACAGCTCGGCATCCCCGTGACTCCAGCCCAGTCGCGCCAGATAGTTGAGCATCGCCTCGGGAAGATAGCCTTCCTCCTCGTACTGCGTGACGCTGACTGCACCATGGCGCTTGGACAGCTTGTCGCCGTCGGGCCCGAGGATCATCGGCACATGTCCATAGGCCGGCAGCGCCTCGGCGGAATCCCCCAGCAGCGCGCGCAGGATGTTGATCTGCCGCGGCGTGTTGTTGACGTGGTCGTCGCCGCGGATGACATGGGTGATGCCCATGTCCCAGTCATCGACGACCACGCAGAAGTTGTAGGTGGGAGTACCGTCGGCACGGGCGATCACCAGGTCGTCGAGCTCGCGGTTGCTGATCGTGATCGGGCCCTTGACCAGGTCGTTCCAGATCACCACGCCGTCGGATGGGTTGCGAAAGCGCACCACCGGCGGCACGCCGGCGGGCACGCTCGGCAAGGCCTTCCCGGCCTCGGGCCGCCAACGGCCGTCGTAGCGCGGCTTCTCGCCGCGCTCGCGTTGCGCCTCGCGCATCGCGTCCAGCTCGTCGCTGGAGCAGTAGCAGTGGTAGGCGGTGCCCGCCTTCAGCATCATCGCGATGACCTCGCGGTAGCGCTCGATGCGCTGCATCTGGAAGAACGGCCCCTCGTCGAAGTCCAGTCGCAGCCAGCGCATCGCGGCGATGATCTGCTCGACCGCCGCCTGCGACGAACGCGCCACGTCGGTGTCCTCGATGCGCAAGATGAAGTCGCCGCCGAAATGCCGCGCGTAGGCCCACGAGAACAGCGCGGTGCGTGCGGTGCCCAGGTGCAGGAAACCGGTCGGCGATGGCGCGATGCGGGTGCGCACGCGGCGCGACCCGGTGCCGTTGTCGGAAGCGGGGGTCGGGTTCAACGGATCTCCATGCCGAGCTGCAGGTCGGCCATGATGTCGCGCACGTCGTCCAGCCCCATGGCCAGACGAATCATGCCCTGCGTGATGCCTGCAGCCTGGCGCTGCGCCTCGCTCAGCCGGCCGTGCGTGGTGCTCGCCGGGTGCGTGATCGTGGTCTTGGTATCGCCCAGGTTGCCGGTGATCGAACAGATGCGCGTGGCATCGATCAGTGCAAAAGCCGCGCGGCGCGCGGCCTGTGCATCGCTCGCCTTCAGCACGAAGGACACCACCGCGCCGCCAACACCGCCTTGCTGCGCCATCGCCAGCGCATGCTGTGGGTGTGACGCCAGTCCGGGGTAGTGCACGCGATGCACCTGCGGCTGTGCCTCGAGCCACTGCGCCAGCTGCAGCGCCCGCTCGCTCTGCGCGCGCACGCGGATCGACAGCGTCTCCAGTCCCTTCAGCACCACCCAGGCGTTGAAGGGCGACAGGCACATGCCGGCGCTACGCATCGTCGGCACGAACTTCGCGTCGATCAACTCGGCCGAGCCGCAAATCGCGCCGGCGATCACCCTGCCCTGCCCGTCAAGGAACTTGGTGCCCGAATGCATCACCAGGTCGGCACCGAGCTTCGTCGGTTGCTGCAGCGCCGGCGAGCAGAAACAGTTGTCCACCATCAGCAGCGCGCCGCCGCCGTGCGCGATGTCTGCCAGCGCGGCGATGTCGCAGACCTCGGTCAGCGGGTTGTTCGGCGTTTCCGCGAACAGCAGCCGGGTGCTCGGTCGCATCGCCGCACGCCACTCGCTTACATCGGTCTGCGACACGAAACTGGTCTCGATGCCGAATCTGGCGAAGTCCTGGAACAGCTTGATCGTCGAGCCGAACACGCCCTGCGAGCACACGATGTGGTCGCCGCTCTTCAGCAACGACAGCACGGTGATCAGGATCGCCGCCATGCCGCTGCTTGTGGCGATGCAGCCGCTGGTACCTTCCAGCGCCGCCAGCCGGCGCTCGAGCATCGTCACCGTCGGATTGGCAAAGCGGCTGTAGACGAAGGCGTCCTCCTCGTTCGCGAAACGGCGCGCCGCGGTCTCGGCATCGGGGTGAACGAAACTGCTGGTGAGAAACAGTGCCTCCGAGTTTTCGCCCCATTGCGTGGGCGGCAGCCCTTCGCGCACGGCCAGCGTATCCGCTCGCGCGTCGGCAGGCAGCGGCACGCGCGGCAGCTTCTGGGCGGCCGCCATTACGCGCCCTCCGCCGCGCTTTGCAGCGACAGACGTGAATGCTCGGGGCTGTCCTCTTCGTCGCCTTGCTGGCGGCGCTGCGCGCGCATCGTCTCGAAATCCTCGGCCGAGATGTCGCCGGTGATGTATTCGCCGTCGAAGCACGAGGCCTCGAATCCCGCCACCTTCGGGTTCAGCGCGCGCACCACGCGCTTCATCGCGTCGACGTCCTGGTAGATCAGCGCATCGGCGCCGATGTACTCGCGGATCTGCTCGAGGCTGCGGTCGGCCGCGATCAGTTCCTCGCGCGTGGGCATGTCGATGCCGTAAACGTTGGGGAAGCGCACCGGCGGCGCGGCCGAGGCCATGTAGACCTTGCGCGCACCGGCTTCGCGGGCCATCGTCACGATCTCCTTGCTGGTCGTGCCGCGAACGATCGAATCGTCCACCAGCAGCACGTTGCGGCCCTTGAACTCCACGCCGATGGCGTTGAGCTTCTGGCGCACCGACTTCTTGCGCACCGCCTGCCCGGGCATGATGAAGGTTCGGCCAACGTAGCGGTTCTTGACGAAGCCCTCGCGGTACGGCTTGCCGATCTTCTGCGCCAGTTGCATCGCCGAGGGCCGGCTCGATTCGGGGATCGGGATGACGACGTCGATGGCGTTCGGCGGCATCGTCGAGATGACGCGCTGGGCCAGCGTCTCGCCCAGGTTCAGCCGTGCCTGGTAGACCGAGATGCCGTCCATCACCGAATCGGGCCGCGCCAGATAGACGTATTCGAACATGCAGGGGTGCAGCGTCGGATGCTCGGCGCACTGACGGGTGTGCAACCGCCCCTCGAGATCGATGAAGATCGCTTCGCCCGGCGCGACATCACGCTGCACCTTGCGGCCCGTGCCCTCGATGGCCACGGATTCGCTGGCCACCATGTATTCGGTGACGCCATCCTCGCGCAACTCGCCGAAGCACAACGGGCGGATGCCGAAGGGGTCGCGGAAGGCCAGCAGCCCATGGCCAGCAATGAGTGCGATCACCGCGTACGAGCCCTTCAGCCGCTTGTGCACCGCCGACACGGCGGCGAACACCGCATCGGGCGTGAGTGGCAGGTCGCGCACCGCGACCTCGATCTCGTGCGCCAGGATGTTGATCAGCACCTCGGTGTCGCTCTCGGTGTTGATGTGGCGCCGGTCGATGCGGAACAGCTCGCTTTTCAGCGCCTGGGCGTTGGTCAGATTGCCGTTGTGCACCAGCACGATGCCGAAGGGCGCGTTGACATAGAAGGGCTGCGCCTCCTCCTCGCTCCAGGCGTTGCCGGCGGTCGGGTAGCGCACCTGGCCCAGGCCGACCTGGCCCGGCAACGCGCGCATGTTGCGCGTGCGAAAGACGTCGCGCACCATGCCACGCGCCTTGTGCATGAAGCACTTGGTGCCCTGCATCGTGACGATGCCGGCCGCGTCCTGGCCCCGATGCTGCAGCAGCAGCAGCGAGTCGTAGAGCAACTGATTCACCGGGGAGCGAGAGATGGCGCCGACGATGCCGCACATGGTGGGTGTCCTTTGTTGCTTCAGGCCGGAAGGAACTGCGCGACCTCGCGGGGCAGCAGCGGCTTGATTTCGTGCAAGGCCACCGCCAGCCACTGTGCGCCTTGCGATTCGTGCCACAGCGGCGAGGCGGCAGCCGGCGTCAGCGCCACCACCGTGGTCAGCACCAGCAGCAGCACCAGCCCACGCACCACACCGAATGCGGCACCGAGCACGCGGTCGGCGAGTTGCAGCGGTGTGGCCTTGACGAGCAGGCCGATAACGCGCGACAGCAGCCCCCAACCAATCAGCACCGCCAGGAAGGCGATGGCAAAGGCGGCGGCATGATTCAGCGCCGAACCCGGCTCGCCCACCGGAAGGTGCGGCGCCCACACAGGGGCCAACCATTGCGCCGCCAGATAGGCCGCCACCCAGCCCAGCAGCGCCAGCACCTCGAGCACGAAGCCGCGCCACACGCCCAGCACCAGCGACACGATCAACACCGCCAGCAGGCCCAGATCCACCCAGCCGAGCTTGTCCATCACAGGCTCAGGATGCTCGCGGCCAAGCCGGCGCCCTTGATGCGCGCGGCGGCCTTCTCGGCCTCCTCGCGCGTCGGGAAGGGGCCGACGCGCACCCTTGTGCGTGCACCGGATTCGGTTTCGATCACCTGGGTGTAGGTCTTCAGCCCGAGCTTCTCGACCCGCTGACGTGCATCGCGCAGCGAGGACGCATCGGTGTAGGCCCCGGCCTGCACGACGAAGCGACCGGTCTTGGCCTCAGACGCAATCGGCGCGTCAGGCGGCGGCACCGGCTTGCCCTCGAGCAGTGCCTGCGCACGCTGCGCCTCGCGCAGTTGTTCGGGTGTCGGTGCCGGGCGCTGCGGCGGCGGTGCGGCCTGCTCGACCTCGGCCTCAGGTGGCGGCGCGCGTTCGGCACGCACGCTGGCCGACGCCGCGGCCGTCGCCGCAGGTGCAGCCACCGATGCGGCCGATGCCGCCACCGCCGGTGCCGAGTCTGCATTCGGCTTCGTCGATGTGCTTGCCATCGGCTTCGATGCCGGCAGGCTCAGCGGCGGTGCCGTCTCGCGCGACGGGATTTCGATCGGGATATCCACCGCGATCGGGCGGGGCTGGGTCTCGAACAGCAACGGAAAGCCGACGATGCCCAGGCCCACCAGCACGGCCGCACCGATCAGACGCCGCCGCGCCCGCGTGCGCGCCGCCTGGACCGAATCCGGCTCGTCGGCGGCAGGGGCGGCGGGCGATGGATCCTTGCGCTTGATGAATGAGAACACTGGCGTGCGTCCGCTGGGTGAAGGGCCTGGATTCCGATCGACGCGCCGGCCAGCGGCGTGTGTCGGACCGCCTTCAGCCGCTGTGCGCGGCGCGCAAACGCGGGACGCCGTCCTTCAGCACACCGCCGACGCAAAGGAACGAACCGAAGACCACGATTCTATCAGCCGGGTCGGCCGCAGCCAGCGCCGCGCGCAGGGCCGCGACGGGCGATTCGTGGCTGCTGGGCGACGCGTCCTGCACCTCGGGCAGCGCGCGCACCGCCGCGGCCAGATCGGCGGCGCGGGCCGCACGCGGCAGCGGCAGATCACAGACGTACCAGCACTGAACCAAGGGCCCGATGCGCGCCAGCATGCCGGCGATGTCCTTGTCGGCCATCGCGCCGAACACCGCGTGCGTGCGCGGATAGAACCCCATCTGGTCGAGGTTGAAGGCCAGCGTCGCGACAGCATGCGGGTTGTGCGCCACATCCAGCACCAGCGCCGGCTGCCCTGGCACGATCTGGAAACGACCGGCCAGCTCCACCGCCGCCAGGCCGTTGCGCACCGCCTGCGCGCTGATCGGCAGCCGCTCGCGCAAGGCCTCGAACACCGCCAGTACGCCGCTGGCATTGAGCAGCTGGTTGGCGCCGCGCAGCGCCGGGTAGGCCAGCGCATTGCGGCGTCGTCCGCGCCCGGTCCATGACCACTGCTGGCGGTCGCCGGAGTGGTTGAAATCGCGCCCCACCTGCCAAAGATCGGCACCGATGGCCTGCGCATGGCGCAGCACGCTGGCCGGCGGCATCGGGTCGCTGATCACCGCCGGCCTGCCCGCGCGCAGGATGCCCGCCTTCTCGAAGCCGATCGACTCGCGGTCGGGTCCGAGGTAGTCCATGTGGTCCAGGTCGATGCTCGTGATCAGCGCGCAGTCGGCGTCCACGGTATTCACCGCGTCGAGCCGGCCGCCCAGGCCCACCTCCAGGATCACCAGGTCGAGCGCGGCCATCGACAGCGCACGCATGATGGCCAGCGTGGTGAACTCGAAGTAGGTCAGCGTGGTGCGTCCGCGCGCGGCCTCCACGGCGGCGAAGTGAGGCAGCAACGACGCCGCCTCGACGCTGCGGCCGTTGATGCGGCAGCGCTCCTCGAAATGCACCAGGTGCGGCTTGATGTACAGGCCGACGCGATAGCCCGCCTGCAGCGCGATGGCCTCGAGCATCGCGCAGCTCGAGCCTTTGCCATTGGTGCCGGCCACGGTAATCACCGGCACCTCGAAGCGCAGCCCCATGGCTTCGCGCACCGATGCCACGCGCTGCAGCGTCATGTCGATGTGCTTGGGGTGCAGACGCTCGCAGTGGGCGAGCCATTGCTCGAGGGTCGCGGGTTCGGACATGGACCGCGATGCTAAGGCCGCGCCTGCTGCGCTGCCGGTCCAGGTGAGATCAGGCGACGGCGTCGGCGCTCTGCCGCAGCAGCATCGCCAGTGCGCGCGCGATGGTCGGCCGCAATTGGCGCCGGTCGATGATCATGTCCAGCGCGCCCTTGCCGATCAGGAACTCCGAGCGCTGGAATCCTTCGGGCAGCGTCTCACGCACGGTGTTCTCGATCACTCGCGGGCCGGCAAATCCGATCAGGGCCTTCGGCTCGGCGATGACCAGGTCGCCCATGAACGCGAAGCCGGCCGACACGCCGCCCATCGTCGGGTCGGTCAGCACGCTGACATAAGGCAGCCGCGCCTTGGCCAGGTGGGTCAGCGCCGCGTTGGTCTTGGCCATTTGCAGCAGGCTTAGCAGCCCTTCCTGCATGCGCGCCCCGCCGGTGGCTGCGAAGGACACGAAGGGCACCTTCTGCTCGATTGCGGTTTCGACGCCGCGCACGAAGCGCTCGCCGACCACCGAACCCATCGAGCCGCCCATGAATTCGAACTCGAAACAGGCCGCGACCAGCGGCACGCTCATCACCGCTCCGCCGAAGACCACCAGCGCATCGGTCTCGCCGGTGGCTTCGAGCGCGGCCTTCAGCCGCTCGGGGTATTTCCTGCTGTCCTTGAACTTCAGCGCATCGACCGGCAGCACCTCCTGGCCGATCTCGTAGCGGCCCTCGGGGTCGAGAAAGGCGTCGAGCCGGGCGCGCGCGCCGATGCGGTGGTGATGCTCGCACTTGGGACAGACGTTGATGTTCTGCTCCAGGTCGGTCTTGTAGAGCACCGTCTCGCAGGCCGGACACTTGATCCAAAGCCCCTCCGGCATCGCGCGGCGCTCGCTCGGATCGGTGGGCTGCATCTTCGGCGGCAGCAACTTTTCGAACCAGCTCATCGGCCAACTCCTTTGCTCATCGCGTCCAGCGCGCTGCGAATCTCGGCCATGAAGGCGCGGCCCGCGTCGGCGACATTGTCGCGCGACTGGGTTTCCAGGATCTGCACCAACTTCGTGCCGATCACCACCGCGTCCGCCACCTCGGCCACGGCGACGGCACTGGCCGCATCACGGATGCCGAAGCCCACGCCCACCGGCACGCTGACGTGCGCGCGGATGCGCGGCACCATCGCCGCGACGCCGGCGGTGTCGAGGTGGCCGGCGCCTGTGACACCCTTCAGCGACACGTAGTAGACATAGCCACTGGCCATCCGCCCGACCTGCTGCATGCGCGCCTCGGTCGAGGTCGGCGCGAGCAGGAAGATCGGGTCCAGCGCGTTGGCACGAAGCGCGGCGGCGAAGGCCTCGCATTCCTCGGGCGGGTAGTCCACCACCAGCACACCGTCGACGCCGACGTCGGCTGCGGCGCGGATGAAGGCCCCGTTACCGTGGCGCTGGTCATAACGTTCCACCGGGTTGGCATAACCCATCAGCACGACCGGCGTGCTGGAGTCCCGAGCGCGGAACTCGCGCACCGCTTGCAGCACCTGCGCCATGCCGATGCCTCGGGCCAGCGCTCGTTCCGAAGCCTTCTGGATCACCGGGCCGTCGGCCATCGGGTCGGAGAAAGGAACGCCAAGTTCGATGATGTCGGCACCACCCTGAACCAGGCCTTGCATGATCTGCGGCGTGGTGTCGGCATGGGGGTCGCCGACCGTGACGTAGGGGATCAGCGCCGTGCGCCCCGTGGCTTTCAGCGCCGCCAGCACGCCGGCGATGCGGCTCATCGCCTCACCTCGATGGTCTTGGCCGACTGCAGCTGGCAGGACGGGCGACAGAAGAACTCGGCGCCGGACAGGTCGGCCACTGTGCCGATGTCCTTGTCGCCGCGGCCCGACAGGTTGACCAGCAGGTGCTGGTCGGCGCGCAGCGTCGGCGCGAGCTTCATTGCATAGGCCACGGCATGGCTCGATTCCAGCGCCGGGATGATGCCCTCGCAACGACACAGGTGGTGGAAGGCCTTCAAGGCCTCGTCGTCGGTGACGCTGACGTATTCGGCCCGGCCGATGTCGTGCAGGTAGGCATGCTCGGGGCCGACACCGGGGTAGTCCAGCCCGGCCGACACAGAATGCGTCTCGACGATCTGGCCGTCTTCGTCCTGCAGCAGGTAGGTGCGGTTACCGTGCAGCACGCCCGGCGAGCCGGCGGAGATCGACGCGGCATGCTTGCCGGTGGCGATGCCCTGCCCTGCAGCCTCGACACCGATCAGCCGCGTGCCCGCATGCTTGATGTATGGATGGAAGATGCCCATGGCGTTGCTGCCACCGCCGACGCAGGCGATCACCGCATCGGGCTGGCGCCCGGCCATGGCCGGCATCTGCGTCAGGCATTCCTCGCCGATGACGCTCTGGAAGTCGCGCACCATCTCCGGGTACGGCGCCGGGCCGGCCACCGTGCCGATGATGTAGAAGGTGTTCTCGACGTTCGTCACCCAGTCGCGCAGCGCCTCGTTCAGCGCGTCCTTCAGCGTCTTGCTGCCCGACTCCACCGGTACTACCTTGGCGCCGAGCAGGTGCATGCGGTAGACGTTGGGCGACTGGCGCTTCATGTCCTCGCTGCCCATGTAGACGATGCATTCCAGCCCGTAGCGCGCACAGATCGTGGCGGTGGCCACGCCATGCTGGCCGGCACCGGTCTCGGCGATGATGCGCGGCTTGCCCATGCGGCGCGCCAGCAGCGCCTGGCCGATGGTGTTGTTGATCTTGTGCGCGCCGGTGTGGTTCAGGTCCTCGCGCTTCAGGTAGATCTGCGCGCCACCGAGTTCGCGACTGGTGCGCGCCGCGTGGTAGATCGGTGAAGGCCGGCCGACAAAGTGCGCCAGTTCGTTGCGGAACTCAGCCTGGAACTCGGCATCGCCGCGATAGTGCGCATAGGCGGCCTTCAACTCGTCCAGCGCATGTACCAGCGTCTCGGCGACGAAGCTGCCGCCATAGGGCCCGAAGTGCCCGCTGGCATCCGGTTGTTGATAGTCAAGCATGGTTTTCCTCAGCGTGTGATCTCGGCGACGCGGGCATCCGCCTCGCGCACCGCCTGGCAGAACCGGCGCATCGCTTGGGCATCCTTGATGCCTTTCGCGCTTTCCACGCCGGAGCTCACGTCGACGGCCCAGGGCCGGACGCGGCGGATGCCGTCAATCACATTTGCAACGTTCAACCCACCAGACAAAACGACCGGAAGGGGCACGCTTGGAGGAACGAGTGACCAATCGAAAGCCTTTCCACCCCCGCCATAGGCTTCGACATGGGCGTCGAGCAGCAGGGCCATCGCGTCGTGAAAACGCGCAGCGAAGTCTAACAAATCGAGGCCCGGCGCCATGCGCGCGGCGCGCAGGTAGGCGCGGCCCGTGGCGCCGCATTGCTGTGGCGACTCGTCGCCGTGAAACTGCAGCAGCGCCTGCGGCACTTGCGCGAGGGCGGCCCGCAGCGCGTCTGGCGTGGCGTTGACGAGCAGCAGCACCGGCGTGACGAACGGCGGCAGCCGCCGCGCCAGCATCGCCGCACGCTCGGCCGTGACATGGCGCGGGCTCTTGTCGTAGAGCACGAAGCCGATCGC
>Ga0316195_10001574_pt1 | contig 10323 bp, 9 predicted proteins | sample Phised1_MG_FD_204937 | JGI IMG/M metagenome (GOLD analysis project Ga0316195, IMG submission 204937) | Coastal sediment microbial communities from Maine, United States - Phippsburg sediment 1 | ecosystem: Environmental > Aquatic > Marine > Coastal > Sediment | place: USA: Maine | collected...
AGCCAGCAGGACACTGCCGACAATCCCCGGCAAGGCTGCCCGCAAGATGACGTTCCTGACCATCTCGGACCGGGTGGACCCCAGGGCCAGGGAACCGTCCCGCAAGGATTGAGGCACCGCATTGATGACGTCATCTGACAGGGAGGAAATAAACGGAATAATCATCACGCCCATCACCACACCGGCAGCCAGGGCGCTTTCAGAGGCCACCGTCAAACCGATGGACTGACCCCAGTCCCGTAATTGGGGAGCAACCACCAGGGCGGCGAAAAAACCATAGACCACGGTAGGAATACCGGCCAGCAGTTCAAGCAGCGGCTTGGCCACGGACCTGACCCGGGGAGAGGCGTATTCGGCCAGGTAGATCGCCGACATCAGGCCTACCGGAACCGCCACAACCATGGCGATGGCGGAGACCAGCAAGGTACCGGTAAACAAGGGCACGGCGCCGAAGGCACCGGTGGACCCGACCTGGTCGGCACGCATTGCCGTCTGGGGGCTCCAGTTCAAGCCAAGAAGAAATTCGGTGACCGGCACTTTCTCAAAAAAGCGCAGCGACTCAAACAACACCGATAACACGATGCCGATGGTGGTCAGGATAGCGATACTGGAGCACAGCACCAGCACGACGTTTACAAAGCCCTCTACCCGGTTACGGGCACGCAGGGAGGGTGATATTTTCCGCCAGCCATAACCCAGCGCAAGGATGCTCAACACCAGCCCTGATACCACCATGGCCATGTGGCTTAACCACTTCAGGTTCTGGTATCGCTGGGCAGCCTCCTGCTGGACCTGGGAAATCTCGCCCGACACGATATTGCCGCTGGCCAGGTTACGAATATCGTTGAGCATCAAGCCCAGGGAGGACGGATCAAGTTGCTGTGCGTCAGCGGGAAGCGATGAAATCAGCAAGGCCCGAAGAATTGTCGGCTCCAGCGCAATCCAGGCACCCACCAGCAAAAAGGCCGGTACGGCGCACCACAATGCAGTCCAGGCGCCGTAGAAGCCTGGCATGGAATGCAAGGTTCTAATACCGCCCTTGGCAACGGCCAATTTCAGTGCCCTTCGCTTGCCCAGGTAAAAGGCCAGCGCTGAGGCAAAGAGAACGATGAGAATAAAGGTAGAAGTCTGCATTGGGTAGACTACTTTGCTCCGAAATCAGTTGGGGCAAGACAATACGACGCCCGGTGTTACCCGGGCGCCGCAGGACCGCTGCCTATGTTACAGGCAATGGATTGTAGAGGGAGAAAAAATCTCCCGTTTTAGTCCAGCTTCAAAGGCTCGAGCCCCAGGATGCTGTCGCGGGCAGCGGTGCGCTGGGCGTCGGGCAGCGGGATCAAACCGCGATCTGACAGGTAACCAAACTCACCGAAGGCGTTCTCGCTGGTGAATTCTGTCAGGAACTCCATGATGCCGGGAACCGCGCCCACGTGAGCTTTTTTCACGTAGAAGTACAGGGGCCGGGAAACCGGGTAGCTGCCATCAGCAATGCTGTCGAAGCTCGGTGCGACGCCATCGACCTCTGAACCACGAATACGATCGGAGTTCTGGTCAAGGAAACTGAAACCGAAGATACCCATGGCACTGGGACTGGCCTCGAGTTTCTGCACGATCAGGTTATCGTTCTCGCCGGCTTCAATGAATGCGCCGTCTTCGCGCATGGTCTGGCAAATGGCCTGGAAACGATTCTTGTCCTGGTCCTTGATCGCCTTGATCCAGTCGATCTGGACGCAACCGCCGTCCATCGCCAGTTCAACGAAGGCATCACGCGTACCGGATGTGGGAGGCGGCCCAAGCACTTCGATGGCCGTGGCGGGCAGCGCCGGGTTCACGTCCTTCCAGGTCTTGTAGGGATTGGGCACCAGTTCCTGCTTACCATTGGGGTTCGGCACTTCCTTGGCCAGGGCCAGGAACAAATCCTTAAGGGTCAGCGGAATGGCCGGAGCTTGCTTGGAGTTGGCAACCACAATGCCGTCAAAGCCGATCACGGCTTCGACGATCTCGTTCACACCGTTAGCAGCGCAGGACTCTACTTCCGAGGCCTTGATGCGACGTGAAGAGTTGGTGATATCAGGGGTCTGCACACCCACGCCGGAGCAGAACAGCTTGAAGCCGCCGCCGGATCCGGTGGATTCGATCTTGGGAGTCTTGAACTTGGTAGTCTTGCCAAAGTTCTCGGCAACCACGGTGGCAAACGGATATACCGTGGAGGATCCTACGACACTGATGTAATCGCGGGTGGCCTGGGCGTTGGCAGGCTGGGCAACTACGGCTGCAACAAGTAAAGTCAACGCAACGGTTTTATAACTCACTGTATTCTCCAAAACTAAAGTGTGGACTCAGGGTTAATCACTAAACGCTGAGAAGATTTCTCTCCGGGGCAATACCTCGGTAAGTCAGGAGACTTTATACGCCGTAAATATTGCAGATTTATTGCGCTAGAGAGACCTTCCTGGCAAAGCCTTGGAACCGGACAAAGTAAACGTTTATAATTCTTTTAAAACCAACAAGATATAATGTTTTTTACATATTAAAAATAACTCTGTAAAAATGCGTTTTCGAGAGAAATTATGACGATTTCTGTATATGGACTGAAAAATTGCGACAGCTGCCGGGCCGCCCGTCGCTGGCTGGAACAGCACAATGTGGCTCATGAATTCGTGGATATTCGCGAGCACGAACTGGATAGCGGGGCCCTGGCCCGCTGGGCCCAGGCCACGGATTGGTCCATCCTGCTCAATCGTCGCAGTACCACCTGGCGCCAACTGGCGGATACGGAAAAGCAAATTGACGATGCGGACGGTGCCTGCCGCCTGATACTTCAGCACCCCACCCTGCTAAAGCGGCCGGTGCTGGATGGCGCCGGGGAATTACTGGTGGGATTCAAGCCGGCGGACTACGCCAGGGTTCTGGAAACACTATGAAGGAGCGCACACATGGGTGATGCCGTACTTGAGCTGGCCTGCGAACTAATCGCCCTGCCCTCGGTGACACCCCGGGACCAGGGTTGCCTGGATATCATCGCCGCCAGACTGGCCACACTGGGATTTGAAAACGAGCGCATGGACCACGAGCAAGTCAGCAACCTCTGGGCCCGCCGCGGCCATGCCACTCCCCTGTTCTGTTTCGCCGGCCATACAGACGTTGTTCCCCCCGGACCGACCGACGCCTGGCGAAATCCGCCCTTTGATCCCCGGGTCCTGGACGGCTCCCTGTTCGGCCGTGGCAGTGCGGACATGAAAGGCGCCCTGGCTGCCATGGTCTGTGCCTGCGAACGCTTTTTTGCCGATCACCCCGATGCCCGCGGATCGGTAGCCTTCCTCCTGACCAGCGACGAGGAAGGCCCGGCGGTGCATGGCACCCGGCAGGTGGTGGAAAACCTGGAAGCCAGGGGCATCAAGATTGACTATTGCCTGGTAGGCGAGCCCTCCAGCGCAAAACACCTGGGCGACACACTGCGCATCGGACGTCGAGGCTCATTGAACGGCCGCCTGCGAGTACAAGGTGTGCAGGGCCACGTGGCCTACCCCGAAAAAGCGCACAACCCCATCCACGATGCCGCCGCAGCCATCTCGGCCCTGTCCTCGGCACACTGGGACAAGGGCAACCAGGATTTCCCCGCCACCACCTTCCAGTTTTCCAATATCCAGGGAGGCACCGGTGCCAGCAATGTGATTCCCGGATCCGTGGAGCTGGATTTCAATTTTCGCTATTCACCAGAAACCACGGCTGAGCAGTTGCAGGCGCGTTGCGCCCGGATCCTGGATGCCCTGGCGCTGGATTACCAGCTCAGCTGGGAGTTATCCGGGGAACCGTTTTATACCCCCAGCAGTCCCCTGCTGGATGCCGCCAGCCAGGCCGTCAACGAGATTTGCCAGCGCCAGCCCCAAACCTCTACCGGAGGAGGCACCTCGGATGGGCGATTCATTGCACCCACCGGTGCAGCGGTGGTGGAACTGGGCTTGCTCAATGAGAGCATCCACAAGGTGGACGAACACACACCAGTGGAAGATTTGCTGCAATTAAGCCAGGTCTATGAGCGCATCCTGGAACTGCTGCTGCTATGATTCCCCGGCGTCATCCTGGCTGCCCAGGATGGCGGCCAGATAACCGCCAATTCGGAGAGTATTCGTGATCGAACATTTTATGTCCCGTAGACGTATCAATGGGCTGGGCGCACTGGTCTGCGCCGGGCTAATGGGTTTCGCCCTGTTTCAACAACATGTGATTGGACTGGAACCCTGCCCGCTTTGCGTATTTCAGCGTATAGGGGTCATTGGGCTTGGCATCATCTTTGGCATCGCATTTTTGCATGCCCCCAGTGCCCTGGGCTCACGAATTTACGGGCTACTGTTGTTGATTCCCGGCGGCTTCGGCGGCGCGGTGGCCGTGCGCCACAGTTGGCTGCAATCTCTGCCGGCCGATGAGGTCCCGGCTTGCGGACCTGGCCTGGACTACATGCTGGATAGCTTTCCCTTGTCCGACGCCCTGAAAATGGTGTTCCAGGGCTCGGGTGAGTGCGCCAAGGTAGTGTGGTCTTTCCTGGGAATAAGTATGCCGGGCTGGGTACTGGTATGGATGGTTATCCTGACCCTGGGTGGACTGGTCGCAAACTGGGCAATAAAAAAGCCGTGAGCAGGTAACCCTGTCCACGGCCATTGAACCCAGGCCCCTGGCTGCAAGCCGGTTGCCTGGCTTCAGCTATCCTGCTCGGAGTTCATGATGTCATCCAGGCTGGTATGGCGCACGTCCTTGCCCCTCACGGTATAAATGACGTACTCGCAAATGTTCTTGGCGTGATCCCCGATACGCTCCAGTGAGCGCACGATCCACATGACGTCCAGCACCCGGCGAATAGTGCGTGGATCTTCCATCATGAAGGTGATGGACTGGCGGGAAATAGCCTCGTACTCTTCATCCACCAGCTTGTCAGACAAGGCGGTGCTCACCGCCGTGTCCACGCTCATCCTGGCGAAAGCATCCAGCGTATTTCGCACCATGACTATCACGTGATCGCCCAGGTGACGAATCTCGCGGTAGTTATTGGTGGGGCGTTCCTGGCCGGCCAGGTGGGCAGCCAGCCGGCCGATTTTTTCGGCCTCATCACCCATACGCTCCAGGTCCGTAATGGTCTTGATGATGGCGATGATTACCCTCAAATCCACGGCGGTCGGCGCCCTCAGGGCCAGGATGCGATTGCACTCCTCGTCAACCTCCACTTCCAGGGCATTTACCTTGTAGTCATCATGGACCACCTTCAGCCCGGCCTCGCTGTCTCCGTCTTCAAGAGCTTTCAGCGCAGCCTCGATCTGGAGTTCAACCAGCCCGCCCATTTCCAACACCTTCTTGCGAACGTTCTCAATATCCGCGTTGTATCGACGGGAGATATGGCCAGTTAAGGTTTCTTGATTCATGCTTGTTCCTGCCAATTTATGCTCGCCACGTGGCCACTTCTATCATGGGCCGCGCGTCGGTTAATTTCTATGCCTACACAGTACCGCTTTTTCTCATCCTGGAACAGACAGACGCAGCAAAGTCTTGCCAGGGGAGGAAAAACAAGCGCCCGGGATTTTATCCGGCCGCTGCTGGTATCTGGTTTGCCCTGATGAGCTACTTGAAGTCGTACGAGAGCCGGAACTGCAGCACTGAAGGACTCTCCTCGGGAGAACCATCATTGTACTTCTTGGTTTCGATATCTGAGTAGTTGGCCATGAAACGCAGGTTGGGGTTCACGTAGTAGTTCACACCCAGGGTCAGGATGTTCTGCTCACCGCCCTTGCCAGGCAACATAGCGGTCTCACCGGCACCGGTCAGGTCCAGGGTGCTGTAACGAACCGCGAATTCCCAGGCGTCGCTGGCCTTGGTACGCCCAAATGCACCGCCCTTGTAGGCACGAGAGTTGCCGCCGGTCAGGTAACTGGCCTGCATGTAGTAGCCATCAAAGTTGAAACTCGGGTCAACTGAGCGATTCACGTCAGTGGTGATGTACTCACCCTGAACAGCGAGGCTGCCCATGACCCAGGCGCCTTCCAGCCCCAGCTTGGTGATGTCATCAACATTATCGATGGTACCGGTGTCAATCAGCCTGACGCTGGTCACGTGAGACTCGGGGCGGGCACGCAAGCGCACTTCCTCATCCATGGTGTTTTGTGGCTCTTCAAAGCTGCCCCAGACACCCATGTGCACGACACTGCCATCAGTCTTCAATGGAACAAAGGTGAAGCGACCACTTACGCCCATACCCTCGTCCTTGCCGCCGTCCTGTACACGCGAATTCTGACCGAAAACGGCGACGCCGCCGGTCCAGTTATCTCCGGAGAAATTAGCGCCTGCGCCTATCCGACGGTCAACGGCAAAAGCAACAACCGCCTGGGAACGCTCAATGAACGTGATGTAGTTATCGCTGGTCATTGCTTCCAAAGCCTGGGGAACCTTGAACTGACCAAGGGTCAGCCAGTTGTGCTTCAGGTAAGTATCCAGCACCGCCACGTCGCCATCAGCAAAGTCGACCTGCACCTTGTACTCCCAACCCTCATCCAGCTGACCACCCACTTCGAGGTAGGCACGACGTATCTCGCTACCGCTACCCAGTTCGGTAAGGTCACTGCTGTACTCGGCCAGATCCACATGCAGACGCCCACCGACATTGGCGGTCATCTCGGCCTGGACACAGGGAGCGGCGACCATTGCCATCAAGGCCACGGCCGGAACCAACGATATGTTGCTGAGGATTTTCATTCTTAAAACTCCTGAATCGTCCAGGTGCAATCCTGGTTTGTCATTAATTACTAATAAAATCTTTTAAAGAAAGGGAGCGTGACCCCATGGAGTGGCATTGTTAGCTCCGCTGGTCACAAATACACGCCAATTTGTCTACCGTCGAAAAAAGCACGTAATGGGTAAACGTCACTCCTCCCGCAGCACCCTTTGGGCAGGAAATACGCAACTGAATGCGCTGCCGGTTCCCTGCTCGCTGGCGATGCTAAGTTCTGCCTCATGTCTGTTCAAGACGTGATTGACGATAGCCAATCCCAGCCCGGTACCCCCGGTATTCCTGGCCCGACCCTTGTCGACCCGATAGAACCTCTCGGTGACCCGGGGAATATCTTTTGCATCAATCCCTAATCCCGTATCGGACACGCTGAAAACTGCCGAGCCCTTATCCCCATCGCTCCAGCACAGGCGGATCCGCCCGTCTTCAGGCGTATATTTGACTGCATTCTCCACCAGGTTACCAAAGGCCGAATACAGGTCCGACTCATCCCCCAGTAGCCGGGCCCGGCTCGACGCCTCCACTTCAATCGTTGCGGGACAGCCAGGAATCGCCAGGGCGTTCTTGCGTAATGCCGATAGCATGGCAACCACATTGACGGGCTGGGACTCCATGACCGTCTCCGGTGCTTCAAGCCGGGACAGGGTGAGTAGGTCTGTGACGATTTCCGTCATTCGGGCAGTCTGGGTCTGCATTTCTTCGATGGGCCCCGACCAGCACGTATCCAGGGAGTCGTCCTCATGCATGGATTCAAGGTAGCCGGTAAGCACGGTCAAGGGGGTTCGCAGTTCATGGGAGGCATTGGCAACGAAATCCCGTCGCATTTTCTCGCTCAGTACTTCCCGGGTAACGTCCTTGATCAGCATGAGGCGCTGACCCTGGGCCTGGCCATAGGGAACCAGTTCAATGGAATAGTGCCGACCCGGTTCATGGGGGGCAGGCATCACCAGTCTGTCTTTCGGGGATTCCTCGCGGAGATATTCAATGAAATCGGGCCGCCTCAGCAAGTTTTCTATTCTCTGGCCCCGATCGCTGGACTTGTTCAACCCGAGCATGCCCCGGGCAGCCTTGTTGAACCAGATAATCTGGTTGTTTTTCGCCAGCAACACGGTGCCATCGGGCAATGCAGACGAGGAAACCCGGAATTGCCTGATCAGTTCCTTATAGCGTTGCTTGCGTTCACGACTGCGACGCTTGGTGCGGATAATGAAGGAAACGATGTCCCCCCAGGCACCCGGGAAATCCGGGGTATCCTCTTTTGCACCGCCCTTTACCCAGGCCTCAAAACGGTACAGGTGCCACAGGTGCCAGAGCAGATAGCCCGCCAGGGCCAGCAACAGATAAAAGAGTATCTCTCCCTGGATCAGTCCGATCAGCACCGCCACCAGCATCAGGACAAAGAATCGGGACAGGGATCTGAGAGTAGCTTTATCCAAGTATCAGGCTCCAGGGGCGCTGAAACGGTAACCAGCCCCTCTTACGGTTTGCACATAGGTTTCCAGGCTGGAGGACTCCAGCGCCTTGCGTAGCCTGCGGATATGTACATCCACTGTCCTTTCCTCTACGTACACGTTCTCTCCCCAGACCCGGTCAAGCAACTGGCTGCGACTATAAACCCTGTCCGGGTGGGTCATGAAGAAGCGTAAAAGCTTGTACTCGGTGGGACCGACCAAAATCTCCTCGTCTCCAGCCATTACCCGATGACCCGCTTCGTCCATGGACAGGCCCTTGACCTGCAACAGATCGGCCTGTGCCTCAGGCGCACTGCGCCTGAGTACCGCGTTGATACGGGCAAGCAATTCGCGCTGGGAAAACGGCTTGGTCAGGTAATCATCCGCACCGCTTTCCAGACCGGAGACCTTGTCATACTCGTCGGCCCGTGCAGTGAGCATGATTACCGGGATGTTGCGGGTCAGGTCATCCCGTTTCAGTCTTCGCAGCAACTCCAGCCCGCTTACATCGGGGAGCATCCAGTCCATGAGGATCAGGTCAGGCAGGCTATCGGCGATGGCGACCCTGGCTTGCTTGCTGTCCCCGGCCTCGGCGGTGTCAAATCCGGCTCGCGACAAACCAAACACGACCATCTCCCGGATAGGCGGTTCATCTTCAACTATCAGAATTCGTTGTTTGCTCATTTGCTCTCGCCCAATCTGAGCCATTACTGCCATGATAAAGCTGGGAGGAATTTAAACAACGGACTGTTACAGAAATATGAATCCGCTGATTTCACCCGATAATTTATTCGCCCTGCTTCTTGGCCACCTGGTCCCGCAGATAGACTGGCAGCGCCTGTTCCGCAGGGACGCCCTCGCCCCTGGCCAGTCCCATCTTACCCAGCCTTGCAATATCTGCTGCCCGGGGAAGATGAATATCTCCCTCTACCAGCATGCCTTCGCAAAGCGCTTGCTGGCCACCGGGCGTGGCCCAACCCGATCCCGCTAAATGACGAAATCCTTTCACTTTTGTTGCAAGGGCAGCGGCATCCACCAGCGCCTCCGGCCACAACTCCCGGGGGCCTTTCTCATCCACCCGGAATCCGCCGATGAAAAACTCCTGCAAGCGGGCGTCCTGGCAGACTATCAACTCCTCCCAGCCCAGGCGCTGGTGCGCCTGCAAGGCCAGGGCAGCCAGGTCCGACACAGGCACCACCGGCAGCCCCGCCCCCAGGGCAAGACCCTGCGTAAAACCGGCGGCAATCCTCAGGCCGGTAAACGATCCGGGCCCCCTGCCAAAGGCAATGGCGTCCAGCTCATGCATGGCAAGACCCGCCTCCTCCATCAGGGAATCCACCATAGGCATCAACAATTGGGTGTGTTCCCTGGGTGCGAACTGGTATCGCTCAAGCAACTCGTCACCAATTAGCAAGGCCGCGGAACAGGCCTCGGTCGCGGTATCCAGTGCCAGGATCTTGATACTCATTCGGGCTCCTTTACTGCATCGTGGCTAGAGAGGAATTCGATAACCTCCTGCAACTCGCCGGTACGCGGCATATCCGGCAAGCTGGACAGGAATACTTTACCGTATCCTTTGCCAGTGACTCGGGGATCACAAATCATGACCACCCCGGTGTCCTCCACATCACGAATCAAGCGACCGACACCCTGCTTGAGAGCGATCACAGCCTGGGGCAACTGATGCTCGCTAAAAGCGTTTCCACCGGCGCTCTCTATGGCCTGGATACGGGCCCGGGTCACCGGGTCCCCGGGAGAGGCGAACGGTAATTTCTCGATCACCACCACGCTCAGGGCCTCGCCCCGCACGTCCACGCCTTCCCAGAAACTTGCAGTCCCGAACAGTATGGCGTTCCCCAGGGTCCTGAACCGATCCAGTAGCTGGTCCCTGGGCAAGGTGCCCTGCACCAGTACCGGCGCCTCGGGCATCGGCTCATGTCGCTCCCACCAGTCCACCGCCTCTCGCAGGGCTCTGTGACTGGTGAACAACAAAAAAGCCCGGCCGCCACTGGCTTTTAGCAAGGGCTCCGCGATCTCCATGACCTTGCGGGTGTAATCGTAGCTGCTCGGTGCCGGCAAGCCCTTTGGAAGATACAACAT
>Ga0316195_10001575_pt1 | contig 10321 bp, 7 predicted proteins | sample Phised1_MG_FD_204937 | JGI IMG/M metagenome (GOLD analysis project Ga0316195, IMG submission 204937) | Coastal sediment microbial communities from Maine, United States - Phippsburg sediment 1 | ecosystem: Environmental > Aquatic > Marine > Coastal > Sediment | place: USA: Maine | collected...
ATCGGCGCATCGGTTGTGGCCATGGGACTGCTGGCGACCCCGGCGCTAATGAAAAAGGGCTACCAGAAAGAGATGACCAGCGGCATCATCTGCGCCTCAGGGACTTTGGGAATCCTGATCCCACCGAGTATCATGATGGTCGTTTACGGTGGTCTGACAGGCATGAAGGAAACCTCGGTGGGCAACCTGTTCGCCGGTGCGATTGTCCCGGGACTGATCCTTTCCGGATTGTACTTCCTCTACATTTCCGGACGCTGCATCATCAACCCCAAGCTGGGCCCTCCCATCAGCAAGGAAGAGGCCCGCAAATGGAGCGCCAAGCAAAAATGGGCCATGACCCTCAAGAGCCTTATACCGCCGCTGGCTTTGATTCTCATGGTTATGGGAACGATTTTGGCCGGCATCGCAACGCCCACCGAGGCCGCCGGGCTTGGAGCGCTGGGGGCTTTCCTGCTGGCCCTCTTCAACAAGGCCGTCACCTGGAAGGTGATTGTCCAGGCCAGCCGGGCCACGATGAAAACCACCGCCATGGTCATGACCCTTTTTATCGGCGGTATGTTTTTCAGCACGGTCTTTCTGAGCATGGGCGGCGGCGATGTGGTGGCCGACCTTTTTATCGGAAGCGGTCTCAACCGCTGGTTGGTGCTGTTTATCATGATGGGCATCGTGTTCATCATGGGCATGTTCATCGACTGGGCCGCTATTTTGCTGGTGACGGTGCCGATTTTCATGCCCATCGCCATGGAGCTTGGTTTCGACCCCTTGTGGTTCGCCATTCTGATGTGCGTCAACCTGCAGACCTCTTTTTTGACGCCCCCCTTCGGTTACGCCTTGTTCTACTTCGCCGGCGTGGCACCTCCGGGTTACACCATGATGCACATCTACCGGGGAATCATCCCCTTTGTGGTCCTGCAAGTCATTGGCCTGGCCATCATTGCGCTGGTCCCGGAGACGACCACCTTCCTGCCGGATCTGTTCTTCGGCCGCTGATCCCCCGAAGGAGACCACCAGACACAAAAATACCGGGCCCGAAAAAAGGGGCCCGGTTTTGTTTAGACCAGATGAATCTATTTCGTGTCTATCCACAGACGAGGGATTTTGCGTGAGTTCAAGGCGAGCGTCAGATTTGAACCGCAGGAATAGCGCGCTATTTTAAGGATTGAAGACCCTGCAGCCCCGCTAAAGCGGGATTTCCGCTGCGCTCCAACACGCTACGGGGAATGCGCTCGCTTTGCCGGTTCAAAGCATGATGCCCAACGCCGGCACGAAGTGAAGCTTTTGGCGCTAATCGCGTAAAAGAGCCATTTGTGGACGGGCACTATCTAAGATCCTGATAGGCGAAAACGCTTGATTTTCCTCTAAAATAGAATTCGCATCATTCGATGCCCGAGGATTCCCGAACACTTCGCGCAATGGCGGACATGTCTTCATCGCCGAAGCCGCGCGCTATCAGGCCCGTTTCGACCTGTTCCACAAAAGCACTGACCGGAAGGGTCACACCCAGTTCCCGGGCAACCGCGAGGGCGATAATGAGATCCTTGCGGTGCAGTTTGACCCGAAAGCCCAATGGGTAGGTGTTTGCGATCATGTTACCCGAGCGGTTGGTTAATGCCCACGAGCCGGCTGCGCCGCCCCCGACTGCCTGTACGACCTTTTCCATGTCAAGCCCGGCTTTGAGCCCCAGGGCAAGTCCTTCGGCAACCCCGCAGTAGGTTCCGGCCACAATGATCTGATTGATCGCTTTGGTCAACTGACCGGCGCCTACCGGGCCGATATGCGTAATCGTTGTGCCCATAGCCTCGAACACCGGCCTGACCTTCGCCACATCATCCTCCGCTCCGCCGACCATGATCGACAGCGTCCCCTTTTGCGCCCCCTCCGATCCACCGGACACCGGTGCATCAACCATGGCGATCCCTTTTGGGGACAACGCTTCAGCCATCCGCTGCGTTGCCGTTGGGCTGATGGTCGACATGTCCACCACGATGGAACCCGACTGCGCCCCTTCGATCACACCGTTTTCACCAAGAATGACCGCCTCGACGTCTGGTGTGTCACTTAGGCAGGTGATTATCACCTCGGCCTCTTGTGCGGCTTCGGCTGGTGAAGCCGCCCGTCGGGCACCTTCGGCTGCAATGGATTCCTCCTTGGATCGTGTCCGGTTATGAACAATTACATCGTGGCCGGCTTTTAAGATATTTATAGCCATGGGCGCTCCCATGGTTCCCATCCCGATAAATGCGACATTCATCTGCCACCTCCTTTTTGGGCCATCATAGATATGTTTATCCCGGCTAACGATTCAGAATCTCGTGATCTTTCTCGAAAGCTTGGTGATGCTGAACAGATTTTTATCAAACCTCACACGGCCGAAATATTATGCGGCGAGGTTAAGAAGACATGAAGATTTTCCCTGGATTCATCAGCCCTTTGGGATCGATTAAATCCTTAATGCGTCGCATGAGTTCATAGCTTGGGCCGTGCTCTTGTTGCATGAATTTGCGCTTGCCGATACCGACACCATGCTCGCCTGTGCAGGTTCCGCCCAGTTCAATGGCCCGTTCGACGATACGATGATTGATCGCCTCCAGGGCCGACCATTCCGAAACATCATTGGGATCACCGGCCATGACCACGTGCAGGTTGCCGTCACCCGCGTGCCCGAAAACATAACCGGCCACCTGATGTTCATCAACCAGGCCCTGAGAAAAAACGACCATTTCCGGGTAGCGCGATATCGGCACGGCGGCATCGACGATGAGGGTTTCCTTTCCCGGGTGGGCCCGGTGGATCGTTTCCCAAGCTTCATGGCGTGCCCGCCAGAGATTCTTGCGCTCGCTTTCCTCGACCCCGAACTGCAAACCAGTGGCCCCACAGTCTTCGCACAGTTCGCGGGTCAATTCGGCGGTTTCCTTTAACGTGGCCTTGCTGATGCCATGGAACTCACAAAACAGCGCCGGCGCTTCAGGCAAGCCAAGATCTTTTTCCGCATTCATGAGACGAATCAGCCCGGGAGTGAGCAGCTCTAAGGCCGCCGGTTCCAAACCGGATCCGATCATGATGGCGACGGCCTCGGAAGCCGCCTCGAGTTTATCGAAGGTGATGGTCGCCGCCAGATGATGGGCCGGAATACCGGCCAGTCGCAGGGTTGCCTCGGTTACCACGCCCAGGGTCCCTTCGGAACCCACAAACAGCCGGGTCAGATCGTAGCCCGAAGATGACTTGGGTGCCCTGCATCCGGTTGTAATAACATCTCCCTGAGGCAGAACCACCGTCAGGCGCATGACATAATCTTTGGTGGCACCGTACTTGACAGTCTGAACACCGGACGCGTTATTAGCGATCATGCCCCCGATGGTCGCATCTGCTCCAGGGTCCGGGGGGAAGAACAGACCATGCTGACCCAAACGGTGATTTAATTTTTTACGCAGCACACCGGGTTGGACATCGACCTGCAGGTCCTGGGGTCGGACGGCCAGGATTTGGTCCATACGGGTCAAGTCCATGACCAGACCACCACGAGCCGGCACGGGATTGCCTTCGGTACTGGTACCGGCGCCCCAGGGCGTAACCGGAATGTCGCTGGCATAGCACCAGGACATGATTTCAGCCACTTCCTGAGTGTCCATGGGCCAGATAATCCCGGCCGGCAATATCCCCTGATGGGGTGAAATGTCGTGGAGATGCAATTCGCGATTGGATTGCCCGGTGGAAAACCGGTCCGGTGAAACAAACGCGCCAAAGTTCTCGAGCTGTTTTTGGGAAAATTCTTTCATGCTTTCTTTTTGGCCTCTGCCAGGACTTCAGCGATGTGTTTGACTTCGATCTTGCTGCCGCGTTTATCCATCCCGCCGCGCAGCTGCAGGACACATCCCGGACAATCGGTAACCAGTATCTCCGGATCGACCGCTTCGACATTGTCCAGTTTTTTCTTCAGAATTTCCGCTGAAATTTCCGGAAAGTCAACTGAATAGGAACCTCCGAAACCGCAGCACACGTCTTCATCCCGGGTAGGAACATAATTCAGGCCGGCGACCTTTAAAAGATTGCGCGGTGCGTCAACGACCTCCATCCCCCGGCAAAGATGACAGGGTGCATGATAGGCTGTCTTCTTATCACTTCCCGCAAACTTGCTTGAATCGACTTTAAGGACATCCGCCATAAACGAGCTGAAGTCGATAATTTTATCGGTAAAGGCCTTTAGCCCTGCCGGTTTGTCGGAATCCAAATCAAACAGTTTCAAATAGTTGTGCTTCAGATGGGAAGCGCAGGAGGCACACAAGGTGACGATATAGTCCTGCTTTCCGGCTGCAAAGGCCTTGATATTCTGTCGGGCCACCTCCTTGGCGGTCTCCTCCTCGGCGGCCATCATGGCGGGCAAACCGCAGCAGGTTTGATCCATGGGAAATTCCACCTGCACGCCGCTGCCTTCCAGCAGTTCGAGTAGTGCTTTGCCTTGCTCGGGATAAATAAAGTCAATGGCACAGCCGGCAAAAAACGAAATGCGATGCTGCGGTGCCTCAACCTTCTTTGCTAGCTGCTGCCACTGGTCGCGGAAAGGATGCCTGGAAATTACCGGCAGGCTGCGGAAACCATGCTTTTTCCCGAAAAATAGCGGCAAGTGTCGGATCAGCGGCTCTTTGCCGGCCAGCGGTTTTTGGGCCAAATACGCTTGCCGTAAAAGAAAGTGGAAAAACTTACGGTTGCGCATGACTTTGCCCAGGATTAAATTTTTGACCGGTGTCTTCCCCTCGGCATTTAAAACCGCCTGATACGTTTTTTTAACGAGATGGGGTAAGTCGATTGCCACCGGGCAGATGGCTTTGCAGGCCTGGCAGTTAATACAATTCTGCACAATGGCACGATCATTCTCCTTACCATGATAAAAAAGGGTCAGGATCAGACCGATCGCTCCAATATAGACATGCCCGTATTTGTGTCCACCCACTTTACTGTAGATAGGGCAAACATTGGCACAGGCACCGCAACGAATGCATCTGAGCGCCTCGGCAAAGACCGGATCTTTGGCCAATGCCAAACGGCCGTTGTCCAGGAAAACAATGTGCATGATTTTTTTGTCGTCTGGTGCTGATCGGCATTCGTTGGCACCCTTGATCCAGGTTACATAGGACGTGATCGCCTGGCCGGTGGCATTGCGGGGTAAAAGCTTGAGGATGCGCAGGGCGGATTTCAAATTCGGCAGCAGTTTGTCGAGCCCCACTAGGGCCACGTGCACGCGCGGCATGGTCGTTGTCAAGCGCATGTTGCCCTCGTTGGTAACCAGCCCCAGCGTTCCGGAATCGGCAATAGCAAAATTGGCGCCGCTAATCCCCATATCGGCCTCTAAATAAGCCGGTCGCAGTTCCCGTCGGGCGACCTTGACCAGTTGGTCGATATCCTCGGAGTTTTGCTTCTCTTTGGTAACACTGGCAAATAAATCTCCGACTTGGTACCGAGACAAATGAATGGCCGGCATGACCATATGAGACGGCCCTTCACCCCGTAACTGGATAATCCACTCGCCCAAATCGGTCTCTGTTACTTTGTAGCCCTCTTTTTCCAGGTGGTTATTCAAAAAGGTCTCTTCAGCGGTCATCGACTTGGCCTTGATGATATGCTGCACCGCGTTGTCGGCTGCAATCTTGGCGATGATGGTGTTCGCTTCCTGGGCGTCATGGGCCACATGGACCTGAACGCCGGCCTTCTCGGCATGGGCCTTGAATTCATCAAACATATGCATCAAATGCGGAAGGGCTTCATCTTTACCCGCAGCAATATCATCACGAATTCCTTCAAAATCGATCCCGGCATACACATTGGGGCGATTTTCGCGATAGACCGTGTTAAATTTATCCAGAGCTGTCCGTAAAAATTTGTCGCCAAGTGCTTCCTTGAGTTGTTTTTTATATGCTTTTATATCCTGGGCCGTTTTGATCATGATGGCGTTCCTCCCCAAATGAGAATATGCAGTTCCTGCGGCCCATGCACACCGATCGCCAGGACCCGTTCGATATCCGCTGTTCGCGAAGCGCCCGTGATAAATGCCGTGTAAGATGGCTCATCCGATTTCAACGCTGCGTCCAATTGTCCTTCAAGCGCCTCTGTATCGGGTACGATGCTTCCGGCGGTTGTGACAGCCACATGTGACTCGGCCAGCATGGTTGCAATGCGGACATCTTCGGAGGAAGACGTCAGGACCAGCGAACCGGTTTCGGCAATACCGCCGTCTACTATCGTTAGCGCCGTGTGGATATTGTTGGCCTGCGGGCGCAGCGGCGGCTCGATCAGTGTCAGGCCCGCGGCCTCGCACTCGTTTTTTAAAAGAAGCCTTTCTTCATCCCCAAGACCTGGCGCTACAATTGTTTTTCCCCCTTGCTTTTGGGTTAAATCAATTGCATAACGAATCGCCTCGTCAAGGGTTTCTATCTCCGTCACGATCGCCTGAACGGCTTGCGCCTTTTCTTTGAACTGTTTGATAAGTTCCGGGTGTTGCATGTCACCTCCTGAATAGATTGAAACCTTTGCAAAAGGCCCGCTTGCGGCAATTTCGGCGTCAGGCTCAAAGCTCAAGCCTCAAAATACGGCCTGGATTGTTGTGCTTGAGATTATTGCCTTCCTGAAACGTGAACACAATTGAACATTTTTCGAAATGGTTCAAATTATCTAAATTTTAAAATGGTTAGACCAATGTTACAATGATGATTTAATTGTTGTCAATATGAAAGAATAAAAATACTTGAATTGTTATTAACTAATTGATAGTCTATTAAATAATCAAATTTTTGCTTTGCGCTCAATGGCTTGTAACCCGATGCATATATTGGTCATACCAATATTTTTAGGGTTAACCACCAACGAATATCCGTTTGCCGAGGGGCAAAGGAGGTAACGTGTTTTCGAAAGCCCTTTTAAAAGAATTTAAAACAATTTTGGGTCACGATAAGGTCTTCACTGATAAAGCCGACCTGGTGACCTATTCATATGACGCAGCAGTTTTAGATCCCGTCATTCCGGCCCTGGCCTTGCGCCCGACCTCATCGGAAGCCCTGGGTAACGCCGTAAGGCTATGCAACGAAAATGGCATCCCCCTCACGGTCAGAGGCGCCGGCACGAATTTAAGCGGTGGCACGATCCCCCTCGCCCAAGGGGCCGTTATCTTGACCAATGCCCTGGATCGGATTCTTGAAATCAATACCGCGGACATGTATGCGGTTGTCCAACCAGGCGTTATTACGGCTAAACTGGCTTCGGCGGTAGCTGACAAGGAATTGTTTTATCCGCCTGATCCGGGAAGCCAGGCCGTGTCGACCATGGGTGGAAACGTCGCCGAAAATGCCGGTGGACTGCGTGGCCTTAAATACGGGGTAACCCGTGACTATGTCATGGGCCTTACCTTCTTCGACGTCAAGGGCGAAAGGGTGAAAACCGGCGCCAAGACGGTCAAGTGTGCCACCGGGTACAACCTGGCCGGTTTGATGGTCGGCTCGGAGGGAACTCTGGGGGTGTTCGATGAAATTACCCTGAAACTCATCCCGCGGCCGGCTCATCAGAAAGCCATGATAGCTGTTTTCGATGAAATCCACAATGCTTCTGAAACCGTAGCAGCGATCATCGCCAAGCACATCGTTCCTGCGACGCTTGAGTTTATGGATAATTTTACGATCCGGGCGGTAGAGGCTTTCAGTCATGCCGGCCTGCCGGTAGAAGCTGCCGCGCTCCTGCTGATCGAAGTTGATGGCCATCCAGCTCAAGTTGAAGAAGATGCCTCACGCGTCGAAGCCTTGTGTCGTCAGATGGGCGCAACATCGATCCAAGTGGCCAAAGACGCCGCCGAGAGGGATAAGGTCTGGGAAGCCCGCCGTAGCGCGTTGTCCGCTCTGGCCAAGCTGAAACCGACGTTAGTATTGGAAGACGCGACCGTCCCGCGCAGCAAAATCCCCGAAATGGTTGAGGCCATGCAGCAGATCGCCGCGCGCTATAATCTCGCCATCGGGACCTTTGGGCATGCCGGGGACGGCAACCTGCACCCCACGATCTTGACAGACCGGCGTGATAAAAACGAATGGGAACGAGTCGAGGACGCCATTGCGGCGATCTTCACCAAAGCCCTGGACCTGGGCGGGACCCTGTCGGGTGAACACGGCACCGGCATCGCCAAGGCCCGCTTTCTCGAAAAAGAAACCAGCCGGGCCACGATCGTCTATTCTCAAAAAATCAAGGCGGCTCTCGACCCGAAAAACATTTTGAACCCAGGAAAAATTTTTCAATAAAATCGCCCAGCGATTTTATTTATGGGGAGTCTGTGTATGGCCAACATGAAAACCCTGGCAAAACTCGTTCGGGAACTCGAAGATCAACTGGTGGTCTGTATGCGTTGTGGAATGTGTCAGGCCGTCTGTCCCCTGTACGCCGAAACGGGTCGCGAATCGGACGTGGCCCGGGGGAAGTTGGCGCTTTTGGACGGCCTGATGCAGGAACTGTTCAATGACCCGGACGGCGTGTCCGAACGGCTCAACAAATGTCTTTTGTGCGGCTCCTGTGCTGCGAACTGCCCTAGCGGCGTCAATGTGCTCGAGATATTTATCAAGGCCCGCAAGATCCTGACCGATTTCAAGGGGCTTTCACCTGCCAAAAAGCTTGTGCTGCGAGGGATGCTGGCACGGCCTGAACTGTTTAACCGCCTAATGGAATGGGCACCCAAGTTCCAGAAGCTTTTCACCAAACCGGCCAGCACCGCCATCGGTACTTCCTGTGCGCGTTTCGCATCCCCCTTGCTGGGTCATCGACACTTTAAGCCAATTGCCTCCAAGCCGTATCACACCCGTGTACCTGAACTTGACACACCGGCCGGGCGATCGGGAATAAGGGTTGCTTTTTATGTCGGCTGCCTGATCGACAAAATCTTTCCTCACATCGCCGAAGCTGTTGTGGACGTTCTCGATTATCATGGAATCGGTATTTTCATGCCGCCCGATCAGGGTTGCTGCGGCATTCCGGCGGTTTCGTCCGGCGACTTTGAAACCTTTCAGCGCCTGGTGCGACACAACCTAACGCTTTTTGACAATAACGACTTCGACTACCTCGTGACCGCGTGCGCCACGTGTACTTCCACCATAAAAAAAATCTGGCCGCTGCTGGCCGATGGCGATAACGGGTTCGATGAAGCCCAAGTTGCCGATATTGCCGATCGTACGATCGATATCAACCAACTGCTCGCACCATTGATAGATGCAGAAACGCAACGAGGAAGTGCCGAGGAAAAGGTCTTCGTCACCTATCATGACCCATGCCACCTGAAAAAATCACTCGGCGTCACAGCCGAACCGCGAGCACTGATCAATGCGAATCCTAATTACCGTTTGAAGGAAATGGCCGAAGCAGACCGCTGCTGTGGGCTGGGCGGCAGTTTTAATTTGCAGTATTACGACCTTTCGGCTAACATCGGTCGCCTGAAACGGGACCACATCAAAGCTTCGGGATGTTCAGTTGTCGCTACCAGTTGCCCGGCCTGTATGCTTCAAATTTCAGACATGCTGTCACAGGCCGGTGACGACATCCGCGTCAAGCATCCGATTGAAATCTACAGGGAGTCAAGAAGAAAATCATGAAACTGCCGCTAAAGCCTATCAAACCCAAACGCATATCCGACCAGGTTTTCGATCAGCTCAAAGAATTGATTTTCAGGGGAGAAATGAAGCCGGGTGAGCAAATCATGCCTGAACGGGAGCTCTCGGACGCCTTGAACGTCAGTCGCACATCGGTCCGCGACGCCATCAGCAAGCTGGTCGTCATGGGACTGCTCGAACAGCGGCAGGGCCAGGGAACCTTTATACGCTCCATGGACTCCATTCAAAACAACCCTTTGGCCGTTGCCATGGATGCCCAGGACGCCACCTTGGAAGATCTGCTGGAAGTCCGCATGGGCCTGGAATGTAATGCCGCTGCTCTGGCAGCTCAACGAGCGGTTGAAAGCGATATTCAATTCCTGCAAAGAAGTATTACCGACATGCACAAAGAGGTTGCTTCCGGCGAACTGGGCACCGAAGCTGATGTTTCTTTCCACATGGCGATCTCCTATGCCACCAAAAACCCGGTTCAAGTCGACATCATGAAGAGCTTCTATGACTTCCTCTTCATTGGGATCAAGGAGAATCTCTCCCATCTGTACAAAGAGCCGGGCAATATCGATAAAATTGTCGAACAGCACAAGCAAATTTTCACTGCCATCCGCGATCATGACACCAAGCAGGCTTATCTGTCGATGAAACGCCACATCGATTTTGTATTGAGTTTTTTTAAAAACCAAAAATTTAAATAAAGA
>Ga0316195_10001576_pt1 | contig 10319 bp, 5 predicted proteins | sample Phised1_MG_FD_204937 | JGI IMG/M metagenome (GOLD analysis project Ga0316195, IMG submission 204937) | Coastal sediment microbial communities from Maine, United States - Phippsburg sediment 1 | ecosystem: Environmental > Aquatic > Marine > Coastal > Sediment | place: USA: Maine | collected...
GCCGGAGGGCAAGTGCGTGCAGGCTGTTGACCAGTGTCTGAATCTGCTCCGGCGTGTTGCCGGGAAATAACCGCTGGTCAATCTGCCCGCCCCAGGCTGCGAGCTTTTGGGGCAGCTCTAAAATATCCTTTTGGTAAAACATCATTTTCCGGCGATCTTTCCAACCTATTTGCGGCTTCCGATCCAAGGCCATCCGCGACATCAAAAATTCAGCATGCCGGAAAAAGCGGCGAACCAATCGCAGAAAGGCTTTTTCGGGATGCGGCCGGAAGGGGATATAGCTCGTAACGAGCAGCAGCGAGAGGCCCAGAACAATCATCGCCGTACTGTTGGCAAAAGTGGCAAAATTGTATGTTTGCTGGTTGGCGATACTGGTGAGAACCGCAAAAAAAGCCAGGCCGAAAGCCCTGCTAAGGCCCTGTTGCGGTGTATGGAACAGATACGTGATGCCGAAAGTCACGGCGAAAATCATCAGCCCCAGTTGCAGGTAACCGGAAAGATACGGCATGACAAAAACATACACCACCCCCGCAAAGCCGCAGCTGAGGATTGCCGGCAGTAACGTCTTCGACACGGGCAGCTGGGAAAATCTGGCGAAGGCCAGCCCTAATGATACGGCAATTACCACGAAGCTTGCGTGCCCCGGAGGATCGAAGTACACCCAGATGAGAAACGCAAGCCACAGGCCTGAAAGCACTCTCACAACAGCCGCGATCCGGTCCACGTCCAGGGCCAACCCGCTACCGGGCACTTTATCACGGGGAGGCATGGAAGCTTGCCGGCTGAAGCCCATGATGTCCTGAACGCAGTCGAACAGCGACCGGCTGAGCGCCTCGAGACGATCGAGCTGGGTCTTGGTCACCGCCAGCGCCGCGCGCTCAAAATGGGACCGGGCCGCCAGCTCTACCTTGTCAATGGCCAGGGTGATGGGTTGCAGGGCCTGCGCCGGTGCCTCCCCGGTCAGCATACCCTGGATCTGCCCAAAACGCATTTCCAGTTCCGAGCACATGGCCGCCAGATTGGGTAGAAGCTTGCTCAGGTCGAGCTGCTCAATCTCGGGAAAGCTCTCGCGCCAGCGCCCGAGGATCTCCATCAGCATCTTGGACTCGCGCAGGAAACGCCGCCATTGATGGCGTACTGCCCAGACTTCGTAGCTGTCGACCTCGGCAGCGTCCAGAGTTTGCTCGAGTCGAGCTAGAAGCTGCAGCGCCTTCATCCGTTGCGATCGAGAGTCCACACCCGAACCCTTGCCCGTCATGAGCCCTCGGTAGGTTTCAAACAGGCCGCGCTGGACCACGCCTAGTTTACGACCGGCTTCGTTGAGCTCGCCAACGCTGGTGCGCGGCCACAGGAAAACAGAAACCAGGGTGTAGACCATAATCCCCATGCCAGTTTGCTCAATGCGTACCATTGCAGTTTGAAAGGCGTTCAGGGAATTGGCACCGCCGTCAAAGCAGATGATCGCACAAACGAAGGCCATGACCTGATAAAAATATTGGTTTTTCTTGCCCGTCATCAAGTACGTGCAGAAACCGATGTACACCGACAAAAATACCATGAACCACCAGCGCTGCTGGGGAAACAGAGCAATCAAGGCCAGGGCCGCAACGCCGGCCACCAGGGTCCCGAGCATCCGCAGGGCCCCTTTGTGCAGTGACTGACCGGTCGTTGGCAAGCTGATGAAGGCCACCGCAAAGGCGGCCCAGTAAGGCCGGTCCCAGTCCATCTGCAGGGCGATGCCGTAGGCGATGGTCATGGCAAGGCCGGTTTTGATGGCTTCTTTGGTGCGGGTAGATATTGGAATCATTGATTTTTCTTTAATTCTGCTATTAGGTGACCGTCTGCTATTAGGTGACCGTGTGTTAAATCGTAAAGTACAAGAACCCGGTTTTAAAGCAACAAATTTCAATTCCCAAATAACAAACAAATTTCAAATTCGAATACTCAATAACCAGATAATCACTGGGTGGCAACTCTATATTATATGATCCAAAATGCCTGTGTAACGACTTTTGGTATCTTCATGGTTCTTCTCCTGTTATGTTTCATGGTTTGTTCTCTCATCAATAGATCAGCACAATCACCATGCCAAGCATTGCCATGAGGGTGCCGTTGACAGCGTAGGGCACCGTATAGCCCAGCATGGGGATGTCGCTCTTGGCCACATCGCTCACCATAGCCACCGAGGCCGTGCTGGTGCGGGACCCGCCGCAGACGCCCAGGTTGATGGCCGGGTGAAATTTAAAAATGTACTTTCCGATCAGCGGCGCCAACAACATTGGCACTGAGGTGGCGATCACCCCACACACCAAAAGGCCAACGCCGGCCGACTTGAGGCCGGCAACAAAAACCGGACCGGCCGAGATCCCGACGATGGCGATAAAGACGTTCAGGGCCACGGAATTCATGAACCACCAGGTCGGCTCCGGCAACCGGCCGAAGGTGGGATGCACCGAACGCGCCCAGCCGAGCGTCAGGCCGCCGATCAACACGCCCATCGAAACCGAGAGGGTCAGGGGCACGCCGCCGACCTTCACCGAAAGAGAACCAAGCATACCAAAGACGAAAATGAACAGGCCGATCCAGACCATATCGGTCATGATCGACGGGCGGTCGGCATAGCCGATGGCCGCTTCGATGCGGGCGATGTGTGTTTTAGTCCCGGAAAGCTTGAGAATATCACCGCGATGAACTGTTGTCTGGGCTAGAATGGGGATGTCCACGCTCGTCGCCCCCCGTGTGATCTTGCTCAGATAGACACCGCGGGTAAAGTCCTCTTTGGACAAATCGATCAGTGTTTGGCCGTTGACCTCTTTGCTGGTAACCACCAGATCCACCGATTCGACCGGTACGTCGATCAGTTCTTTGTCCGCGACTTCCTTGTTGTCCTTCCCTAATGCCACCAGGGCATCGGCGGGACCCGACACTGCCACCACATCACCGGCTTTGAAGATGGTGGTGGCGTCAAACTCGATCATCTGTCCGTCTCTTCGAATACCCTCGATGAACATGCGCTCGCCCGGATGCATACGTTCGACATCGGCGACGGCCTTGCCAGCCGCCCGGCTGTCGGCCGCGATCTCGAAGGCACGCATTTGAAGCTGGTGCCAGGCGGAATTCATGCCGGTTGCCGGCTGACCTTTGGACATTTCGGCTTTGTATTGTTTGCAGGCCTCCTCGAGATTGACCCCAATCAGCTTGGGTCCGAACTGGGACAGGATAATGCCGGTGCCGATGGTACCCCACAAATAGCATATGGCGTAGGCCACGGGGATGTGGTTGATCATCTCCTGGGCATTTTCAATTCCAGAGGCATTGATGGCGTCGGTGGCCAGCCCGATGGAGGCCGAGGTGGTTTGCGCGCCGGCCAGAATGCCGGCGGCAAACCCCACGTCAAAGCCCGCGATTTTGGCCACCAGGTAAGTGCTAGTCAGGCACAGAGCGGCGATGAGCACCGCAAAGATTGCCTGGGGTGCCCCGTCTTTGGCAATTCCGCGAACGAACTGCGGTCCGACGCCGTAGCCCACGGCGAAAAGAAACATCGTAAAGAAAACCGATTTCACATGGGTCGAAATGGTGATATCCAGCTGCCCGATGAGCACCCCGGCCAGCAGGGTGCCCGTGACCGCGCCCAGGCTGAAGCTGCCAAATTTAATGCTGCCGACAGAATAGCCGATGGCCAGGGTGAGAAAGATCACCAGTGCGGGATTGGCCCGCATCGTATTGACAATCCAGAATTTACTGGGCGGCGGTCCGGCCGGTGCCTTGGCCTTGGCGTCCTTTGTGTCTTTGGTCGCCTTGACGCCGGAAGCCTTGGCATCCTTTGCGGACGCATCCGCCTTCTTAGTGTCCTTGTCGGCGAGCAGAATCCCGGAATGATCTCTCTCGCTGGAAAGCTTCGTTGGGTGCTGTCCGACCCCGGTGGACTCGGCGTTTAGTGCGCTAAGCATGACCACCAGGGCCAGGACGAAGAAAGCGCCCATACCGACCAAAATTCGTGCCCGGGCAATCCGTCTGCATATTTTGACCAATATAATTCCCATGATAATCCGTCCTTTCGCATTAAACGGGCCAGAGGGCCCGGATGAAGCGGTAGCCCGCCACCTTTGTCGTGTCAGCCCTTACCACCGAAATGGTTGTACAAACTCCCGCAAAACACTATAAATCAATCCGGGCATGTCACCGGCACTGGCAGCTTCCAGTCGCACCGCCTGGGCGTTAACCCATGCGAGCACAAACAGCAACACCAAGTACCCAAAACCGAGGGCGATGTTGGTGTGGCGCTGAAAAGGGGACCGCACCAGTGCAACCACCGGTCCGGCGTAGGCCGTCAGAAACCATGCCGCACCCCCGGCGATTGCCATTGCTGCGTGGAGGGCGGCAATCTGTGCTGCCTGGTCCGGAACTTTTGTGGCAAATATGTCAAGGGCTGCATTCCACGGCTGGAAGAAGCCCGCCACGGTGTGTGCCAGTGCCAGATACATCAGTAAATCACCGGCCATCAGCGACCAGTGGGTACAGACGCCCACCTCGTCGTATGCACTGGACATAATGAATGCCACCAGTGCGAGGACAGAAAGTGCCAAGGCCATAAAGAGGGCCATATCGGCCTCGACGTGCACCGCGTGATCTATTCCGGGCACCCTGAGACCGCCCGAGGTCCTGTAAAGCTGAGCGATCTGAAATGACACGATCGCGATGTTGAACCCGATCACGGTCAGGCGCGCGCGCATCACGTTGACCGCAACGCGCACCGGCTTGAGAGTTTCAGGCATTAGGTTATTCCTCCTCTATCACCGCTTTTAAATTATTAAAATTTAGATAGCCTAATTACCTTCTGGATTAAAATTAGGCCCGATCGGTCGTTGCGACCGATCGGGCTGGGGATCTCACAGATGAAAAACGCTTCACAGAACCATGGCGAGGTAACCCAGAACCAGTACTAACGCCGATGTTACGGCATACGGCACCGGGTAACCGACGGCCGGGATATCGCTTTGGGTTATCTCCTGGGCGGCCTTCATGGACGCCGTGTGATTGCGCCCTCCTGCGACCGCACCTTGCAGAATCGCCGGGTTCATCTTGCGGAAGTAAAGGCCGTAGATCCATGCCAGGATGGGCGGAACCAGCGCCGCCAGGAGTCCGATCACCGCGATCCAGATCACCACCGTTCCCTGGAAGGATTGCAGTATCTTGGGCCCGACGTTGGCCGCCAGCACCCCGATAAACAGGTTTAGACCGATATCCTGCATGAAGCTGCGGGCCCCTTCGCTCATCGGTCCCCCGAAAGCGGGATTTCGCGTCCGCAACCACGAGAAGATTATCCCGGCGACCATACAGCCGGCAGAGGTTCCCAGTGCAAACGGAATACCGCCCAGCGTGACGCTGAAGTGACCGACTATATAGCCGATGACCATCGCGATCGCCAGGTAGGTGGTCTCGGTGACGGCGCTTTCCACGAGCGGACTTCCGGCAAACTTTTTGGCCGCCATGTTCACGCACCATTCCGGACCAACCAAACGGATCACGTCACCCGCTTCGATGACGGTCTGCGGCAAGTGGGGAATCGGATTACCCGATCGGAAGAGGGCCTTGAGATAGACCCCAAAGCCGATCGCCTTGCCCAATTCTTCAACGGTCTTGCCGGTCCACTCGGTCTTGCCCACGACCACGTCGGCCACCTCGACGATCACATTGCGCACACGCGGCTCGTCGATTTCCGTGCCCACGACCTTCTCACCCCGTTCGATAAGTCCTGCATACCGCCCGCGCACCCCGATGACATCGCCCATCGCCAACTTGGGGTTATCGGAGGCGTCAATCACCTCATCACCACGCAGGACCTTGAGAATGGCCGCGCGCGGGTATTTACGGAAAAGATCTTCAACCGACTGCCCAACGAGTTCCTCGTGTTCGATCCGGTAGGCGCGTATGTCCATGGGCGATACGCCCTCCACCGACGTTCCAACGGTGCCCGGCAAGGCCTCGTTGCCCTCGCCGGCACCGAAGGAAGCCTCGGCATCCTTGCCGGCTTGTACCGGATCTATGCCACAGACAACGGGCAGGTATTTGATCACCAGGATGGTAAAAATCGACGAGAGAACATAGGCAACCGCGTAGCCGGCCGCCAGGTTGGCCCCCACAGCATTCGCTGTCACGCCCTGGGGCAATGTGACGGCCCCGCTGGCAACTGCCCCCTGGGCAACCCCCATCACGGCCGTGATGGTGTAGCTGCCGGAGATGATACCCGCGGCATACCCGGGTGCCATACCGGCCAGCTTGGCACCGAAAAAGCAGATCAGGAAATTCGAGAAGGCCACGATCAGGCCGATGGCCACAAAATCCAGTCCCCCGCGTGCGATGCCGGAAAAAAATTGCGGACCGACCTTCATGCCGATTGAATACATGAACAACAGCAGAAATATCGTCGAGACCAGGCCCGGCGCCTTGTAGGTGATGTCAAAGGCCATAAAGGCCGTTAGCGAAATCGCGATACCCACGATCAAGGTGCCGGCCGTGGAACCCAGGTTCACCCCCTTAACGGCGACTTTGCCCAACGGATAGCCGAGAGAAATGGACAAAAAGAGGAATACGAACAAGTTTGAGCCCAGGTACGCGAAGATCGTACCGATCGGACCGTATGATTTTTTAGCCTCTTTAGCCGGTGCCTTGGCCTTTGCATCGGATGCCTTGTCATCCTTTTTGGCCGCATCCGCCGCATGGGCGTCATTGGCAGCCAGCAGGATGCCGCTGCCTTTAGTCCCGCTATCGGCGGCCTGGGCGGTTCCGACGGTGAGAACGGTCATCAGGGCCAGGACGGTGACCAGCCCCACCCCGACCAGGAATCGTGCCGTTGGGAATCGCTTTCGTATGAGGTTCAGTATCCAATAGTCCATGATATATGCTCCTTTCATGGTTGGTGGTCGGCCCGACCGCTTGGGTCCGGGCCGACCTGTCTTTATCGCCAATGACTCTTGAATCAACGCATCAGCGCTGTTTAAAAATAGCGGCATATCAGCATTTGGCCGGGGATGATTTGTGGGCCGGGTGCAGTTCCGGCGGTGTCGCATTGCCGCCGTGCTCCTCAAGAAATTCGCAGGCGCGTTCAATATCATCAGCCAGCAACTCGGCAACATTGCGGTTGATATGGGGCCGCACCACGATTCTGAGGCTGTTGACCTCCTGGGCCTCGGGCGGCATCGAGTAGGCTGCCAGAATCCAGCCGCGTTCACGGACTTTGTTCGAGATGTCGAACTCGTTGTACTTCGTCACGGACTTGTCCAGAGTCAGCGCAACCACCGGGATGCGCTGGGTCTCGTTCATGATTTGGAATTTGCCGGTTTTGATCAGGCGGTCGCGCAGGTATTCGGCATGTTCCAGCGTGCTTTTCATAATGCGGGTGTATCCCTCACGCCCCAGCCGCAGAAACTGGTAATACTGCACCAGAACCGGCGCCGAGCTCTTGCTGAAGTTCAGGGTTGCGGTCGCTGCTTCACCGCCGAGGTAGTTTACGTAGAAGACCAGGTTTTCATTGAACACCTTGCGGTCCCTGAAAATGACCCAGCCCAGACCGGGCGGCACCAGACCGTATTTGTGCCCCGAGGCATTGATCGACTGCACCCGCGGCAGCCGGAAATCCCACTCGTAGTCCGGATACAAGAAGGGATTCACGAAACCACCGGAAGCCCCGTCGATGTGCATGGGAATCGAGATACCGGTCTTCTTTTCGTATTCATCCAGCCAGTCATGGATTTCCTGGATGTTGTCATCTTCACCGGTAAAGGTCTGGCCGGCGATCGCCACCACGCAGATGGTGTTCTCATCGACATAGTCGTCGAGATGTTCAGCGGTCAGACGGTAATTGCCGGGCTTTAAGGGAACGATGCGCGGTTCGACGTCGAAATATTTCAGAAACTTCTTCCAGACGATCTGCACATTACCGCCGGTCACCATGTTGGGTTTACTGGCATCCTTGCCGGCTTTTTCGCGGGCCTCGCGCCAATTCCATTTGTGCGCCAGCCCACCCAGCATGCAGGCCTCGGAGGATCCGATGGTCGCCGCACCATAAGGCTCCGCATCCTTGGGCCCGTTCCACAGATCGTGCAGCCACTTGACACATTTGAACTCCGTGTCCTTGGTATGGGGATACATATCCGGATCGGCAAAGTTTCGAAAGGAGCCGTCGGCAAAAATCTCGCGGGCTTCAGTCTCCATAAATGTGGTCACGAAGGAAGACAGGTTCAGCATCGGATTGGCGTCCGTCCAGCACTCGCTTTTTACTATCGCCTTGGCCGCACGGGGGGTCATCATTTTTTCGGGAAAATTTTCAGGTATTTCCAAATTGAACTCTTCGTAGGGTGTTGTCATTTTTTTTCTCCTTTGTTTAGGGTTTTTGTGGTTGGCTTGATCTTTCACGAATCCAGAAGTGTTTGACACTATCAAATTAGTAATTCTATAGTCTTTGCCAATCCTCCTTGTGGGGCATATGTGGTATATGTTTTCACTGTTCAGGTTTCAGTGTTTACTTCCTGCCATACTGAATCTCGCAACCTGAAACTTTTAATCGCCATTTGGATATGTATAATGGCTTCAAACAGAAAAAAACGTGAAGCCGTCGTTAACTTTGAACGACCCCAGCGCCCCGATCCGCGAGGTCGCGGTGCCCGGGTCGACAACATAGTAATCCGTGCTGTCTCCGTCGTCAGAAACCATGAAGGCTTTGTTGATCCATCCGTAAAGATCAAGCCTTTCGCAGCAGGTAGGTTATCTCGATGTTGTCTGCAGGCAACTCATGCATGAAGATCACCGGCCTGATAAAAATCAGCAGCATGCCCGGAAAACCCAGGTTGATATCTCTATCTGATTTCAGATTGCAGCGTTTCGACCAGATACTCAAACGCTGTCGGGGCAACGCCGATTTCGCCTTGAAACGGATCGCATAATTTCACGATGAGAAATAGCACCAGGCCGACAAATACCGTGTAAAGCGAAACAAGCACAACCAGCGGACCCTGGGGTCGATAGGCCCCGAAGCATGCCATCGTAACCAGAAACCCGAAGATGATAACGTTTACATAAACCGGTGGTTTCGCCAGTGCGGCATCCAAACGGACAAACCGGTGGTCGGAAACGTTCCATTGGTTGTTTGCATCCGCCTTATCGTTGTAGGTGATCGTAGGATTCATTCCGATCTGCCAGGCATCCGGCAGGCTGTATGTGAGAGCATACAACAAGCTCCCTTGGCTGACGTCGGGCGTTTTGTCATCCTGGCCGCTCGATCCGACTTTCCAGAAATAGTTCGGGAAAAGCACGGCCGTCAGTTTCAAGTTTTGGGGTTCAGCGTTCAGGCCCTCCCTTGCCTCCCCTCCGGCCTGTAAGCCGATGAAGCCTATGGGCTGGAAGCGGGCTCGTAGCCTACCCTCCGGCCTGGAAGCCCTACGGGCTGGAAACGGCCTCGGAGAGCGCGACTGGATGTGGCTATGTAATTGTTTGCGCATTCTATTGACTTGCCTTTCCATCACCAAATCTTGATATGCCAGGTCTGGGCCAGGGGTTCAAAGGTTCCCGCCTTCGCCTCAACGGCTTCCGTCTTCGTTAAAACTTCGCCGAGATAAGTCGTCGCTGCAAGCCAGGTTCAGTGTTCGTAATGAAAATAGGCAAAAGGTTAAAGGAAGTGGGCCGGAATGCTGGCAGGATGGGAAGCCTGGAAGCATTCAAAAAGGATTTAGGCCTTATTCTGCCGGAATCCTTTCCATTTTCTTACCCTCTTAACTTCTCATCTTCTCACCTTCTTTCCTCTGTCCTCTGTCCTCTGAACCTTTGAACCCATATTTAAATTTACTTTTCATCCACCATCTGAAGCGTGACCCCCGTTACACCGACTGACATGGCCAAGCCTTCGGCATGGGTTTTGACCTCAATGGCTACGCCGGTCTCATTGTTTTTTAAATAGAGATAACCGCCTCCTTTACCTCCGGCAAGGCCGCCTCTGAGCTCACTGTAATTGCCCGCAAAATCGGCAATATCCTTTAAATAATAGACGTTTCCGGTGCCTGATATTTTCTGACCACCCCAGCCGCCGGCGCCCATTCCGGTTACTTTGAATTTATAGACTTTGTCATTGTAGGCCAGTGTTCCGTGGCCCCAGCCACCTTCCAGGACGGCCATGAATTGATACGCCTCGAAGTGAATTGTTCCCGACGGGGCTTCGGTCGGTTCTTGTTTAGGTTCTGTCGCGGTGGTTGTTGAAGATTTGGATGAAGCACAACCAAAAACCATTGCGATGATGAATAAAACAGCCACAAATTTTGTAAATTTAC
>Ga0316195_10001577_pt1 | contig 10318 bp, 9 predicted proteins | sample Phised1_MG_FD_204937 | JGI IMG/M metagenome (GOLD analysis project Ga0316195, IMG submission 204937) | Coastal sediment microbial communities from Maine, United States - Phippsburg sediment 1 | ecosystem: Environmental > Aquatic > Marine > Coastal > Sediment | place: USA: Maine | collected...
ATGTCCAAGCGGGTTGATAGTAATGTTTTTCAGAAGGTTCTACCAATCCTATGTCAACATTTTTACTTTTTCTTTTCAATTGTGCAGCTACCATAATACCGGCGGTTCCACCTCCAATGATCAAGACCTGATGATGTGCAGACATAACTTTTATTTTTTGATTTTACAGGAATTGATTCCAAATAAAGAGAACAAAGGACAAACCCCTGTTACAGCCGTGACGACCAAAATTAAGGCAGCTACATAAAGTACATAGTTCCATGGACTGGCGAGAGCTCCGGTATAAGCAAAGTAAAGTGCGACTGCCGCTAATACATAGCGGATGATCTTATCGGTACTACCAACATTTTTCGTCATTTTTATAAATTTAAGTTAAACATATGCATTTAAGATAGAAATAAGCTGATTGGCCTGCATCACCCCTGATTGTCTCCAGGAAGGTTTTCCCTCTTTGAAAAGAATCATCGTAGGGACACCCCTGATCCCAAATTTTTGGGCTACAGCCGGATTTTGATCGATATCGATTTTAACAATTTTGAGTTTATCCTTGTAATGATCTTTCACCTCTTTTAAAATGGGGGCCATCATTTTACATGGACCACACCAGTCTGCCTTAAAGTCGACGAGCACTGGTGTTTTTTGGTTGATGATATCATTAAAACTAGACATTTTAGGCTTCTTTACTCATTCTTCCACTGGCGCAACTCACAAAAGATTTCGCTTTATGCAGTATCGTATTCGATTCATCTTTTGCCGGATAACCCATATGAGAAAGTTTTTCTTTCACACTTTTGACGATACTATCCTCTTCAGTATTAATTGTAACAAGTGATTTTTCCAAATCTACCTCCACATCCAGTTGGTCATTCAAACTCAGAAGACCTTTTTTGATGGAATTGGCGCAACCACCACATTTTAAATTAAGTATTTCAATTGATGTTGTCATGTATTTTTTCTTTAAATGTTACCTTCCAGACCCCGCGAAGATCACCTGCCTGAAATCCTGTGGCGAGGTCTGCAGGATATAAGTTTTTAATTAATGAATCTGTTTGTTTATGCACTTCTTTTCCTACTGTTCCATGACAAGTTAAACATTTTTCCTGAGTTAAAATGGGCGCATAATATTTTACAAAATTATCCTTGCCATCCACAATGGGTTCTAGTTCTTTTTTCTTCTTCACATCCTCAATATAATCGTTTATTATTGCCAGATCTTCAGGTGTAGCTCGGTTTATAGGATTTCTGTTTTTATGCGATATTCTCTGTACATCAGCATGGTAATTTCTCGCTATATTTTCTGTGATTAGAATGGCATTTTCATTGCAAAAAGTCAAGGCATGTTCTAACCCGCCTTCAGATAATTTTTGTGTAAGCTGGGTAGTTAAATCTTTTCCAACCGTTTGAGCAATTTTATTACCTAATTCTTGATAGGCTATGGTTTCTTTTTTGGATAGTATATTTTGACAACCTAATAAGAGTAATAGGAACGATAAAATAAAGCCTACTCTTTTCATTTACATTATTTTTCTAAAGGTAAATTAGCTCTCTGCCATGAAATAATTCCGCCGTTGAGGTCGTAAACTTGTTTAAACCCATTTTTTACCAGGATGTTAGCCGCTTTGTTACTTCTGGATCCAATTTTACAATACACATAGACTTTCTCGTTTTTATTGAGCTGTGCGATTTTCTCTTGGAAATTTGAGTCGGACACATTGATGTTAATGGCATTTTTTATATGTCCGCTTTCGTATTCTCCTGGAGTTCTGACATCGATAATCACAGAATTTTCAGTGGCTAGCCTAAAGTCATCCACGTTAATTTTTTGTATTGCGGCATCTTTGCCTTTGGCATTTTCACCGTTTTGTCCGCAGCTTATGAGAACAAAGAATATAAATAATAAAAAAGGAATAATTTTTAGTGGTTTCATGAGATAGATTTTTGACATCTAAATTTAATAAAAAAGGAGGTACAAGCCTCCTTTTTTTGACATCTAAAAAACAATTTACTATAACAGTGTGGTTGGGCAAACATATTCTGATACAGGAACATCGGTTTCTTTTATTTCTTTGAAACCTCCTCTTACATCGAATACATTTTTCACACCATTTGCTTTAAATATGGAAGCAGCTATTAACGATCTATAACCTGACGCACAATGTAATACATAGGTTTTATCCGGATTAATTTCTGCAAAATTTTGATGGATGAAATCGAGCGGGAAATTATCAACACCAATTACGTGTTCGGACAAATATTCTGACTCTTTTCTCACATCCAACGGGTTTTCTATCGTTCCGTCTGCAATTTGTTTTGCGAAAGCAATAGGAGATAAAGATCCAATCTTATCAATTTCGTATCCGTGATCTGCCCAATTTACCATTCCGCCAAACAAATAACCCATGGTGTTATCATAACCAACTCTTGAAAAACGGGTTACAATTTCATTTACCCTGTTTTCATCATCCGCAATAAAAATTATTTTTTGGTTGATATCTTTTATCAAAGCGCCTACCCATGGGGCAAAACTACCGTCCAATCCAATGAACCAAGCACCTGGAACTGTTCCTGTTTCGGTATAGGCTTCTTTAGATCTGGTATCCACTACCAAGATATCTTTTTTCTCGCTCAATTCTTTAAAGGTAGGAGGGTCTAAAGGAGTTGTTCCTTTATGCAAAACCTCATCAATACTTGTATTGATCGATTTGTTCATGCGCACATTATTTGGAAAATATTGTGGTGGTGGTTTTAATCCAGTGGTTACTTCTTTGATGAATTCTTCTTTGGTCATATCCGCTCTAAGCGCATAATTTGTTTTCTTTTGATTTCCAAGCGTGTCAAAAGTTTCAGAGCTCATGTTTTTACCGCAAGCTGAACCGGCACCGTGATTAGGATAAACGACAATATCATCCGGCAAAGTCATAATTTTATTTCGAAGAGAATCAAATAAATGACCGGCGAGGTCTTTTTCAGTCATATCAGATTTTACTGCCAGATCAGGTCTGCCTACATCACCGATAAATAAACAATCGCCTGTAAATACATAGGGCATTTTTCCATTTTTATCTATCAAAACATAAGAGGAAGATTCCATGGTATGTCCCGGTGTATGCATCAAGCGTAATTTAATATCTCCAATTTTAAATTCTTCTCCATCTTTACCATTATAGATCTCGTATTCTGCTTTTGCATTTGGACCAAAAACAATGGTTGCGCCTGTTTTCTGAGCCAAGTCATATTGTCCTGAGACAAAATCTGCATGGAAATGGGTTAAAAAGATATATTTTATTTCTGCCTTGTCGGCTTCAGCCATTCTAAGGTAAGGTTCAGTTTCTCTGAGCGGATCAATAATAGCCGCTTCTCCATTGGATTCAATGTAATAAGCCATCTCTGCCAAGCATCCTGTAAATAATTGTTCTACTTTCATATTTTGTGATTTTTGTTCATTAACTCAATTATTTCAAAATTAACGAATTAGGGCTGATGTCTTTGTAACAGATGTTACCAAACTTATCGATTGATCTGTTTAATGAATTCCTGATAGGAATACTGCAGGGGTTTGCTCAAGGTTTTTTTATTATAACTGTCTAATGCTTCCTGAACATTCATAAAACAATGATCGTATCTAATTTTTTTCATTAGCCCTGATTTGGCCAAGGTATCTCTAACCGGGCCTTTGATTCCGGTTAAGGCAATGATAATTCCTTTATTACTGAAAAAATCATGTATTTCTTCCAGGGCATAAATGGCACTGCTGTCCAGGTCATTCACACTTTCAAAAACCAGTACGATTAATTTGAGTTGATCTCCTTTTTCTTCTGCAAAGGCCTGAACCTTTTCTTTAAAAAAAGTAGTATTGACAAAATATAATTGTGCATCTAAACGCACAATAAGAATATCATCATTCACTTCCAATTGGTTAAACCGATCCACATTTCTGTAAAAATTTGTGTTTGGCACGCGACCCAACACTGCAATATGAGGTTTGGTCGATTTATAGATCAGCATTCCTAAGGAAATGACGATGCCTGCTAAAATCCCTTCTTTTATGCCGAAAAAAATGGTTGTTAAAAGCGTAATGGTCAACAGCACCAGATCCCTCTTGCTGAAGACCAATAATTTATTGGGTAATTTAAAATCTAACAATCCATAAGCTGCTACTATAATGATGGCCGCCAAAACTGCTATTGGCAGATAATAGAAAACAGGGGTGAGAAAAAGCAAAGTAAGTCCGATTAAGATCGATGCAAATAATCCGGCTAAAGGGGTCTTTGCGCCAGCCTGATCATTGACCGCTGTTCTTGCCATTCCGGCTGTTGCGGGATAAGTTTGAAAAAATGAGCCTATCATGTTGGCAAAACCTAGTGCCGCGAGTTCCTGGTTAGGCTTTACCTTGTAATTGTTGTGTTTGGTTTCCATTGTTTTTGCAACAGAGATGGCTTCCATAAAACCAATCAGTGCAAGAGTAAGGGCTAAAGTGCTCAATTCCTTGAAATTGGATTGATTGAGTTGCGGAATTTTAAAACTTGGTAATCCTTCAGGGATATTTCCAATGACATGGACTCCAATTGTATTGAGTTGAAAAGCAAAAGCTATAAGAGTTCCTAAAACTACTACAATGAGCGCTCCCGGTAATTTGGGCGCATATCTTTTTAAGAGGATCAATAGGATCATGGAAAAAATTCCAATAAGGGCAGTTATCCAATGGATATCTTTTAGGGCATAAATAAAATCGAAGAACAAATCTTGAATATGATTGTTTCTTTTCATATCGAGGCCCAATAAATTTCCGATTTGATTGGATGCAATGATAACTGCGGAGCCACTTGTAAAACCGCTGATGACCGGCCTGGAAAGAAAATTGACTACAAAACCCATCCTAAAAAGTCCGAAAATGAGCTGAAAAGCGCCTACAAAAAATGCCAAAGCGATGGCAAAAACGACAAAATGTTCTGAGCCTATTACAGCCAATGTACTCAGACCCGCTCCCACAATGAGAGAATCCATTGCGGCCGGACCAATCGACATTTGTCTCGAAGTGCCAAAAAGGGTGTAAACGGCGGGAGGAATTAATGCAGTGTACAACCCGTAAATAGGAGGTAGACCGGCAATCATCGCATAGGCTATTCCTTGAGGAATGAGCATAACACCCACAGTTAATCCTGCGAGTACATCATTTTTGAACCACGATTTTTGATAGGATTTTCCCCAGTCGAGAAAAGGCAATACAGAGCTAATTTTCATTTTAATTTAATTCCAAAGTAAAAGTAATACTTTCTCTAAAGAATTTTAACTCCATCATTTTGACATTCGTGAAAAACTTTGACGCTGCAACTCTCACAAATATGCTTATCCAGATTTTTGTAGATCTCTTCGATCGCCGTTTTCTTGTCTACAAAAAAGTATTCTGGACCGATTTGATCTTTAAATCCACCCTTCATCAGCACCTCCTGACTCACTAATTTTAGTCCGCTAATATATATTCCACCTCCTTTGTCCTTCCATTTTTGCACTTCGTGGGATAACCAAGTTGCTCCGGCAAGATCAATGAAATTAATTCCTTTTGCTATGATCAAAACGTTTTTAACTTCATTTTTCTCGTAAAGTGCATTAAAAAAATCGGAAATTACTTCCAAGGCACCAAAATAAATCGAGCCATCTATTCGAATAATTTTTAGCTGTGGACATTCTTTTATATCAGGTTGCCTGATCACATTAATGAACATATGATTCTTATCCAAACCCATAACGGCAATATTGGGCTTTGCAGTTTTTTCAAGATAGAAGAAAATAGACAGTATAATTCCTGAGAATAAAGCAAAATCCAATGAAAAAAACAAGGTTCCAAAAAGTGTGACTGAAAGAATCAATACCTCTTTCTTGCTACTTTTAATGACAGTCTTGATATGTTCAAAATCGATCAAATTATAACCTACCAAAAGGATGATCCCACCCATGGCGGGGGTTGGCAAAAATTCTGCGTATCTGGCAAATAACAGTACCACGATCATCAATCCTAAAGAAGAAATAATCGCTGCCATTGGCGTTTTAGCACCTGCCTGAAAATTTACGCCGGAGCGCGTAAATGAACCTGAGCTGATGTAGCAAGAAAAGAAACTTGAAATGATATTAGACAAACCCTGCCCTATGAATTCTTGGTTATTGTTAAGTCTTTGATGAGAGTGCAGTGCAATAGATCGGCTAATTGCAATGGCTTCAATTAAGCCAAGAAATGCCAAAGTCATAGCCCCTGTGCTCAAAAGTCTAATATTGTTCAGACTAAAACTGGGGATGTTGAATGGTGGTAAACTAGAAGGAATATGACCAACTGTTTTGATCCCATTAGATTCTCCACCTAATACAATTGCCAGAAGACTGCCCAGTACCATGGCAATAAGCAAATTGTATCTCTTTAGAGGCTTGATTAACCATTTGATGAGAATCGCAATCAACATGGTTCCTAGCGCAACAGCGAGTACATGCCAGTTGGATTCATTGAAGTGCAGAGCTATATACTGGATTATTTCGTAAAAAGAACTGCCCTGAGGTACATCTATCCCAAAGACGTGTTTAAGTTGCTTAAAGGCTATGAGTATTCCGGCTCCTGCAGTAAACCCAATAATCACTGAATTAGATACAAAATTTACTAACCTACCCATCTTGAGTAAGCCCATCGATAATTTGACAACTCCAGCCATAAAGGATAGTAAAATTGCCAATGAAATAAATGCCTCAATATCTGAAGAAGGCGGAACAACTGTGCTTATAACGGCATATAATACAATGGAACTAGTTGTAGTAGGACCAGAGATGAGGTGATACGAAGAACCGAACAATGCAGCGATGATCGGTGAGATCATCGCTGTGTAAAAACCATAAACAGGTGGTAGTCCTGCAATTAATGCAAAGGCTACTGCCTGTGGAATCACAATAATTGTACCTGTTAACCCTGCAATCAAGTCATCTTTCCAATGTTTTTTGGCAATAGGCATCCAACTTAGAAAAGGAAAGATTTTACGAAGAGTCATTTTAGCTATTCAGTTCGAGCGTTTTATTTTTTGTTTTCGTCAATTTTAAAGGTTGATTCATCAGGTCTGAAAGCCCGCTTAAACCATAAAGGTCTTCTCAGACCATCAGGTCCCGGTGCAGGGCGAGTCATGGCAAGCCATTCTTTGTATACGGCATGAGCTTTGTCGGTATCCACAAAAATATCCCCGTAATTTTCTCCGGGTCCGGGAATTTCAATTCTTACTCGTTGGTGCCAGGTGTGCATTCCACTGATTGGGTCAGGATGAACCGCATGCGTTATATTTTGATGTACACCTCCGTCTTTCCAGAAAATTCGCTTGGAATCTTTGTCGTCAGACAAGAAAGGTTTGATCCCCGACATGGTAGTCATTTTCCATTTTCCGGATTGAACCTGCTCCATTTTGACGGTGTTGACAGCCCATCGGTTCCCCTCTTGGTCTTGTTCTCTTTTCCAGCGACCAATATGGTGTGAACATGCTACAACTCCGGGTTTCATCGATTGGGTTACCCATACTTTATCTATAAAATAACCAATGTCAGTGACCATTTTAACAAGATCACCGGTTTTGAGTTTGTATTTAGCAGCATCTTCCGGGTGCATCCAAATGGGGTTTCTATTCGAAATTTCAACTAACCATTTCGCATTACCAGATCTGGAGTGAATTAAGGTAGGTAAACGGAACGTAGGTACAAGGACATATTCATTTTTGGATTTGTCTAAAACATCATTGTGAATATGACTTTTGATATAACTCGGCAGCGAATATTCTGGCCATTTCCAGTCGACCATCGTTTGCGAATAAAACTCATTTTTACGGGATGGAGTAGGGAAACCAACAACTGCTTTGCCCTCTATCATTACCCCGATAGGTTTACCATTCTTACTTATTACCTGCGTTTTAGGATCTACTTTTGCGTCTTTTAACTGTTCTGAAGTGAGCGGAGTTTCATTCTTTTTGTAAGACTGGCCCTTTTCAATTTCAAAAGCACCGTATTTCGCCATGTATTCGAACTCTGTCAAACCTTCTTTTTTGGCTACTTCAGGTAAACCTTTTACTCTTTCAAAAATGTATTGGTAGTACTCTTCAATCGTGATTTTTTCTCCTTTTCTGTAGGGAGATTCAACATGTTTTCGAATTCCCATACTTCCATCCGGGTCTATTCTCCAGGTCAGTTCGATCCAGAATTCGTCTTCTTCCCAGACCTCACCGGGATTTGCTTCATAGGTATATTGAACTTTTTTACCATTTCTTCTGGCTGCTTCTCGTAAAACAGGTTGTCTGAATGCCACCCAAGTTCCGCCATGTGTAGCATAGCTGTTGATATCATGTCGTTCAGATGCCAGTCCCATGGGGAGAACCAGATCAGCAAAATAAGCGGTTTCGTTCCATGTCGGAGTAAGTGCCGTATGTAAGCCAAAAAGATTTTCATCCATCAAAGTTTCCATCCAACTAAATCCGTCGGGATAGGTCCATATCGGATTAAAAACACGAGTAAAATAAACATCCATTTTACCTCTTCCTTCTTTCAAGAAATGAGGCAATAAAAAGCTCATTTCAAAAAAGGCCAATGGATATTCTTTAGGAAAATGTAGTTCATTCCATTTTTTCTGAGGTTTAGCGGGATTTGGTACTTCGGGATGGAATTTATTCCAGGAGTTCGGAGAAGTTCCACCCTTGGTTCCCACGGATCCTGTCAACACCTGTAAAAAGTGTAAAGAACGAGAAACGGCCCAGCCGCCAAGATTTGAGGCTCCGGCGCTTCGCCAGTTATGCGAAGCAAATCGCTCACCTGCCTCACCGATTTTTACGGCAACCTCTCTGATCATTTCTGCTTTCACACCAGATTCCTTTTCTGCGAACTCAGGTGTGAATTCCTTGTAGGTATCGATCATGGCAGCGATATAATTCTCGAAAGTAACTTCCATTTCAGGATGTAAAGCTTCCAAATACTGTTGCCAATTTGTCCAGTTTTCCAGGTATTTTCTATTGTACAGACCCTTTTCAAGGATAATCAAAGCCATTGCTAACAAAACTGCTGCTTCGGTTCCTGGGTAGGATGGCATCCAATAATCACTCATGGAAGCCGTATTTGACAATCGGGGATCCATTGTCGCCAATTTAGCTCCTTTCATTTTTCCTTCAATAATTCGCTGGGCGTGCGGGTTGAAATAATGGCCCGATTCCAAATGGGCAGAGATCAATAAAATAAATTTTGCCTCTGAGTGATCAGGCGAAGGTCTGTCGTATCCATACCATAGATTATACCCGAATCGGGCGCCAGATGAGCAAACATTGGTGTGTGAATTGTGTCCATCAATTCCCCAGCTAGGCAATACCCACTCCATAAATCCTTCATGTCCGGGTCGGCCTACATGATAGGCAATTTCGTTATGTCTATCTTCTTTGAGTGCTTTTCTGATCCTCGCAGCAAGGGTATCCAAAGCTTCATCCCAGGTAATTCTTTCCCACTGGCCATCACCTCTTTTTCCTTTTCGTTTGAGCGGATATAAAATACGATCGGGATCCGTAATTTGATTAATTGTAGCCGGACCTTTGGCACAATTTCTTCCCCTGCTACCCGGATGGTAAGGATTTCCTTCAAATTTTTTAACCTCTCCCGTCGCTTTGTCTATAAAGGCGGTTAATCCGCAGGCACTTTCACAATTAAAGCAAGTTGTTGGAACGATCTGATAATTTCTTTTTTCTTTTCGAGGCCAAACTTCCGGGTTATATTCCGTCCAATCATCCCATTTTTCGGGAGGTGGAAAGTTGGCATACATTTGTGCAACTTCTTCATCTGAAAACGACATCATATCTTTTTCAGGTTCTTGATATCCCATTTTATGCAGATCAGGGATCAATCCAATTTTTTCTGCTATACTTTCTATAAAAGAAGGTTTTTTGTAGCCCATAACTAAGTTTTTATAAATAAGATTTATGCTAGAGGAATTCTTTGTGGGGCTTCAACCCAAATTTTTTCTGTGATATAAATTCCGATGAGAGATAACACAGCGGCAATCGCAGTGAACCACATATTTCCTGAGAAAATGAGGATAAGAACCGGAATTACATTTCCAATAACTACTGTACCTAACCAGAATTTATTTTTATACTGTCCTTTTGTAATCATCTGAACAGTTGTTTTGGCAGCCGTGGTTGGGTGGGTAATTTTGATCTCTGTAAAAATGGTAAACAAATTCAACAGGGTAGAGAACAAGAGTGTTGAGGTAAGTAAATACTGCCAATTGTAGGCTCCTGTCATTAAAGAGACCAACACAAAAACTGCTGAT
>Ga0316195_10001578_pt1 | contig 10317 bp, 8 predicted proteins | sample Phised1_MG_FD_204937 | JGI IMG/M metagenome (GOLD analysis project Ga0316195, IMG submission 204937) | Coastal sediment microbial communities from Maine, United States - Phippsburg sediment 1 | ecosystem: Environmental > Aquatic > Marine > Coastal > Sediment | place: USA: Maine | collected...
CGCCGAGTACACGACCGTACCAACGACCGCGGCGAGCACGGTGGCGACGACCAATTCGCTGCCGACGTCGACGAGGATCGCCGATGCTGCGAGCGGCACGAGCGTCACCGGAAGACTCACGGCTACGGCCGCGCCCCAAGCACCTACCACGACCGGCCAGCGGTCCATGGGCCGCAGCCACAGGTAGACGAGCGTGCCGTCCTCGCGCATGTCGCCGAGGGCCGCCGACGCGAACACCAGCGAGACGATCGGCACGAGCAGACCGAAGCCGAGCAACGAGATCAGCCTTACCCCACGTTCGAGTGCGTCGACATCGTTTCCGTCGATGTCTGCTCGGCCGACCAGGAACGCGACGAGCGCGATCACTGCACCAACGAACGTGAGCGCGATCAGCCGGCCACGAGTGACGAGCTGCTTGACCACGATGCCGAACGTCAGTGCGGCGGCACGCCCGGGCTGCACGCTGCTCATCGCCGCTCCACCACGTAGCGGAAGACCGACTCGAGATCGTCGTCGAGCGGTTCGACCTCTCGCAGCCGGATGTCGAGTTGCTGCGCGGTGACCGCGATCGCCCGACCGAATCGATCGACGTCATTGGTGTCGACGACCAACTCATCGCCTCGTACCGACACGCCGTCGACCAGCGACCGGTCGACCAGCGCCGCAGCGAGTACACGCGCTCCGTCGGCCGCGATGCGGATGCGGTGCGGCCGGTCGTCCATCAGATTGCGCAGCGCCCGGTAGTCGCCCGTAGCAGCCAGCCGACCCTGGGCGATGACCAGCACCCGCGAGCCGAGCCGGGCGACCTCGTCGAGCACATGGCTCGATACGAGCAGGCACTTGCCGGATTCGCCGAGCTCGTGGAAGAAGGCGATCATTCGGTTGCGCTGAACCGGGTCCAGGCCCGTCAGCGGTTCGTCGAGGATCAGCACGTCGGGGTCGTGCACCAACGCCGCGGCGAGCTTGACCCGCTGACGCATGCCCTTCGAGAACGAGCCGACCGGCTTGGGGTCGTCGGCGTCGAGCTTGACCTGGTCGAGAGCGGCGCGGGCAGCGTCCTCGTAGTCGGCGACGCCGAACGTCTGGGCGGCGATCACGACGAATCCCAATGCCGAGACGCGGTCGAACAGCCCGTCCTGCTGAGGCGCCAGGCCGATCCGGCCGCGGACATCACGGTCCCGGCGAGCATCGACGCCGAGCACCCGGACCTCGCCCTGCGACGGCGTCGTCAAGCCACACATGATGCGGAACAAGGTCGACTTGCCGGCACCGTTCGGGCCCAGCAGGGCGGTCACCCCCGCGCCGACGCCGAAGGTCACATCGGACACCGCCACGACGTCGCCGAACGCTTTCGTCACGCCGATCACCTGAACCATGCCATCGGGGGCCGCGGGCGCAGGCACCGGCACAGGCGCCGCGGGAGGTGCCCACTCGGCCATCAGACCGCGTCCAGCTTGCGGTAGCGGGATGCGACGGTGCCGACGCCGACAAGCGTCCATCCGAGGTTGCCGAGCGCGACTGCCCATGTGCTGACGTCCTCGTAGTCGGCCGACCGGTCACCGAAGAGTCGCGGCGAGATCTCCAGCGCCAGCCGGAGTGGATCGAGCAGCAGGACGTTGGCGTTCATCTCCGCCTGTTCGACGAGCAAGGCAGTCGCGATGAACGCGCCCAGCATCACCATGATCACCGCGATGGTCGCGAACGCTCGACGATCGGTCAGGCTCGACACACCGAGGCTGACCGCGCTATAGACGACACACATCCCGAGACCCGCGATCACCAGGCGTCCCATCACCCCCAACCAGTCGAGCAGCCCGTCGGGCCCCAGACTCTGAAATGTGTAGCCGAGCAGGAGGAACAGCGACGGGGCCATGACGACCAGCGACATGGTGCCGATGACTGCCAGGGCCTTGGCGCCGAGGTAGCTCACCTTGGTCAGCGGCGTCGACAGGTACAGCGAGTACATCCCGTCGCGACGATCGCGCACGATCGCCTCCGGCGTCACGAACGCCGTGAACAGCAAGGTCGCGAACACCGCCAGACCGAACTGGGAGAACTCCCAGTAGTCCGGGCGCAACTCGCCCTCGAGCAGGTCACCGACCAAGATCGTGAGTGCGAGAAACGCGATGACCGGGAGGAAAGCGATGACGATGATGAAGACTGGGACGATCTTGTAGCGAGCCTTACGCCCCAGCCCGAGGATGCTCCGGGAGGTGTGCCAGGTGAGCGAGCCGACGGAGCCGCGCAAGCCCGCCCGCTCGCCCTCGAAGCGCCGGTAGCCGCGGTCGAGGATCCGGGCGTCGCTCATCGTTCCGCCCCTTCGAACAGGTCCTCGAGACGGCGGCGCCGGCGGACGATGCGGCCGACGCGGGCCTCGGCGGCAGCGACCGCGTCGCGGACCGCGTCGGCGATTGCGTCGGCGTCGCTGCCGAGCACCTCGATGCGGGTCCCCCCGAGGCCATCGTGACGCACCTCGAAGCCGTACCGGCCGAGCGACTCGACGACCGCTGCCGCTGCACCCGGGCGGTCGGCAACGTCGACGAGCTCGACGACGACCCCACCGTCGTCACCGACGAGCGCGTCCAGCGGGCCCTGGGCGATCAGCCGGCCGGCGTCGAGGGCGACGACGTTGTCGCAGATTCGCTCGACCTCTTCGAGCAGGTGCGACGAGAGCAGAACGTCGATGCCGTACTCCGCGCTGATCTGACGGATCAGCGCCAGCATCTCGTCACGTTGAACGGGATCGAGGCCGTCCGTCGGTTCGTCGAGCAGGATCAGGCGCGGGTCCGCGGCGATCGCCTGGGCGAGCTTCACCCGCTGGCGCTGACCCGTCGACATCGTGCCGAGTGCCCGGAACCGCTCCTCGCCGAGACCGACCAGCCAGAGGGCGTCGCTGGCGCGGCCACGCGCCTCGGCACGCGGCATTCCTCGCACCTCGGCAATGTGCTTCACGAAATCGGAGGCCGGCATCTCATCGGGCATGATGTGGTGCTCCGGCCCATAGCCGAGCAGCGAACGGAGCTCGGCGCCGTCGTGCTGGGGGTCGAAGCCCAGCACCTCGACGGTACCCGAGGTCGGCGGACGCAACCCGAGCACCAGACTCATGAACGTGGTCTTGCCGGCACCATTGGCGCCGACCAGCCCCGTGACACCGGATTCCACAGCGACGTCGAGATCATCCAGCGCACGCTGCTGCCCGAACTGCATCGTCAATCCGCTGGCGGTGATCACTGGCACAACAGAGATCATGGCGCATCCGGAGACGGATCGCGCCCACTCGCGGGTCGATCGTGTGTCGTCCTCGCAGCCGATTGCCGCAAGGACGACCCGATCAGGCGATGAGTTCGTCGACGAACTCGGCGAACACGTCGGCGTACTGCATCGTGACGACGTCGTCGTGCATGACCGACACGAGCCATTGCTCGTCGAGGCCGGGCGGCAGCAGGACGCCGCGGTTGATGCCGTGGATCCACTGCGCGAACGCGAGATCGAAGTCGCTGTCCTTGTAGTCGCGGTAGTTGCGAACGCGCTGCTCGCGCCAGGTGATGCAGCCCTTCGCTCCGAACTCGACGGTGTGGGCGGGGATACCCGACCGGTCGATGATGTCTTGGCATGCAGCGACGAGACGCTGGTTGCGGGCAACGGTCGCCTCGACGATCGGTTGGGTGCACGCCTCGGTGAGCGTGGCCTTCACTGCGGCCATGACGAGCGGATTGCCGTTGTACGTACCGAGGTGCAGCACGGTGCCGTCGGTGATCAGGTCCATGTACTCGGCCTTACCGCCGAACGCGCCGACGGGGAAGCCGCCGCCGATCGACTTCGCCAGCGTGATCAGGTCGGGCTGGACACCGAGTGTGCGCGTCGCGCCGCCGTAGCCGGCGGTGATGCCCGTCTTCACCTCGTCGAAGATCAACAGCGTGCCGTGCTTGTCGCAGATCTGGCGGACGGCCTGCAGGTACCCGTCATCGGGCAGGCAGATACCGATGTTCTCCATCACGGGCTCGACGATGAAACATGCCACGTCGCCGCCGGCCAGCGCCCGATCGAGTGCCTCGGGATCGTTGTACGGGATCACGATGACGTCGGCCAGCGTGCCCTTCGTGAGACCCGCCGACTGGGGCACCGAGTTCGGTGCGTCGGCGGGACCTGCATCGGCCAGCGATGGCTTGTTCGACACCATCACCTCGTCGTGGTGGCCGTGGTAGCCGCCCTCGACCTTGACCAGTTTCTCGCGCCCGGTAGCGCCCCGAGCCAGCCGGATCGCATCCATCGTGGCTTCGGTACCCGAGTTCGTCGGCCGCCACATCGGCAGGCCGTACCGCTCGGCGAGCAACTCGCCCACATCGGCATTGAGCTCACACGGCGTGACGTAGAGGGTGCCGTGATCGAGCTGCTCGGTGACCGCCCGGCGCACCGCGGGGTTCATGTGGCCTGCGAACAGCGCCCCGAAACCCATGTCGTAGTCGACGTACTCGTTGTCGTCGACGTCGATCATCTTCGCCCCGGCCGCGTGTTTCACGACGACGGGCCAGGGATCGTAGGCCTGGAAGCTGGAAGGTACGCCCGCCGGCATCACCTTGCGAGCACGCTCCGTCGCGATCTGCGAGTGGTGCGTGCGCTGGGAGTACAAGGCCATCTCGCGGGCCGTGATGTCTTTCGCCCTGGCAACGAGTTCGTTGTGGCTGGACACGGTTATCAATGCTTTCTGTGAGGTTGTCGCACCAGCCTAGGTGACGAAGCCGACGACCCGCTCAGCCGATGCCCGCAGGCCCGGGCACACACCGGCTCACCTACTTGACGCGAACGCCTCGCTGCCACACTCCGGTGACCCGACCGGCGTCGCCCCACACCGACCGATCGTCGAGCGGGTTGGCGTCGAGTGTGATCACGTCGGCGTCGTAGCCCTTGGTGAGCCGGCCCGTCCGCGGCGCCTGCGGGCCGAGTGTGTCGGGCCCGTTCGCGGTGGCCGCCTCGATCGCTTCGAGGTCGGTCAGGCCGGCATTGATCAGATGGACGATCTCCAGGCTGCTGCTCCCGTACATCTGGCCCGAGACGAAGATGTCGCAGCCCGCCGCGATCTTGACACCCTTCGCAACCGCGATCTTCATCGCTTGCTCGTGGGCGCCTGCGACCATCTGCCCCTTCTCGTACGCGTACCGGGGTAGCGCGTCGATCTGGCCCAGCAATGATTCGACGACGAATCTGGTCGGCACGAGGATCGCACCCAGTTCGACCATCAGCTCCGCAGCTTCCTCGTCGAGGAAGCTGCCGTGCTCGATCGTGTGACACCCGGCGCGGAGCGCCGCCATGATGCCGGCCTTGCCGTGACAGTGAGCCGCGACGATGCGTTCGGCGCGAGCAGCCTCACCGACGATCGCTGCCAGTTCCTCGTCGGAGAACTGCTGGTGCATCGGGTGATCGATCTCGGACATCACGCCACCGGAGGCGCAGATCTTGATCAACTTGGCGTTCGCCCGCAGATTGGTGCGCACCGCCTTGAGCACCTCCGGCACCCCGTCACAGAGGATGCTGAAGCCGGACCTGCACGAGATCTCGTGCACGAAATCGAGCGGCAAGCTGTGGATGTCACCATGCCCGCCTGTGGTCGACAGGATTCGGCCGGCGGCGTGGATGCGAGGCCCTCGCATGCGCCCTTCCTCGACGACGGGTGCGAGCTGCAGCCCGAGACCACCGACGTCGCGCACACTGGTGACTCCACCGTCGAGCATCGCCGCGGCGTCGTCGACCGCCCGCGCCGCCAACGACACCACGTCGGAGGTCGCCAGGAGTTCGATGTTCGGCTGCGACATACCGACGAAGTGGGTGTGGCAGTCCCACAGCCCTGGCATGACCGCCGGCACCTCGTGCACCTGATCGTCGGGCGCCCCTGGGGGCGCTTCGGCCGTGGGCCCGACAGAGGAGATCACACCGTGGTCGAGCACGACGGTGCCCGACTCGATCGGGTCACCCCGTCCGGGGATCAGGATGTCGGCGATGATTCGGGTTGCCATGAGATGCCTTTCGGTCGTTCAGTTGCGCGGGACCTGGACCCACGGGAGTTCCTTGTCGACGCGCGGTTCACCCGGGAGGCCGAGCACCTGCTCGCCGAGGATGTTGCGCAGGATCTCCGACGTGCCGCCCTCGATCGAGTTGGCACGCACCCGCAGGAAGGCGTACTGGAGGCCCTTGTTGGCCCCCGTCGCGTCGAGCTCGGTCGGTCGACGGAACGTGTAGTCGTAACCGATCTGCCCATCCATGCCCATCAGGTCGATACAGAAGTTGTAGAGGCGCTTGTTGAACTCGGAGAACTCGAGCTTGGCGACCGACATCTCGGGGCCGGGGTTGCCGGCCTTGGCGGCCTCCGCGGCACGCATGTTGGTGAGTCGCCCGACCTCGCCACGGACCCACAGCCGCATCAGTTCGTCCTTGCGGGCGCCGGTGCGCTCGGACTCGTCGATCGCGTTCCACACGGCGACCGCATCGTTTGCCGCGCCTCCTCGACGGGGTTTGCCTCCGCCCGCCGAACCTCCGCCGATCGCCGAACGCTCGTTCATCAGCGTGGTCAGCGAAGCCCGTCATCCTTCGCCCTCGGCACCGATGCGGTTCTCATCGGGGACACGGGCATCGGTCATGTAGACCTCGTTGAACTCGGCCTCGCCGGTGATCTGACGCAACGGCCGCACCTCGACACCCTCGGAGTGCATGTCGAGCGCGAAATAGGTCATCCCCTTGTGCTTCGGCACGTCGGGGTTGCTGCGGGTGACCAGCATGCCCCAATCGGCCAGGTGGGCGAGCGTGTTCCACACCTTCTGGCCGTTGATGATCCACTCGTCACCGTCACGAATCGCCTTGGTGGCGAGGCCGGCGAAGTCCGACCCGGCACCCGGTTCGGAGAACAGCTGGCACCATGTCTCCTCACCGGTGAACATCGGCCGCAGGAAACGACGCTTCTGCTCGTCGTTACCGTGCGTCACGATCGTCGGGCCGGCGAGCTGCATGAAGAACGAGGTCGGATCGGCCGGGGCCGCGCCCGCTTCGCGAAAGCGTTTGTCGATGTGCCGGTTGAGATCGGGACGCAGTCCGAGGCCGCCATAACCCACCGGGAAGTGCACCCAGGCCAGCCCGGCGTCGTAGCGGGCGCCCCGCAACTCGACGTTGGAGGTGTCAGCCGGGTCGTGTTCGGCAAGCACGGCGTCGATCGCCGCATCGACCTGTTGGAGGGGGGATGCATTCGTCACGATGAGAGTCTCGCGAATCACAGGTGTGTCGATTGCAATCGAACCTGGCAGAATGTCGGCTCACACAGTGGACCTGGTCCACAACATGGTGGCCGTAGCTCAGCTGGTGGTAGCGCCAGGTTGTGATCCTGGAGGTCGGGGGTTCAAGTCCCCTCGGTCACCCTCATAGTGCCCAGGCAGTTGAGGTCGAGCAGTCGGCCTCTACACTGCCTGGGCCACAAACCGCCTCTAGCTCAATGGCAGAGCAGTGGACTCTTAATCCATTGGTTCTGGGTTCGAATCCCAGGGGGCGGACACAGAAATCCCAGCTTTCGGCTGGGATTTCTCTGGTTTTCGGCCGAGCGATCGGGCCTGCGGGTTGTCGTCTGCGTGGATCCCCAGCAGGGCTGGTGTTCGGCATGTTCGTCGTCGCGTCCGGGGTGCCGCTGCCGTCTGCAACGCCCCCGGTCCCCGTCAGTCGAGGATCGCCTCGAGATCGACGTCGTTGGAGGCCAACACGAAGGCCACGGCCGCCTCGGTGGCGACGTTCGTGAGCAAGCCGGTCAGGCGAGCCGGGAAGTCGTCGGCGTGGACGCACGGATCCGGCAGGCCGATCAGGCTCAGATCGGCGGCGGCGCAGCGTTCGGCGATGACCGTCGGCACCGGCCGATCGTCGGCGATCACGTCGACGTCCACAGTCAGGCGGGCCTTCGCGAAGATCGCCCGCAGGTTGGCGGAGACCTCGATCGCGACCTCTTCCTTCGGCACGACCATGCGCACGGTGATCGTCGCCTTCCGCCACGACTTCGATCCTCGGAGCGTGTTCGCGAGCATGATCATCAGCGCCCCGTTGTCGCGCATCGAGCTCAGCCAGACATCGATACGGCGACGGTCTCCGAAGGTCGTATCGTCGGGTGCCCGCACCACGACGACGTTGCGGCCGGCGTCATGGAAGCGGTGGATCATGGTGGCGTACTCGTCGGCATTCGAGGTGGTCTCACCGTCGCCGAGCAAGACGGTGTTGGGCACCAATCCCCCGAGACCGTATGCCTCGACCAGCACCGATGCGCCGACATACGGGGTCGGCGCCGACACGACCCGGACCAGGGCATCGACCTTGCGATCGGCGAGGTGCTCGCGCACGGTCTCCGCCAGATGACGCTTGCGTTGCGTGGGCGCCGGCTCGGGAAGGATGGTGGCGATCGTGAGCAGGCCGCGATCGTGGGACATCGCGTTGGCGAGATCGATCAGGTACCAGCGCTTGGTCGGGCTGCCTGCGAGCACGAGGATGTTGGGGCGCCAGCTCTTGGTGTGGGTCGACGGCCGGATGTGAGCTGCGGCCCACCTGATCAGGTTGATCCACAGACCTTGGCGGATGTCGCCCCACTGCGCCCGGGCACGTCGGCGGTTGAGGAGGACCCAGATCGCGAGCACGACGGCCATCGCGACGATCGTTGCGGCCGGATTGATGAGGAACATCACGGCGACGCACCCGAGTGCGCCCGCGAGCGAGACCGTCCAATGGACCCGGAACGTGGGACGGAACGACGGATTCCGGAGGAAGCGTTCACTGGCCGAGACGAAGTTGACCACGGCGTAGGACGCGAGGAAGAACATCGTGAGCACGGGAGCCACCGCGTTGAGATCGCCCACGGCCACGACCCCCAAGGCCAGCGCCAACGAGAAGTAGGTGCCGATGCGTGGCTCGTCGCCCGGTCCGGACCCACGCCCGAGCCCCCGCATGGGACCGGGGAGCACCCCGTCGCGGGCCAGTGCCTGCAGGATCCGTGGTGCCCCGAGGATGCTGCCCAGCGCGCTCGACAGCGTCGCGCCCCACACTCCCAACAGGATCGCCGGCCCCCACAGGGCGATCGTGCGCATGATCAACGGATCGTTCACCAAGGCCGACGCGTCAGCCCTGCTGTTGAGCTCAATCGGGATCACCATGTAGATCACATAGCTCACGGCGATCGCCGCCAGGGTGCCCCGTGGGATCGACTTGCGCGGTTCACGGAGGTCGCCGCTCATGTTGACCCCCGCCATGATGCCGGTGACCGCCGGGAAGAAGACGGCGAACACGACCCAGAACGGTTCGGGATCGAACGCCCCTCGTTCTCCGAATCGAACGGGCAGCGTCGGCGGCGACGTCACCGTGTGCGTGCCGAGGAAGAACGAGACCAGCGATGCGACGATCACGGCCATGATCACGTACTGGGCCCGGATCGCCGTCCTCGCCGACACGAGAGCGAGCACCGTGACGAGCACCGTGGTACCGAGGGCGACCGGCTTGATCGGCACCGAAGGCGCGACAGCGTGCACACTCTCGGCGAATCCGAGGGTGTACAGCGCCACGGAGAGCGCCTGCGCCAGGTACAGCGGGATGCCGATCGCGCCGCCGATTTCCGAGCCGAGCGACCGGCTGACCATGTAGTACGCGCCGCCGGTACGGATCTCCTGATCGGTCGAGATCTGGGCGATCGACAGGCCGGTGAGCAACGTGATCGCCGTCGCGATCGTGACGATGATCAACGTGTTCCGCAGCCCGGCGTTGCCCACCACCCACCCGAAGCGCAGGTACATGATCACGCCGAGGATCGTCAGGATCGACGGCGTGAAGACGCCGCCGAACGTGCCGAGCCCGCGTCTGGGCGCGTCGGTTCGCGCTGCCGGAGCCGTGGTCACCGTCGAACCGCCGCGTTGTCGAGGATCATTCGGGACGGCCGCGCCCGCGCCTGGTCGACAACCAGGTCACTACGACTCCCAGGACGAACGCAACGACCAGAGCGATCACCAGCGGCGCCTCACGTTCGCCGACGACGTAGCCAAGCGTCACGGATCCACGGTTGTCGATCGCCAATGCGGCCGCCGCGCACAGGACCAGGGCGATCATCGTCAACCGGAGGGTCTGGCGACGCCGGATCGACGCCACTCGTGATGCGGTCAGTTCGTCACCCATCAGACATTCCCTACCAGGTTCTCGGCTCGCCGAAGATCAGCTGCGGATGGTCGCCGCAACATAGTGGACGCCGATCCGGTCGGTGTAGTCGTCGTTGTTCGGCAAATAGGGTTCGGGATCGCTGACCCAGATCGGCGTCCACGT
>Ga0316195_10001579_pt1 | contig 10311 bp, 10 predicted proteins | sample Phised1_MG_FD_204937 | JGI IMG/M metagenome (GOLD analysis project Ga0316195, IMG submission 204937) | Coastal sediment microbial communities from Maine, United States - Phippsburg sediment 1 | ecosystem: Environmental > Aquatic > Marine > Coastal > Sediment | place: USA: Maine | collected...
TGGTGCAGCGCAATCTGGCCGAGGTCTTTTTCATCCTCGAGGCCAACCGCCTGCTCAATTCGCGCATGGCCTGGGAGCTGGAACAGCGCCGGCTCGATCCGGCCCTGGCCTCGGGCGCCAAGGTGTACAGCACCGAGGGGCTCATCGAGGTGTGCCGCCTGCTGATGGAGATCGTCGGCCCCAACAGCCTGGTGCGCTCCGGCAGCTCCGCGGCGCTGCTGATGGGCGACCTGGAGCAGGAATACCGGCGCTGCCAGACCAATACCTTCGGCGGCGGGGTCAACGAAATTCAGCGCGGGCTGGTCGCCAACTTCGGCCTGGGCATGCCCCGCCACCGCTAAATCGCCATCTGAATCAACCGGGAACAGCACATGACCCCTGAAGAAACCAAAGCCTTTGAAGACAAAATCCAGGCCTTCGTCGGCCGCGAGGTCAGCGCGCCTACGCGCGGCCTGGACGACGTCAACGCCGCCATGATCCGCCACTACGCGGAGGTGCTCGGCGACGCCAACCCCGTCTACAGCGACGCCGAGTTTGCCGCCGGGTCGAGCAAGGGCGGCATCATCGCACCGCCGACCATGCTGCAGGTATGGAGCATGGAGGGCTACCCCATGTGCGGCGAGCCCAGGATGGACACCCAGCGCGAGCTGCACAAGGTGTTCGACGAGCACGGCTTCACCGGCGTGCTCGGCACCAACACCTCATCGGAGTACTTCCGCGATCTGCGCCCGGGCGACCAGATCACCTCCCACTGCGTCATCAGCGGCATCTCCGAGCAGAAGGCCACGGCGCGTGGCCTGGGCTATTTCATCGAGACGCTGTATACCTTCACCGACCAGAACGACGAACCCGTCGGGAAAATCGTCTTCCGGGTGCTCAAGTTCATTCCCAACGACAGCAACAGCGCTGGCAGCAGCGACAGCGGCGCCGACGACGCCACCCCGGCGGCGCCCACCCGCATCCGCTCGCCCCGCGGCCACGACAACGGCTGGTGGTGGGAGGCCGTCGACCAGGGCAAGGTCCTGATCCAGCGCTGCAAAGGCTGCCAGACCCTGCGCCACCCGCCCCGGCCCATGTGCGGCGAGTGCCAGTCGATGGAGTGGGACTCCATCGAATCCACGCTCGATGGCGAGGTGTTCAGTTTCACCGAGCTGCACCACCCCAAATTCCCGGGCTACCCGACCCCGCTGATCTGCGCCGTGATCTCACTGGCGGAGGGCACCCGCATCGTCTCCAACATCGTCGGCTGCGAACCGGAGCAGGTGCACATCGGCATGAAGGTCAAGGGCGTGGTGGAACAGGTCGACGAGAAGACCATGCTGCCGCAATTCTACCCGGCCTGAACGATCCGCCAACCGAACAGAGCATCGAGCGAGAACCCAATGAACAAGACTACCCTGGCATTCGAGGGCGTGAGCGTCGGCGACAAGCTGCCGCCACTGTCGATCGACATCACTTCCGGCCTGATCATCGGCGGCGCCATCGCCACCCGTGACTTCACGCCGGTACACCACGACAAGAAGGCAGCCCAGGCCGGCGGGCTGCCGGATGTCTTCATGAACATCCTCACCAGCAACGGCCTCATGGGGCGCTTCGTCACCGACTGGGCGGGCCCCGGCGCCACCCTCAAGGGCATCGACATCAAGCTGGGGGCCCCCAACCTGCCCGGCTTCGTCATGACCATCACCGGCGAGGTGAAGTCGGTCGACGCTGACAGCGGCGTGGTCGCCGTTGCCGTCGAAGGTGTCAACAACGTCTGGGGCACGCATATGTCCGGCACCGTGCGTGTCGCCCTGCCCCGCAACACGCAATAGGAGAAGCCCGCATCATGGTCGCAAATATCACGGATAAAGCCGCGATTGTAGGCATCGGCTCTACAGAGTTTTCGAAAAACTCCGGGCGCTCGGAACTGTCCCTGGCGATCGAGGCGGTCAAGGCCGCACTGGACGACGCCGGCCTCAAGCCCGCCGACGTCGACGGCATGGTGACCTTCACCATGGACACCAATGAGGAGATCGAGATCGCCCGCGCCCTGGGCTGTGACGAACTCACCTTCTACGGCCGCGTACCCTACGGCGGCGGCGCCGCCACCGGCACCCTGCACCAGGCGGTCATGGCTGTCGCCACCGGCATGGCCCAGACCGTGGTCTGTTACCGCGCGCTCAACGGCCGCTCGGGCTTCCGCTACTCCGATGGCGTATCCGGCGACCTTATCACCGGTAGCGCCATCCACTACGGCTGGTACACGCCGTTTGGACTGCTCACTCCCGCCTCGTGGGTCGCCACCTACAGCCAGCGCTATATGCACCTGTACGGCATTACGCCGGACGCCCTGTTCGAGGTCGCCCACAGCACCCGCAATTACGCCGTGAACAACCCGGCCGCGTTCTTCTATCAGCGCCCCTTCACGCGGGAGGAGTACGACAACGCCAAGATGATCAGCAGCCCGCTGCGGCTGTTCGACTGCTGCCAGGAGAGCGACGGCGGCTCGGCGGTCATCGTCACCACGGCCGAGCGGGCCAGGGATCTGCGCCAGCCCGGCGTGCTGATCAAGGGCGTCGCGCAGTGCGCCGGCAAGAACATGGAGGAGATGACCTCATTCTACCGTCCCGAGATCGCCTGCCTGCCGGAGATGGAGCGCGCTGCCAGTATGGCGTACGCGCAGTGCGGCCTCACCGCCGCCGACATCGACTGCGCCGTCATCTACGATGCCTTTTCATCGATCGTATTGTGGCAGCTTGAGGCCTGGGGCTTCTGCGGTCGCGGCGAGGCCGGCGACTTCGTGCTCGACGGTCACCTGCGGCCGGACGGCCGCCTGCCCACCAACACCCACGGCGGCCAGCTCTCCGAGGCCTATATCCACGGCGTCAACGGCATCGTCGAGGCGGTGCGCCAGGTGCGTGGCACCTCACTGAACCAGCCCGGCAAGACCGTCAACCACGCCCTGGTCACCTCCGGCGTGGGCGTGCCCACCGGCGGCGCCATTCTGGGCCGGATGGATTGACCCACGCCGGCAGTACCGTCGACCCGCTCAGCGCAGCATCAGCGCCTGGTCCAATGGCCGCTGGACCAACGCGCGCAGCGCCTGCTCGCTGCGCAAGCCGATGCCCTGCGGGCCGTTGCGCGTGTACAGCGTGATGTGCGGTGGCGGCGTCGGCACTGCCGCCGAGCGGGGCAGCAGCCGGCGCAACTGCCGGTAGAACGCGGCCAGCTGCGGCACATCGACCATCTGCACGACGCTGACCTGCCGCCCGCCGCGCCCGGCCGCCGGGCGCGACAACAGGTAGCAGCGCGGCCTCGGCCGCAGCGACCAGTCGCCGGCCTCAAACAGCGCCGCCAACGCCGCCTCATCCAGCCGGCCGGCGTCGATCCACGCCAGCAGGCGGCGCCCCAAGCGGCTGCCGATCACGGTGAGATGAAACTCCGGCTTGCGCTGCAGCGAGCGACCGTCGATGAGCAGATGCGGCCGCAGCCCGCGACCGTAGCCCGGCACGCTGATCACCTGCGTGGGCGCAGCTGCGCACAGCGGGCGCCACTGCGGAACCAGGCGCCATCGCCGCCGCTGGAGAGGTCCGGCCTGGAGAGGTCCGGCCTGGAGAGGTCCGGCCTGGAGAGGTCCGGCCTGGATAGGTCCGGCATGGACAGGTCCCGCCCGGAGGGCTGCGTGCCCTGCCCGCGGCGCCATCATTCGAAGCGGCTGAAATCCGGCGCGCGCTTCTCGCTGAACGCGGTCATCGCCTCGAGGGCCTCAGGCGAGCTGAGCGCGCGCTGAAAGATCTGTGCCTCCACGCCGATGCGCGCTCTGAGCTCATCGACCGGACGCATCAGGCGCTTGCTGCTGCGCAGCGCCCGCTTCGGCTTGCGCGCCAGGCGCAACGCCACTGAGCGCGCCTGCGCCAGCTCCTCACCGTCGGCGAACGCCGCGTTGACAACGCCGGCCTCGACCATCTGGGCGGCACTGAAACGATCACCGAGCAACAGCATCTGGGCCGCACGGCGATAGCCCATCTGGGACGGCATGGTCAACGAAGAGGCGGCCTCGGGCACCAGCCCGAGATCGACGAAGGGCGTGGCGAACATCGCGCGATCGCTGGCGTAGACGAAATCGCAGTGAAACAGCAGGGTCACGCCCACGCCGACCGCCGACCCGTTGACCGCCGCCACCACCGGCACATCGGTGCCGGCAAGGGCGTATAGAAAGCGCACCACCGGCGCGACAGCGCCCGACTCAGCGGCATCCGACGCAGCCATCGCCAGAAAGTCGCCGATATCATTGCCGGAGGTGAAACTGTCGCCGGCGCCGGTAATCAGCAGCACGCGCAAGCCGGGTTCGTTCTCCACCCGCTCCAGCGCCTGCAGCATGGCCTCGTACATCGCCTGCGTGAGGGCGTTCTTGCGCTCAGGCCGGTTTAGGGTCAATTCGAGTACACCCTCCGCTGTGGTGCACACAATATGCTCGCTCATGGCGCCCGACTCCTGCTCCGTGGGTTGCGTCTATGATGCCCGAACTACCCGCTTCACAACCAATAATTTCTTTGACGGACGGTCGGGCGGCGCGCGGAAGTTGGCAAGCCTGGCGCCTTCGCGTTTAAGATAGACGGTGCCGCTCTCAGCCCCCTGTCCTGGAACCCCCATCGACGATGACTAATCATAATCTGCTGGTGCTGTTTGCCCACCCCTCCATCGATCGCTCTGACGTCAATGCGCAGCTGCTGCAGGCCAGCCGCGCAGCGCCGGGCGTCACCGTCGTCGATCTCTACGGCGAGTACCCGACCTACCAGATTGACATCGACAGAGAACAGCGGCGCCTGCTGGATCACGACGTCATCATCTTCATGTTTCCCCTGTACTGGTACTCCACGCCATCCATTCTCAAAGAGTGGCAGGACCTGGTGCTGGAGTATGGCTTCGCCTACGGCAGTCAGGGCAGCGCGCTGCACGGCAAGATCTTTCTCTGTGCCATCTCCGCCGGCGGGTCGGAGCAGGCCTATCGCCGGGAGGGCTACAACCACTACACCATCCGCCAGCTGCTGCAACCACTGGAGCAGATGGCGGCGCTCTGCGGCATGCGCTACCTGCCGCCGTTCGCCCTGTTCGGCTCGCGCACGGCGGCGGAAAACGGCCTGCTGGAGGCACATGTCGCCAAGTGGCAGCGCACGCTGCAGGCCCTGCGGGAGGGGCGGCTGGATGTCAGGCGGGCGCAGGCGCTGCCGCGCCTGGACGAGCATCTCGACAAACTGGTCGGGGCGGCGCCATGACCGGCTACCTGATCACCGCCTTCATCTACCTCTGTGCCGCCGTCATCGCCGTGCCTGTGGCCAAGCGGCTGGGACTGGGCTCGGTGCTGGGCTACCTCTGCGCCGGCGTGATCATCGGCCCGGTGCTGGGCCTGGTGGGCCAGGAAGCCGCCCGCCTGCAGCACCTGGGTGAATTCGGCGTGGTCATGATGCTCTTCCTGGTCGGCCTCGAACTGGAACCCCGCATGCTCTGGCAGATGCGCCATCGTCTGCTCGGCCTCGGCGGCCTGCAGGTGGGCGGCACTGCGCTGGCGGTCGCTGCCATCGGCCTGCTGCTGGGGCTGGCCTGGCAGGTCGCGCTGTGCGTGGGGCTGATATTCTCGCTGTCCTCGACGGCCATCGTGCTGCAGACATTCAGCGAAAAAGGCCTGAGCCGCACCCCGGGTGGACGCACGGCATTCTCGGTGCTGCTGTTTCAGGACATCGCCGTCATTCCGATGCTGGCGCTGCTGCCGCTGCTGGCGCTGCCCGAGCTGGGCGCGTCGGCGCCCAGCGCCGCGGGCCACGGCGGCGAGGGCCACGAAGCCCTGAACCTGGTGGCTCATCTGCAGGGCTGGCAGCATGCCGCGGTGGTGCTGGCAAGCGTTACCGTGGTCGTGCTGGCCGGACACTATCTGGGCCGGCCGCTGTTCCGCATCGTGGCTGATACCGGCCTGCGGGAGCTGTTCACGGCGACATCGCTCGCCCTGGTCATCGGCGTGGCGGCGCTGATGAGCCTGGTCGGGCTGTCCCCTGCGCTGGGCACCTTCCTCGCCGGCGTGGTACTGGCCAACAGCGAATTCCGCCACGAGCTGGAAAGCAATATCGAGCCGTTCAAGGGCCTGCTGCTGGGATTGTTCTTTATCACCGTCGGCGCCGGCATCCAGTTTGGCGTCCTCGCCGAACACCGCTGGCTGATCATCGGGCTCACCGCCGGCATCATGCTGCTCAAAGGTGCGGTGCTGTGGGGGCTGGCCGCGCTGTTTGGCGTGCGCGGCACCGATGGCTGGCTGCTCACCCTGAGCCTGGCGCAGGCCGGCGAGTTCGGCTTCGTGCTGCTGAGTTACAGCGCGCAGAACCAGGTGCTGCCCGCCGACCTGGCCCAGTTGCTGTCGCTGGTGGTCGCACTGTCGATGTTTCTCACGCCCGTGCTGTTCATCGTGTTCGACCGGCTGGTGGTGCCGCGCTATCAGCGGCGGGGCGGCGAGCGCGAGGCCGACACCATCGACGAGCACGGCCCCGTCATCATCGCCGGCATCGGCCGCTTCGGCCAGATCGTCAACCGCATGCTGACCGCCAACGACATCAGGACCGTGGTACTGGACCGCGAGATCGGGCAGGTCGACAACATGCGCAAGATCCGCATCAAGAGCTTTTACGGCGACGCCACCAGGCCGGCCCTGCTGCACACCGCCGGCATCGACGACGCCACGCTGTTCGTCGTGGCCATCGACGAAGCGGAGCAGGCCGTCGAGCTGGTGCGCTATCTCAAGCACGCCCACCCCCATCTGCGCGTCCTGGCCAGGGCCCGCGACCGCCTCCACCTGTATCATCTGCGCGACGCGGGCGCCGATTACATCGTCGCCGAAACCTACCACTCCGCGCTCAACATGGGCAGCGCGGTGCTGCGCGAGCTGGGCGTCCACCCCTTCAAGGCCGAACAGTTGCGGGCCGCCTTCGAGCAGATCGAACAGAACAGTATCGATCAGCTCTATGGTGCCTGGCAGCAGCGGGGCGAGGGCGAACGGGTGGGCACCAACTACCTGCAGCTGTTCTTCGAGCTCGACGGCATTATCCGCCAGGCCATGCTGCGCGATCGCGACGATCGCCACCCGCGGTCAGCGCGGGGGTGGACGCCGCCGCCCAGGAACTACGAGGAAGTCATCGAGTTGCCGGACATCGACTGAACACCACCGCGCCGCCGGGCGCGGCAAACCAGGGGCAGAACAATCCGCGCAGGCGGCCCGTGCCGGTGTCGCCATGCCAGGAAGACGGCCAGGAATGACTTTGCAGTCTGCGCCATCCGCGCATAGGCTTAAGCAGATGGACGAATCGAGCGACAGCGGGCCATTATCGAGGCCGGCAGGCCAGCGATGCCGGCCCGCCCGGCTCCGCCTGCGTGCCAGCGCCATCAGCGACACCGGCCTGGTGCGCCGCAATAATGAAGACAGCTTCGTCGACGACGCCCGGCTCGGCCTGTGGCTGGTCGCGGACGGCATGGGCGGCGCGGGCGCCGGCGAAGTCGCGGCGGCCATTGCCTGCTGCGCGGTACACCGCGCCGTCGCCGACGGCCGCAGCCTCGCGGAGGGAATGCAGGCGGCGCATCGTGCGATCGGCGCAGCGGCGCTGGCTGGTGCCGGCGCGTTTGGCATGGGCACGACCGCGGTCGCCCTGACCAGCAGGGGTCGGCACTATGACGTCGCCTGGGTTGGCGACAGCCGGGCCTATCTCTGGGACCTGCGACAGCTCACCAGAATCACCAGGGACCACTCCCTGGTACAGGAACTGGTCGATGCGGGCGTCATCGACGAGCAGGCGGCGCGCACGCACCCCCACCGCAATATCATCACCCGCTCCCTCGGGGCCGGGCTGGCGATGGCGCCGAACGTCGGCCGCGCCCGCGGGCGCTGGTCACCTGGCCAGAGCATGCTGCTGTGCAGCGACGGCTTGTGCGGCGAGCTGAGCGACGAGGCGATGGCCGCGATCCTGGCCGCGAGCCTCGCTCCCGATGACGCCGTGCGCCAGTTGTGCCGTGCCGCTCTCGACCACGGCGGTCGCGACAATATCACCGCGATCCTGGTGTGCGCCCCTGCCCCCGCTGCGCCCTGGCGGCGGCTGGTCGGCTGCCTGCAGCGTACAGCGCGGTCGCTCAGGTCGCGATGCTACGCCATGTTTTCCCGCACGTAGGCCAGGACGTCATCGTGGTGGGTCTTGGTCTTCACCTTGTCCATGATGTGCCTGAGGCGCCCGTCCTGATCGATGAAGAAGGTGGTGCGCAGGATCCCCATCGACTCCTTGCCCATGAACTTCTTCAACGCCCACACCCCGTACTTTTCGGCAATGGCGTGGTCCTCATCGGACAGCAGGGTGAAATTGAGCCCCTCCTTCTCGATGAAGCGGCCCAGCTTTTTGACAGGGTCAGGGCTGATGCCCAGCACCACGGTGTCCAGCCCCGCCAGCGCCTGCTGACTGTCGCGGATGCCGCAGGCCTGCACCGTGCAGCCAGGGGTCATGGCGCGCGGGTAGAAATAGACCACCACGTTGCTGCGGCCCCGGAAATCCTTCAAAGACACCACCTTGCCATGCTGATCCGGCAGGGAAAAGGACGGGGCCATGTGGCCGACGATGGGAAAAGGCATATTCTGATTCTCCTGTCACGGTAAAAAGTTCAGGTTTCATCGGCAAGCAGCTCACGCGGCAGCTGCTTGGTCGTCTTGGCACCCAGCTGATCCAGCTTGGCCGCCGCCAGCAGCAGGTTGCCGCGCCCGCTGCGCAAGCGCTCGGTGGTCTGGTGCCAGGAGTCCTGTGCCTTCCCCAGGTACTTGCCGACGTCCTGCAGCGACTCCGCCACGCGCACTATCTGATCGTGAATGCGGCCTGCCTGCTGGGCGATTTCCTCCGCGTTGCGATTCTGGTTCTCATAGCGCCAGATGCTCTGCACGGTACGCAGCGTAGCGAGCAATGTACCAGGGCTCACCACGATAATATTCTTGTCGTAGGCGCGCCGGAACAGCGCCGGCTCGTGTTCGAACACCAGCAGAAACGCCGTCTCGATGGGGATGAAGATGAGCACGAAATCGAGGCTGCGGATACCCTCGAGATTTTCGTAGGACTTGACGCTGAGGCCCTCGACGTGGCTCTTCACACTGGCGATATGCGCCTTGAGGTGCGCCAGCTTCTGGCCGTCGTCCTCCGCCACGTAATAGCGCTCGTACTCGATCAGCGACACCTTGGCGTCGATCACGATGTCCTTGTTGTCCGGCAGGCGCACGATGACATCGGGATAGCGGCGCCGCCCATCCGCCGAACGCAGGGCCACCTGAGTCTCGTACTCGTGCCCCTTGCGCAACCCCGACTCCTCGAGCAAGCGCTCGAGAATCATCTCGCCCCAGTTGCCCTGCACCTTGTTGTCGCCCTTGAGCGCCTTGGTCAGATTGACCGCATCCTCGCTGATTCTTCGATTGAGGTCTTTCAGTTCGTCGATCTGGTTGATCAACGACATGCGGTCGCGCGACTCCTTGTCGTAGACGTCCTCGACCCTGCTCTTGAAATCCTTCAGCTGCTGGCGCAGCGGCACCAGGGTCTGATCGAGACTGGTCTTGCTGAGCTGGCTGAATTTCTCTGATTTTTCCTCAAAGATTTTCTGCGCCAGATTTTCGAACTCCTGCCCCATCTGCACCCGCGCCTCCTGCAGCATCTGCAGCTGCTCGGCAAAGCGCTTGCGCTCCTGCACGAGAGTCGCCTCGAGGCCGGCATATTCCGCCCGCAGCTGGCTGATCTTCTCGCTCTGATAGTTGATATGGCCGTTGAGTTCGGTGTTGATGTGCTCCTGACGTCTCAGCTGCTTGACGTTCTCGCGGCCGCGGGCCACCTCCTGCAGCAGTTCCTTCTGCTCGTCGTTGAACTCCTCCACCAGCGATTGCGCCAGCTCAAGCTCCTGCATGAGCTGCAGGCGCGAGCGATGCTGCCAGACGAGCGTGACTGCGCCGAGCACGGCGAGCGATACGGCGGCGTAGGGCGCGCCCGATTTAACGTAGGGCATCGCCGCTTCCACATAGGGAATGACGACTTCAAGCATGGCCAGCGGGCGGAGTCAGCGGATTCGTTGAACGGATTATTGTTGTCTCATGCGGTTATTGCACTCGCCGTCTGACTGACAGGTTTGATCATGGGGACAACCCGGACGCGTTACCGCACTGGTCCGGTACAGCTGCCCCATGTAAAAAAGTATAGACTGCAATTTTCCCATCCGGCAATTTTTCGCTGGCTTTTTTTGCGCGGCAGCGCGCGGCGGCGCTAGCCGCTTCCCGGCGGA
>Ga0316195_10001581_pt1 | contig 10303 bp, 8 predicted proteins | sample Phised1_MG_FD_204937 | JGI IMG/M metagenome (GOLD analysis project Ga0316195, IMG submission 204937) | Coastal sediment microbial communities from Maine, United States - Phippsburg sediment 1 | ecosystem: Environmental > Aquatic > Marine > Coastal > Sediment | place: USA: Maine | collected...
CCGGTCGGCATGCCCTGGACGATGCGTTTGCCCCGGTTGCTCAAGACCACCATCTCGCCGGCCTGCTGGTCGAAGTCGAGGCCTTCCACCTCGCCCGCGCGGCGAAATTCAGTGAAGGCCTTGATTCGCACCGGCTTGCCTGACTGGGCGAGCGGATCAGCGGGCACCTGCCAGAGTCCGTCAGCCTCTTCTGTCTCCGCGTCGCCATCGTCAGCGGTGATATAGAGGTAGCCTGCGTGAACGGTAATGCCTTGCGGCGCAGAGGGAGCAGGATTGAGGTGCATTGTTCCGGTGTATTCTCCTGTTGACAGGGAGTAGTGATACAGCTCAGCGCCATTGGTCCAGTCGGTCATCCATATCGTATCGTTGTCTGTGTCTACGGCGACCGCGCTCACCTCGACCTGACCTGACGCGGGACTCCAGCTTATCGCTCGCTTGTATGCCAGCGAACTGGCGTCATACACGGCAATCCGAATATCCTGGGCTTTGCCAAACAGGAATTGCTCGATACCGGCATAGAGTTCACCGTCGTGGACGCTGATGTCGCCAATATGATTGGCTTCTGCCTCCATTCCCGCAAACGGCGTTTCATTGCCGGCCAGCAACCGTCCTTGCTTGTCATACACGTATAGCGCCTGGCTTCCGCTCACGAAGTACGCATCGCCGTCCGTCGCGACGCCCTGGCGTCCCTGCACCTCGATGACTCGAAGGAGCTCGAATGCGGGCTTGTCCGTGTCACAGCCTCCTGCTGAACAAGCCAGGGCCAGGATTAGCGCGCCCATCTGCCAACGACTCATAGCCATGTCTCCCCAATTTTCCCCGACATTACGAAAACCCATCTTGTAACCTTATGCCCGAGATGACTTTGGTCTGCAAGCCACCACGGGAGACGAGACAGCCGGGGCGTCAGCATAGAGCAGGACGGGGTGGCGATTATTGGCCGATAGTCTCCGGGCAACGTTACTTATACAGAGCTTATCTGCCGGTACAGGTCATTATTTTCCTTGTACCGCTCCGAATAAAATAGGGTAGAATTTCCGCAAGGCAGAGATTCCACCACATAAATGAAAATAATCCACCACCTGCTATTGTTAGCTGTGATCGCCAGCGCGACTGTATCGGGCGGTTGCGTCGGCCGTGCCTATGTCTATGAGCCGCTGGATTCAGCGAGTCTGCGTGATCGAGCAGAGTCCCAAGTCAACGGCACCATCAGGGTTTCTGCTGCGGTCACTGGGCGGGAGGAAACCGAGGCGCTATTCGGTATCGATCTGTACGACCAGGGTATTCAGCCAATCTGGCTCGAGATCGAGAATGCTGGCGATACCTCGGTCCGATACGCCCCGGTCGGCACAGACCCCTATTATTTTTCTCCCCTCGAAGTGGCCTACAAGAACCGTAGCGGATTCTCGAATGAGGGCCGGTCGGACCTGGAGAGACGAGTGGACACACTTGCCATGCCGAGATACATCGACGCCGGGGAGACCCGATCCGGGTTTGTGTATACTCATGCGGTCTCGGGCGCCAAGGGTTTCAACATAGACCTGTTCGGTTCCAGTAGTTCGCACAGCTTTACCTTTTTACTGCGTGTGCCAGGCTTCGTGCCTGATTATGCGAATTTTGATGCCGCATCCATTTACCCAGCGAATGAGATCGTCAAGTACGATGGGGATCAAATCATAGGGGCGCTGAGATCCATACCGTGCTGCAGCAATGAACAGGGCGGAGCAGCGGTCGGCGAACCCATCAATATCCTGCTCATCGGCGACGGCGACGAGCTTCTGCGAGCACTTTTGCGCAGCGGTTGGGCGGAGACCTCGGCGAGTGATTCCGCGGCGGAGCAGCCGCAATTTCTGTTCGGACGCCCCCAGGATGCAATGTTCAAGTATGAGTCCCTGGGTGGTGACAGTACTTATGAAATTCGATTCTGGCTGGCGCCCGTGATGTCTGGCCAGGACCAGGTGTGGCTGGGTCAGATCCGGCATTTCTATAGCTGGAGCGGCGCTTTCCAGCGTCTTGACCCAGACGTTGATGGGGCCAGGGACTTTGCTATTCAGAAGTTTCTCTATGGACAGGCGCTACGGGCGATTGGCTGGCTGTCTGGAGAGGAAGTGGTACCCCCCGATTCACTTTGGGACCGTTTGCTGAACACTCAATACTTCACAGACGGATTCCGGGCCGTCATTTGGCTGTCCGCCGAGCCCTACTCGGCATCGGAAATTGATGTCAAGAACTGGGATCCGCTGCCTGGGTGGGTACAGTGACTAGCATGCCTGGTAGTGCGCGAGCCAGGGCAAGCCTTGCCGTCTGGCTGCTCGCCATTGTTGTCGCCGGATGTTCGACTGGGTTTGATCCGAAACCGATAGATGCTGTGCCGTTTCGCGATCGTGCTGTCACACAGATCGAAAATGGTATTCGGGTGACTACCGCCGTTCCTGACAAGCAGGAAACCAAGCTGTTGTTTGGTGTCCCCCTATACAAAAAGCGCATCCAGCCGGTATGGATCGAGATTGAGAACAAAACCGGGGAGGACGTTTTCTTCTTGCCCTTCAGTGTCGACAACGACTATCACACTCCGCTGGAGATAGCCGCCCTGAATCAGAGGGGCTCGGCCAAGGACCAGGCGGAGAAGCATTTTTTGAAGAATGGCGTCCAGTTGGGAATCAAGCCGGGCGAGATACGATCAGGCTTCGTATTCACCAATCTGGACGAAGGAACAAAAGCCTTCAATGTCGATTTGTTCAGTGACGAAGATACCTGGCAATTCACGTTTTTTGTGCAGGTTCCAGGTCTGGCAGTTGACCACCAGAAGGTTGATTTCGAGTCGCTCTATTCCGACGACCAGGTTTCAGACTTCTCGGACGAGGCAGAATTTATTGAGGCACTGCAGAAATTGCCCTGCTGCACCACCGACGCCAAAGGTGAGAACAATGGTGATCCTCTGAACCTGGTCATCATCGGCGATCCCCGGGACATCTACTACGCGGTGATACGCGCCGCCTGGGATGAGACCGAAGTGGTTACCGCATACTCGGGATTCAAGACCGCAATGTCTTTCATATCCGGTGGCGAATACCGTTACTCCCCGGTTAGCAGTTTGTATGTGTTCGGACGCCGCCAGGATATCGCCCTGCAACGCATCCGTAAAAATATTCACGAACGCAACCACTTCCGCGTATGGCTTACGCCCATTACCTTCAAGGGTGAGTCTGTCTGGATTGGTCAGATCAGTCGCGATATCGGTGTGCGTTTTACCACCAAGACGATAACGACCCACAAGATTGACCCGGACGTTGACGAGACACGCGAATTCCTGGTGGAGAACCTGGCGTACAACCAGGTGTTGTCGAAGTTCGCCTATGTTGGTGGTGTGGGCGCCGCTGCTTTGGACAAGCCAAGGGCCAACCTTACTGGCGACCCGTATTACACGGACGGCTTGCGTGTGGTGATGTGGGTGTCCAGCGAACTGACAGACTTGCATGACATTGAATACCTGGACTGGTCCGACCCCGCAGTGTCAGTGCCTTAGTCGTTCGGCTATATCTCTGATGGCGCAATACACTGTGCGCGAATATTCGACAGTTAGGCTTTGTGCCCTGGAGTCGGCGCGAGCGAATTTCACACGCGTGCTGTTACTGAGCCTGACTCTTGTTACTCTTTCGATGTTCGCGGGGGAGGAGACTGCCATGGCCGAAAATCCGAACTGCAAATTGCTGTATGCCTTCGATAACGCGACGCAAGCTGCACCTTGGCAGACGGTCAATGACAATGTAATGGGTGGCCGCTCCAGCGGCGGAGCCAGCTATGCAGACGGCAGCCTGCTATTTACCGGCAATATAAACACCAATGGTGGCGGGTTCTCGTCTATTCGAACTGCATTGCCACAAGGCATCCTGGAAGGCATGAATCTGTTCAAGCTCAGGGTGCTGCCAGACACGCGACATTACCAGTTGATTTTGCAGACGGATGCCTCGTTCAGTGGCCGCCCGGTGGCGTATCGGGCGGATATCCAGAACCTGCGGCCGGGCGAGTGGTCAGATGGCAGTGTATTGTTCTCCGAGCTGCAGCCGACCGTCTTCGGCAGGCAGCTGCCGGGGCCCGCCTTTGATGCTTCCCGGGCACGCCTGCTGGGTATTATTATCGCGGACGCCCGGGACGGCGCTTTTCGTCTCGAAATAGAAACCATCCATGTCTGCCCGCTGTAGAGCAAGGGTGGCTATCCCAATCAACGCGCTGCGTACCCGCCTTGTTGCCGGTTTGGGTGGTGGTCCGGCCAGGCGACTATCGAGGCCCCTGGACGATTAAGGCACGCAGCTCCTCCAGGACCCGTTTTACCTTCGCTGCATGGTCTGGGCCCATGCGGACCAGGATTTTCTGGCCGCTGGAAAGTGCTTCGAGTTCCGGGTCGGCATACTTATAGAGTACGTGGGGTCGGACCAGGAGAATGGGGTCTTCCACCTGGGGTGTTTCCAGCAGGTGATCAATCACTTCGACCACGCGATCATTGAAGTGAGCATTCGGGTAGCCAAGCCGAACATAGGATTCCTGGAACAGCGGGTAATAGCGGCGGTACACGGCTACGACGTCGTTCAGATCGACCGCGGTTACAAGATTCACCGCGGGATCGTATCGCTTGTAGTTGGCGGGGCTGAGGTAGAACTGGTCATCTGCGTCTGCCGGATCGACTTTAAACGCTTCCGGGTGCACGGTAACGGGCCGGATTTTCTCGGCCAGATAACTGCCAGGCAGGCTATCCACAGTCGCCACAAATTTGTCTATCAGCGCCTGGCTTACAAGCACACGCTCGACGTCGGGTCCAAAGGTATCAATCAACGCCTGCAGGATTTCGCTGTCACTTTCATCCAGTGGCGGCAAAGGCGGGAGTTCCTCCTGTAAAGTCCCCGTAGCAGCGCTTGGCTCTAGCGGATGCGTCGGGCCGCTTTGGGCAAGCGTCTCTTGATTGACGGGTGCCGGCTCGGTAACAACTGGCGCGGGTACATTCTCGACGGGTATCTCCGACAGGGGACGGATGTCGTCGCGGAAAAACCAGAGTGCGCCGGCCAGGATGGCAGCAAGAAGGATCAGAACGGTCGTTTTTGAACTGGTATTGCTCACGAAGTGCACTCCACCCTGTCTGCTTGGGAGGCCCGGGATGGCCTGGAACTGTCTGCTACCTAAGGTCGCTGATAATAGGCTGATTTTACCGGGACCGGAAGCGGGTCTAGGGTAACGGGCCAACCCAGGGAGTTCCTCTTGTCCCAAGTGCCGGGAATGAGAGCGTGGGTGCTGGGTGTTAGCAGTTGCCTGCCAAACAGTCCCTGCGGCAGTAGTCGGTTTGACCCGGACCGGCGCTGCAGCGTGAGCCCTGAACTTGGCCTGAATCGCTCTTATCAGCGCCCCGAAGTGCCTGTTTTGGCGAATATCAAGCGCTCGCCCCTATTGAGGAATCCGATTTGCCGGACTCGAGATCGAGTGGTAACGTCTAGCCCTTAACCAGGGACGCAATCAGGCGGGTTGGTTCGCCTGAAATTGCTGGAACAAGGTTCAATTTTGCACGATGTTAAGGGCGGATTTTCCCCCTCGGCACTTGCGGCTCTCAGGCACTGAGTGGAGTTAAAACATGAGATCGATCAGACCTATCCCATCCATTTTTGCGCTACTTTTCGCTCTTGTGCTCGGCTCAGTTGCCGCGGCGGCCGAGCCATTACCAGAAACCAGCCCGGAAGGGATGGTGCTGATGAAGGACACCAAGCTGAGAATCGTCTATGCAATGCCGGGGGCAACACTGGATCAATACACCAAGGTCATACTCCTGGATTGCTATGTTGCATTCAGGAAAGACTGGCAGAAGGATAAGAACAGGGAAGCAATCAGTCTGAGTCAGCAGGTTAAGACCAGTGACATGGAGAAGATCAAGAAAAAGGTCGCGGATGGATTTAGAGAGGTATTCACTGAGGAATTGCAGACCAAGGGTGGTTACGCAATTGTTGACCAGTCCGGTGAGGATGTTCTCATCGTGAGACCAGCCATTATGAATCTCGATATTACTGCTCCGGATATTCAATCAAGTTCCATGACGCGTGGCGTGGTTGCATCGGCCGGCCAGATGACTCTGTTTATGGAACTGTACGATTCCTCGACCGGCGATATTATTGCTCGAGTGATCGATCCCCAGGCAGCCGACAGGGGTGGTTTTGCAATGATGGCAAGCAGCGTCACCAACACGGCAGAAGCGAAGCGAATCATACGTAAGTGGGCGGAAACCTTGCGCAGCCATCTTGGTGAACTGGATAAGGCCGTAACGGCTGAGGATAGCGGCCAAAACTAGGCAGCATCTGGCTCTTGGGCCGGATATATCTTCACTTGGCGACCCAGGCCAGCAGCGGCGCAGTTGTCTGTGGGCATGGCCCGCCGTTTGCGATGTAGACTAGCGACATGTATCTCCCTCTGATTCTCATCACTCTGCTTTCCTCGGCCGTGTGTTACTGGATAGCCAGAAAGCGGTCTGCGAATCGTGTGTACTGGGTGGTGCTGGGTTTATTGCTGGGCCCGCTTGCCATACCTTTCGCATGTTTCGCCAAGCCGCGGATTCCTGCATCGAATGAGTCCTGATTTCTGGCCGGGCCATGTTGGCGGGCAGGGGTCTTGCGCCATACAAATTTCTCAATTTTCGGTGCACTGTCCGCAGCTTCTGCTAGGATTCGTGCAACAAGAACTCAGGTACCGGTGCTGATGCAGAACCTTTTCCAGGAACTAAGCAGAAGGAATGTCTTCCGCGTGGGCATCGCCTATGGGGTGATCGCCTGGGTGGTCGCCCAGGTGGCAGAACTGGCCCTGGACAGCTTCGATGCGCCTGGCTGGGTGATAAAGACGCTTTTATTGCTCCTGGCACTGGGCGCGCCGCTGGTGATGCTGATTGCCTGGGCCTACGAATTGACTCCCGAGGGCGTAAAGCGGGAAAAGGACGTGGACCGCAGCCAGTCCATCACGCACCATACCGCGCACAAGCTGGACTACATCATTATTGGCACACTGGTTGTGGCGGTCGGCTTGTTGTTGGCGGACAAGTTCCTGCTACGTGAACCCGTGCAGGCATCGGTGGCCGACCAGGCCCAGGCGGCGGCCCGTCCCGCTGAGCAGGAAGCAGACCGGAAGACGAGCCAGCAGTCCATTGCTGTATTGCCCTTTGTGGACATGAGCCCCGCCAAGGACCAGGAGTATTTCTCCGACGGCATCGCCGAGGAACTCCTGAACGTGCTGGTGAAGATAAAGGGCGTCAAGGTGGCCTCCCGCACGTCCTCCTTCGCTTTCAAGGGCAAGGACATCGGTATTCCCCAGATTGCCGAGGAGCTGCAAGTCGACAATGTACTCGAAGGCAGTGTGCGCAAGGCGGGAGATCAGGTGCGTATTACAGCCCAGCTGATAGACGTGCGCACTGACCGTCATTTATGGTCCGAGACCTATGATCGCAAGCTGGAGGACGTGTTTGCGGTGCAGGACGAGATCGCCCAGAAAATCGTGGAGGCATTGACCCTAACCCTGGGAGCGGGGGAGAAGGCCGCCCTGGCGGCGCCACACCAGGCCACGGAAAACCTCGAAGCCTATGAATTATTCCTGCGTGGTCGTGCCCTTTGGCAGCGTAGAGGAGCGGAAAATATCCGCAGGTCCATAGACTTGTTCGACCAGGCGACCCGACTGGATCCGGACTTTTCCCGGGCCTGGTCGGCCCTGGCGGCGGCCCACCTGACATTGCCGGTGTACGATCTAACGGCAAATGAGGCGGAAGAATGGGGGCAGGCGGATTTGTTTGCTCGCAAGGCGCTGGCCCTGGATCCCGATATTGCCGAGGCCCTGGCGGTCATGGGGGATTTGACCCGTGGCAAGGGAGCCTGGGAAGAAGCCGAAACCTATTATCACCGGGCCATCGCCCTGGAGCCGGGCAGTGTCACCGGACACCTGTGGTACGGTGAGTTTCTGGCGGATGTGGGTCGCTTGCAGGAGGCGCTGACCGAAAATATCAAGGCCGTGGAACTGGATCCGCTCTCCCCGGGCGCCAACATCAATCTTTCAAACACTTACATTCTGCTGGGTAATTACCAGCAAGCGCTCAAATACGCCCTGGTTGGCGCTGACCTGGGGCACAACGGTGGAATGTTTCTTGCTGCTTCCAGTTACCTGGCCCTGGGTAACTATGTGAAGGCGCGAGAATATTTCGATTTGTTTGTCCAGGCCCTGGGTCTGCCGGCTCCTAACGAGTTTGGCAATGTGCTGGTTGACGCAGCCCAGGACCCGGGTGCCCGTCCCCGGGCGCTGGCGGCCGGGCGGGAATTTGAGGCGGGAGAAGACCTCATCGTTCTCTTGCTGGTTCAGTCCGGTGACCTGGACCAGGCATTTTCAGAGATTCCCCTGGCGCGGGACAATTGGGCCAACACTATCTGGTATTTCTGGGATGTAAATTTGGCGCTCCTGCGAAAGCACCCGCGCTTCAGGGACATTGTGCGAGAGGCAGGTTTGGCGGATTACTGGCGCAGCAACACCTGGTCTGATTTCTGTCATCCGGACGGCGACGACTTTTATTGCGAATAGGAGCGTGCGGTTAACGCATTGATTCGCGCCCGGTTGATTCCTGGTGCAGCAGGTATAGCCCCTGGGTTTCGGAGCCGTGTGTCATCCCGGCGGGTTGACCTGGTCTCCCTGGGGCAGCAAGAGGTCTTCAAGGAAAAATGCGGACAAGGATGACCGGCCTGAAAGACCGGACTTGCGGTACAGTGCCCGGGCCTGCTCGCGGATAGTCCTCTCGCTGGTCTGGCGGATCCCGGCAATTTCCTTGTGACTTAACCCTTTCAACAGGAACAGGCCGATTTCGCTTTCTGCGCGGCTTAGCTGCCACTCGGTGAACTGGTTCTGGATGGCTACACCCAGGCCCCGGATCAGTTCGCGACTCTCCTGACGCCATCGTTCGGCTTCAACCTGCGCATGAGCGAGGTCCGAACGGGCATGATGGAGTTGGCGCCAGAGCAACACCGAACCGCTTGCCGCAATCATTAGCACGAATCCCTCAATGGCCATGTGCCTCAGGCTGCTACCCTCGCTGTAGTCGGCGATCACGTCCCAGCCGATCAGAAAGATGATCACGGCAAACAATGCGATGGCGGCCCGTGTGGCCCAATAATCCTGTATGTCATCCGTCATAGATGGGTGTTCTCCAGTCACAAATCAGGCGTTAGGTCATGTGCCGGATTGTACCAGCAGGGCTCGTCGACCAGAGTGCAGCCTTTCCATTCAACTGGGGACGACACATGATAGCCACTGAAAATACGGTAAAGATATGGGACCCCATAGTCCGCATCGGGCACTGGACCCTGGTCCTGGCATTTTTTATCGCCTACTTCACGGAAGATGACTTCCTGACCCAGCATGTCTGGGCCGGATATGTTGTGGGCGCCGTGGTTCTTGTGCGTCTGATCTGGGGTTTCGTGGGCAGCAAGCATGCCCGGTTCCGCGATTTTGTGCGGTCTCCCTCTGGCACCCTAGGCTATATGCGTGACCTGACGCGGGGTAGCGCCCGGCGATACCTTGGGCACAATCCAGCCGGCGGGGCCATGGTTGTGGCACACCTATTGTGCATCACGGTTACCGTATTCTCTGGTTTGATGCTCTACGCGGTAGAGGAAAATGCCGGACCGTTAGCAGGCTGGGCGGCTAACGCACCGACAAGTTATACAATCCAGGCGCCGATCTCCAGCGCCTATGCGGATGAGGATGAGGAAAACGAGGTCGACGAGAACGCCGCGGAGGAGTTCTGGGAGGAAATCCACGAGCTGTTTGCCAATCTGGTCCTGCTACTGGCGGGACTACACGTGGCGGGCGTCTTGTTGTCCGGTTACCTGCATAAGGAAAATCTGATCAGGGCCATGGTGACCGGCAGAAAACGGCCCGAATCGAAATAGACGCAACAACCGGCATCTCCTGTTTCGACAGGAGATGCCGGCAAGGGTCCAACCGGTTGCCTGCATGCCCTCGTGAGAGAGTCACCTGGTTCCTGGACGTCAATCCGGAGCGATTGGACTTCCCGTGCGGCCGCAATGTCGGAACAGGCACGCATCAGGCGGACATGTGCTGGAATCGGTCTTACACACTGATTGTGCGGGCTACCTATGCCATCGATACCTCAATCGGGCTACAATCGCCGGCTGGTTTATCCGGTTTACGAATCTGAAAAAGGCTTTAACCATGCGAAAACTATTTGCCCTGCTTGCAGGCACTGTAATACTGGCGTCCCTGGGCGCCTGCTCCGATTCATCGA
>Ga0316195_10001582_pt1 | contig 10301 bp, 5 predicted proteins | sample Phised1_MG_FD_204937 | JGI IMG/M metagenome (GOLD analysis project Ga0316195, IMG submission 204937) | Coastal sediment microbial communities from Maine, United States - Phippsburg sediment 1 | ecosystem: Environmental > Aquatic > Marine > Coastal > Sediment | place: USA: Maine | collected...
TGCAACCACGTCAGTTTTGTCGACGCACTGGTACTCGCCGGCTGTGTGCGACGGCCGATACGTTTCGTCATGTACTACCGTATCTTCGAGATGCCGGTCCTGTCATTCATATTCAAAACTGCGCAGGCAATACCGATTGCGGGCGCACGAGAAAACCCGGCCATGATGGAGCAAGCCTTTGACCGCGTCAGTGCCGCCCTGCGGGCGGGTGAGCTGGTGTGTATCTTTCCGGAAGGCAAAATCACCGAGGACGGACAGTTGAATCCGTTCAAACCCGGAGTCAGGCGAATCCTGCAACGCGATCCGGTGCCGGTGGTGCCCCTGGCATTGCGTGGGCTCTGGGGTAGTTTTTTCAGTCGCGCTCACGGCAAGGCCATGACGCGCCTGTTTCCGCGCGGCGTTTTCAGCCGCATCGAGCTGGTTGCCGGCGATCCGCTACCCGGGGCCGAAGTCGCGCTGGAAGGCCTGCAACTGCGCGTCAGCGAGCTGCGCGGTGACCGCCTCTGATATCGGCGCTACCCGCTCTGTTCGCGGTCAGGTCCCCATCATCAATTGTGGATCCTGGCTGAGAATCCGTGTCAAGAACTGGCACACTGCATCCACGCGCGCAACGTGGCGCAAGTCTTCGTGCACCAGTAGCCAGTAAGTTCGCTGCACCGCAATTTGTTCCGGCAAAACCACCTGCAGGCGCGGCTCGCGGCGCGCCATGAAACAATGCACCAGTCCGAGCCCAATACCCTCCAGTATCGCGTTGAACTGGGCGCTGACATTGGTGCTGCGAAACACGACGTGGGCGTTTTTGACCGTGCTGTCAAAGAATCGCAGTTCCGGCATCTCGATGCGATCCTCGATATAGGAGACGAAGTCGTGGTGTGCCAGGTCATCGACGCTGTGGATCGGCTCGTGCTGTTCGAGATAGTCACGCGAGGCAAACAGCTGCAGGCGATAATCGCAGAGTTTCCAGGCGATCAGGCGGCCGCTTTCCGGTCGGGAAAAGCTGATCGCGATATCGGCCTCGCGCTTGGATAGACTCATGCGCCGGGTTTCGGCGACCAGTTCGATTTCGATATCCGGATGCTGCCTGGCAAATTCAGTAACATGACGCGCGATGACCTGCGACCCCAGCGCTTCCGGCGTGGCTACGCGCACCGTACCACTGAGACGCGTATCCTTGCCGGCGATCTCCTGGTACACCTGGTTGCAACGGGTTTCGATCTGTTCGGCGAGCGGCAGCAACCGCAAGCCCGCGTCGGTTAACTGATAACCGTTCGGTGACTTGTCGAACAGGCGCACGTCGAGCTGCTGTTCAAGCGTCGCGATACGGCGGCTCACCGTGCTGTGATCGACCTGCAGCCGCACCGCCGCGCGCACCAGCTTGCCCTGGCGCGATAGTTCCAGGAAATACTTCAGATCGTTCCAGTCAAACATGGGTATATTTGCACAATGGATGTGGATTTCAGACTATATCCTTGCATAAATATCTTGTCTATACTGCGCGGCCTAACCTCATCAAATACCCGCAGGAGCCATCATGAGCCAACCAGCCGAAGCCGTTTCCACCGAAATTACCCAGTTACACCACTACATCAACGGTGCCCATGTCGCCGGTAGCAGTGGCCGCTTTGGTGACGTGTTCAGCCCGAGCAAAGGGGTCAAGATCAGCGAGACGCCGCTGGCTTCGCAAAGCGAAGTAGAAGCCGCTATCGCGGTCGCCGAGGCGGCTTTCCCAGCCTGGGCCGCGACCTCGGTGCTGCAACGTTCGCGCATCATGGCGCGCTACGTGCAGCTGCTGTACAAGCACCAGCATGAACTGGCGACGCTGGTATCGACCGAGCATGGCAAGGTCATCGAGGACGCCATGGGCTCGGTATTGCGCGGCATCGAAGTGGCGGAATTCGCCTGTGGTGCGCCACACGCGCAAAAGGGCGAGTTTTCCGACAACGTTGCCCGCGGCATCGATATTTATTCGATGCGCAAGCCGCTCGGCGTAGTCGCCGGCATCACGCCGTTCAATTTCCCGGCGATGATTCCGCTGTGGATGGCAGGCATGGCGCTGATTACCGGTAACACCGTCGTGCTGAAGCCTTCGGAGAAGGATCCTTCCTGTCCGCTGCGGCTGGCCGAACTGTTTGTCGAGGCGGGCGGACCGCCAGGCGTTTTCAACGTGGTCAACGGCGACAAGGAAGCGGTTGACACGCTGCTGAACGATAAACGCGTCAAGGCGGTCAGTTTCGTGGGTTCGACCCCGATCGCAAAATACGTTTACGCCACCGCCACCGCCAATGGCAAACGCTGCCAGGCCATGGGCGGCGCCAAGAATCACATGTTGATTCTGCCCGATGCCGACCTCGAAGACGTCGCCAATGCCCTGATGGGCGCGGCCTACGGTTCCGCGGGCGAACGCTGTATGGCGATCTCGGTAGGTGTTTGCGTGGGCGACGAAGTTGCCGATCGCCTGATCGAAATTCTGAAGCCGCGGGTCGAGGCACTGCGCATCGGCGCCAGTCTCGACACCGGCCTGGAAATGGGACCGCTGGTTACGCGTGAACATCGCGAAAAAGTCATGAATTACATCCAGATGGCCGAGGACGAAGGCTCCCGGCTGGTGGTCGATGGGCGCGATTTCGTCTGCGCGGGCCACGAGCAGGGCTTTTTTCTTGGCGGCACCCTGATCGATCATGTCAAACCGGAGATGCGGTCCTACCAGGAAGAGATCTTTGGCCCGGTACTGCAAATCATGCGCGTGGGCTCTTTCGAAGAAGGCGCGGCGCTGGCGACTGACCATCCCTATGGAAACGGCACCTCCATTTTCACCCGCAATGGCGCCGCGGCACGCACCTTCGCCGACAAGGTCGAGGTCGGCATGGTCGGCATCAATGTGCCGATTCCGGTGCCACTCGCGTTTCACAGCTTTGGCGGCTGGAAAGATTCGGCCTTCGGCGACCACAACCAGTATGGGATGGAAGGATTGCGCTTCTACACCAAGGTAAAAACCGTAACCGCGCGCTGGGCCGATAACGGCCTCGATGCCGAATTCACCATGCCGGTACTGAAGTAGCGTTAGTTACGGGTCGACAGGCCCATCAATACTGTGACGCCCCCGACTCAAAACCGGGGGCGTCATTGTTTATGGGCCGAGCCTGGCGAACCGTCGGCAGCGGGCAGGTCCGTGCATCTCGGCGGTCACAGCAAATAGGTGACCAGGCCGGCTGCTAGTTATTGAAACTGTAGCCGTAACTTTGCGAGCCGCTGGAATTGAAGACCTCCGCATGGAAGGAAACGATCACCCGGTCTTCCTTGCCGTCATACGGAAAAGGCATGTGTTTGATATGTGACGGAAAAATGCACAGCTTGCCGTCTTCGGGAAACGAATCCCAGCTATTGTCGTGCAGGTACAGGTTGCCGTAATCACCAAAGCCGCCGGCCATATGCTCGAGATGCGGACCGTAAAATCGGGTCACGCCATTGGGTTGCCCGCCCGGGTTCGATTGCGCCGAGGTTGCGCAATCGGCGGCGCGAACGTAATAAACCCCGGACCACGAGCAGTTACCGTGCACGTGTATTTCATGGAAGGCATGGTCATTTGAAATCTGGAACCACAGCCCGGTGATATTGACGCGGACCTTCTCGTCACTGCGCCATAGCGCCTTGTTGGCTTCGCGCGCCACTTCGACGATGCCCTGACTGATGAATTCCGCGAGGTCATTCAATTCCTGGTGCAGTGGGTACTGGGCAAGCAGGTCGTCCTTGCTGGCATAAGCCTTCAGCGGGCCAGCCTGTTCGCGATCCCGATGCTGGTAGAAAAGCTCGAGCAGTGCCGGGTTTACCCTCTGGTAATGGCTATAACGCTTCGCCAGTATCGTCGTCGGCCAAAGGCTGACGATGTTTGGATTGTTGGTTGGTTTTGCTTTTTTCGCCATATTGGCCTCTGCGGCTTCCGTTGCAGCCTGGTTTAAGTCCCGATGATCAGGGTCCGACCGTAATTCCGGCACTTGTCAATGTAAATTGCGGTACTTTTCGGCATCGAAACGCGTGCGCTCGCGATATAGCTGATCAGGCGGCGGCCTTCCTGGATGATTGCGCGACCGTAGGCCATCCGCATGCGCAGCATCTGGTCGGCACCTTCGGGTATGCTCGGTCGGTACTCGTCCAGTTTTTCACCCAGCGCAACGAAATTGGGCCAAACCTGGAAAATGATCGGGTCCTTTTTCATGGTTTCGGCAGCGTGGCGCGCCGCGGTGGCGTATTCGACAATCAAGGTCTCCAGTCCAGCAAACATGGGGTGACTGCAAAACTCCTCGATCATGCAGGTGGCAACCTGGTCGATTTCACGCATGCTTTGCGCGATCTTGATAAAGCGAGACTGGTAGAAATCGGCAACCGGCATGGTAAATGCCTTGAAGGGTTCACCCCAGACCTCGTCAATGCCTTCACATCCGCTATGGTGCTTGACTTGCCGACCCAGGGTAAGCGCCTCCTGGAAACAATCGCTGCACTGGCGCATCAACTCGTTGCTGCGGCTGACCTGCACGCCCAGTTCTCCCAGATCAACGATGGTGGTAAACAAATCCGTGGCACGGTTGAAAAGGGCCCCGGCCAGCATCGCCGCGTTAATGCGCTTGCGCTCCGGATCGGTTTCGTTGTCGTAGGCGGCGCGCGCGATTTCAAGGCTTTTGCCGGGCGTATTGATACCTGCCTCGGTGTGATGAAAGGCTCTGCGCGTCAGGCTGTCGATCAGGCGTTTACGATTCGCGAGCGTCTCTTCCAGGGGCGCGTAATACCGGATCCAGTAGCCATCGTAATAAATATGTTCGAGGCCATCGATCAGACGTCGTTCGCCGTCGACTACTGCAATATGAGCTTCATGGGCGGTTGCCATGGGGTCCGCTGAAATTTCCATCATAGGGGAGTCTGACAATCATAAATCAATCCGGCTACAATGTTATGAAATCTGCGAGGGTTATCAATTAAATTTTTGAATGATGACAGACCAGTGATCTCCGACCTGGCTCATCCAGTGAGCCGCATGTGCTCTACAATCGGTCGGCTAAAAGGGCTCGGCGCAGGATATCAAGACTCGATATGGCTTTAACCATTTACCGCTCGAACCGCGTCGAAGTGCTGCAGGCCAGGCTGTCACAACAGCTAATCAGCAATCCACTGCGCAATCCCTTCGCTGCTGAAACAATCGTGGTACCAACTTATGCGATGGCGCGCTGGCTCAACCTCAATATCGCCCGTCAGCAGGGCGTCGCCGCAAATATCGAGTATCCACAGGCTGGCGAATGGGTATGGTCTCTGGCGAATACGCTGCTGGCTGATATTCCGGCACGAGATCCTTATACCGGGATGGCTCTTCTGTGGCTTGTTTTCAACGCCCTGCCAGGCATGCTCGAACAACCGGAATTTGCATCGCTGCAGCGTTACCTGAACGATGACAGCGCGGGCATCAAACGCTGGCAATTGAGCCAGCGCATCGCCGATTGTTTCGATCGCTACCAGTCCTATCGCCCATGGCTGATTCGGGCCTGGTCGATAGGTGAGGAGCAACACTGGCAGGCGCAACTCTGGCGTCGCATCATCGCAAGCGGGGCGGGTTTACATCGAGTCGAAATCCTGTCGCGCCTGCGCAGCCACTTCGAAACCAGTGACCCCTGCCCGAATTTGCCGCAACGAATCAACCTGTTTGCGTTATCGCGACTGGCACCGACATACCTCGATATTATCGGCGCCCTGGCAAAGCGCACCGATGTGCTGTTCTTCCAGCACAACCCGACCGACCAGTACTGGGCTGACCTGGTCAGCGACAAGGAACAGGCCCGGCGGCGTTTGCAGGACCCGGCCCAGGGGGACTACCTCGACAGCGGCAATCGGCTGCTGAGTTCCTGGGGACGACAGGGGCAGGCGTTACAGGACCTGCTAATCGACCTCGAACCGATCACGGTGGCGGAAGTCGAAGACAATCTGCCCCCACCCGCCACCAACCTGCTGCAACGCCTGCAGGCGAGCCTGTTCCATCTCGAACAGGCGCGCCTGCAGGATCAGTTCGACGATTCCGTGCTGGTGCAGCTCTGCCACAGCCCGCTGCGGGAATGCCAGGTTCTGCACAACCATATTCTCATGTTGCTGGATCGCCATGAGGACCTCGCCACCGAGGACATCCTCGTCATGGTCCCGGAAATCAGCCGCTATGCACCTTACATCGAAGCCGTGTTCCAGGCGGATGCAAGCCATCAACGACCCAATCTGGCGTGGAACATTTCCGACGTCAGCGTCAGCGATGGCAATCCACTGGTACAGACTTTTCTGCAGCTACTGGCATTGCCCGGCTCTCGATTCACGCGCTCGGAAATCCTGTCGTTTCTCGATTGCAGCGAAGTCCGCGACTGCTTTGGCCTGGATGCGTCGATGCTCGAGGAAATTCACCAGCTGATCGACGCTGCCCAGGTACGCTGGGGTATCAGCGCGGCACATCGTCAGCAGCTCGAACTGCCCGCGTTAGCGGAAAATACCTGGCAGCAGGCCTGGGAACGGCTGTTTTCCGGTTATGCCATGGCGGATGACGCCCTGTGGCAGGGAATCGCACCGATCAGCGAAATCGACAGTGATAGCGGGGTCGCGATCGGCCGCTTTCGGTATTTGTTTGAACGGCTGGTTTACTGGCAACAACGGCTGGCGCAACCGGCCACGGCCAACGCCTGGCAGCAACGGCTGCACCAGCTGATAGACGAGTTTCTTGCGCCAGCCGGAGCCAACGACGACCTGCTATTGCCGCTACGCGAAACCATTAGCGAACTGGGCCAGTCGCGAGCGGACGACCTGAGCTCGACCCTGGTCAGTTACTGGATGCAGAAACAGCTGTCGTCAACTCAGCAGCCAGGCCACCTGTATTCCGGCGGCATCACATTTTGCGGCATGCAGCCGCTGCGTAATATTCCGTTTGCGGTAATTTGCGTCCTTGGGATCCAGGACAATGCGTTCCCACGCCGCCAGCGCCACATAGAGTTCGACCTGATGCGCGGCAACTGGCGCGCCGGTGACCCGCACAGCGGTGACGAGGATCGCTACCTGATGCTGGAGACTTTATTGTGTGCGCGTCGCTACCTGTATTTCAGCTACTGCGCGCGCAGTCTCAAGGACAACAGCGAATGCCAGCCATCAGTGCTGTTGCAAGAATTGCTCGATTACATCGATAGCTGTTCATCGGTTGCCGTCGATGAACCACCCATAAGCGATCGAATCTCTCACCTGCAACCGATGCAGGCGTTTTCGGCCAGAAACTACAACACGAAACTGCCCGGTTACGATGGCTTCTGGTTCGACACCGCCAAACTGCTCGCCGAGTCACGACCACCGGCAGTGCCGAACACCTGGCAACACCTGCCACTGGCGGCCCAGGGCGAAGCAGACAGCCAGTTTGACCTTGATGCCCTGATCCGGTTTTTCCAGCATCCCCTGCGCTATTTTTACCAACAGCGGCTTGGCATTCGCTTACCGCAGGAACAGTTCGATAGCGATGACGAAGCTTTTACCCTGGGGGGCTTGCAGAAATGGCAACTGGCCCAGCAACTCGCCGAGCAATATCTCGCCGGGGATGTGATCGAGCAGGGCCCCTATCGCGCCCGCGGTCTGCTGCCACATGGCAGGGCCGCCGACAGCGAGTGGTTCAGCGTGCTGTCCGAATACCGCGACCTGCTGCTGCGCCTAGAACCGTTTCGAGAGCATGCGGCAGAGGTAAGAGTTGTCGATTGCCAGCTTGATAGCAGAAGGTCACTCTACGGTGAAGTGACCCGATATTATCCCGGAATCGGCCTCATGCATTTCAGCGCCAGCAAGAAAATCAAGAGTCGGAACCTGATATCACTCTGGCTCTACCACCTGGCACTAACCGCTAGCGGGCAGATTTCGTCACAGGAGCGCAGCCAGCTGTTTGCACCGGCAACACGCGGCTGGCGTTACCATTCGCTCACGTCCACACAGGCGCAAGCCCTGCTCGGCGACTACATCGACATCTACCAGCAGGGTCTCAGCTATCCCCTGCCGGTATTCCCCGAAACCAGTTACAGCTGGGCCAGTCAGGACGATCCGCAGGCAGCGATACAGAAGGCACGCAGCAGCTTCGCAGGCAATGATTTTCAGAGCGCAGCCGGCGGTGAAAATTCAGACCCGATTGTGCGCCTGGCCCTGCACAATAACGCGGTCGAACCCTGGCATGACCCGCTGTTTCAGGATTTAGCGCGGCGTATTTACAGGCCCGCCATCGAAAACGGGGGCGAAATTGACTAGTGCCCACCAGGTCGAGGTACTCGATGCGCGCGCAACGCTAATGCTTGAGCTCGACGGCATCAAGCTGATCGAGGCGAGTGCCGGTACCGGCAAGACCCATACCATTGCAGATCTGTACCTGCGGCACATTCTCGCGGGTCGATTGACGTCGGAAATACTGATCGTTACCTACACCAACGCCGCCACCGAAGAACTGCGCGGTCGTATACAAAACCGGCTTTATCAGGCAACCACGCTGCTCGGCGCGGAGTTGCCCGACGCGGACGAATTCCTGCTGTTGCTGCGCGCGCAATGGCTGCAGCTCGACCACGACCAGCAACAGCAGCAACTGGGGCGACTGCAACTGGCGCTGCGCAGCCTCGACGAGGCTTCGATCTCGACCATTCACAGCTTCTGCCAGCGCAGCCTGCAGGAACAGGCGCTCGCCGGTAATCAACTTTTCGACAGCGACCTGTTGAGCGATGACAGCGAGATCTGGGAGGCGGCAATCAAGGACTGGTGGCGCCGGCTAAGCTACGACCTGGATGCTGACAGCTGGAAACTGCTGCACGATAACCTCGGCAGTGTCGACAAGCTTACCCGGGTCGTGCTTGATCTGCGCAACAAGCCTGCCGCGCGCTTGCTGCCGGCGGCCGCGGAGGACCTGAAGGCGCTGCTGCAAAAGCCACGCGAACTCGCCGAAGAACTGCATAAACTGGCGCCACAATGGCGGCAACACCGTACCCGGCTGAAGGAAATACTGACCCGTTCAAAAGCCCTGAGCCGGTCGAAAACCCTGCCCTACCATCCAGACAGGATTGACGCCTGGATGGATGCGGCGGATGACTTTTTCGACAACCCCGTTGCGGGTCAGCTGTTCGAGGGCTTCGAATACCTGGGGGCACAGTGGCTCGAGCAAAATTCAAAGGCCAGCCAGAGGGGCAAGGATTTGCAACTTCAGCATGAGTTTTTCCATGCTATTGGTTCGGTGGCGCAATCCTGGGCTGATTTCAGTCTGTACCTCGGACCGCAACTGCAGGTCGATGCTCTGCTCAAGGTTTCGCGGCAGGTGCTCGAGAAAAAGCGTGAGCGTGCGGTGCTGGCCTTCCAGGATCAGTTGAGCCTGTTGCTGCAGGCGCTCGAATCCGAATCGGGCAGGACGCTGGCGGACAGTCTGCGGCGCCAGTACCCGGTTGCCATGATCGATGAGTTCCAGGACACCGACGCTATTCAGTACCGCATTTTCAGTCTGGTCTATCGCGCGGGTGATGCTTGCAGCCTGACGCTGATCGGCGACCCGAAGCAGGCGATATACAGTTTTCGTGGTGGCGATATTTTCACCTACATGCAGGCGCGCCGTTTGCCTGGCGTCAGACACTATAGCCTGAGCACCAACTGGCGCTCCACGCCGGATCTCGTTCAGGCCGTCAACACCCTGTTCAGCCACCGCAAGGACCCTTTTATTTACCGCGATTCGATCGATTTTTTAGCGGTTTCGGCAAACCCCGAAAATATTCGCTATCGCCTGCAGTGCAGCCAGAGCGACGCGGCGATGACCCTGTGGCAATTGCCGCTGACCGAGCAGGGCAAGACGTTTAGCCGCGCCGAAATGCGCGCAATGATCAACCGCGCGATCGTCCTTCAAATAAAGGCTTTGCTGGATAACAGTGGGCCCGAGTCAGCCAGTCTCGATGGCGCCCCGGTACAAAGCGGCGATATTGCGATCCTGGTGCGCCAGGCCAGCGAGGGCCATGCACTTAGTCGCGTACTGCGCGAGCACGGCATTCGCACCGTCACTATCGGACGCGACTCTGTTTTTGCCAGCGACGAAGCCCAGGGGCTATACGATCTGCTGCTGGCAATTTCGCAATATCGCGACCCAGGTATCGCGGCACGATCAATGGCGTCCAACCTGCTACAACTGGACTACCGGCAAATCGCCGCCATCGTCGACCAGGACACGGCCTGGCAACAATGGCTGGAAAAGCTTGCCGAGTTGCAACTGTTGTGGGAGCGCCAGGGTTTTATCGCGATGT
>Ga0316195_10001583_pt1 | contig 10301 bp, 10 predicted proteins | sample Phised1_MG_FD_204937 | JGI IMG/M metagenome (GOLD analysis project Ga0316195, IMG submission 204937) | Coastal sediment microbial communities from Maine, United States - Phippsburg sediment 1 | ecosystem: Environmental > Aquatic > Marine > Coastal > Sediment | place: USA: Maine | collected...
CGGTGCCATTGCAGCGCGGGCAGGTGATGTGCGTGCCCTCGTTCAGTGCGGGGCGGATGCGCTGGCGCGACAGCTCCATCAGGCCAAAGCGCGAGATCTTGCCGGTCTGGACACGTGCGCGGTCGTAGTGCAGGGCGTCCTTGAGACGCTGCTCGACTTCGCGCTGGTTCTTGCTGCTCTCCATGTCGATGAAATCGATGACGATCAGCCCGCCGAGGTCGCGCAGGCGCATCTGGCGTGCCGCCTCGTCCGCCGCCTCGAGGTTGGTCCGCAGCGCGGTCTCCTCGATGTCACCGCCCTTGGTCGCGCGCGCCGAGTTCACGTCGATCGCGACCAGCGCCTCGGAGTGGTCGACGACGATCGAGCCGCCCGAGGGCAGCGGAACGACGCGCGAGTACGCGGTCTCGATCTGGTGCTCGATCTGGAAGCGCGAGAACAGCGGCACGTCGTCGCGGTAGCGCTTCACCCGCACCACGTTGTCGGGCATCACGTGGGCCATGAACTGCTGGGCCTGCTCGCAGATGTCCTCGGTGTCGATCAGGATCTCGCCGACGTCCGGCGTGAAGTAGTCGCGGATCGCCCGGATCACCAGGCTGGACTCCTGGTAGATCAGGAAGGGCCCGGGCGCCGAGGTTCCGGCCGACTCGACCGCGCGCCAAAGCTGCAGCAGGTAGTTGAGATCCCACTGGAGCTCTTCGGCGCTGCGTCCGATGCCGGCGGTGCGCGCGATGATGCTCATGCCTGCCGGCACCTCGAGCCTGTCCATCGTGTCGCGCAGTTCCTGGCGCTCCTCACCCTCGATCCGGCGCGACACGCCGCCGCCACGGGGGTTGTTGGGCATCAGGACGAGATAGCGTCCGGCCAGCGAAATGAAGGTGGTGAGCGCCGCACCCTTGCTGCCTCGCTCCTCCTTGTCGACCTGGACGATGACTTCCTGGCCTTCGGAGACCGCGTCCTGGATTCGACTGCGGCTCGCTTCGACACCCGGCTTGAAGAAGGCCTTGGAGATCTCCTTGAACGGCAGGAAACCGTGGCGTTCTTCGCCGTAACTGATGAAGCAGGCCTCCAGGCTGGGCTCGACCCGCGTGATCACGCCCTTGTAGATATTGCTCTTGCGAGATTCATGGCCCGCGGATTCGATGTCGATGTCGATCAGTTTCTGGCCATCGACGATCGCGACCCGCAGCTCCTCCGCATGGGTCGCATTGAACAGCATTCGCTTCATTGGTATAGCTCCGTTGCGCAGCAAAGGCACGGCCAGCGCGAGCCGGCGGAACGCGCCCCTGACGGGCGAACGGATGCGAGCGGGAGCCGATCAGTCAGTGATCGGCAGTGCCCGTAAGACTCTCGAGTGCTTCGAAAAGCCGCCGCACAGACCGACGCTGCCGCGACTGCGCCGCGCGACCTTACGCAATAAGCGTAAGGCGCGCATGCGCGTGCGGTGGGTGTCGGAAAATTGCAGCATTCTTCGCTCGGCTCCGAGACCGGGTGGTCTCGGGCGGTCGTCTGATCTGGCTCGGGATCCGTTTTGTTCCGCGTCCCCAATAGAACGGGGACTGCGATCAATGTTCTGGTGTCGCCCGGCCGATGAAGCCCGGAGCCGATACAATCGGCCCCCTCGCATCCCAATGCCGGCGACGCGCAAAGTATAGCAAGATGAATGCCTTATCGACAAAAGCTGAAGCGTCGCCTGCAGGACGCCGGACCTCCGGCGCCCGCCCTGCGGTGCGCCGGCTCGAAGTCGACGAGGACGCCGGGGGCGGGCAGCGGCTGGACAATTTCTTGATGCGGCACTGCAAGGGGGTTCCGAAGAGCCACTTGTACCAGCTGATCCGCAGCGGCCAGGTCCGTGTCAACGGCAAACGCTGTCGGCCGGACGACCGGTTGAGCGTCGGGGACTTGGTTCGGGTGCCGCCGGTCGTGACCGGCCAGTCCGCCCAACAGGCGCTCGGTGAGGGCGCCGTGGGGCCGTCGGGCGCCTTCGGACCGCGCGGCGCGCCGCCGGCGCAGTTCGCCGTGCTGTTCGAGGACGAGGCGGTGCTGGCGATCGACAAACCGGCGGGGGTTGCGGTCCACGGCGGCAGCGGCATCGCGCACGGCGCGATCGAACGGCTGAGGGCGGCACGGCCGCAGGCGAAATTCCTGGAACTGGCCCACCGCCTGGACCGCGAGACCTCCGGGGTGCTGCTGCTCGGCAAGAAGCGCGCCGCCTTGCTGTCGCTGCACGCGCAGCTGCGCGAGCGCCTCGCGGACAAGCGATACCTGGCAATCGTCGTCGGGCGCTGGCCCTTGCGCACCAAGACGGTGCAGCAGCCGCTCCATCGCTTTCTGACCCCTGAAGGCGAGCGCCGGGTCAGGGTGCAGGTGGGCGGGCAGGAGGCGCTGACCCGGGTGACGGGACTGGAGCAGTTCGAAGTGGCGGGGGTCGGAGTCCTCACCTTGGTCGAAGCAAAGATCGAGACCGGGCGGACCCACCAGATACGGGTGCACCTCGCGCATGCAGGATTTCCGATCGTCGGAGACGAGAAGTACGGCGACTTCGCTCTTAATAAATTACTTGATAAAACCTCACATAAACGTATGTTTTTACATGCTATTTCCATGAAATTCAGGCATCCGATCGATGGGCGGACGATCACGCTGGAGGCGCCGCTGCCCGAGGAGTTCCGGGCGTTGATGGCCGCCGGCCGTTCGATCGGCCGCTCGGGCCGAACCGATGGCGGCACGCGGCCCCAGGATGAATCGCAGCGATGAGCGAACCGGCCTCTCATGCCTACGACCTGGTCGTGTTCGACTGGGACGGGACGCTGATCGATTCGACCGGAGCGATCACCGAAGCCATTCGGTCGTCGGCAGCCGATCTCGGGCTGCCGGTGCCGTCGCGCGAGCGGGCGAGTCACGTCATCGGACTCGGACTGATGGACGCGATCCGCTACGCCGTGCCGAGCCTCGACGCCGCGCAGGTGCCGGCGTTCGTCGATCGCTATCGGCATCACTATCTGAAGGAGGACGAGCGCCTGCGCCCCTTCGACGGAATTCCCGCACTGCTCGCCGAACTCGCCAGCCTGGGCGCGACGCTGGCGATCGCGACCGGCAAGTCTCGCGCGGGACTGAGCCGCGCGCTGACGCAGACGTCCTGGGGCCGGCACTTCACGACGACGCGCTGCGCGGACGAGGGCACGCCGAAGCCGGATCCGTGGATGCTGCGGGACATCTGCGACGAGGTCGGGATCGCCCCAGCGCGCACGGTGATGATCGGCGACACCACGCACGATCTGCGGATGGCACATTCTGCCGGGGCGTTCGCGGTCGCGGTGACGTATGGGGCGCATCCGCCGGACGAACTGCGGGCGCTGGCCCCGGCGGCCTGCGTGGAAACGGTGGCCCAGTTGCGTGAGTGGCTGCTGGGCAGAGTGCCGCAGCCTGGCGGGCCGGTGCGCGGGTAGGGAGCCAGGTGGACGTGCGACTTCCTGAGGCGACGCTTCCCGACGGATGGACCTGGCGCGAGGTCTGTGCCTCGGCGGCGCTGGCAGACGGCGGCGACGGCGTGCGATTCGAAGTGCCTGGGCGAGACCAGCCGCTGGCGGCGTTCGCCGTGCGCTCGGAGGGCGTCGTTCGCGGGTACCTGAATCAGTGCCGCCACATCCCGGTCGAACTCGACTGGCAGCCCGGGAGGTTCTTCGATGACACCGGCCTATACTTGATTTGCGCCACGCACGGCGCGACATACCGCGCCTCGGACGGCCGGTGTGCGGGTGGCCCATGCAATGGGCAGGGTCTTATCGCGCTCCAGGTCCTAGAATCTGACGGGGCGATCTGGGTCGCAGTGCAGGACGGGAATGCGTGATGGACGAGCTGGACAAACCGGGGCAACAGGAACAGAGGGTGGAGCACACGCTGGGGTCGATCGACCCACCGGTGCCGCCCGCCCGCGCGCCCGGGGGTGGCGGCGGCGACCGATGGGAGCGCAAGGTCATCGAGAAGCTCGCGCTGGACATGGTGATCGAGAAGCGCCGGGCGCGTCGCTGGGGCATCTTCTTCAAGCTCGTCTACGTCGGGTTCGCCGTGCTGGCGGCGCTGGTCTGGCTGGACGTGTGGACGCCGGCCGCGCACAAGGTCGCTGCGACGCGGCACACCGCCGTGGTCGAGATCAAAGGGGTGATTGATAGCGACGGCGAAGCCTCGGCGGAAGGGGTGAATGCCGCGCTGCGCGCTGCGTTCGAGGACAAGAAGACGGCCGGTGTCGTGCTGCGGATGAACAGCCCCGGCGGCAGTCCGGTGCAGGCGGGCATCATTCACGACGAGATCCTGCGCCTGCGGGCCAAGTACCCGAACACGCCGCTGCACGCGGTGGTCGAGGAGGTCTGCGCCTCGGGCTGTTATTACCTCGCGGTGGCCGCCGACCGGATCTACGTCGACAAGGCGAGCATGGTCGGGTCGATCGGCGTGCTGATGGACGGTTTCGGCTTCGTCGGCGTGATGGAGAAGGTCGGCGTCGAACGGCGCCTGCTGACCGCGGGCGACAACAAGGGATTCCTGGACAGCTTCTCGCCGCTGTCCGACAAGCACCGGGAATTCGCTCAGCGCATGCTGGAAGAAGTCCACCAGCAGTTCATCGCGGTGGTGAAGAAGGGACGGGAAGGGCGACTGAAGGAGTCCCCGGACATCTTTTCCGGACTGTTCTGGACGGGGGCGCGCGCGGTCGAATTCGGCCTGGCCGACGCGCAGGGGTCGGTGGACAGTGTGGCGCGTGACGTGATCAAGGCAGAGGATACGGTCGACTTCTCGCCACACAAGAACCTCGCCGAGCGCCTTGCCAAGCGCCTGGGCGCGAGTGCGGGAGAGGCGATCGCGCGCAGCTTGAGCGTCTCGGAGAGCGGGCCGCGCTTGCGCTAGCCGTAGAGCAGCGGTTCGGACGCAGCGGTCAGCGTTGCTTGCCACGTGCCGTGCGGCCGGGCTTTCCGCCGCGCGGCGGGCTTCGGCCCGGCGCGCGCTCGCGCGGTGCTGCAGCGGCCTGCTCGCGCAGGGCGAGCAGGGCGAACACCGTGGGCGCCTTGGGCAGGACGGGCGGTCGCGCTCGCCAAGCGGTAACGCTTCGCATGCCGATGGTCTCGCCCGGCAGGGTCAGGTCGGTCGCGATCGACAGCAGGGTGTCGGGCGACAGCACTGCGAGCAGCGCATCGAACAGTGCCTGATTGCGGTAGGGCGTCTCGATCAGCAATTGCGTTTCCTGGTCGCGCGCCGACCGTCGCTCGAGTTCGCGCAGGCGCTCGCTGCGCTCGCCCGGTGCGACCGGAACATAGCCGGCGAACGCGAAGCGCTGCCCGTTCATTCCCGACGCCATGAGCGCGAGGATGATCGAACTGGGGCCGATGAGCGGCACCACGCGCAGTCCCCGCGCGTGTGCCAGGGCCACGACCGCCGCACCGGGGTCGGCGACTGCGGGGCAACCCGCCTCGGAAACGAGCGCGGCGTCGCGACCCGCGACGATCGGCGCGAGCAGTTCCGGCAGCGCGTCCGCGGGCGTGTGGCGGTTCAGCTCGCGTATCTCGATTGCCTGCAGCGGCAGACGCATCGGCAGCCGCGCGAGCACCGCGCGAGCGCTCCTCGCATGCTCGGCGATCACGTAGTCGACGTGGCTGACGCGTTCGATCGTCGCGGCCGGAAGGATCCGCAGCGGATCGTCGCCGTCGCCCAGCGGCGTGGGCAGCAGGTAGAGCACGCCGGCCTGGACCGGCACGCCGGACTCTTGCGCGCCAAGAGGTGCGGCGCCGGGCACGGATTGGGACGCGGACGAAGAAGATGACGATGACGACGACGAATCCGCTGGGGTACCCCGAGTCGCGGACGCGTCGGGGCCCGTTCGAGGCGCGGCGGCCATCTCAGACGACCCGCAGTCCGGCCGCTTCCAGAGCCGCGCTGAGTTCGATCAGCGGCAGGCCGACCAGCGCGCTAGGATCCGGGCCCTCGATCGCCTCGAGCAGCGCGATTCCGAGGCCCTCGCACTTGGCGGAACCGGCGCAGTCGTAGGCGGGTTCGCGCGCCAGGTACGCCTCGATCCGGGCGTCATCGAGCGGGCGAAAACGCACGCGTGTCTCGACGCTGGCGACGCGCTCGAATCCGTCGCACGCGCGCACCACCGCCACCGCGGTGTGGTAGGCCATCGCGCGCCCGGAAGCTGCCCGCAACTGGGCGACCGCGCGCTCGTGCGTGCCGGGCTTGCCGATGATCGAGATGCCGTCCAGGGTCGCGGTCTGATCCGAGCCGATGACGATCGCGTCGGGCCGCAGCACGGCGACGGCGCGGGCCTTCGCCAGTGCCAGTCTTGGCGCCATTGCCGCGGCCGACTCTCCGGGCAGCGGCTCTTCCTCGACGTGCGGAGCGATCACCTCGAAGGGCAGTCCGAGCCTCGCGAGCAGTTCGCGCCGGTACCGCGACGTCGACGCAAGGACGATCGCAGGCGCAGGCGCAGGCGTGGTGGCACCGCCGGCGCCAGGGCGTTCGCTGGGGACGCCCTCGCCATTTGCGCGAGGGGCTCGAGGGGTTGCGGTCACGGCCGGCTATGATACCGGGATGAAAGAACCCGCTCGACCGTGGATCGACACCGGCGAATTCGCGCGGCGAGGCTCGAGCCTTTCGGCGAGCCAGTCGCCCGGTGAATTCGCGCGGCTGCGCGAACTGCTGACCTCGGACGAAGGGGAGATCTCCTGGTCGCTGACCGGCGAGCGGCAGGCAAGGCCGGAGGGCGGCGCGGCGCTGTTCATGCGGCTCAGGCTGCGAGGGGAAGTCTCTGTCGAGTGCATCCGCTGCCTTCAGCCGGTGCCGGCGCGCTTTGACGAGGAGCGGCTGTTCAAACTGGCGCTCACCGAGACCCAGGCCGAGCGCGAGGACGCGCAGGCCGACGACTACGATGTGCTCGCGGGCAGTCCTCGCTTCGACGTGATCGAACTGGTCGAGGACGAAGCGATCATGGCGCTTCCGATCGCGCCGCGGCACGACGACTGCAGCCTGCCGCAGCAGCGCGACACGCGAGCGTCGGCATCCGCCCGGGGATCCGGGGCGGACGGAGAAGCTGGCGAAGAAGAGGATTCCCGCCCGAATCCCTTCGCGGCGCTCGCCGACCTCAGGCGACGCCGGAACGACGGCCTCGACGAGACTTGAGCAGGCGGAGCCAATTCGTTGATATAATTTCAGATTCGTCTTTTTTCCTCGGAGCCAAAAGAAATGGCCGTCCAGCAGAACAAGAAGTCGCCGTCGAAGCGGGGAATGCATCGCGCGCACGACTTCCTGAGCACCCCGCCGACCGGGGTCGAGCCGACTACCGGTGAGGTCCACCTTCGGCATCACGTGAGCCCCAACGGCTTTTATCGCGGCAAGAAGGTCGTCAAGACCAAGAGCGACGAGTAACTCGGTAGATCCGGTAACCGGTTCGCATGGGCGTCCGGATCGCCATCGATTGCATGGGAGGCGACCACGGTCTGCCGGTCACGGTACCGGCGGCGGTGAGTTTCCTCGCGCACGTTCCCGACGTCTCGGTATTGCTGGTGGGCCGCGAGGATGAGATCCGTGCTGCGCTCGCGAAGGCCGGCGCGTACGACGCATCGCGTGTCGAGGTGCGTCCGGCGACCGAAGTGGTCTCGATGGACGATCCGCCCGCGTTCGCGCTGCGCAGCAAGCGCGACTCGTCGATGCGGTTGGCGATCGAAGCGGTCAAGGCAGGCGACGCCCAGGCCTGCGTCAGCGCGGGCAACACCGGCGCGCTGATGGCGATCGCGCGGTTCGTGCTGCGCATGCTCGATGGCATCGATCGTCCCGCGATCGCCGCTCCGCTGCCCAATCTGCGGGGTGGAGCGACGACGATGCTGGATCTTGGCGCCAACGTCGACTGCGGTCCGGAACACTACCTGCAGTTCGCGATCATGGGTTCGGCGCTGGTTACCGCCCTCGAGGGTCGCGAGCGCCCGCTGGTCGGGCTGCTGAACATCGGCGAAGAAGCGATCAAGGGCAACGACGCCGTCAAGCAGGCGGCGGACCTGCTGCGCGCGAGCAGCCTGAACTTTCACGGCAACGTGGAAGGCAACGACATCTACGAGGGCACGACCGATGTGGTCGTGTGCGACGGCTTCGTCGGCAATGTCGCGCTGAAGACTTCGGAGGGCCTTGCCCGAATGCTCGGCGAGTTCATTCGCGAAGAGTTCTCGCGCAGCCTGCTGACCCGGCTTGCCGCGCTGATCGCGATGCCGGTGCTCAAGCGGCTCAAGCACCGGGTCGATCATCGTCGCTACAATGGAGCGACTCTCGTCGGATTGCGCGGTATCGTCATCAAGAGCCATGGCTCGGCCGACACATTCGCCTTCGAGTTCGCGCTGCGGCGCGCCTACGACGCTGCGCACAATGGACTGATCGAGCGGATCGCGCAGGCGGTTCCGCTCATTACCGCGAAGGCGCACGGCGCGCTGCCGGCTTCGTGACCCCGTGCGGGGATGACTGATGCAACGATATTCGAGAATCGTCGGTACCGGCAGCGCGCTCCCCGAGCGAGTCGTCGACAATGCGCAGCTCTCGCGGGAACTCGCGGAGCGCGGCATCGAGACCAACGATGCCTGGATCGTCGAGCGCACGGGCATTCGCCAGAGACATATCGCGGCACCTGAGGTTTCCAGCAGCATGCTCGGCGCGCAGGCCGCGCGCGCCGCGCTGCAGGCGGCCGGGCTGTCGGCCGATTCCATCGACCTGATCATCGTCGCGACCTCGACCCCCGACTATGTGTTCCCGAGCGCTGCCTGCCTCGTGCAGAAGGCTCTCGGCGTGGCGGGCGGGGCGGCTTTCGACGTGCAGGCCGTGTGCAGCGGGTTCGTCTACGGGATGGCGACCGCCGACGCGATGATCCGCTGCGGGATGGCAACGCGCGCGCTGGTCATCGGTGCGGAGGTGTTCTCGCGAATACTCGACTGGAACGATCGTGGCACCTGCGTGCTGTTCGGCGACGGTGCCGGAGCGGTGGTTCTGGCGGCGGACGAGCGGCCAGGCATCCTGGCCTCGAAACTGCACGCCGACGGCAGCCAGGAGCACATCCTGCGGACCGCAGGCAACGTTCGCGGCGGCGGCATCACCGGACACCCCTTCCTGACGATGGACGGGCAGGCGGTGTTCAAGCTCGCGGTGTCCGTGCTCGACTCGGTGGCGCGCGAAACCGTCGCGGCGGCCGGGCTCACGCTGGCCGACGTCGACTGGCTGATTCCCCACCAGGCGAACATACGAATTCTGCACGCGACGGCGCGAAAGCTCGGCCTGCCGTTCGAACGGGTCGTGGTGACGGTGGACCAGCACGCGAACACGTCGGCAGCCTCGGTGCCGCTGGCGCTGGACGTCGCCGTGCGTGACGGACGCATCCTGCCGGGCCACAGGGTACTGATGGAGGGAGTCGGCGGTGGCTTCACCTGGGGCGCGGTGCTGGTCGAGATGTGAGCGACGGAGCACGAAATGCGCGCACGCATGAATCGAATCAGCAAACGGAGAGAACGCACGCGATGAGTCTCGCCTTCGTGTTTCCCGGCCAGGGCTCCCAGAGTGTGGGAATGCTCGACGGATTCTCGGACAACCCCGCGGTCCAGGAAGTCCTCGCCGTCGCCGACCGGGCGCTCGGCGAGCGCTTGTCGCAGTTGATCTCGCAGGGGCCGGCCGATGCGCTGGGGCTCACCGTGAATACGCAGCCGGCGATGCTGGTCGCCGCGTACGCGTGCTACGCGGCATGGCGCGCCGCAGGGGGGCCGGAGCCCGCCGCAGTCGCCGGTCACAGTCTGGGCGAGTACACCGCGCTGACGGTGGCGGGCGCGCTCGACCTCGCCGAAGCGGTTCCGCTCGTGCGTCTGCGCGCTCAGGCAATGCAGGACGCGGTGCCGGTGGGCGTAGGAGGCATGGCGGCGATCCTTGGGCTGGACGACGCGGCAGTGCAGGCCGCCTGCGCGAAGGCGCGCGAGGACGGGCCGGGAGAGGTTGTCGAGCCCGCCAACTTCAATGCGCCGTCGCAGGTGGTGATCGCCGGGCACAAGGCGGCCGTGGAGCGTGCCTGCGCGCAGGCCAAGGCGCTGGGCGCCAAGCGCGCCCTGCCGCTGGCGGTCTCGGCACCGTTCCATTCGACGCTGCTCAGGCCGGCCGGCGAGCGCCTGTCGAACGCGCTGGCGACGGTCAGCCTGAGGGCACCCCGCATCGCGCTGGTCAACAATGTCGATGTGGCTGTCGAGACCGAACCCGCGCGCATCGTCGACGCACTGGTGCGCCAGTCGTACGGTCCGGTTCGC
>Ga0316195_10001585_pt1 | contig 10295 bp, 10 predicted proteins | sample Phised1_MG_FD_204937 | JGI IMG/M metagenome (GOLD analysis project Ga0316195, IMG submission 204937) | Coastal sediment microbial communities from Maine, United States - Phippsburg sediment 1 | ecosystem: Environmental > Aquatic > Marine > Coastal > Sediment | place: USA: Maine | collected...
TCATCTACCTGGGACTTTACCGACCGGTGCGCGAAAGTGTATTGCTGATCGTGTTTATCAGTGTGGTCATGGATACCCTGTCCGGTGCCCCTTTCGGGTTGTATTTGACAACTTACGGCTGGATATATGCCGGTGTCGTCTGGATGGGGCGGTTTATGCGCGTGGGCAACCATCTCCTTTTACCAGCCGTCATGGCGATAGGAATTTTGATCCAGAACATCATTTCTATCGGAACCATAACCATTCTGATTCCCGATGCCCAGATCCCGACGACGGCATTTCGGACCGTTTCGATCCAGATTTTGTGGGCCGTGTTTACCGGCCCCCTGTTGCTGGTCTTTTTCAACTATGCCCATCGCGGATGGGATCAATGGACCGCGGATCTATTCGCCGATCGCAACGGATTGAGTTAACGTGCGAAAATATCTAAAAACAGCCGACAGTGATTGGTTTAACCAGCGTTTGACAGGGATCATGTACTGCGTGGTCGCGGCGTTTGCGGTCCTGGTGGTGCGCCTGTTTTATCTCCAGATCATCGAAGGCCGGGAATACCGTCGCCTTTCGGAAAACAACAGTATCCGCCTCCAGAGTGTCGACGCTCCCCGCGGCCTGATCTATGACCGGGAAGGGCGTTTACTGGTCGACAATCGCCCGGCATTCGATCTGAACATCATCTTAAAGGACGCCAAGCCGGTCGATCAAACCCTGGCCAAACTGGCTGGCTACATGCATATGCCGGTCGAGGAACTGACCCCCAATATCACCCGTCGCGGCAGCGTGTCATCCTACAAACCGGTACTGCTCAAGCAAGACATTGGACGCAATGCCCTCGCAGCGATCGAAGTTCACAAATTCGATTTACCGGGCATCGTCATGATGATAAAACCTCGTCGACATTATATTTACGAAAACAGCGCTGCTCACCTGATCGGTTATATGGGCGAAATCAACAACGAAGAGCTTGATTGCGGTGATTATCAGGGGTGCCGTGTCGGCGATTATATCGGTAAGTTCGGCGTCGAACGGTCTTATGAAAACGTTTTTAGAGGCCAACGTGGCGGCCGGCAGGTAGAGGTCAATGTCACTGGACAGGTCGTACGGGTTTTAAAAACAGTTATGGCCAAACCGGGTAACAATGTTTTTTTGACCATCGATAACAACCTTCAGCAAGCCACGGAAAAGCTGTTGCAAGGACGCGCCGGCGCCGCTATTGCGATGGACCCCAAAACCGGCGAAATCCTGGCCATGGTCAGCAGCCCTTCCTTTGATCAGAATATGTTTGTCAGCGGCATGTCCCATGAAAATTGGGAATCCCTGGTCACAAACCCCTATCGGCCGCTTGAGAACAAGGCCATTCAGGCCGAATACCCACCGGCTTCAACCTACAAGGTTATTGTCGCCATGGCGGGTTTAGAGGAAGGTGTGATCGATTCCGAAACAACCTTTACTTGTCCCGGCTATCTCCGGCTCGGCAATCGCGTTTTCCGCTGTTGGCGTCGCGGCGGACACGGCACGGTTAACGTCGTCAGGGCTTTGGCGGAATCGTGCGATGTCTTTTTTTACAATGTCGGTCGTGAATTAGGGGTGGACACTCTGGCCCGCTATGCCCTGGGATGCGGCCTGGCCAGACCGACCGGGATTGGTCTGGCCAACGAAGGCAAAGGGCTGATACCGACAACGGACTGGAAACTGCAACGTTTCGGCGAGCCCTGGCAGGGAGGTGAAACGCTGCCGGTGGCCATCGGGCAGGGCTATGACTTGACAACTCCGATCCAGATGTTGGTGGTCACGGCCGCCGTGGCCAACGATGGACTCATGCATCGACCACAATTGCTGAAAAAAATTGAAAGCGCGCAAGGTGAGGTTGTCGAACGCGGCCGAACCGATGTCAGCGGCCGTCTGCCGGTGAGTCAGGCAACGCTCGCGATTGTTAAAAGAGGCTTGTGGGAAGTGGTCAATAGCGAGGGCGGAACGGCACGGGGCGCGCGCCTTGCCAAAATTGCCATCAGCGGCAAAACCGGCACCGCCCAGGTGGTTGGACGCAAAGAAGGGGCCGAGGAGACCCCCGAAGATGAAGTTAAGGAACATTTCAAACCGCATGCCTGGTTCATCGCCTATGCACCGGCGGAAGATCCGCAAATAGCGGTTACCGTGATCGTCGAACATGGGGAGCACGGGTCGAGTGCGGCCGCACCGATCGCCCGCGAAATGATTCGAACTTACCTGATGAATAAAAATGATCCGCGTCAGGTCGCAACTGTAAAGGATTCTGACTCCGATGGCTAGCCCGAACGACACATCGTATCCTACAGCAGGCTGGTGCAATCTGCGAGCTGAGAATTGCCGTAGCAGGTGGGCGCATGTTTGATCGACGACTGGTGCAATATTTCGATTGGGGATTATTGGGCTTGATTGTTCTGATCGGCTCGATCGGTATGATCGCCTTGTTCAGCGCCGTCACAGCCGGGGTTGCCACCCCCCAGAAGATGCTTTACACCAAGCAACTGATCTGGTTTGGCGTGGGATTGACCGGTATGATCGCGGCCTTCCTTTTTAGTTATAAGACCCTCGAGCGTTGGGCCCATGCGATTTATTTTATCTGTATCGCCCTGCTTGCGGCCGTCCTCTTGTTCGGAACCTTCGGGGGCGGGTCCCGAAGATGGCTGATTTTGGGACCGGTTTCGATTCAGCCATCGGAAATCGTCAAGCTGGCCGTGATTATCGTCCTGGCCCGGTACTATTCCAAAATTACGACCACGCGCGGATTATCTTTGCGCGACTTGATCCAGCCGGTGATCTTGACGTTGATTCCCTTTGCCCTGATCGTGAAACAGCCCGACCTGGGGACGGCCATGCTGCTGCTGCTGATCGTCGGATCGATGACCGTATTTGTGAAAATTGAAAGACGGTCAATGGCTTACATCATTCTCAGCGGAACGATCGCCGTGCCCCTGGTTTGGTTTTTTCTGAAAGGGTACCAGAAACGGCGCATCTTGACTTTTCTGGATCCGGAGCGAGATCCGTTGGGTGCCGGCTATCATATCATTCAGTCCAAAATCGCCATCGGTTCCGGTATGCTCACAGGCAAGGGCTTTTTAAAGGGAACCCAGAATGCCTTGGCCTTTCTTCCGGAACAGCATACGGATTTCATCTTTTCGGTTTTGGCCGAGGAATGGGGTTTTGCCGGTGTGCTTGTGGTCCTGTTGATTTTTCTGCTCCTGATCGTATGGGGCTTAAAGATCGCCCACGGCTGTCGTGATACTTTTGGCACCATTCTGGCGGTGGGGATCACGGCGATGATTTTTTGGCAGGTTTTCATCAATATCGGCATGGTCATGGGGCTCATGCCGGTGGTCGGGGTCCCGCTGCCGTTTATCAGTTACGGTGGATCGTCGGTCGTAACCATGATGATCAGCGTCGGTGTTCTGATGGGCATCAGCATGCGTCGCTTTATGTTTGAATAAAACCGGGGAACGATTTTATGGGTATTGCAGGAGGCTATATGAAAAAGGATAAAAAAGTCGATACAGTGTCCACTTTTTTAGGCATTGAAACCGGCATTGAAGGAACCCTTACGTTCAAGGGGGCTATTCGCCTCGATGGCCAGGTGAACGGTAAAATCGTCAGTCAGGACGGCACCGCCATTATCGGAGAAAAAGCGCAGATCAATGCTGAAATCAATGTGGCCGTAGCGATTGTCAAGGGCGGAGTGAATGGGTACATCCAGGCCACGCAACGGATTGAAGCGTATCCGCCGGCGCGTATCGTGGGAGACATTCAGGCGCCCGTGATTGCAATCGAGTCCGGTGTCGTCTTCGAGGGCAATTGTAACATGGGACAACCGGAGGCTTTGTCGAAGCCGGAAAAAGGGTTGCAACCGCCCGAAGCTGAGGAACAATAAAATTTCAAAAAACCTTTGACAATCTGTTGTGCCTGATGGTATAGACCGCCCGAAGTTTAGACCTTTTAAATTACAACGTTTATCAAGATATACGTCAGTGTCCCGGCATTGAAAATTTTCTGTACGGAGGTCTTCTATGGTTAGTATTGATGGATCCTTATTTATTCAAATCGCCAACTTTCTATTCCTTATTTTTGTGCTCAATATGGTTTTGTACAAACCGATCCGGAAGGTTCTACTCCAAAGAAAAGACAAAGTTACCGGCCTGGAAAAGAGCATTGCAACGGCGGACAAAGAGGCCGAGGAACAAAATCAGGCGTACGCGGTGGGATTGAAAGAGGCGCGCGCCAGGGGCAAGGAGGAAAAGGTTGCCCTGCTGGAGACGGCAGCCGAAGAAGAGAAGGCGATCATCAACAAAATTAACGAGAAGGCCCAGGCTGATTTGGCGGATGTCCGTTCAAAAATCGCGACGGATGCTGAGAGCGTCAAGGCTTCTTTAATGAAGGAAATCGACACGTTTGCAAAAGCGATCGGCGAAAAAATATTGGGGAGGGCTGTTTAATGAACCAAACTGATCGAAAGCGGCCGAAAGTTCGCCTACAACGAATCGCCTATCTAATCCTGATTACGGTCATGCTGCTATCCTTTAATATGGGCTTTGCAATGGCGTCGTCAGGTGGCGAGGGTGAACACGGCGCGCCACCCAAAGGCTGGGTTAAGACCGACACGTACCGCGTCATGAATTTTGCTGTTTTGGTGATTGCGCTTTTTATCATCTTGCGCAAGCCAGTATCACAAGCGCTCAACGGTCGTATCCAGGATATCAAGGATCAACTCAGAGACCTCGAAGCGAAAAAGCAGGAGGCCGAAAAGCAACTGGTCGACTATAACGAACGACTGGCCCGCCTGGATCACGAAGCCAAGGAGATCATGGAAGCGTACGTTCAGCAAGGCCATGAAGCCAAGGCACGCATTTTGAGTGCCGCCGAAGCTTCAGCCGAAAAACTGGAAGAACAGGCCAAGCGGAATATCGAAAATGAATTCCAAAAGGCGAAAGAAGAACTCCAAGCGGAAATTCTTGAAAAAGCTCTGGGCGAGGCTGAGGCGATCGTAAAGGCCAAGATTACGGACGATGATCAGAACCGGCTTGTGGATGAATACTTAGAGAAGGTGGTGGCATAATGAAAAATTTGGCAATTGCACGGCGTTATGCCAAGGCACTTCTGCTGATCGGCAAAGAAGACGGTCAAGCGGAGAGTTATCGCGAAGAACTCAACGGATTGGCGGAGTTGGTCGCCCAAGACAAAGCCCTTGAGCAGGCCGTGAGCAACCCGCTGTATGATGTCGTCGGTCGGCGGAGAGTTTTAGAGGTAATCGTTGAAAAACTGGACCTTTCTAAGGTCGTGGGGGCGTTCGTACTGCTGTTGTTTGACAAAGGACGCATCGGTTTTTTGGGCGACATCGACGCCTTTTATCAGAAATTGGCCGATGAACTCAAAGGTGTCGGGCGCGCCAGCCTGGTTTCGGCGACAGCGCTTTCATCCGAAACCATTGATAAAATCCGTAACACCCTGTCCCAAAAGACAGGTAAAGATATTATTCTGGAAGTCGAACAAGACCCGGGGATTATCGGGGGCATTGTAACCCGGATCGGCGACCTTGTATTGGATGGCAGTATCAAAACACAGTTACTCAATATGAGAGAATCATTAAAAAGGGGTGAGAGTGTCTAATGGAATTACGAGCCGAAGAAATAAGTCAGATAATTAAGGAACAGATCACAGACTATGACAAGAAGGTTGAACTCAGTGAAACCGGGGTCGTCTTATCAGTCGGTGACGGCATCGCCAGGGTCTATGGCCTGGAAAAAGTCATGTCGTTGGAGCTGGTTGAATTCCCGGGTAACGTCCTGGGGATGGTGCTCAACCTGGAAGAAGACAACGTGGGTGTCGCCATTATGGGTGAAGACATTCACATCAAAGAAGGCGACATGGTCAAACGGACGGGCCGTATTGCCGAGGTGCCGGTCGGTGAGGCTGTTCTCGGTCGGGTGGTCTCCGCCGTGGGCGAGCCGCTGGACGGCAAAGGGCCCATCAATGCCAAGCAAACCAGCCGTGTTGAGATGGTGGCGCCCGGTGTTATCGCCCGTAAAAGCGTGCACGAACCGTGCTACACCGGTTTGAAGGCCGTTGACGGCATGACCCCGGTGGGACGCGGGCAGCGTGAGTTGATCATCGGTGACCGTCAGATCGGCAAGACCGCCTGTGCCATCGACGCTATCCTGGCCCAGAAAGATACCGACATCTACTGCATCTATGTGGCCTGCGGTCAGAAAAAGTCAACCGTGGCCCAGGTGCATTCCGTGCTCGAAAAAGCTGGGGCCATGGAGTACACCACGATTGTCGCGGCCTGTGCCAGCGACCCGGCTACCTTGCAGTTTGTCGCGCCGTATGCCGGATGTGCCATGGGGGAATATTTTCGTGACACCAAGAGGCATGCGTTGATCATTTATGACGATCTTTCCAAGCAGGCCGCGGCCTACCGGCAGGTATCCCTGCTGCTCAGGCGTCCGCCTGGTCGTGAAGCATACCCGGGCGACATTTTTTACAACCATTCGCGCCTGCTGGAACGCTCCGCCAAATTGAACGACGAGTTGGGTGCCGGTTCGCTGACGGCTCTGCCGATCATTGAAACCCAGGCTGGTGACGTTTCGGCCTACATCCCGACCAACGTTATTTCAATTACCGACGGCCAGATCTATCTGGAACCGGCCCTTTTCTTTGCGGGTATCCGTCCGGCCATTAACGTCGGCCTTTCCGTCTCGCGTGTGGGTGGTGCCGCCCAGTGCAAGGCCATGAAGCAGGTGGCCGGTACTTTGCGTCTGGATATGGCCCAGTTCCGGGAACTCGAAGCCTTTGCCGCCTTTGGTAGCGATCTCGATAAATCAACCCAGGCCCAGTTGACTCGTGGCCAGCGGTTGGTGGAACTCCTGAAGCAACCCCAGTATCAACCGCTTTCAATGGAAAAGCAGGTCACGGTCCTGTTTGCCGGCACCCGGGGATTCCTGGACAAGTATCCCATCGATGTGGTCGCCAAGTACGAGGCCGGCCTATACCCGTTCATCGAAGAACGCTTTCCGGAAGTATTCAGCGGCCTCAAGGAAAAACAGGAGATCACCGAAGATCTGGACAAACTGATGAAAGAAGCTTTGACCGCGTATGACGAGGAATTCAAAGACACGATCAAATAGGCTTTTGACCATCACAGTCGATTGAAAGGGATAATAAGGGCAGACCGGTATGGCAACATTAAAAGACGTTGAACTAAAGATAAAAGCGGTCAAAAAGACCAAACAGATTACCAAGGCCATGAACATGGTCGCGACCTCGCGCATGCGCGGGGCGCAGGCCGCCATGGAAGGCTTTCGTCCTTATGCCGCCAAGTTTGCCGAGGTGTTGGGAAGCCTGGCTGAAAAGGCGGGCGAGGAAGCAAGCCCCTTGCTGGTTCCCCGTGAGAATGTCAAAAACGTGCATATTGTTTTGTGCACTTCGGATCGGGGGCTGTGCGGCGGGTTCAATAGCAACCTGATTTCCAAAGCCGAAAAATATATGCAGTCGCGGGCTGAAGAAAACCTGACGTTTTCATTTACCAACTTCGGCAAAAAAGGCCGGGACTGGTGCCGTAGAAACGGGCAGACCAGGGTGGATGAACATCTCGGCGTCGTCGGCTCCAAGTTCGGGTTCAACGTTGCCTCCACGACGGGTAAGAAACTGGTGGATGGTTTTCTGGATGGCAGTTATGACGAGGTCTATGTGGTTTACGCCGAATTCATCACCATGGCCAAACAAGCAATGACCCTGAAACAGGTGCTGCCGATTCCGCCGATTGAAGCTGCCGCGGAAGCGCCGGTTGATGAAAACGCGCCGTATCAGGCCGAGCATATTTGCGAGCCGTCAGCGGATGAACTGCTCAGCGACCTGCTGCCGCGCAACGTTTATGTTCAGATTTACAGTGCCCTGCTGGAAACCTCGACCAGCGAGCACGCGGCCCGGATGACGGCCATGGACAATGCCACCAAGGCCTGTAACGACATGCTGGAGAACCTCACCCTGGCCTACAACAAAGCGCGCCAGGCAGCCATTACGGCGGAATTGATGGATATCGTGGGTGGTGCTGAGGCTCTTAAAGGATAAAAATTTAAAACTGCAGTCAGTTTGATAGGAGGTTATAGATGGGAGAGAATATTGGAAAAATTACGCAGGTTATGGGGCCTGTCGTAGACGTCGAGTTTGAACAGGGCAAGCTGCCGACCATTTACACGGCGTTGTTGATCAGCAACCCCGCCATCAACGATGAGGCTGACAACCTCGTAGTCGAGGTTGCCCAGCATCTGGGCGACAATGTCGTCCGCACCATCGCCATGGACGTAACAGACGGTCTGGTACGCGGGATGGATGTCAAAGACACCGGTAAAGATATCATGATGCCCGTGGGCGAGGCCGGCTTGGGACGGGTTCTCAACGTGGTCGGCCGTCCTGTGGATGGTCTGGGTCCGGTAAGCCAGGAAAAAATGATGCCGATCCACCGCCAGGCGCCCAAGTTTACGGAACAGGACGTTACGGTTAATGTATTGGAGACCGGTGTCAAGGTCATCGACCTGCTGGTGCCCTTTCCCCGGGGTGGTAAAATGGGGATGTTCGGTGGCGCCGGTGTGGGCAAAACCGTTATCATGATGGAAATGGTCCACAACATCGCCATGCAGCATGGTGGTATCTCCGTATTTGCCGGTGTGGGTGAAAGAACCCGCGAGGGCAACGACCTGTACCACGAAATGAAGGATTCCGGCGTACTGCCCAAAGCGGCTCTGGTTTATGGTCAGATGACCGAACCGCCCGGAGCCCGCGCACGGGTGGCCCTCTCAGCCTTGACCGCAGCCGAGTATTTCAGGGATGTGGAAGGCCAGGACGTTTTGATCTTTATCGACAACATCTTCCGTTTTACCCAGGCTGGTTCAGAAGTTTCGGCCCTTCTCGGTCGTATGCCTTCGGCGGTTGGGTATCAGCCGACCCTGGCGGTTGACTTGGGAGAATTGCAGGAGCGCATTACCTCGACCGACAAAGGATCGATCACGGCGGTCCAATGCGTGTACGTCCCGGCCGACGACTTGACCGACCCGGCACCGGCAACGACCTTTGCCCATTTGGACGGAACGGTTGTGCTTTCCCGTCAGATCGCCGAACTGGGGATCTACCCGGCGGTTGACCCTCTGGACTCAACTTCGCGGATCCTGGATGCCAGCTATATCGGTGAAGAACACTACGCTACGGCTCAGCAGGTACAGCGGATGCTCCAGAAATACAAGGAACTGCAGGACATCATCGCGATTCTTGGTATGGAAGAACTTTCAGACGAGGACAAAGTGACCGTAACCAGAGCCCGTAAGATTCAACGCTTCTTGTCACAGCCTTTCCATGTTGCCGAAGTTTTTACCGGTCATGCTGGTAAATATGTCAAGATCGAAGATACGGTCCGAGGCTTCAAGGAGATCGTAGACGGCAAACACGACGATATCCCCGAACAAGCTTTTTACATGAAAGGCGGCATCGAGGAAGTTGTCGAAGCAGCGAAAGAGATGGCTGAGGCGGAAGCTGCAGCCTAAGCATAAAGGGTATATATATGGCTGAGAATATCAAATTAGAAGTTGTTACCCCCGAAAAGGCGGTTGTTAGCGAAGAAGCGAAGATCGTTATGGCACCCGGAAGCTTAGGTGAGTTCGGCGTTTTATCGGGTCATACGCCCTTTCTGACGACCCTGAAAGTCGGTTCCGTCAAGTTTGTGGACGCACAAGGGAGCGAGAATTATGTGTTCGTCAGTGGGGGGTTCGCCGAAGCGCTGCCGGATCGGGTTACCATCTTGGCTGAATCGGCTGAGAGGCGTCGGGATATCGATCTGGAACGCGCCAAGGCGGCCCTTGAGCGTGCTGAAAAACGCTTGGCCGAGGATCGAGCGAAATCAGAAATGGACTATACCAGGGCCAAAGCGGCCCTCGAGCGCGCCTTGCAGCGCATCAGAATGCTATCCAGTGTTCAGTAACCGGATTGAACCGTAACGTAACTGGCGTAACGGCTTCAGCACGAGTTTCGTAATAAAAGGGTAAGCCAGAGATGGTTTACCCTTTTTGTTGTAATACGGCATGTTTTTTTAACTTAACCGGGCACGGCTGCCCCCATTGGAATGTTGTTTTACCAATCACGCTAAACGTAGCTCGAATAATAACCAAAATGAAAAATAAAATTGCCATCATCATCCTTGCGGCCGGCAAGGGAACCAGGATGAAATCGAACAAAGCCAAAGTGTTGCATGAAATCATGGGTCGCGCAATGGTCTCCTTTGT
>Ga0316195_10001587_pt1 | contig 10293 bp, 6 predicted proteins | sample Phised1_MG_FD_204937 | JGI IMG/M metagenome (GOLD analysis project Ga0316195, IMG submission 204937) | Coastal sediment microbial communities from Maine, United States - Phippsburg sediment 1 | ecosystem: Environmental > Aquatic > Marine > Coastal > Sediment | place: USA: Maine | collected...
ACGCTGGTCGGGTTCGGAAGTGAAGAGGAGCGAGCAGCCATCCTTGACGCTGCGGCCAAGACGGGCCTCAGCGATCGTGTTCAGGTCCGTGGTCGAGTGGACCGCGCAGATCTGCCGTCACTGCTCGCCGAGCACAACATCGGTGTAGCTTACACCCCACAGGTTTCGTGGTTCGAGCACCAGCCATCGACCAAGGTCTTCGAATACCTGCAGAGCGGGTTGCTTTGCATCGCGACGGACAACGAGGCGAACCGTGAGGTTATCTCCTCAGTAAACGGCGTCTTGGTCTCGGACTCCGCCGCGGGATTTCGGCGCGGTCTTGAGGAAGCGGCGGCCAAGCTGCCTGATTGGAGTCCACAAGAGGTAGCCAACACGTTTCCCGGTCAAACATGGGAAGCCATCGTTACCGACAACCTCGCGCCCTACGTCGAGAAGGCCTGTACCTAATGTGCGGCATCGCTGGCATCCTCGGCCGGGTTGACACCGAAGAACGGCGCGGTCGTGTCGAACGTATGACCCGCGCCCTCACTCATCGTGGTCCGGACGATGAAGGATTTTTTGACGACGATGGGGTGTCGCTGGGTTTTCGTCGGTTGTCGGTGATCGACCTCGAAACCGGGGAGCAGCCGATCGTCGACGAGGAGCGATCCCTTGCCATCGTTCTCAATGGCGAGATTTACAACTTCCGGAACTTGAGGCAGGACCTCGAGGCGCGAGGCCACCGCTTCCGTTCCACCGGTGATGTGGAGGTCGTGCTGCGTTTGTGGGCCGAGGAGGGTCCCGAGTGTCTGCGGCGACTGAACGGGATGTTCGCCCTTGCCGTATGGGACGGGCGGCGGCGCGAACTCTACCTGGCACGAGACCGATTCGGAATCAAACCGCTCTACCTTTGTCACGACAATGACGAGCTGGCCTTCGCTTCGGAACTCCGCAGCCTGCGCGCGGGCGGGTTCCCGAAATCCACCAGGCTCGATGAATTGCAAATCCATCACTATCTCGCCTATGGCTATCTCTCTCCCGAAGGAGCGCCATTCGAGGGCGTCCAATCACTGCCTCCGGGGACTATACTGATGGTCGATTCTAATGGACGCGAGCGGCTCGACATCTACTGGAAGCCTCCGGCGCCGAACGAATCCTCAACCGTTCCTCGGCAGGCCGTCGCTCGACTGCGAGACGCGCTCGAGGGTTCGGTCGGGCGGCAATTGGTGGCGGACGTGCCGGTTGGTGTTTTTCTTTCAGGGGGACTTGATTCCAGCACCCTGAGTGCCATTGCCCACCGCCGGGTGAATGGGCCGCTACGAACCTTTTCAGTCGGCTTCGAGGGCCCGGATGCTGTCTCTGAACTCCCCGCAGCGCGTGAGATTGCTGACTTCCTCGACAGCGATCACCACGAGCTGATGATGGATCCTCGTGAGGTGGCTCGGGACGTCGAGCAAATCATTGATGGGCTCGATACGCCGCTCGCCGACCCGACCGCGATCCCGACCTGGTACATGTCGAAGCTCGCCCGTGAACGGGTCACCGTCGCGCTTTCGGGCGAGGGCGCGGATGAAATCTTTGGGGGCTACGCCAGACAGCGTTACGACGTCGCCCTCGACCGCATCGGCGAAATTGGTCGGAAGCTGTTGCCGACCGCGATGCTGCTGGCCGGCAGGAGGCCGTCAAACCGGTTCGAACGGAGGTTGCGCATGCCGCCGGGGCTGGAGCGCCAGCTCGACTGGGGCCGATTTTTTTCCAGCGATGAAATCGAGCGGCTGGTCGATATCTCATCTGTCAACGAGGCCGCGGTCCACGGATCCTACGCCGAGCTTGCCAGGCGGTGGCTCGAGTGGGCCGACGTTGACCCGGTCAATGGGCGTCTCGAAGCCGATCGTTGCACATTTCTCCCCGGTGATCTCCTACCCAAGGTGGATCGGATGTCGATGGCCCACTCTCTCGAGGTCCGGGTTCCTTACCTCGACAACGAGGTTGTCGACCTTGTTCTCACCCTGCCGGGACGGCTCAAACAGAACCTGAGGCGAGACAAGATTCTGCTCCGCGAGGTGGCCTCAGGCCTGCTCCCCGAGGCCGGTTCCCTGCGCCGCAAACGTGGTTTCGAGGTTCCGATAGGCGCCTGGTTGCGAGGTCCTTTGCGACCGGCTCTGACTGATTTTTTGTCGCCGCCGCACCTGGAAGGCCTAGGCGTTCTGCGGGCGTCGGAAGTCTCCCGTCTCGTCGATGAGCATCTCTCAGGGGGTCAGGACCATGGGCGTGCCCTGTGGTTGCTGATGGTGCTGTCGCGCTGGCTCGACCGGGGAGGACGGTGATGAAAATAGCGATGCTGTCCCACCTCGCGTCGTCGACAGCGCCAACCGGCGCCGAGCGATCTCTGGCTCTGCTAGCCCTCGGGCTGTCGGCAGGTGGACACGAGGTTGCGGTAGCAACCCCCGGTCCGTGGGCCCTGCGTGAAGAGCTCGAGGCTGGCGGGGTTTCGGTGACAATGGTGCCGGTCCGGCAGTGCTGGCTCGTCCAGTACGGGCCGCAGCCTCTGTGGCGTCAGGCGGCACGCGGCCTGCGCTTCGCATGGCCCGACTCCGGAAGCCGGGTACTGCGCACGTGGCTGTCCGAGCGCATGCCTGATGTGGTTCACGTCAATTGCCTGCCCCACCTTCGGGGTGCAGCGGAAGCTCGGTCTCTGGGTCTGCCGGTGGTGTGGCATCTCCGCGAGATCCTGCCGCCGGGTCCCCGGCGCCGGTGGTTTGCAAGCCGGTTGCGTTCCGATGCGACTCGCATCGTGACGGTCAGTGAGGCGGTTGCAAAATGGGTGCGGGAAGAGGGCTTGGGTGACCGGGTGGAGGTCGTCCACAACGGAGTTGATCCCCCCGATGGACGTATCCACCGAAAGGCTACGCGGACCCGATTCGATCTGCCGCATGAATCCGTCGTGGTAGGCCTCTTCAGCCAGCTGGTGGTTCACAAGGGAGCCCTCGATCTGGTGCGGGCGGCGCACTCCGCCATTCATGAAAACCCCGGGCTTCACTTCCTGATAGCCGGCCACGGCCCGGCCTCCTTTGCCGGTCAGCTGCAACGCGAGATCGCTGCCGGGGCGGCTGCAGGGCACATTCGCCTGGTGTCCCCACAGCCCGAGGTTTGGGAGCTGTTGGCGGCGGTGGATATGCTCGCCCTGCCGACTCTGTGGCCAGATCCGTTGCCGCGGGCGGTGATGGAGGCGATGGCCGTCGGCAGACCGGTGGTGGCCTACGAGGATGGCGGCGTGCCGGAGATGGTGGTCGACGGCGAGACCGGCCTCTTGTGCGAGCCCGGGGACGTTGAAGGCCTGACCCGAGCAATTCTCGAGTTGGCGGGTGATAAGGCCCTCCGCGTTCTTTTTGGCGAGGCGGGGCGGAAACGTGCCACGACGCTTTTCGGCGTTGAGCGCCATGTGGCCCAGATGGAGAAGGTTCTCAGGGAAACGATGTCATCCGAAAAGTAGAAGGAACAGAGCCTCGGTTGGCGCAACTCCTCATTCCTGAATATATCCAAGCGCCTCCAGCCCCTTCTGCATTTCCTCGTCGAGTATTACCCGGTCGACACCGGTCCCGGCAATATTGATCTGGCTACGGAATGCGCGATTTTCCTCGCGCCAGGCTTCGAGCCGGGTGGTTAGCTCGCGTAGTCGCTCCGTGCGTTGGGCCGCGAGATCTTTGAGCTCCCCGGGGTCGGATCCAAGATCGAAAAGCAGCCATTGAGGATCGATCAGCGAGTGGATGAGCTTGTCAGATTCGGTGCTTCGGAGTGCGCTCTGGCTGCCGACATTTGTGGCCTCGCTGAACGCATCGATCGGCTCGAGGGGCAGTCCCTCCAGTAACGGCACCAGGCTTCGGCCCTGGAAGTTCGTTTTTTGAATTTCGACGCTCGCCAACTCGAGAAGAGTTGGCGCCACATCAATGAGGCGTACCTGTTGCGATACCCGCCGTGGATCGGTCCTTTCTGGTACGGACACAATGAGCGGAACCGAGGTCTGCTCCTCATAAAGGGTGTAGCCGTGGTTGAATGCGCCGTGGTCGAGAAACTCCTCGCCATGATCGGCGGTCAGGACGGTCACTAAATTGCGCGCTGTCGGCAGTTCGCGGACGGCCTCGAGAAGTTTGCCCAGGTGGGCATCAACGTATTGGATTTCGCCGTCGTAGAGACCGACGATGTAGGCCAGATCCTGGTCGGAGAGTGGTGGTGGTACTTCACGGTGGGTGACGACGACCTCGCGAGTTTTCGTGGGTGTGAACGAGCCGCTGTAACTGGAGATAAAGCTGCGCCCGTATGGGGCAGGCGGCTCGTACGGCCAGTGGGGGTCGTTGTAATGGACGAAGAGGAAGAACGGCTCCTCGAGTCCCGCCCGCAGCCATTCGAAGACTCGCTCGTTGGTCACTTCGGCGCGCCGCTTAACCTCGCCCTGTTCGAAATTGTAGTCCGCGTATTCATCATCGAAATGATCGAACCCCTGTGCGAACCCAAAGATCGAGTTGACGTAGAGGTTGGAGACGAAACCCGCAGTCGAATAGCCGGCCTGGCGAAACACCTCGGCGAGCGTCTGATGGCCGGGTGGCAGGACCTTCTGGACCGCAAAAGGAAGGCTGCCGGAGGAACTCCCCTCCCCCCAGACAATGCCTCCGTCGAGCCCGTGCACCGAGGGGTACAGACCGGTGAAAAGGGATGCCATTGCCGGTGCTGTCCAGGGGGCCTGGCTGACAACCGTCTCGAAGACGACTGCACGGTCGGCGAGGAGGTCCATATTGGGGGTGGTGGGGTGTGTGTAGCCATATGTACCGACGTGGTCCGCCCGCAGGGTGTCGATCACGACCAGCAGCACATTCGGCATCTCCGGCCGGGCGCTGGTCCGAGGAATCGCGGCGGCGGCCCGGTGCAGCTCCTGCTGACGGGTCTCGTGGTGCGGCGAGTTCTGTTCGGTGGCTGCCAGCGCTCGCTGCAAGATGTTGAGGGCTTCGGAGGGACGGCCCCTGTCGAGGTATGCGCGACCGAGGGCCTCGAGCGCAGCCGGGTCTGCCGGGGCGATGCTGACCGCTTGCTCGATCCTCGTCAGGGACTCTGCAGATTGACCATGTTCCTGAAGAGCCTTGGCCCAGTCGAGGAGGAATTCCACACTCTCCGAAGCCCCGAGAGCGGCCGCCCGTTCGTAGGCAGAGAGAGCCTCATCTTCGCGTTGAAGAGCGGTCAGAACCCGGGCGAGATCGACTGCCCCCTCGAGCGAAGGCTGGTCCGATTCGGCGGCGGCGCGAAGCACCTCTTGTGCCTGCTCGAGCCTACCGGTGGCCGCGAGCAGCTTTCCCCACCCGGCGAGCACCGTCGAGTTGTTGGGATGGCGGTCGAGTAGGGTCTCAAGGCGCGCCTCGGCGGCGCCGACCTGGCCGCTGACAGCCGAGATGTTGGCGAGCTGCACATGTGCCTCGACGGACTCGGGATCGAGCCGTACGGCCTCTTCGAACTCGGCGACCGCGGGTGCGATCCGACCTTCAGCCAGAAGCCGATTGCCGGCGTGCACATGTTCCTGCGCCGCCTCCGACTGTGCGCCGCGGCCACATCCCAGACAGGAGCTCAGCAGGAATGCGGCCAGGACCGCCATGATCGCCGTTGAGAAGCATCTGAGCACGGTCAATCCCTGAGCATCGGCAGAATCACGGATGCGGATTGGCGGTGCTCAGGCCGTGCGAGCTCCTGTGCAAGCCACGAGCGAAGCTCGTCGGGCCGGGGGTGTTCGGAAACCAACCGGGCGGCCGTCTCTTCCAAGGGCTCGTAGCCCGGGTCACGGTCGAGGCTGTCGACGAGGCGTATCGTGGCCTCATCCCAACGGCCGAGCTCCATCAGTGCAGTGACGGCCACCCTCGATCCGGGTGCGGTCGGCGGATGGATCGAATTCAGTATTTCGAGCTGTTCGAGGGCCTCGGCCGGTCGCCCGGTATAAAGCAGGGCTGTGGCCAGATTGTGGCGCGGACGGAACAGCTCCGGCCCGCGCTCTGTCGCCTTCCGGAAACAACTCCGCGCTTCCTCGAGGTTGCCCTTTTCGATGTGGACATTGCCCAGCCATTCCCAGCCGTCGGGCCCATCGGGGAAGATCTCGATCGCGGCATAGGCGAGATTTTCCTGGTTGGCATAGACCCACAGAGCCTGCCGCAGACCGATCTGTTCGACGATCAGCGCGGTCACAACGATCAACGGCACCGCCCACCTCAGTTGAGGCTTGCTGACCACGAGCGCACGGTGAGCCCTCAGTCCGAGCTCGGCGAGCGCGAGGGCGGTGATCGCCAGGGGTAGGTAGAAATAGCGGCCAAAGCCGCCCCATCCCGGAACCGTAGCCACCAGCGCGATGGGGAGAAGCATCAGTCCCGTGGTGAGCGTGGCGGCGAGCGCTAGCGGCAGATTTCGCCGCGCTGCATATGCGACCGCCAGCAGCGCCAGACAGAGAGTGGCCGCGCCGGCGCTGGCACCCCAGCCGAGAGTCGCGAACTCCCAGGAGAGATGGCGGATGCCGATCGGCTGCATGGTGAGCATCGCGAAGAGGCCATCCACCACCAGGACGGGATAGACTTTGAGCGCAGCCAACCGTTGAACGGAGTCGGCCCCGGTCGCCTGTAGACCGGTGAGGGCGGCCGTGCGCAACAGGATAAAAACGACACCGGCGGCCGCAACCGGAGCCAGATACCGCAGCCGAACACCGCGCGAGATGACTAGGAAGAGGCCAAACGCCGGAAGCGCCGCCAGCACGACCTCTTTTGCCATGAGACCGGCGAAGAAGACCAGGGCGGCCGCAACTGCGGCAATCCAGATGCGCGGCCCGTCCTGACGCTCGCCGGCACGACGATCGAGGATCAGGACGGCACCCAGAAGCCCTGCCGCCGCCAATGGCTCGGTCAGGGCGGATGACCACAAATAGGCCTCGGCGGTCACCGGGTGGAAGGCGAAGAAGAGGACCGCGACTGCGGTTGCCAGCCGCGAATCGAGCCAGCGGATGCCAAGGATCCACAGCAGCAGACACACCGCGAGGTGGGCGGCCAGCACCGCCAAATGGAACCAGAACGGATCGGGCCCGTTGATTTGGTAAACCGATGCCAGAGCAACCATGAATAGCGGCCGGTAGGTATCGACGCCGTCGGCGCCACGACCTTCGCCGCCGGCGGATTGGACGACGTTGTGGGTGAAATAGAAAGGGATACGCGAAGGGTCGCCGATCGTGGTGGAGTTGACGATCTGGTCGAAATCGTCCCACAGAAACTCGGCCCGCAACGCCGGCGACAAAAGAGCTGCGATCAGAGCGAGTAGCAGAACGATCTGCAGCGGCCCGTTATCGGCGACCCGCCCTTTCAGGGTTTCGAAAACACCACTCATGCCTTCCATTGTCGCAGTAACTCCCGAACGTTGAAAAATATGTTCCCCTGCTCCTTCACTCCTCTGCCCCTTATAATCAATTGATGTCCTGCCTTCCGTGGTTTTCATCTCAATCAGGAGCTGTGTGGTGAACATCGGTGCCGTGGTGGTGAGCCACAACTCGGCCGATGACCTCCCTGCCTGTCTCGAGGCGCTTCGAGGTGCGGTTGCCCTCGAACGGGTGGTTGTGGTGGACAACGCTTCCCGGGATCGGAGTCGGGAGCTTGTTCAGGACTTTGACGATCACCGGTTCGATCTGGTGGTGGAGGAGGTCAACAGCGGTTTTGCCGGCGGCTGCAATCGTGGCTTTCGCGAGCTCGGCAGTGACTTCGAGTACCTGGCGTTCCTCAACCCTGACGTGGTCGTTGCTTCAGACTGTCTGCGGCGAGCCGTGGGCACGCTGGCCGGGGATCCGGGCCTGGCCGGGGTAGCTCCGCTGTTGATGCGATCCGACGGCGAGACGGTAGACACTGTGGGTCAGGTGTTGAAGCCCTGGACATTGGAGGTCTCAGACCGTGGTTACGGCGAGCCGCTCACCTCGGAGCTGAAGCGGACCACCGACGTGTTGGCCTCGTGTGGAGCGCTTGCGGTGTTTCGCCAACACGCGTTGGCGTCGGTAGCGGATGCACACGGGCCGTGGGCGCAGAACTACTTCTGTTTCTGGGAAGACCTCGAGTTAGGCTGGCGGCTGGTCAACTCGGGTTGGCGAATTCAAAGCTGCGCGGATGCAGTGGCCATCCACCGCCGCGGCGCCGGCGCTGCTTCCGGCCGCGGCCCGCTGAGATGGCGACGGCCGCCGGAGCTTGAGGCCTGTATCCTCACCAACCGTTGGATGACCCTCATTCGACACCTCCACCCCCTTGATCTCGTGCGGTACCTCCCCCTACTCTTGTTATGGGATCCAAGTTTGGTGGTGGCCGGCGCCGTGCGCCGGCCGTCCCTCGTCGGGCACTTGCGGCGGCGGTGGCCGATGGTGATGCATGAGTGGCGAAACCGAAACCGAGACCGCCGACGGAGGTTGCACGAGCTGCCATGATGATCCGCCTCATCCTCGGTTTTTTTCTCGCCTACTTCCTCGCTATCGTGGGAACTCCCATCGCGCGCGAAGCGGCGCTTCGCTTCGGCGTCGTTGACCACCCCGATGGTGCGCTCAAGAACCATCAACAGCCGGTTGCCTATCTCGGTGGCCTGGCGGTCTTCATTGCCTTCCTCCTCTCCATCGGCATGACCTTCGAGTTCGACCAGGAGCTGTTGGCTCTCCTACTTGCATCGACAATCGTGACCACTGTTGGCCTGATCGACGATTTTGGGGCGCTGACGCCGAAGCCAAAGGCGATCGGTCAGGTGGTGGCGGTCTTCGTTCTCATCAAATCTGGAATCATGATCCAGGTCGCGATCATGCCGTGGTGGTTGCGACTCATCATCACCGTAGTGTGGCTGGTTGGACTCTCCAACGCATTCAACCTCGTTGATATCCTGGACGGGCTGGCAAGCGGGCTCGGAGTCATCTCCGCAACCTTCCTGCTGGTTGTGGCGCTGCTCAACGGTCGCTTGATGGTTGCGGCCTTTACCGTGGCACTGATCGGTGCTCTGCTAGGTTTTCTTCGCTCCAACTTCTATCCCGCCACCATCTACCTCGGTGACTGCGGCAGCCTCTTTATTGGCCTCACGCTTGGCGCGTTAGCGATGGTGATGGACTACACGGCGCACAATCCCCTGGGTTGGGTGGCGCCGCTCTACATCCTTGCCGTGCCGATCATCGACACCGTTTACGTGATGGTGCTCAGGGTCAAGGCGGGGCGAAAAATCTACTACGGCAGTCCCGACCACTTCCCGCTCCGGGTGCGGCGCCGCCTCGATGGCTGGACTGCAGGCACGGTCGTCATCAGTTACGCGGTGGCGGTCGTCTTTGGCGCCATCGGCCTGGTAGTGCTCTTTCTCGATCCTCTGTCTACCCTCATCGTTACCGGGGTCGTTGCCGTCACCGTCATCGGTCTTTTGATCTGGCTGGCAATGGTCCCGATGGAGGCATGATGGAGCCGGTGCTGATTGTAGGTGGCGGGCTTACCGGTTTGGTGGCGGCGGAACAGCTGGAGCGTGCGGGAACGCCAGCAGTGGTGCTCGAGCGCGAAGCCGAACCAGGGGGTGCCTGCCGCAGCCAGTCAGATGAGGGCTTCGTCTTCGATTACACCGGTCACCTGCTACACGTGGCACGACCTGAAACAGAGGCCTATCTCGAGGACCTCGGTCTGTGGCGGCAGCTCAAGGTCCACAGGCGGCGGGCGGCTGTTGTCATCGGCGCTCAGGCGACTCCTTATCCGGTGCAGATCAACACCTACGGCCTCGCACCAAAGGTGCGCCGCGACTGTCTGCTGGGTTTCGTGCGCGCTTGGGCGGACGAGACGGTCGACGAGCCCGCTGATTTCCGGGCCTGGGTATTGGATCGATTTGGTGAAGGCCTCGCAGAGCATTTCTTCTTCCCTTACAACAGCAAGCTCTATCGAACTCGCCCTGAGGAGTTGAGCCTCGACTGGGTTGGGCGCTATGTGCCCAAACCGAAGCTCGAGGAGGTGGTCGACGGCGCCTTCGGACTCCACGACGAAGATGTCGGCTACAACGCCACCTTCCGCTACCCGGCCAGCGGAGGCATCAGCCTCCTTCCAAACGGCGTTGCCGGCCGTCTGAGCCGTCTTCGGCTCGAACGAGAGGTCACGGGGGTCCATCTTGGAGAGCGCTGGGTGGAACTTGCTGACGGCGAACAATTGGGCTGGCGGAAGCTACTGTCGACGATATCGCTGCCGGCCCTAATTGATCGCCTCGTCGACCCGCTGCCGGAGGAGGTCGCGGCGGCCAGACGCGCACTCCGATGGGTGCGGG
>Ga0316195_10001588_pt1 | contig 10291 bp, 11 predicted proteins | sample Phised1_MG_FD_204937 | JGI IMG/M metagenome (GOLD analysis project Ga0316195, IMG submission 204937) | Coastal sediment microbial communities from Maine, United States - Phippsburg sediment 1 | ecosystem: Environmental > Aquatic > Marine > Coastal > Sediment | place: USA: Maine | collected...
CGGCCTTCGAGCGATGCGTGGATCACATCGCGCCGCGGCATGCCCGGCAGCAGCCGCTCGATGGCCTCGGCCACCGCATCGAGGTAGCCGGCATCGGGGCTGAGCAGGATGCTTTGTGCCAGCTCATCGTGCTCGGCCTGGCTGAACAGGTCCATCGCCACCCAGTCGGGCGGGGTGCTGCCGTCGGCCAGCACCAGGATCTCGCTCGGGCCGGCGATCATGTCGATGCCCACCTGGCCGAAGACATGCCTCTTCGCGCTGGCTACATAGGCGTTGCCCGGGCCGGTGATCTTGTCCACGCGCGGCACGCTGGCGGTGCCGTAGGCCAGCGCCGCGACGGCCTGCGCGCCGCCGACGGTGAACACGCGCTGCACGCCGGCAATATATGCCGCGGCCAGCACCAGCGGGTTCTTCGCGCCGCCGGGCGTGGGCACCATCATGACGATCTCACCGACACCGGCCACCTGGGCAGGTATCGCGTTCATCAGCACGCTCGATGGATAGGCCGCCTTGCCGCCGGGCACGTAGATGCCGACACGGTCCAGCGGCGTGACCTTCTGGCCGAGCCGCGTGCCATCGGCATCGTGGTAGCTCCAGCTGCGCGCGCAGGCCTCCAACTGCCGCTGGTGATAGTCGCGCACCCGCGCCGCGGCGGTCTGCAGCGCATCGCGCTGCGCCGAGGACAGCGACAAGAAGGCCTCGCGCCGCTCGTCGACGCCCAGTTCCAACGCCGCCACCGACGCGGCGCTGACGCCGTCGAAGCGCGCGGTGTATTCCAGCACAGCCGCATCGCCGCGCTGGCGCACGTCGGCGATGATCGCAGCCGCGGCGCCTTCGATGCCCCGGTCGGTCTCGGCCGACCAGTGCAGCAACTGCTGCAGATCGGTGTCGAAACCGGCATCAGTGCTGCGCAGGCGGCGAAGCTTCAGGCTCATGACGGCAACGCGCCTGCGATGGCGTCGATCAGTGCGCGCAGCGGCTCGCGCTTGAGCTTCAGCGCCGCCTGGTTGACCACCAGCCGCGCCGAGATGTCCATGATGCGTTCCACCTCCACCAGGTGATTGGCCTTGAGCGTGGCGCCGGTGGAGACCATGTCGACGATGGCATCAGCCAGCCCGGTCAGTGGGGCCAGCTCCATCGAGCCATAGAGCTTGATCAGGTCCACGTGCACGCCCTTGTCGGCAAAGTGCTGGCGTGCGGTGTGGGTGTACTTGGTGGCCACGCGCAGCCGCGAGCCCTGGCGCACCGCGGCCGCGTAGTCGAAGTCGTCGCGCACCGCCACGCTCATGCGGCACTTCGCGATGCGCAGGTCCAGCGGCTGGTACAGGCCCTCGCCGCCATGTTCGATGAGCACGTCCTTGCCGGCCACGCCCAGGTCGGCGCCGCCGAACTGCACGTAGGTCGGCACGTCGCTGGCGCGCACCAGTACGACGCGCACGTCGTCGCGGCAGGTGCCGATGATCAGCTTGCGGCTCTTCTCCGGATCCTCGTCGATGCGGATGCCAGCAGCCTCCAGCAGCGGCAGCGTCTCGTCGAAGATGCGGCCCTTGGAAAGTGCCAGGGTGATCATCGCCGTGCCCGTCCGGCCGCCCGAAGTACGCGGCGGGCCCCCTTGCGGCGCAGCGAACGAAGTGGGCGTAGCGGCAGCATCAGCGAATCCTCTCGATGTCCGCGCCGATGCGTCGCAGCTTGGCTTCCATGCGGTCGTAGCCGCGGTCCAGGTGATAGATGCGGTCGACCAGCGTGTCGCCCTCGGCCACCAGGCCGGCGATGACCAGGCTGGCCGAGGCGCGCAGGTCGGTGGCCATCACGGTCGCGCCCGACAGGCGCTCGACGCCGTGCACCACCGCAGTGTGGCCATCGACCTCGATGCGCGCGCCCAGGCGCAGCATCTCGTTGACGTGCATGAAGCGGTTCTCGAAGATCGTCTCGGTAACCACTGCCGTGCCTTCGGCAATGCAGTTCACGGCCATGAACTGCGCCTGCATGTCGGTCGGGAACTGCGGGTATTCGCTGGTGCGCAGGCTCACGGCCCTGGGGCGGCGATCGGCGCTCACGCGGATCCAGCCGTCACCGCACTCGACCTCGGCGCCGGTCTCGCGCAGCTTGTCGATCACCACCTCCAGGTGGTCGGCGCGCGCGTCCTTCAGCAGCACCTCGCCGCCGGCGGCCGCCACCGCGCACATGAAGGTGCCGCATTCGATGCGGTCGGGGATGATGCGGTGTCCGCCTTCGGGTGCATGCAGGCGATCGACCCCGACGATACGGATGCGGCTGCCGCCATGACCCTCGATCTTCGCGCCCATGCGGATCAGCATCTCTGCCAGGTCCACCACTTCGGGCTCCTGCGCCGCGTTTTCCAGCACCGTCTCGCCGTCGGCCAGCGTGGCGGCCATCAGCAGGTTCTCGGTGCCGGTGACGGTGATCATGTCGGTGCTGATGCGCGCGCCCTTCAGCCTCGGCGCCCGCGCGACGATGTAGCCGTGCTCGACGCCGATGTCGGCGCCCATCAGCTGCAGGCCCTTGATGTGCTGGTCCACCGGGCGTGAACCGATCGCGCAACCACCGGGCAGGGACACGCGCGCATGGCCGAAGCGCGCCAGCAGCGGGCCCAGCACCATGATCGTGGCGCGCATCGTCTTCACCAGCTCGTAGGGCGCCTCGGGCGCGGTGATGCTCGAGGCGTCGATGTGCACGCAGTCGGACTGCGCCGCGTCGCGTTCGGCCACCGCACCCATGTGGCGCAGCAACTGCTTGATCGTTGCCGTGTCCTGCAGCTGCGGCACGTTGTGCAGCGTCACCGGCTGCGCGCACAGCAGGGTCGCGCAAAGCTGCGGCAGCGCCGCGTTCTTCGCGCCGGAGACGGTGACTTCGCCGTTCAGCGGACGGCCACCGCGAATGAGGAGTTTGTCCATGAAACTGCGGGCTTCGCGCCGTACCCCGGGTGGCTGGCAGGCGTCGCGGCGATGCCTGCGCCACCCGCGGCAGGCCGCGGGGTTTCAGTGCGTGCGGTGGGCCGTTGCCGAAGGCGGCGGCGCGGCCGACGCGGCCCACTCGGCGGGGGTGAGGGTCTTCATCGACAGCGCGTGAATCTGCTCGCGCATTCTATCGCCCAGCGCCGCATAGACCTGCTGGTGCCGCGCCACGCGCGACTTGCCGGTGAAGGCCTCGCAGACGATGGTGGCGAAGAAATGCCGGCCGTCGCCTTCGACCTCGAGGTGCTCGCACTGCAGGCCGGCGGCGATGAATTCGCTGACCTGCTGGGGGGTGGGGTCTGCCATGGTTGCGCAATTATCGCCGCACGGGTCAATGGCGCAGCTTGTAGCCGGTCTTGAGCAGGTGCAGCGCGATCGCCGACACCGCCACGAAGCTGGCGCCCACCACCGCCAGGCTGAGCCAGGGCGAGACGTCGCTGACGCCGAAGAAGCCGCGGCGGAAGCCGTCGATCATGTAGAAGAAGGGGTTCAGGTGGCTGACGCCGTTCCAGAACGCGGGCAGCGAATGGACCGAATAGAACACGCCCGACAGGAAGGTCATGGGCATGATGATGAAGTTCTGGAAGGCCGCCATCTGGTCGAACTTGTCGGCCCACAGGCCGGCAATCAGCCCCAGCGCGCCCAGCAGCGCGGCGCCGAGGATCGCGAAAAGCACGATCCAAAGCGGGTTGGCCAGCCCCGGCGGCGAGAACCACACCGTGACGAGGAACACCCCGCCGCCCACCGCCAGCCCACGCACCACCGACGCCCCGACGTAGGCCGCGAACCAGGCCCAGTGCGACAGCGGCGTGACCAGCAGGAACACCAGGTTGCCGGTGACCTTGCTCTGGACCAGCGAACTGCTGCTGTTGGCGAAGGCGTTCTGCAGCACGCTCATCATCACCAGCCCCGGGATCAGGAAGCTGGTGTAGCCCACGCCATCGAAGACCTGCACCCTGTCCGACAACACGTGGCCGAAGATCAGAAGGTACATCACAGCGGTGAGCACCGGCGCGGCGACGGTCTGGAAGACGATCTTCCAGAAGCGCAGCACCTCCTTGTAGAACAGCGTGCGGGCGCCGCGGAAGGGGTGCTTCATGCCACGGCCGCGACTTCGGGCCGACGCGTCTCGCCCTGCATGATCTCGAGGAACACGTCCTCCAGGTCGGCTCGGCCGATCTCCAGATCCTCGACATTCACGCCACCACCACGCAGCGTGGCCAGCAGCGATTCCACCTCGGTCGCGTCGCGTGCGGTCAGCTGCACGATGCGCCCGGTGACGCGCGCCTGTGGCGCCACCGCCGCGGGCAGCGGCTGGTCGGTCTTGAAGCGCAGCATCGTGCTGGCGGTGCCGGCCAGCAGGTTGGCAGTGCGGTCCAGCGCCACCACCTCGCCCCGCTTGAGCATGGCGATGCGCGAACACAGCGCCTCAGCCTCCTCGAGGTAGTGCGTAGTCAGCAGCACCGTGTGGCCTTCGCGGTTGAGCCGTGCGATGAAGCTCCACAGCGTCTGGCGCAGTTCCACATCCACGCCGGCAGTGGGTTCGTCGAGAACGATCACCGGCGGGCGGTGCACCAGCGCCTGCGCCACCAGCACGCGGCGCTTCATGCCGCCGGACAGCGCGCGCATGTTCGAATCGGCCTTGTCGGCCAGGCCCAGGTTGACCAGCAGTTCGTCGATCCAGTCGTCGTTGCGGCGCAGGCCGAAGTAGCCGCTCTGGATGCGCAGCGACTCGCGCACGCTGAAGAAGGGGTCGAACACCAGTTCCTGCGGCACGATGCCCAGCGCCATGCGCGCGGCGGCGTAGTCGGCGACCACGTCATGGCCCATCACCTGCACCTGACCCGTGGTGGCACGGGCCAGGCCGGCCAGGATGCTGATGAGCGTGGTCTTGCCGGCACCGTTGGGGCCGAGCAGACCGAAGAACTCGCCCTTGCGGATGTCGAAACTAACGCCGTCGAGAGCGCGCACCGAGGCGCGCTCGCCTCGGTAGGTCTTGGATACGTTCTGGAAGGAAACCGCGGGCATGGGCTGCGGATTGTAGGCAGCGCCGTTGATGCTAGATTGCGGCCCACGATGGCCACCAAGAAACCGCGGCGCACCGCAGAGCGCATCCTCGAAGTCACGCTCGAGCTGTTCAACCGCTTCGGCGAGCCCAACGTCAGCACCACGCTGATCTCGGCCGAGCTGAACATCAGCCCCGGCAACCTGTATTACCACTACCCGGCCAAGGACGAGCTGATCAACTCGCTCTTCGACCGCTACGAGAAGGCGCTGAACGAGCTGCTGCAGGCCGCCGAGGGCGTGCGCAACATCGAGGACGCGTGGCTGTTCTTCCACATGCTGTTCGAGCTGATCTGGCAGTACCGCTTCCTGTATCGCGACCTGAACGACCTGCTGTCGAAGAACCGCCGGCTGGAGACACACTTCCAGTTCGTGCTCAAGCACAAGTCCCAGGCGGTGCGATCGGTGCTCGACGCGCTGGCGATGGAAAGCGCGATGCGCATCGAGCGGCACCAGCAGCAGGCCGTGGCAAACGCAATGGTGGTGGTGCTGACCTACTGGCTCAGTTACGAATACGTGCGCGATCCGCGCAAGGCGCTTGAGCCGGAGAACGCCGGTGCGGCGATGGCGCGTGGCGCCTACCACGTGCTCAGCCTGCTGATGCCCTATCTCGACCCCGCCTCTCAGCAGCATCTGCAAAGCCTGGTCGGCGACTACCAGGCCCAGGCCTGAGCCCAGGCGCGCTCAGGCCGCCCAGGGCAGCATCAGCGTCAACAGCAGCAGCTTGTCGAGTTCCGGTTCGAAGCGGTCGATGATCTTCTGCGGCTCGGGGCACAGTTCGGTGTCGGTGATCAGCGCGAACTGCACGCCGCCGGCATAGGAGAAGATGCTCACGCCGATGGCCACCGTGCCGGTCTGCGGCACCCAGAAGATGCTCTGGCGCAGCGTGGATCCGCAAAAGCGCAGCGGCTGCGTCGGCCCCGGCACGTTGGTCATCACCGCTGTGGCCTTCTTCGAGAACAGCCCCAGCAATGCATCCTGCGCGCTCTTGTTGAGCAGCCCAGCGACCGCCAGCACGCCAAAGGCCAGCAGCGGCTGGTAGCTGCCCTTCAGCTCGTTCATGCGCCCGCGAACCACGTACACACGCTCGATCGGATTGTCGACGCCGATCGGCAGCACCAGCGGCGCCAGGCCGAAGCGGTTGCCGAGCTTGTAGGCTTCGTCGAGCGGGCGCAGATTGACCGGCACCATCGCGCGAATTCCCTTGCCCGCGGGATCGTCGCCGGCCTCACGCAGGTAGTCGCCGATCGCACCGGCCACACAGGCCAGCAGCACGTCGTTGATCGAGCCGCCGAGCGCCTTGCTCACGCTCTTCACCACGTCCAGCGGAATCGGCTCGCCCCAGGCCACGGCCTTGCGGCCGACCGGCCGGCCCTTCAGCCGCGTTGGCGAATCGTCCTCCATCAGCGCCAGCGCCGCCAGGTCGGTGGCCATGCGGTAGCCGGTTTGCGCCAGCTTGCGCGTGCCCGCCTGCGGGTGCGCCGCCAGGTCCAGCGAGCGCGACACGCCTTCGCCCGACAAGTCGATCGCCTTCACCGCCAGGTCGGTCAATGGCCGGATGAGGGTGGTGGACACCCAGTCGGGGTCGTCGTCGCCGTGGCTGTGTGGCACCAGCTTTTCGAGCGGCACTTCGCCGTCGTCGGTAATCGACATCACCACGGAGGTCAGCGAGATGCCGTCGCCGATGCAGTGGTGGATGCGCACCATCACCGCACTGCCGCCTTCGTAGTGCTCGACCAGGTGGAACTGCCAAAGCGGGTGCTGCGGGTCCAGCGGCGTGGTCGCCAGTTCGCCGCAGCGCTCCTGCAGCGCGGCGCGCTCACTCTGGCCGCGGCGGCGCTTCAGCGGCTCGCGCACCACATGGTGGTGGATGTCCAGCGCCTCGTCGTCGACCCAGCTCGAACCCATCGCATCGCGCACCACGCGCTGGCGAAAGCGTGGGTACTTCAGCAGTCTGTCGCCGATGCGCTGGCACAGCGCGTCGTAGCCGATGGCCGGCTGCAGCAGCCACACGCCGACGATCATCATCAGGTTGACTTCGCTGTCCATGCGCAGCCAGGCATTGTCGACCCGGCTCATGCGCTCGGCGGTCTCGGACATCGGCTCTCTCCTTATGGCGAACGCGCCAGACCCGGCGGTCACGATGCTGGTTAAGATCGCGGCCGTCAAGCCGGATTTTGACCCACAGGAGACCTCGACATGGCCAGCCTCAAAGCCCAGTTCGAAAAAGCCGTTGCCGACAGCAAGTCCTTGCCCGAAAAGCCCGACAACGCGACGCTGCTGCAGATCTATGCGCTGTACAAGCAGGCCACCAGCGGCGACGTGGAAGGCAAGCGCCCCGGCTTCACCGACATGGTGGGTCGCGCCAAGTACGACGCCTGGGCCGGCGTCAAGGGCAAGACCGACAAGGCCGCGATGCAGGAATACGTGGATCTGATCGAGTCGCTGAAGTAGAGCGCCTCAGGCCTGCGACGCGAAGCCCTGCTGCAGCGCCGGCAGGGCCAGCGGCATGGGGTGTTCCAGGTCGTCGCGCACCCAGGCCGCCCCGTCGAAATCGGCGTCGCGGAAGTAGGCGCTGCGCGTGATGCCGCAGGCGATGCCGGCGGCTCGCGCGGCCTGCAGCCCGTTGGGCGAGTCCTCCAGCGCGAAGGCTTCGTGCGCGCCGATGCCCAGGCGTTGCAGCGCGCACCGGTAGGCCTGCGGGTCGGGCTTCTTCAGCGGCGCGTCCTCGGCGCAGACCACGGCGGCAAAGCCCGCGCGCCAGCCTTCACCGAACAGGCTGCCGAACAGCGCCCCGACATTGCGTGTGCTGGTGGTTGTAGCCACAGCCAGCGCCACTCCGGCTTGCACGCACTCGCCCATCAGGCGCCGCACCCCGGGGCGGGCTTCGAGGCGGCGTTGCGCCACCTGTTCGGCATAGAAGGCGTTCTTGCGCAGGTGCAGGCGCCGGGCCAGCACCTCACGCTCGGCCAGCGAGCGCGGCGCGCCCGGGTGAGCGTGCATGAAGGCCAGCAGCCGCTCGCGCCCGCCGCTGACCTGCAGCAGCCTGCCATAGGCTTCGACATCCCAGTGCCAGTCCAGACCGGCCTCGGCGAAGGCCTGGTTGAAGGCCACGCGGTGGCCGAGCGCTTCGGTCTCGGCGACGGTGCCGTCGACGTCCCAGATCAACGCGCGCAGCACGATCTCAGAGCGCGCCGATCGCGCGCTTGCGCCGCTCCATCATGCGCCAGATGAAGGGCGTGAAGATCAGCTGCATCGCCAGTTCCATCTTGCCGCCGGGCACGACGATGGTGTTGGCGCGCGACATGAACGAGTCGTGCACCATGTTCAGCAGGTACTGAAAGTCGATGCCCTTCGGGTTGGCGAAGCGGATGACGACGAAACTCTCGTCGGCGGCCGGGATGTCGCGCGCGATGAAGGGGTTGCTGGTGTCCACGCAGGGCACGCGCTGGAAGTTGACGTGGGTGTGCGCGAACTGCGGCACGATGTAGTGCACGTAGTCGGGCATGCGGCGCAGGATGGTGTCGGTCACCGCCTCGGTCGAATAGCCGCGCTTGGACTTGTCGCGCCAAAGTTTCTGGATCCATTCCAGGTTGATCACCGGCACCACGCCGATCAGCAAGTCGGGGTGCCGCGCGAGGTTCACCTCGGGCGTGACCACGGCGCCGTGCAGGCCTTCGTAGAACAGCAGGTCGGTGTTCGCGGGCACCTCCTCCCACGGCGTGAAGGTACCCGGAGCCTGCTTGTAGGGCGCGGCTTCCTCGACGTCGTGCAGATACCTGCGACGCTGGCCGGTGCCGGTTTCGCCATAGCTGCGGAACAGCTGTTCCAGTTCGGCGAAGAGGTTGTTCTCCGGGCCGAAGTGGCTGAAGTTGCGGTTGCCCGCCTGCTCGGCCTCGGCCTGGCGCTGCTTCATCTCCTGCCGGTCGTAGCGATGGAAGCTGTCGCCTTCGATCATGGCGGCGCTGACGCCTTCGCGGCGGAAGATGTTGTCGAAGGTGCGCGTCACCGAGGTGGTGCCCGCGCCGGACGAGCCGGTGATGGCGATGATGGGGTGACGCTCGGACATGGTGCTCTCCTCAATCCCTGAACAGGCTGCGCTCGGCAAACAGCGGGTTGCCGGCCTCGCGCGTGGCCGGGTCGTGGTGGTAGCGCTCGATACGCTCGACCTCGTTCTTGCTGCCGAAGACGAAGCCGATGCGCTGGTGCAACGCGCTCGGCTTGACACCCAGCACCGGCTGGCGCCCGGTGCTGGCGCGTCCGCCCGCCTGCTCCATGATGAAGCCGATCGGGTTGGCCTCGTACAGCAGGCGCAGCCGACCTGACTTGGTCGGATCCTTGGAATCGCGCGGGTACATGAACACGCCGCCGCGCATCAGGATGCGGTGCGCCTCGGCCACCAGGCTGGCGATCCAGCGCATGTTGAAGTCCTTGCCGCGCGGTCCTGTCCTGCCGGCCAGGCATTCGTCGACATAGCGCTTGACCGGCGGCTCCCAGAAACGACTGTTCGAGGTGTTGATCGCGAATTCCTGTGTGTCGGCCGGCACGCGGATGTCGGGGTGCGTGACCTTGAACTCGCCCAGGTTCGGGTCGAGCGTGAACCCGACCACGCCGTTGCCGACCGTCAACACCAGCATCGTCACCGGCCCGTAAAGCGCATAGCCGGCCGCCACCTGCGTGGCACCGGGTTGCAGGAAATCGGCCTCGGTGATGTCGCGGCCCGATTCGACGACCTCCGGCGGCGCGCGCAGGATCGAGAAGATGCTGCCCACCGAGACGTTGACGTCGATGTTCGACGATCCGTCGAGCGGGTCGAAGACCAGCAGGTACTTGCCGCGTGTGTAGGTCGGCGGGATCTGATACGGGTACTCCATCTCCTCCGAAGCCATGCCGGCGAGGTGGCCCGACCACTCGGCGGTGGCGATGAACATCTGGTTGCTGATCACGTCGAGCTTCTTCTGCTCCTCGCCCTGCACGTTGAGCGCGCCTGGCGCGTTGCCGGCGGCATCGCCAAGTTCGCCGAAGGCCACCGCACGGGCGATGGCCTTGAAGGCGATCGACACGTCGAGGATCAGCGCGTTCAGCTCGCCGCTGGCTTCGGGGAAGCGGCGACGCTGTTCGATCAGGTACTGCGTCAGAGTGCGGCGTCGGGAAAGGGGCATGGCGAATCCTCAGGGTTTGGCGTCGGCGAAGACGCGGCTGGCACTCAGATCGGCGACTTCGAGAGTGCACAGATCGTCGCGTGTCAGCTC
>Ga0316195_10001589_pt1 | contig 10290 bp, 9 predicted proteins | sample Phised1_MG_FD_204937 | JGI IMG/M metagenome (GOLD analysis project Ga0316195, IMG submission 204937) | Coastal sediment microbial communities from Maine, United States - Phippsburg sediment 1 | ecosystem: Environmental > Aquatic > Marine > Coastal > Sediment | place: USA: Maine | collected...
ATTGCTGGCCAGCGCCTGGCGCATCGCGTGGTCGAGCTGCATGTGCTCGCGCAGGTCGAGCCCGGTGTGCTGCTGGTGAAAGCGTAGGCCGTTGCTGCCAGCCTGCTTGGCGCCCTGCACCGCCGTTTCGGCGTGGCACAACAGTTCGTCGGCGCTGCGGCTGTGGGCGGGGCACAGGGCGATGCCGACGCTGCACGTCAAGGTGAAGGGCAGGCCGTCGGATTGCCAGGGCTGGGAGACGGCCTCCAGCACGCGCTGGGCTGCCGTTTCGGCGGCGGCGGCGTCGGTATGGCGCAGCAGCAGGGCAAACTGGTCGCCGCCCACCCGTGCGAGGTCGTCCCCTTGCCGCAGGCAGTGGCGGATGCGCTCGGCTGTTTCGCGCAGCACACGGTCGCCGTGCGCGTGACCCAGGCTGTCGTTGACGCGGCGGAAGCGGTCCAGGTCCACCACCAGCAAGGCAAATCCGTCACCGTCGTGCCGCATGCCCAGCGCCACCTGCGCCAGCCGCTCCGACAGGTGGTGCCGGTTCGGCAGCCCGGTCAGCGGGTCCGAGCGCACCAGGCTCTCGATGCGGGCGTCGGTCTGCAGCCGCTCGGTCAGGTCGCGAAACGAGTAGACGCGCCCGAGCGGCCGGCCGCGGCTCCACAGCGGCCGGGCCACGCGCTCCAGCACCTGCCCGGACAGCAGCCGCACCCGTTCGGTGGCCGACAGCAGCGTGGCTTCGTCCAGGGTGCGAAGGCGGCGCTGGTAGCCCCGCGGGTCGTGCACGCTGCGGCGCATCCAGTCGAGCACGGCGTCGTCGCGTGCGGCCTGCGTCAGCTCGGCAGGCAGGTGCCAGATCTCGGCAAAGCGCCGATTGAAGCCGCGGATGCGTCCTGCCAGATCGGTCACGAGGATGCCGTCGGCGGTCGCCTCCAGCGTCGCCTGCAGTTCGGCCGTCGTGTCTTCGAACCGCGCCTGGGCCTCGACCGCTGCGCTGCGATCCTGCAGGGTCACCAGCACGAAGGTCGCGGCCCGGTCGGCCGCCGGCGTCAGCGGACGAATGCTGCGCCGTACGTGCATTGATCGTCCGTCAGCGGCCACCAGCAGCGCCTCGGAATCCAGCTGGCCGGGCGGCCCGACCGCCGCTTCGTCCCAGTAGGCCAGGTCTTCCGGGATCGCCAGCAACTGATCCGCGGGAGTCGCCAGCAGCACCTCGCGCGGGCGCGCCAGCCAGGTGGTGGCTGCGCTGTTGACGGCCACCACCGCGCGCGCGGGCAGGGACACCACCCAGGCCGCATCTGGCAGCGCCTCGACGAGCGCCGCCCAAGTGTCGACCTGAGCCGACTCGGCGTCGTGGGACTCGACCGTCGCGGGGTTCATGCGGGATCGGCCGCTTCCGGGGGTGCCGGGACAGCCTCGAAGAAGTAGGTCAACCGGTCGCGCGGCGCCAGGTAGGCCAGGGTGGCCGGGGGCAGCTGCGACGCGCGCAGGCTGCGCCGGACACCCAGGTTGGGTTCGTCGGCCAGATCCAGCGTCAGCGCCTCGTGGGCCGCCACCCGCGGGTCATGAACCATCACGCGGGGCTTCAGAGGCCGCGACGAGTTGACGCCCATGACCATGGCGTAGCGATCGTCGGTGAGCTGCACGATGGAACCCACCGGGTACACGCCCATCATGCGGATGAAGCTGTTCAGGATGGTGGCGTCGTAGCGCTGCCGGTTCTGCGCGAAGAGCAGCGACAAGGCCTCGTGGGGGGTCATCGCGGCCGTCAGCAAGGCCGGGTTGCACAGGTTGTCGTAGCGGTCCACCAGCGCCACGATGCGGGCCCCGAACGGGATCCGGTCGCCGCGCGATTGCAGCGGAAAGCCGCTGCCGTCGGCATGCTCGTGGTGCTGCGCCAGTATGGCCTGGGCGCCGGGAGGGAGACCCATCTGCCGAGCCAGGGCGACGCCCTGGGCGACATGCGTCTGGTAGAGCTTGCGCTCCGCGCTGCTGAAAGCCTCATCGAGATGGCGCACGCGGGTCGGCAGGGCCTGCTTGCCCACGTCGTGCAGCAGCGCGGCCACGCCCAGGTCCAGCATCTCGGCTTCGGTCAGACCGAGGCCACGGCCCATCAACAGCGCCACGACGGCCACGTTCAGCCCATGGGCAGCGGCACGGTCGCCGACGCTGCAGCTCAGCAGCCGGATGCACATGTCGCCGTCGACGAGCAGCTTGTCGAGCAGTGCGCGGGCCAGCGCCTCCGCGTCGTCGCGGGCCTTCAGCGGGTGGGTGCCGGCGATGCGGCAGGTGTCGCGCAGCACCGAACTGGCTTCGGTGTACTGGCGGTCCAGCAGGCGCAGCCCGTCGCGCTGGGCGGCCAGCGCCGCACGTCGCTCGGCCGCCGGGTCTGCGATCACCTCGGTCGGAACGGTCTCAGGCGCGATGTCGGGGGGCGATTCGGCGCCGTCGTCGAGCAGGCTGCGCTCGGGCTCCCAGCGCACGCGCGACAGCCCCAGCTCGCGCAGGGCCTGAAGCTGCTGCTCGGAGGTGACGCGAAAGCTCGACAACGGGAACGGATGCCGCATCCACCCCAGGTCGAGATGGATGAACATGCCCACGCGCAGGTCGTGGATGGAGACCGTCGATTCCATGAGCTTGGCTGGGTCCGATCCTCTGGCGGCCTTCGGCGACGCCGTCGTAGGCAGATCGGCGTGTCGAGCGCCGACTTGAACCGGTCGCGCGCCTTGCCGTGCCAATCGTCACGGGAGCCTGGCGCGGCGATGGGCCGCCCGGGCCTGCGGGCACACGTGCGAGGCCGCGGCCGACGGGCGATGGCAAGTTGCCGCCGCAGTGGCTGATCGCCATCGAAAAGGGCCCCAAGCGGGGCCCCATTCTGTTCGAGCGCGAGACTCGTTCAGGCGGCGTTGCGCCACATCGCGGTATCAAACGCGCTGCTCATCATCGGCATGTTCGTGCCGAAGTGAGGGTTGATGCCGTTCTTGGCGACGGCGACACGCGGCGCCGGCTTGGCGGCGGTGTTCTGGGCCACTTCCGTCGCCCGCTCCCATGACCCGATTTCCAGGGAGCGGGCTACTGAAAAGAATAGAAACATCGGAACGGTATTCGTCGCTCGCCCCAGAAATCGGCGGCATCGCGGAACACGTCGAGGAGTTGCTCGCGCGCTTCCCTGTCGAAGCGCGGGTTGTCGGGCAGCTGTTCGAGGACGACCACGAATCCCGGCTGCGGCCCGGCCTTCTGGACCAGGTCGGTCATGCAGTCGTACAGGGCGTCCAGGTTCTTGCCAAAGTATGAAGGAAACAGGAACGCCGTGGCGATGCCTTCCAGGACGTCCTGCTTGGTCTGCGCCGCCGACAGGTTGGCGTACAGAAAGTGCTGGCCGGCGCCTTCGGCGGCCTGCATCAGGTCGGACACGCGGAACGCGCGGATCGACTGCACGATGTTGGGACGGACAGTCTGCAGAAGCATGGTCACAATCCTTTTGGAGGAGTCTTCGAGAAAAAGCGTTTGTCGGCGTCGCTCACTGCGCGATACGGCTGAAGCTCGCGTAGTGGTCGGCGCTGTAATAGCAAGTCTCCGGGGCCGTGGAACGCACGCCGCCGCAGACCATGCGGCGTGCCCCCCGGTCGGACGACCCTGGCGTCTTCACCGTGTATTCCCGGTAGTAGCCCCGAGCCTGCGCGGGCAGCAGGCGCTCGCGGTTGCCGAACACCGCGCCGTCCTTCTCGTAGGGGAACGGCCCGCCGGCAAGAACACGATCGTGGGTCTGCTGCACCTGCGGCGGCAATGTGGACAAGTCCACCGTCGCCAACTGCCCTGCCGTTGGCGCCGGACCGGCCAGCGACCGCAGCGCCGGACTGCCAAGTGCCATCATGGCAAGGGCAACGCCGGTAGCGAGCACTAACTTAATCCGGCGCGGCGCGGCGCTGACCCTTCTGGGTAGGAACACGGGATAACCCTGAAAACCAGCGCAGGATGGTACCCGAAACCCCCTAGAATCTCAAGCGTCCCGAGTCGGGAGAGGGCATTGATCGCCCCGGCAAGTGTGCAACTACTTACTTCGCGCCGCTCTCAGCGTTGCACATTGGCGTCGGCTACCGACAGTGCGGTCATGTTGACGATGCGGCGCACCGTCGCCGACGGCGTCAGGATGTGCACCGGCCGGGCGGCACCCAGCAGCACGGGGCCGACGGCGATGCCGCTGCCCGCCGCCGTCTTGAGCAGGTTGTAGGCGATGTTGGCAGCGTCGATGTCGGGGAACACGAGCAGGTTGGCCTCGCCGGTCAGCGTGCTGCGCGGCATCACGCCACGCCGGTTGGCGGGGTCGAGCGCGGCATCGCCGTGCATCTCGCCGTCCACTTCCAGCCCGGGCGCCTGCTCTCGCAGCAGGGCCAGCACGCGGCGCATCTTGGCCGCGCTGGGCAGGTCGCTGCTGCCGAAGTTGGACGCCGACAGCAGCGCCACCTTCGGCTCCAAACCGAAGCGCCGCATCTCCTCGGCCGCCATGATGGTGATCGCGGCCAGCTGCGCCGGGCTGGGGTCTGCGTTCACATGTGTGTCCACCAGGAACACCTGCCGCCCTGGCAGCAGCAGGCCGTTCATGCAGGCGTAGACCCGCAGGTCCGGTGGCGTGCCCGGGCGCGGGCCGATGACCTGGTCGATGTACTGCAGGTGAGCAGCCGTCGTGCCCCAGGTGCCGCACAGCATGCCGTCCACGTCGCCCTTGTGCAGCAGCATGGCGGCGATCAGCGTCAGGCGACGCCGCATCTCGATCTTGGCCGACTGCGCCGTGACGCCTTGGCGCTCGGTCATCTCGTGGTAGGTCTGCCAGAAGTCGCGATAGCGATCGTCGTGCTCGACGTTCACCACGTCGTAGTCGCGCCCCTCCTGCAGCCGAAGCCCGAAGCGCTCGATGCGACGCGCGATCACTGCCGGACGGCCGACCAGCGTCGGCCGCGCCAACCCGTCGTCGACGACCAGTTGCGCCGCGCGCAGCACGCGCTCCTCCTCGCCCTCGGCATAGGCCACGCGATTGCGGGTGGCCGCCTTGGCCGCGATGAAGATCGGCCGCATCAGCTGTCCCGACACGTAGGCAAAGCTCTGCAGCTTTTCCCGGTAGGCCGCCATGTCGGCAATCGGCCGCTGCGCGACGCCCGAGTCCACCGCCGCCTGCGCCACCGCCGGCGCGATCTTGACCATCAGCCGCGGGTCGAAGGGCTTGGGGATCAGGTATTCGGGCCCAAAGGCCAGCGACTGGCCCGCGTAGGCTGCCGCCACCACGTCGCTCAACTCGGCCTGCGCCAATTCGGCGATGGCACGCACCGCGGCAATTTCCATCTCGTCGGTGACGGTGGTGGCGCCGCAGTCCAGCGCACCCCGGAAGATGTACGGGAAGCACAGCACGTTGTTGACCTGGTTCGGATAGTCGGTGCGGCCGGTGGCCATCACCACGCCTTCCCGCACCGCCTGCGCCTCCTCGGGCAGGATCTCGGGCGTCGGGTTGGCCAGCGCGAAGATGATCGGCCGGTCGGCCATCGCCGCCACCATCTCGGGCTTGAGCACGCCGCCGGCCGACAGGCCCAGGAACACATCGGCGCCTGCAATCACCTCGGCCAGCGTGCGTGCCGCGGTCGGCTGGGCGAACTGCGCCTTGTCGGCGTCCATCAGCTCGACGCGGCCCTGGTAGACCACGCCGGCCAGGTCGGTGACCCAGATGTGTTCGCGTGGCAGACCCATCTTGATCAGCAGACCCAGACAGGCCAGCGCGGCCGCGCCGGCGCCCGAGACCACCAGCTTGACCTCGGCAATGTCCTTTCCGGTGACCTTGAGCGCGTTCAGCAGGGCCGCGCCCACCACGATGGCGGTACCGTGCTGGTCGTCGTGAAAGACCGGGATCTTCATGCGTTCGCGCAGCTTGCGCTCGACGTAGAAGCAGTCCGGGGCCTTGATGTCCTCGAGATTGATGCCACCGAAAGTGGGCTCCAGCGAAGCGATCACGTCGCACAGCTTGTCGAGGTCGTTCTCCTGGATCTCGAGGTCGAAGACGTCGATGCCGGCGAACTTCTTGAACAGCACCGCCTTGCCCTCCATCACCGGCTTGGCGGCCAGCGGGCCGATGTTGCCCAGTCCCAGCACGGCCGTGCCGTTGGTGACCACCGCGACCAGGTTGCCGCGGGCGGTGTAGCGGAATGCGTTTGTCGGGTCGGCCGCGATCTCGTCGCAGGCAGCCGCCACGCCGGGCGAATAGGCCAGCGAAAGATCGTGCTGGTTGACCAGCCCTTTGGTGGCCTGGATCGCAATCTTCCCGGGCACCGGGCGCTCGTGATAGTCCAGCGCGGCCTGGCGCAGCGCGGCGCGTTTTTCTTCGGTGGTAGACATGGTCGGTTTCGTCTCCAGGCGCGCGTCGCGCCATTGATTCGTTGTTCGGCGCACTCGGTGTGCGCCCGTGTCTCGCGCAACCGATGCGCGAAACTGCGTCGCAGTATCGCTCCGCTTGCCGTCATCATGGCGCGCACCGGCCGCCGGCGGCCCCTGGCAGATTGCGCCATCCGGCGGTCCTGGGGCGGCGGCGCCGCCATGAGCGCCTCCTGCGCCAGACGCGCCACGCACGCCCGACAGGGTGTGGCGCGTGGCCTAGGTGGCAGCCTTCGCGGAGGTCGCCACGCCCGGCCCGACAGGGTGCGGCGCCGTCGTCGGCTCGGGCCGTTCGGCCTGTTCGGCCTGCATGCGCTGGTCCATTTCGCGCAGCTTGCCTGGCGCCGCCTCGTCGCCATTGCCGGCGGCAATGGCATACCAGTAGCGGGCCAGGCGCAGATCGCGCCCGACGCCCTCGCCGTTCTCGTACATCGACGCGATCAGGTATTGCGCCCCCACGTCGCCCCCCTTGGCCGCCTCGCGGTACCAGCGGGCCGCTGCCGCCGGGTCCTTGGCCGCGCCGCGGCCCAGATAGCAGGCCGTGCCCATCGCCACCTGGCCGTCGACGCTGCCCGCCTCTGCCGCCCGCAGGTACCAGACATGCGCCTGGGCCAGGTCGCGCTGGCCCAGCAGACCCTGCTCGTAGAGCTGCCCGAGGCCGAACATGGCCGTCACGAAACCGGCCTGCGCCGCCTGCAGCAGCCGCTCGCGCGCCGCCGCAGCGCCGCCCGGGATGTCGCCCTGCAGATGCATCACGGCCAGGTTGTAGTCGGCGGCCGGCACGCCTTGCCGCGACAAGGCCTCGAACGCCGCCTGCGCCGCAGCGGTTTCGCCCCGCCCGTACTGCCCGATCGCCTCGCGCAGCGCTTCGTCGCGCGTCATCGCGCCCGCAGCCAGCGCAGACAGGCTGCAGGTCAGGGCCAGCAGGGCAGCGGCAAATCGCTTCATCGTGCTCACGATAGCTCGCTTCGTCGGGCCACGCCGGTCGACCTGACAAACCCGTAGACTGGGGCGCCATGCAGGTGCGGAATCTCGGTCGCCAGGACTGCGCGCAGGTGCAGGCGGCGATGCGCCAGTTCACCGATGCGCGCGGCGTGGGCACCGAAGACGAACTCTGGCTGGTCGAGCACCCGCCGGTCTTCACCCAGGGGGTCGCCGGCCGCGCCGAGCATCTGCGCGCGCCCGGCGAGATCCCGGTGTTGCCCACGAACCGCGGCGGTCAGGTCACCTATCACGGCCCGGGCCAGGTGGTTGCCTACCCGCTGGTCGACCTGCGGCGCCTGGGCATCTACGTCAAGGAGTATGTCTACCGGCTCGAGCTGGCGGTGCTCAAGGTGCTGGAGTCGGTGGGCGTCACAGGCCACCGCGTGCCCGGGGCACCGGGCATCTACGTGCGCCTGGCCGACCCGTTCGGGCATGCCCGCCTGGGGCCACTGGGGCCCGACCCGTTCGCCGGTCTGGGCAAGATCGCGGCGCTCGGCGTCAAGGTGAGCCGGCACTGCACGTACCACGGGCTGGCCCTGAACGTGGCGATGGACCTGTCCCCGTTCGAGCGCATCGACCCCTGCGGCTACGCGGGTTTGCAGGCGGTCGACCTGCGCTCGCTGGGTGTCGATCTGTCCTGGGACGAGGCCGCGGCCCGCCTGGGTCAGCGCCTGGCCATGCAGCTGAGGCCCGCAGACAGCCCCTCGCCCTAGAATTGACCCATGGAAGACCCGAATCCGGCCGCCTACGACCCGACCGCAAAGCAGAAGGCGCAGGCGAAGACGTCCCGCATCCCGATCAAGGTGGTGCCGGCGGAAGTGCTGAAGAAGCCGGAGTGGATCCGCGTCAAGGCCGGGTCGCCGAGCACGCGCTTCTACGAGATCAAGCAGGTCCTGCGCGAGCACAAGCTGCACACGGTGTGCGAGGAGGCCAGCTGCCCGAACATCGGCGAGTGCTTCGGCAAGGGCACCGCCACCTTCATGATCATGGGCGACAAGTGCACCCGGCGCTGCCCGTTCTGCGACGTCGGCCATGGCCGGCCGGACCCGCTGGACGCCGACGAGCCGGCCAATCTGGCGAAGACGATCGCCGCATTGAAGCTCAAGTACGTCGTCATCACCAGCGTCGACCGCGACGACTTGCGCGACGGCGGGGCCGGCCATTTCGTCGACTGCATCCGCCAGGTGCGCGCGCTGTCGCCGGCCACCCGGATCGAGGTGCTGGTGCCCGACTTTCGCGGCCGGCTGGACCGCGCGCTCGACATCCTGAAGGCGGCACCGCCGGACGTCATGAACCACAACCTGGAGACCGCGCCGCGCCTGTACAAGCAGGCCCGCCCAGGGTCGGACTACCAGTTCAGCCTCGACCTGCTCAAGCGCTTCAAGGCGGCGGTGCCCGGCGTGCCGACCAAGAGCGGCCTGATGGTCGGCCTGGGCGAGACCGATGAGGAGATCCTGCAGGTCATGCGCGACATGCGCGCGCACGACATCGACATGCTCACGCTCGGCCAGTATCTGGCGCCGAGTCCACACCATCTGCCGGTGCGGCGCTATGTGACGCCGGACCAGTTCCGGATGTTCGAGCGCGAAGCCTATGCCATGGGCTTCACGCATGCCGCTGTCGGCGCCATGGTGCGCAGCAGCTACCACGCCGACGAGCAGGCCCATGCAGCGGGCGTGCCCTCGGGTCCGGCGGCCAGCGCGCTGTCTGTCGCTCGCAACTGAGTTTCCGCATGCGCCGTCGTGCATTGACCTGGGCCGCGGCCGGCCTGCTGTGGCTGCCGGTGGCGCGCGCCCATTCGCTGAACGAGACCGATGCCGCCGGCGGCGTGCGCGAAGCCTTGCAGCGCGGCGCCGCATCGGCGGTGCAGCTGATGGGCCGCCAGGGCGGCTTCCTGGACAACCCGAAGCTGCGCATCCCGCTGCCGGGCTATCTCAAGGATGCGGCCAGGCTGATGGACATGATGGGCCAGGGCGATCGCGTCCGGGAACTCGTCACCGCGATGAACCGCGGCGCCGAGGCCGCCGTCCCCGAGGCCCGCCAGCTGCTCGTCCATACGGTGCGCGACATCAGCGTCGAGGACGCGGTCAAGCTCGTGCGCGGGGGCGACAGCTCGGTCACGAGTTTCTTCGAGCGCAAGACGCGTGCGCCGCTGACCGAGAAGTTCCTGCCCATCGTCACCGAGACGACCTCGCGCGTACAGCTGGCCGACAAGTACAACGCCGTCGCCGGCAAGGCGACGGGCCTGGGCCTGGTGAAGAAGGAAGACGCCAACGTGCAGCAGTACGTGACGCGCAAGGCGCTGGACGGCCTGTACCTGGTCATCGGCGAGGAAGAGAAGAGGATCCGCACCGACCCGGTGGGCACGGGCAGCGCGCTGCTGAGGAAGGTGTTCGGCGTCTAGCCGACGGCCTCAGCGCAGCACGGCCAGCAACGCCCGGGGCAGATCGGCGGCCAGGGCGTCGATGCCCACGCGGGCCACCTCGGCCCGGGCCGAGGTGCTCAGGTGCACCCCCGCCGGCTCGTCGCCGACCCGCACCAGTGCCGGCCCGCTGCTGCCAGCGCACAGCCTGGCACACAGCGCGTCCAGGCCGGGTGTCGTCGCGTCGGCCACCAGCACGTCGACCAGGGCCCGGTGACTTTGCCGCAGCGCGTCGTCGACGCCGGACGCACCAAGCAACTCGGCGCCCAGCGGGGTGAGCGCGATCTCGGCCGCCCGCAGCAGTTCCGCGCGCGGCGCCAGCAGCAGCACCGTGCGACCTGCGAGATCGGGCGCTGCCGCTGGGGCCGGCTCGGCCCCCTGCGCCATCGACACGGCGTCGACGAGCTGGGGCCAGCGCCGGGCGGCGGCCTCGGGGAAGGTCAGCATCAGCCGCACGCACGAGGGTTGCGCTTCGCGTTCGCACTGCA
>Ga0316195_10001590_pt1 | contig 10288 bp, 10 predicted proteins | sample Phised1_MG_FD_204937 | JGI IMG/M metagenome (GOLD analysis project Ga0316195, IMG submission 204937) | Coastal sediment microbial communities from Maine, United States - Phippsburg sediment 1 | ecosystem: Environmental > Aquatic > Marine > Coastal > Sediment | place: USA: Maine | collected...
TCGCGGGATTTACTATCACTGCTTTTGCGGGGACCAGTAAGCGGATATCGCCTGGACTGGGCTGTCGCTAGGCGGCCCAGTCCAGAATCACCTTGCCAGACTGTCCCGAGTTCATAATCTCAAAGCCCTTTTGGAAATCGTCAATACCAAAGTGATGGGTAATGATAGGTGATACGTTCAGGCCGCTTTGAATCATGCTGGACATCTTGTACCAGGTTTCAAACATTTCCCTGCCGTAGACGCCTTTCAGCACCAGGCCCTTGAAAATCACCTGGTTCCAGTCTATGGCAGTGTCGCCAGGCGGGATACCGAGCAACGCCACTTTGCCACCATGGTGCATTGCCTTCAGCAGATCCCGCAAGGCCTGGGGATTACCCGACATCTCCATGCCTACATCGAAACCTTCCTGCATATGCAGATCCTGCATTACCTGGTCAAGGTTGTTACGGCGAACATTGACGGTGGCGGTAGCCCCCATCTTGCGTGCGAGGTCGAGACGGTATTCGTTCACGTCTGTGATCACGACGTGACGGGCGCCGACGAAGCGAGCTATGGCAACGGCCATGATGCCTATGGGCCCAGCGCCCGTGATCAACACGTCCTCACCCACCATGTCGAAGGACAGTGCAGTGTGGGTGGCGTTGCCCAGGGGATCCAGAATCGAAGCAATGTCGTCGCTTACGACATCGGGCAACTTGAAGGCGTTGAATGCCGGGATGCTCAGGTATTCTGCAAAACAGCCCGCGCGGTTCACACCCACACCCGTAGTATTGCGACACAGGTGGCGCTTCCCGGCACGGCAGTTGCGACAAAAGCCGCAAGTGATATGTCCTTCTCCGGAGACCCTGTCCCCCGGTTCAAAGCCTTTCACTTCGCTACCCACTTCCACCACCTCACCCACATATTCGTGGCCTACGGTCATGGGTACCGGTATGGTCTTGCTGGCCCATTCATCCCAGTTGTAGATATGTATGTCAGTGCCACAAATGGCAGTTTTTCTGACCTTGATGAGCACATCGTTGTGACCTACCTCGGGCATGCTCACATCATCCATCCAGATACCCGGCTGGGCGTGTTTTTTCACCAGTGCTTTCACTTTTTAATATCCTGCTGGATGGAGTTAAATCACACCCAGGTCTTTGCCAACCTGGGTAAATGCAGCTATCGCCTTGTCCAGGTGCTCGCGGCTGTGACCTGCCGACATCTGGCAGCGAATCCGGGCCTTGCCCTGGGGCACCACGGGGAAAGAAAATCCGATGACATAAATGCCATGCTGCAAGAGTTGCTCGGCCATGGCACTGGCCAGCTTGGCGTCACCAAGCATTACCGGGATTATCGGATGCTCACCCGGAACCAGGGCAAATCCGGCCGCCTCCATTGCCGCGCGAAAGTAGCGACTGTTCTCGTGCAGGCGAGTGCGCAGTTCGTCGCTGGATTGCAGCAAGTCGAGGACTTTTAGCGAGGTTGCCGCTATCACCGGTGCGACCGTATTGGAGAACAGGTAGGGGCGAGAGCGCTGGCGCAGCCAGTCGATAATTGGCTTGCGCCCACTCGCGTATCCGCCGGATGCGCCGCCCAGTGCCTTGCCCAGAGTGCCCGTCAACACGTCTATGCGGCCGACAACATTACGGTACTCGTGGGATCCTCGACCCTTTGCGCCCATGAAGCCGGTAGCATGGCAGTCATCCACCATGACCATGGCGTTGTACTTGTCCGCCAGGTCACAAATCTTGTCCAGGCTGGCGATGATGCCATCCATTGAGAACACACCATCGGTGGCTATCAATCTGGAGCGTGCTCCCTTGGCCTCGACCAGCTTGCTTTCGAGGTCTTGCATGTCGTTGTTTTCGTAGCGCAAACGCTGGGCCTTGGACAAGCGTATGCCGTCGATGATGCTCGCGTGATTGAGCGCATCACTGATGATCGCGTCCTTTTCGGTCAGGATGGTCTCGAACAGTCCGCCATTGGCATCAAAAGCGGAGGGGTAAAGAATGGTGTCCTCGGTGCCAAGGAATTCGGAAATGCGCTGTTCAAGCTCCTTGTGCACGGTCTGGGTACCGCATATAAAACGCACCGAAGCCATACCGTAGCCGTACCGGTCCAGGGCTTCGTGCGCAGCCTTGATTATCGCGGGGTGATTGGCCAGCCCGAGGTAGTTGTTGGCACAGAAGTTGATCACTTCCTGACCATTCTGAACCCCTATTACTGCTTGCTGGGGGGTCGTGATTACGCGTTCCGGCTTGAATAGGCCGGTATCGCGCAGGCCCTGCAAATCCTGCTCCAGTCGACTGAGAAATTTTGCGTCCATGGTCCTCGCCCTAGCACCCGGAAATTCGCCAGATTATAGCAGCAGGGAATCGTTTTCGCCGGTTTCTGCGAATGCTGCGCCCAGTGACTGGCTGCGCTAGACTTGATCGTCTGGACAGGAGTCGGGATAAGTAAACTGATGCCGGGATTACGCATAGACAAGTGGTTGTGGGCGGCCAGGTTTTTCAAGACCCGGTCACTGGCCGGCAAAGCGGTAGCCGGAGGTTCGGTTCACGTGAACAAGCAGCGGGTCAAGCCTGCACGAATCCTGCAGGAAGGCGACCTGTTGAGCCTGGGAACTCCGCCGGATGTGCGTGAAATAGAAGTGCTGGGAATGCCGCAGCGGCGAGGGCCGGCCAGTGAGGCGGTCACTTTTTACCAGGAGACACCGGCAAGTATCGCCAGTCGCGAGCAAACCAGCGAGGCGCGCAAAATCGATCGTATGTCAACGCCACGTCCGGAGGGCCGACCGGACAAGCGTTCGCGTCGCAACCTTATCCGCCTCAGAGGCCGTTAGGCATGACCCGTCCGCAAACTCCCGCGCTCACTGTAGATATCATTATCGCAATGCGTGATCGACCGGGTGCACCGGTGGTGCTTATCGAGCGACGTTACGAGCCACTTGGATGGGCTTTGCCCGGGGGCTTCGTTGACCTGGGTGAGACTGTCGAGAACGCTGCTGTGCGCGAGGCCAGCGAGGAAACGGGTCTGGAGGTTCTCCTGGGACCCATGCTGGGTGTGTACTCAGAGCCCGGGCGGGATCCGCGTGGGCATACCGTGAGTGTAGTATTTACGGGGGCCGCAGCCGGCAAACCAGTGGCTGCGGATGACGCCAGGGCTGTCGGAATCTACAGCCTGGACGCCTTACCCCCGCTGGCCTTTGATCATGCGCGGATTCTCGAGGATTACAGGCGTTGGATTGAGCAGCGCAATAACAATCACTGAGTAAGCCCATGCCGCTTGTATTTGCAGCGGTTTCCCAGCAAGATTTGCGACCATAATATTCTGCCAGACAGGGCCGGTCGTTGCCCTTGAAGCTGTGAAAAAATTCCAGGTTTCGGAGACCAAACCCTTGCGCCCAACCCAAAATATTCCGGTTGCCACCGGTGAAATCATTTTTTCCTCGCATGAACCAGACCAGCCGGTGGGTCAGGAGCAGGTGCAGAGCGCCTACCTGGAAGACGAAACCCAATGTATGAGGAAGCTGCTGGATGTTGCCCGTCTACCGGAAGAGCAGTCGCGGCAAATACAGGAAAAAGCGGCTGCCCTGGTGACGGCCGTTCGCGCTAACCGCAAGCGCAAGGGAGGGCTGGATGCCTTTCTCAAGAAGTACGATCTTTCGTCCCAGGAAGGCGTAGTCCTGATGTGCCTGGCCGAGGCACTGTTGCGGGTGCCGGACGCGGATACGGCGGACAAGTTGATTGCGGACAAACTGGCTACCGGGAATTGGCAGGAGCATGTGGGTACCAGCGATTCGATGTTTGTTAATGCGTCGACCTGGGGACTGATGCTTACCGGCAAGTTGATTCGCCCGGAAGAATTGTCAGTGGAGAATCCGGCAAATTTTGTGTCTCGTCTGATGACGAGAATGGGGGAACCGGTTGTCAGGGCATCACTGCGGCAGGCCATGAAAATCATGGGGCATCAGTTCGTGATGGGCAGAAATATCTCGGAGGCGGTACGCCGATCGCTGAAACAGGAGAACCGGATTTTTCGCTATTCCTTTGACATGCTGGGTGAAGCGGCCCTTACCTCGGCGGATGCGGATCGTTACATGCAAGCCTACTCCGACGCCATTGGCACACTCGGTGAGATGGTGGAGAAGGATGGGAAGTTGGAAGATCGGCCGAGCATTTCGGTAAAGCTCTCGGCGCTTTTTCCGCGCTATGAACTGTCCCAGCGGAGGCGTGTCCTGGATGAGTTGACTCCGCGACTCAAGGACCTTGCCCTGCGGGCCCGCGAGGCGGGGATCGCACTGACCGTGGATGCCGAGGAGGCGGACAGGCTGCAGTTGTCGTTGGAGATCATCGAGCGCGTATACCGCGATCCGGAACTGGATGGATGGGGTGGGCTGGGGCTGGCTGTTCAAGCCTATCAGAAGCGGTCCCTGGAAGTTGTGCGCTGGCTTTGCCGAATGACCTCTGAAGTTGGTCGTACACTATGCGTTCGCCTGGTCAAGGGTGCCTACTGGGATACCGAAATCAAGCGCGCCCAGGAACAGGGTTTGTCGGCATATCCGGTATTCACGCGCAAACCAAATACTGACGTGGCCTACCTGGCATGCGCTCGAATTTTGCTGCAAGAGGGGGAGTTTATTTATCCCCAATTCGCCACCCACAATGCGCATACCGTGGCCAGCATTCTTGCTATGGCGGGCGAGCGCAGGTTCGAATTCCAGCGACTGCATGGAATGGGTGAGGAACTCTATGATGAAATCGTGCCGGCGGACCGTCTGCATCTACCTTGCCGGGTTTATGCCCCGGTGGGCAAGCACGAAGACTTGTTGCCTTATCTGGTGCGCAGATTGCTGGAGAATGGCGCCAATACGTCTTTTGTTCACCGGATCGTGGATGAGCATGCGCCCATTGCAGACTTGGTAGCAGACCCGGTGGCCCAGGTTGATGCACTGGAGCAAATTCCGCATCCCCGGATTCGATTGCCTGCACAAATGTTTGGCCCTGAGAGGCAGAATTCCGCCGGCGTGAACCTGGCTGACCCCTTGCGGCTGCAGAGCCTGTCAGGCGGGATTGCGGGGGCGCTCACGGGGTCCTGGGAGGCCGCGCCCATCGTAAATGGCGTGGTGGCCAAGGCCAGGGCGCAAGCTGTCTATGACCCGGCAGACCGTCGCCGCCAGGTAGGTCTCGTGGTGGAAGCAAACGAGGAGCAGGTGGACCAGGCAATCACTGCTGCCTGTCAAACCCAGCGCAGCTGGAATTTGACGCCTGCGGTGAGAAGGGCCGAAATTCTGGAGAAAACGGCTGACCTGTTCGGCGAACACATGGCGGAATTAATCGCCCTTTGTGTGCGTGAGGCGGGCAAATCTGTGCCCGATAGCGTATCCGAGTGGCGCGAGGCAGTGGATTTTCTGCGTTATTACGCTGTCCATTGCCGGCAGGATTTTGCTGGCCAAATTCGCTTGCCGGGTCCTACCGGTGAATTGAACCAGATCAGTCTGCATGGGCGGGGTGTTTTTGTCTGCATCAGTCCATGGAATTTCCCATTGGCGATATTTACCGGCCAGGTGGCGGCAGCCCTGGCCGCCGGCAATACGGTGTTGGCCAAGCCCGCGGAGCAAACACCCCTGGTTGCGGCCCTGGTTGTGCGTCTTTTGCACAAAGCCGGTGTACCCGCAGGAGCCTTGCATTTCCTGCCAGGTGCCGGTGCGAGCGTGGGGGCCCGTGCGGTAGCTGATCCCAGGGTTGCTGGCGTGGCGTTTACCGGATCGACCGACACCGCGCGTCTGATTAATCAGACATTGGCTGCCCGGGCGGGTCCCATCGGGTGCCTGATCGCCGAGACCGGCGGGCAGAACACGATGATTGTGGACAGCTCGGCACTACCGGAGCAGGTGGTCAGGGACGTGGTGACATCCGCGTTCAATAGCGCCGGTCAGCGCTGTTCCGCCCTGCGTGTGTTGTTCTTGCAAAAGGAAATCGCGCCACGGGTTATCCAGTTACTTAAGGGCTATATGGATGAGCTGATTGTCGGCGACCCGGCCTTGTTGTCCACCGATGTCGGACCGGTGATTGACCGCGAGGCGCTGGGGGTTCTTGAGCAGCACATCTCGGCGATGGCCGAGAACGGGACGATCATTCACCGCTGCAAAGTCGCGAATAATGCGCTGCATGGGAGTTTTCTTGCACCCGTGGTAGTGGAAATCGACGATATAGGCCTGCTGGAAAAGGAGGTGTTTGGTCCGGTTCTGCACATCGTGCGCTACGAGGCATCGCAGCTGGACAAGGTGCTGGAGCAAATCAGCCAGACCGGTTATGGGCTCACGCTGGGAGTGCACAGTCGCATTGATGGTATGGCGCGCTATATCAACCGGCGCGTGCAAGTCGGCAATGTCTATGTGAACCGAAATATGGTGGGGGCTGTGGTCGGTGTTCAGCCATTTGGCGGCTGCGGTCTTTCGGGAACCGGACCCAAGGCTGGCGGGCCACACTATCTGCATCGTTTTGCGACTGAGCGTACCCTGACCATAAATACTGCAGCAGTGGGTGGTGATACCGGCTTGTTATCATTGTCGTCGGATCGCCAGGAGTAAGCGTATTGGGCATCAGCATTTTCGATATATTCAAGGTGGGTATCGGCCCGTCGAGTTCCCATACCATGGGACCGATGCGGGCTGCCGAGCGTTTTGTCCGAAATCTTGACGAGTTGGATTTGCATCACCGTGTGCACCGGGTGGCGGTTCAGCTATATGGTTCTCTGGCTCTTACTGGCAAGGGCCACTGCACCGACACGGCAGTGATCCTGGGATTGGAGGGGGAGTTACCCGATCACATTGATCCTGAGCGGGTACAGGAACGCCTGGCGCTGATTCGCGCACAGGGCCGAATAATGCTGGGTGGGCGTCGCGCAGTGGCCTTCGACGAGGTGCTTGACCTGTTGTTTTTGAAGGACCAGTTACTGCCGGGTCACAGTAACGCATTGCGCATCACAGCCATGGATGATCGACTGGAGGTACTGTTGGCCAGGGAGTACTTCTCCATTGGTGGCGGTTTCATTGTTGAATCCGGAAAGTCCGAAGATGTACCGCTGGATGCGCGCGAGCATATTAACTTCCCATACCCCTTTGGTTCAGGCCAGGAACTGCTGGAACTGTGCAGTCGGCACCAGTTACCAATGCACGAGATAGTCCGAAGAAATGAGCGGGAATGGCGCCCAGATAAAGAAATCGATTCGGAGTTGAACAGAATCTGGACCGCCATGCAGGAATGTGTGGCGCGAGGCCTGCGGCAGGAGGGTGTTCTACCAGGCAGTTTCAAAGTGCGTCGCCGGGCGGCGCCCATGGCAAGACACCTGGAAGCGGCCGGCATGGGCGAACCGTTGAATGCCATGGAATGGGTTAATGTCTGGGCGCTGGCGGTAAATGAGGAAAATGCCTCAGGTGGTCGCGTGGTGACCGCGCCCACTAATGGAGCCGCGGGTGTCATTCCTGCGGTTTTGCATTTCTACATGAGTTTCGTACCTGGGTCCGACCTGGCAGGCGTGCACCGCTTTTTACTTACTGCCGGCGCCGTGGGCGTACTGTACAAGAGAAAGGCGTCAATCTCGGGCGCAGAAATGGGCTGCCAGGGTGAAGTGGGGGTTGCTTGTTCCATGGCGGCTGCGGGGCTCGCGGCGGCCCGCGGAGGGAGTCCCGAGCAAGTAGAGAATGCCGCCGAGATTGGTATGGAGCACAACCTGGGCCTGACCTGTGACCCGGTAGGCGGATTGGTTCAAATACCCTGTATCGAACGCAACGCCATGGGTGCGGTCAAGGCCATCAATGCGGCCAATCTTGCCCGGCGCGGTGACGGCATACACAGCGTCAGCCTGGACCAGGTGATTGCTACCATGCGTCAGACCGGCCTGGATATGGCGACCCACTACAAAGAAACCTCGCTCGGCGGTCTGGCGGTAAACGTACCCGAGTGCTAGTGGCTTTCCCGGCCTAGTTCTCGCTACCCTGGCCGACGATGTTTTTCGGCCAGTCGACATGCACCAGCTGGCCTGCTGCCCAATCCACGTCGCTCCAGCGTTTCGCTTCGAAGCTGATTTCTGCGTAGCAGCAGGTCGGCATATCATCTACATAGCCATCGCCCAGGCGATTGGCGAATGCCGTGATTCCCGGGTTATGGCCTACCAGCATCAATGTAGTGTCCTGTGCGGACTGCGCGTTGAGTACGACCATCAGGTCTGCCGCTTCAGCCAGGTACAGTCGTTTGTCAAACACCAGGGTGCCTGCGGGCAAGCCCAGTTCCCGGGCCACCAGGGACGCAGTTTCGGTCGCACGCGTGGCTGAGCTGCAGATAATGCGCTGAGGTCGTAGTTGGCGTTTCGACAGGCGACCGCTCATTTCCTTGCAATCTGCAATTCCACGCTCGTTCAAACGGCGTTCGAAATCGCTTTGTCCATCCTGGGTCCAGGCGCTCTTTGCATGACGCAGGAGAATGAGTTTCAGCATGCTGGCCAATCGAGTGTCCTTGTTTATCGCGTGCGGTGTGGGTGTTGTTGAGTGGCGAAACCGTAACGCTAGGGTTGCGGTTGTTGCAGATCCGGGTACCGTTCCAGCGCTTGCAGCAACCAATCCTTGAGCGGAACTCTGCCGCCATCGGGGAGGATCACTTCATAGGGCTGCCCCGTGAGCAGACTGCGGCTGGCGCAAAGTTCGATAAACTCTTCCGGCGTCGTAATTTGATCGCGGAAATGCTCGTACTTGCGTTGTATGTGCGCGGCTGCCTTGCTGCCATCGTGGCGATTGTCGTTGCGAACAAAAGTCAGACCTGAATTTGCGACTGTCGAAATCAGGTACTGCTCTATGGCATACAGTTGCCCGTTCTCCGCCGGTGACTCAGCTTCCGCCTGTACCTCGGCTTCCGCCTGTACCTCGGCTTCCGCCTGTACCTCGGCTTCCGCCTGTACCTCGGCTTCGACCAGGGATTCCGGTTCCGCCAGCAAGGGCAGGGCCACTAGAAGTATCAAGCTGGACAGCAAAATGTGTTTCATGACAATGGCTTACTCAGTGTCCAGCTGGACTTGGACCATGCCATCCTGCACCCGGGTCGCAAAAGTCCTGACCGGTTCGTAGGCAGGAGCACTCAGGGCCTTTCCCGTACGAATGCAAAAACGCGCACCGTGACGGGGGCAAATAATCTGATCGCCGTCTATCGGCCCACCTGTTAATTCTTCGCTGTCATGGGTGCAGATATCTTCAATGGCGTAGTACACGCCCTCCAGATTGAAAACAGCAACCACGATTTCATCCAACTCCAGGACCTGAAACTCACCCGGAGCCAGTTCTCCCTCACTCGTTACATCCACCCATTGCAGCGCCATAATTGCCTGCTCCACCTACATCAGACCAGTCTGTAGCCGTGCTGCGTCGGACATCATGCTCTGGTTCCAGGGAGGGTCAAACACCAGTTCCACGGTGGTGGATTCGATGGTTGGAATCAATTCGACTTTTTCTTTCACGTCCTGCACCAGGATGTCTCCCATGCCACAACCGGGCGCGGTCAGGGTCATGGTAATGGACGCGTGTCGATTACCGCTTTCGGTGCGTTCCAGGGTGCAGGAATAGATTAGTCCCAGGTCCACGATATTGACCGGTATCTCCGGATCGAAGCAGGTCTTCATTTGCTCCCAGGCCAGTGCCTCGACATCCTCGTCCGAGGCATCATCGGCCAGCTTTGGGGGCCGCACCGGTTCCTTGCCCAGGGCGTCAGCGTCGACTCCTGCCACGCGGAACAGATTGCCTTCAACGTATACGGTGAAGCTGCCACCCAGGGCTTGCGTGATAAAGCCATGGGTGCCGGCTTTCAAAGTGGCTTCATCACCCGCGGGGATAATTACTGCGCGGCAGTCTCGTGCAAAGGTGACCGGTTCATTACTGTGCCCGAACATGCTTACTCCGTTGTCACTGGGACGGCCTGCTTGTCCAGCGCCGCAATCAAGGTATGCCAGCACAGGCTGGCGCATTTCACCCGCGAGGGATAGTCCCGTACACCGGCCAGGGCTGCAAGCTTGCCAAGCTCCAGAGGATCCTGGTCAGTGTCAGCGCCAGTGAGCATTGCATGAACCTGTTCGTACAGTTCCCGCGCCTGGGCCTCGGATTTACCCTTGAGTGCTTCGGTCATCAGGGAGGCAGAAGCCACGGAAATCGCGCAGCCTGAACCCTGGAATGCCAGGTCATCGATATGCCCATCCCTGATATTCACGAATACGGCCAGCTTGTCACCACAAAGCGGGTTGTAACCCTGGGCCTCCAGATCCG
>Ga0316195_10001591_pt1 | contig 10287 bp, 11 predicted proteins | sample Phised1_MG_FD_204937 | JGI IMG/M metagenome (GOLD analysis project Ga0316195, IMG submission 204937) | Coastal sediment microbial communities from Maine, United States - Phippsburg sediment 1 | ecosystem: Environmental > Aquatic > Marine > Coastal > Sediment | place: USA: Maine | collected...
TCCTGATCCTCCAGGAAGGGATGGAACAGCCCGATGGCGTTGCTGCCACCGCCGGCACAGGCGCACAGCAGGTCGGGCAAACGACCGAACTGGGACAGAACCTGGCGGCGCGCTTCCGTGCCTATGATCGACTGGAAATGCCGGACCATCAGGGGATAGGGATGAGGACCCACCACTGAACCCAGCAGGTAGAAGGCGTCCTCCACCTCGGCGACCCAGGCGCCGATGGCCTCGTCCACCGCGGCGGTTAAGGTCTTGTCGCCGCTGACCGCCGGGACGACCCGGGCGCCCATCAACTCGATGCGCGTGACGTTGGGACGCTGCCGGCGCATGTCCTCGGCGCCCATGTAGATGTCGCACGCCAGACCCAACCGGGCGGCCACTGCCGCGGTCGCCACGCCGTGCTGCCCGGCGCCCGTTTCGGCGATGAGTTTCTTTTTGCCCATGCGGCGTGCCAGCAAGGCCTGGCCCAGGCAGTTGTTGAGCTTGTGGGCGCCCAGATGGTTCAGGTCCTCCCGCTTGAGCAGAACCGTGGCGCCCAGATGTTCGCTCAACCGCTCGGCGTGATACAGCGGGGTCGGACGCCCGGAATAGTGCAGGTATTCCTGAGCCAGCTCCTGGCGGAATATTTCATCGTTCCGGTGGCGCAGGAAGGCCTCGGTGAGTTCCTCCAGGGGACCGACGAGCGGTTCGGGCACGAAGCGTCCTCCGTAGGGACCGAAAAATCCGTTCTCGTCGGGCTGGTTGACCAGGCTACCCTGGATTTCCTGAATGTCGCGACTGGTTTTGTTCTGCGGGCTTCCCATGACTTGGTCTCCTTGTGGGGAATCCTCAAGATCCCGTGGTTTGCTGACTCGAATCGAAACAAAAAAACCGCCGGCTTCCAAGGAAGCCGGCGGTTGGTTGGCGCTATGTGAAAATCGTTACAGCAGCGCGCACCTCACCGTCCGGCGGTTACGCCACCACCAGGACCGGTTGATAGAGATGCGAATTTGCTGCTGCACGTAAGACGCTCCTGAGACACTTCTGAAATTAATGAACCTGCCCGAAAAACGGACAGGCCGATTTCAACTGTTAATCATTGTACCAAATTCCGCAGGAAAATGCAACCGTCTTTTGGAGACCGTCAGGATTTCTGCCAGACGAACACGCTCCCTGAATTTTTCCCGGGATGAAACCCGCGACCGGAAAAATCGGAAAAATGGCCCAGCTTCTGGAATCCCGCGGCCTTGTGCCCCAGGCCGTAGTCCACGCTGGTGCGGGGATACAGAGGCACTTCCCCGGCGAAGATCTCCCCCTGGGGTCCGGCCAGGCTGGTGTGGAAAACCAGGCGGTCGGGCCGGATATCCTCGTACCAGCGCAGGAAACTCAACTGTTCGCCGGGCAGATTGATTTCCGGAAAAATGAAATCCTCTTCACCCAGGATGGGGTCGAAATTCACGGTCTGGAATATCCAGACCCCGCCCGCAGCCAGCAGGTTCTGGACACTCACCAGGAAACCGGCCAGGCGGTGGGCCGGCAGATGGGGCAGGACATTGCCGATGCAGAAAACCCCCGCGAATCCACCGGCGGGGAGCAGACCGATTTCCTCCATGCCCAGGATCTGGAAATCCCCGGCGGGATGCCGCCGGGCCGCCTCGCCGATCATCCCCGGATCGAGATCGATGCCCAGGGTCTTTCTTCCCGTACTGTCCAGGGCCGCGCAGTAGGCTCCCGTTCCGCAGCCCACGTCCAGGATTCGACCGGTGGACGGCAGCCAGCGGTCCAGGAACTCGGCCACTCCCGGACGAAAGGGAAATATCTTGTCGTAATGGCCCGCGAAATCCGCATAAAAAGCCATGTCGCGCCTCAGGGTAGGAGGAACATCTCGTAGCCTAGCCGGGGCCAGGGTTCACTTCTGACCGCGCCGGCGCCCAGGAGGGTTTCCCGCCAGAAATTCGTGCGGCGTTCATCGCCGGGCCGCAAGGCGATTTCCGCCGAGACGATGCCCATGTCCTTCCAGGTGCTCATCAGGTCGGCGAAGGCCAACCGACCGTTTTCACAGTCGGCGAGCCTGACCCGGAAATCCACGATCTCGGGCGGCACCCAGCCCGTGGCGCCCCCGGTAACCGGCTGCCCTGTTTCCAGGACCCGGACGATCCACAGGGCTTCGGTGACATCCTCGTCATATTCGGTGGGCGGTGCAGGAAGGGTCACCACCGGTCCGGTTTGGGGAAAGGCGGGCCAGACGGGCCGCCCGGTGGTGGGCACCTTCATCGCGGGCACGGCCGCCGGCAGGGATACCAGGATCAACAGAGCCACCACCGCCGGCGTCAATCGTCCCACCAGGCCCTGCCGGCGGACCAGCATTTCGGTGCCAACGGCGGACCACCAGGCCACCGCGATCACGAACAGCCAGGAAAAACGCCAGGCCCCGCGGAAGGCCTTGAAAGGCGGCGCCACCGACCGCAGCCACTCCAGGGGCAGGGATATTCTCCTGTCGCTTCCGGGAAGGCCCACCGAATCCCCGAAGGCCAGGATCAGCCCCACCAGCCCCATGACCAGCAGACCCGCACCCAGGCGGCGTCGGGACGCGGAAATTCCCCCGCGCTGAAACCACCCGAATACCGCCAGGACCAGGGCTACCCAGCCGGGGTTCAGCACCTGGCGATCCCGGTCCTGGTAACGCTCCAGCCCGGTCTTGCCCTTGCCGATCCAGTCGGCGGGTTCCCCCCGGTAGACGCCCCGGTTCAATAAATGCTGGATGTCCGCGCTGCCGAACCGGACCTCTTCGCTGGGGCGGGTGAACTCGGGATAACGGTCGGCCGATTTGAGCTGAGGCAGGGCCAGGACTACCACCGCTCCAGCAGCCAGCAAGGCGGGGAACCAGGCCAGGCGAATCACCGGACTGATTTGGCTGGCGGCACCACCCCCCTGGTAAAGCAAACCGACCAGCCAGAAAACAGTCAGGACAAAGATCCCGATGACCGCGTGCGCGAAACCGTACCAACCCCAGGCGGCCTGGAGGACCAGGGCTGCGGCCAGGGCCCACCAGGGCCAAACCGGTGCGGTGTCCTCGGTCCTGCCCTTGAGGGCCGTCACCACCGCGGCCAAGGCCAGCAGGACAAAGGGCGGGGGCAGCTGATTCAAGTGGCCGATCTGGGCCTGGGTGTAGGGGGCGCCGACCAGGGCCAGGGAAAAAACTCCGCCCGTCCAGAACGGGCCGCCCGTCGAGCGCCAGAGCACGCCCGCGGCGATGACCGCCAGAAGCAGGCTGCCCAGGAAGGCCCAGTTGTACAGCCCGGATACGGTGGGTTCGGAAAGCAGCCGCACCGGCCAGACCAGCCAGGCCTGGCCCAGCAGAGAATCCATGAAACCAAGGGCTCCGGGAACGGGATAAAAAATGGGCAGATCAACCCAGAGCCAGGGCTGGAACCAGTGGCGGGCCGTCCACTCCAGGATGCCGAGCTGCAGCATGGCGTCGATGCCGCCGAAGGGGGCGACCACCGAGCCGGACCAATCTTTCCAGACCGGACCCAGGCAAGCTGCGGCCACGGTCAGAACTCCTGTCCATGCCAGTCCACCGGTCAGGGTTTTTCGCATCGTGCAACTCCGGGGCAGGCGGCGGGCCGTCCTGGGTGATCATCCGATCCGGGGATGGCTGACCGGCCGGCCCGCCTCGATCCAGCCGGATATGCCCCGCTCAAGATGGTTGACCTGCCGGAAATCCGGCCGGCCGTCCAGGAAACGGCCCAGCTTGCGGGTCCGGATCCCCTGACGGCAAATGAGAATAAAGGGTTCGCTTCTGCAGGCCACCTTATCAAACGCCGTCAGCCAGGCGTCAAGGTCGTAATTGTATCGTTCGTCGAAAAAAGTGAGCAGATGGCTGCCCTCGATGACCCCGGTAACTTCCCATTCGCCGGAGCGGCGGATATCGATCAACGGCACGCCGGCGGCAGCCATGGCGGACAGCTGTTCGTCCGTCAGCTCACCAACGACCGCCCAGGGCGGGGTGTTCAGCAAAAGATGGATCATTGGGTCACCTTCAGGACACCCAGGTACTGCCTCCAGGGGCCCACTTCCGCCTCGTACTGCCTGGCCATGGCCCTGGAGGCCTGGAACAGGTGCCCCAGATCATGCACCACCCAGGTGGCCAGCAATTGTTTTAGAGTAACCGTTCCGAATTCCGGATGTTTTCCTACCAGATCCAAATCCTGCCGGGTCAGGTCAAAACCTTTGAGAACGGCAATATTGGAACTCCTCAAACTCCCGAATTCGTCCAACAGATCGTCGATGGCCTGGCGGGCCGAATCTTTTTCCTGCGCGAACCGGTCAAAGGGTTCGAAGCCGGCGGATTTCTCCCGGCCCAGGATGATCCGGACGCGCGGAATCCATTCGGCCTTTTCTCCATGGATCAGGTGCCCGACCACGTCGAATGGGGACCAGGTGTCGGGTCCCTCATTCCCTAGCAACCAGGATTCGGATACGCCGGCGAGCAGCGTGCGCATGACCGCCGGAGTCCTGGCCAGGATTTCGATGCCTTCGTCCAGTTCGAATTTCATGAGGAGTCCTCCCGTTCATTCCGCCCACACAAGAAGCCGGTCACCCGCGGCGGTGGTTTCATCGAGGATGACCCCGGGCCCCTGGCCGGCAATGTGGCCGGGCGTGAGGCCCAGCTGTTTCATATCGAACCCGCTGCCCCTGAGGGCGAACTGCGCCGCCAAAATGGCGAATACGGCAAACCCCAGAACGGCCGCACCGAGAATGGACCACAGGACACGAGATGGTCGCAGTGACATCAGGTTCCAGCCTTTTCCCTCCGTTTTCTTTTCAGAAACTGGAAGTAGAGGGTGAAATTGATGGCCACCACCAGCACACCCAGTCCAACCTGGATCTCCCTGGTCAGACCGGGAGGATAAACGATGGGCATGATGTAGTGGTCAATGAATCCACCGCTGTAGGTCCCGGCGTTGCCTGCGAAACGGAGGTGGTTTTCCAGGGGGGTCAAGGGACACGGCGCGGCGAACAGTTCAACCGCCCCACCCCAGAGTGCGGCCGGCACATGCACCCAGATCATCCGGGGCCAGCGGAACAAGGTCAGGCCCCCCAGGAAAACAAAGAGGATGAATAACAGGTGGATGACCACCACCGCATCTGCGGCCAGGCGATAGGTCAGATCCACGCCTGGTGATCCTCTTCAATGTTCAGGAAAAAGAGATTCGTTTCCTGATTATTCCGCCAAACATCGATCATCTTGTTCTCCGGTCGGCGATTTGATAAAAAGGGTCCCGGAGCATGACTTCGATAAAGCGATCCTGGCTGTCCACAACTTCATCAAGAAGGTTCTTGGCTGCCAGCGCGGCGAAAAAGGCGCAGGACCTAGCATGGCAGACGGTTTTTTCGCCCGGTCGACAATCGATTTCCGTGAATCCCACAAACCGGCCGATCCCCGCGCGAACTCTCCGGTAGCGATGGATGGCGTGCAGGACCAGCCAGTCATAAAACAGGGTTTCGGCCTTGACGCCCCACTCCAGGCCCATGAAACGGAATCCGATCTGTTTGCCCGATTGCGTCAACCTCTCATCTCCTGTGATCACACTTATCGGCTTGCGGTACAAATCCGCGAAAGGACCGCCTTTGGCGAACACCTTGCTGCCGTGGTAGGCGGCCAGCAAGGGGACGAGAAAGGACTTGTCATCCTCGACAGCCAGATTCGCGGCGCAGATATGGGCCCGCAAAGGATCGCTTGAGGCCAGGGAGACCTCCAGCAGGGGCTCCAGTTTCCGGTGCCCCGCCGCGGCATGCAGCTTGGCGATGTTCTGCTTTTTCCCTTGGGCGGACCGGTCCGGCACCCACTGGAAATCCACTTCTTGTTCGTGAACAAGTTGGGGATTTCCCGGGTCGATATCGGGCACAAAAACCGGGCGGGTTGCCATGGAAAACCTTCGGTTGGCCAGGGGTACTGGCTGTCAGATCCGCATCGCCGCTTGAGGATACAATACAATTGATTGGTTCCTTAGTCACAACCCAAACCTCGTCTGCCCCCTTTTTTCCCCTCCAATCCAGGCGCCGAATCGGCAGTTTTGCCGTCTGCCGGGACTTCCGTTGACTTTTTGTGACGACCATGATCCTATAACTCCCGGCCACGGCGGGATCCGATCCCGGCGGCATTTGCCTGGGATTGTGGACCATGGATCCTGCCGGAACCCGGTATATCGACTCAGGGGATCCGGGTCAGGCCCCAAGTTTGAACGGAAGGAGATCAAATGCTCAAGGAATTCAAGGAATTTGCCATGCGCGGCAACGTGATGGACATGGCCATCGGTATCGTCATCGGCGCCGCCTTCGGGACCATCATCAAATCCCTGGTCGCCGACGTGATCATGCCCCCGATCGGTCTGCTGCTCGGTGGCGTGGATTTCTCCAATTTGTTCGTCGTCCTCAAGCAGGGCGCCGAAATCGCCGGGCCGTACATCGCCCTCGCCGACGCCCAGGCCGCCGGAGCCGTGACCCTCAACTACGGCGCGTTCATAAATACCGTGATCAGCTTCATCATCGTAGCCTTCGCCATCTTCATGCTTGTGAAGGCCATGAACGCGGCAAAGCGCAAGGAGGAAGCTCCTCCGGCCGAACCGACGACCAAGAATTGCCCCAAGTGCTTGAGCGCGATTGCGATCAAGGCGACGCGGTGCCCCATGTGCACCTCGGAAATCGGCTAGAGGCCATATCGACACGCGGATTCCGGGTCCCGGTGATTGGCAGCGGGACCGGAATCATTCGAAAGGACCGCCTCATGCTGCGCAAAATCATCCCCGTTCTGGTCGTCCTGGCTGTTTGCCTTCCCGAGCTGGGCTCCGCCCAGATGGGTCGCTGGGAAGAGGGTGGTTCCGAGGACCTGGAGACCCTGGTCCTCTCGGGTCGCTTCCGGCCTTTTATCGAAGCCAGCTATGGCGTTTCCCAGCCGCAGTTCAAGGGTCTCGAAAGCTCGTTTGGCACCTTGGGAATCGTTGAATTCAAGTTGGGCTATGCCGCCATCGACAGCGTCCGCCCTGCGCTCCATTCCCTGGACGAGCGGTACGTCTTCGGCAGCTACATGGGTGATGATGTCAGCTCCTCCGGTGGACTCTCCGAGGGTGAAATCGGCAGCGAGCTGACCCGCTTCGGTGGCGGCAACCGGCTGGGCTTCGGATTCGGTGCCAAGGGCCTGAGTTTCCAGATGTACAACCAGAACTCGCTCAACTGGACCAAGATTTTGCCCGTCGGGTACGACACGATGGTTCCCGAGGCCCAGGCCATTTTCGACCGCTACGAGGACAGCTTCCGGTTCGGCCAGCTCATGGAAGCCGGGGTCAAGATCCACTTGTTCCGGTCCGTCGCCCTGTCCGCCGGCGCCGAGGGTGCGGTCATCTTCCCCCGCCACGTTTTCTGGCCCTGGCTGGGCAGCGCCATGATCTATTCCGGGGTCCAGGGGGCGGTGCAGTTCTTCTCCGAGTCGATCATCGAACTGTCGCCCGTGGTCGGTCCGATCCTGTACTTTGTCCTGAAATCCGGGGCTTCGCTGGGTTATTACCTGCTCTTGCGGGATGACATGAACTGGCCCTTCGGCTACGAGAAGCCGCTGACGGTGGAATCGGCCAAGCTGGGGGTGGCCCTCACCTTCTGAGCGGGCGCAAAAATTGGACCGATCATTGATTGCAAGATAAGGTCCGAAAAAGTATGATTCGACCGGTATTGGCCTGAGGCATCTGGGACCGGAGGTGATTATATCCCTGTCCCGCATTCGAAAGGACTCGAACATGAAGTTCGCCAAGTTTTTGGTTTTGACCGTGGCCCTGATCACCCTGGCCACTCCCGCCCTGGCTGAGACCAGGGGTTGGGGTGCCGGACTTGCCATCCATGACGGAGATTTCGGGTTCCAGGTGCGCAAGGATTTCTGGCTGGGCGGAGACGTATCCCAGATCACCGGACAGGCGGGAATGATTTTCCCCGGCAAAACCACCGTTTTCTTCGACGCCGACTATCACTGGAACATCAGGACCGAATCCGGGACCAGCAGGTTCTACCCCCTGATCGGTCTCGACTTCAAATTCACCTCCGATCACGCCAAGTTTGGCCTCAACCTTGGCGGCGGCGCCAACTTCATGTTGACCGATAAAATGGCTGCTTTCGCCGAAGTGAAATTTGTCCTTTCCGACTGGGATGGGCTCGGGATCGGCGTGGGATTTTACTTCTAGGCGGCCGTCGGTTGTATCCGGCAGGTCGGCCAGTAGGCAGGTAGGTCCCTCCCGGCTCAGCGCAAAAAAGGTCCCCAATTAGGGACCTTTTTTGCTCCTCGCGTGCTTTGCACGCATCGGATTCGCCGGGAGGGACCTACCTGCCTACTGGCCGACCTGCCGGACACAATCGATGACCGTACCGTCGACCCATTTGATCGCCGCAACCACCTTTTCGCCGAGGACGGGCTTGGCCGCGGCACCGCCGCAGATTTCCTCCACCTCGTTTTTAATGTCCTCGATTTTTCGGATCGGCAGGGTGGAACCCGAGAGGGATTCTATCAAATCCCGGCGCTGGGGGTTGATGGCGATACCCCGCTCGGTGACGATCACGTCGATCAGTTCGCCGGGACCGCACAAGGTGGTCACGTTGTCGACGATCACCGGGATGCGGTCGCGGAAGCTCGGGATCGGCAGGATGGTGCACCTGCTGGCCAGGCAATTCTGCCAGCCGCCGATGCCGTGCAGCAAGCGGCCGTCCGAATGGGTGACCACGTTGGCGTTGAAGCCCAGGTCGACTTCCGTTGCCCCCAGCACCACGGTGTCGAGCATGCTGGCGAAGTTGCCCTTGCCGTGCCAGTTGTAGCTGGTAAAAGGCGAGGTGTTCTGGTGACCGGGGTTTTCGCGCATGGAGCGCACCCCCTCCAGGTCGAAGGTCTGCCCGTCGAGGATGTAATCGGTCAACCCCTCCTCGAGCATGTCCACCAGGTACTGGGTCGAACCTCCGCGGACGAAGCGGGCCTTGATGCCGCGCTCGCGCATCATGTCGCGCAAAAAGAGGGCGAAGCTCAAAGCCGTGCCGCCGGCGCCGGCCTGGAAGCTGAAACCGTCCCGGACGATGCCGGCCTCGTCGCAGAAACGGGCCGTCAGTTCGGCGATCAGCAGGCGGTCGGGCGATTTGGTGATCTGGGTCGTACCCGAGACGATCTTGCTGGCGTCGCCGATGGTATCCATGACCACGACCTGATCCACGTTGTTGCCCTGGATCTGCCAGGGAATGCAGGGGAAAGGCACCAGGTTGTCGGTGGCGACGATCACGTGATCGGCGTATTCGCTGTCGGCCAAAGCGAATCCCAGCAGCCCGCAGGCGGTGGGGCCGCGGTCCCCGGTCGCGTTGCCGAAGGGATCGGCCGTGGGCGCAGCGATCACCGCGATGTCGATATGCACCTCACCGTCCTGCACGGCCTGGTAACGGCCGCCGTGGCTGCGCAGCACGGCCATGCCCCGCATCTTGCCGCGGGTGCAGTAGTCGCCCAGCGGTCCGTTCATGGAACCTTCGATATGGTGGATCACTCCGCTTTCCATATGGGCGATCTGCGGTTCGTGCACCGGGAAACTCGCCGAGGGAAACCAGCGCAGGTCCTTCACGCCCAGCTCGGCCGCCGCGGCGAAAACCGCGTTGGCCACGAAGTCGCCGTTCCGCAGGTGATGATGCGTGGAGATGGTCATCCCGTCCCTGAGGCCGGCACCCTCCAGGGCGGTCTTGATGTCGGCGACGGTCTTGTCGCCGTCAGCAGGGTAGTCGGCGCAGGACCGGATGGGCGGCGCGGCCTTGCGGCCGGACGGAACAAATTTACCGACTCCCTGGTAGGGGACCGCCTCGGCGCCGTTGATCTCCACAGGGACCATCCTGCCCGCCGCGTTTTCCACCAACTTTGTCATCACCGGTTCTCCAGGTTCGGGTTCATACTTGGATGTCGAGCAGTTCTTCAAGCAACTCGGCCGCGGTGCGCACGGCACCGGGGCAGGAAACATCGAAAAGCTCTTCGGCTTCGGCCCGCTCGAGACCGGCCGGCACCGACAGGTTCGCCCCCAGGATGTCCGTACACAGGGTGCTGCCCTTGCGCTCGGCGTAAAGGCGCAGGAAATCCTGCGTCAGGCCGCGGATACAGTCGGCTCCCGTCTCGTCGTCCGGATGGGAGTGACCGTATTTCAGCCCCAGAACCAGGAGGGCCCCGGTGGCGGCGCCGCAAGGACCGTCCGTCCGCGAAATCCCCCCGGCCAGCGGGGCGGCCAGGCGCAGGGCGGTCTCGCG
>Ga0316195_10001592_pt1 | contig 10283 bp, 8 predicted proteins | sample Phised1_MG_FD_204937 | JGI IMG/M metagenome (GOLD analysis project Ga0316195, IMG submission 204937) | Coastal sediment microbial communities from Maine, United States - Phippsburg sediment 1 | ecosystem: Environmental > Aquatic > Marine > Coastal > Sediment | place: USA: Maine | collected...
TCCTACCAATCCCCACTCTGGTCATGACGGGGGAGCAAGACGACCTGCGCGACAAGGACCTCAACATGGCCCGTGAAATCGATTCCTTTCAAGGGCTGAACCGGATTGAGCGGGCCGAGCGTTGGGTCGGCGCCAATCGTAACTTGGCACGCTCCTATGACATCGCCGCCGACTTTCTCCTGGAAAGCGTGCCCAATGCCAACCATGCCTACGAGAGCTACTTGGCACACCCGCCTTTCGCTGAGCAAATCTTCGATTTTCTCTTTGAGGATCGCAAATAAAAAAGCCACCATTCATCAGGTGGGCTTTTTGACGATAGTCTCCGCCAGTTATTTAAAGGTCTTGCCCGCAGTGAACTTGCGATAGCTGACGCTGTGCTGGTGCTGACCGTTCTTCTTGACGATGTATTTCTTGAACTCGCCATCTTCCTTGACGATAATCCGGCATTTTTCCTGGAGGTCTTCCATCTGCAGGCAGATTCTCCCGCTGTTGTTGACTCGCCATTTACCAAAGCGTTTTTCGCCGTGCTGCAGCTGTTCGAGAGTGCCGTCCGGGTTGTAATAAGTCTCGCTGATACGCCCTTTGCCGGCGGTCACAGATTCAAAGGTCTTGCCCGAAAACAGCTCGATTACTTCCGTCTTATTCAGCGTTCCCACAGGCAGGAGCGGTTCTTTTGACAGCTTCGCCAGGTGCTTGCCCTTCTGGAATACGCCATAGGTCAGCTCGTAACGATGGTTGCCGTCTTTTTTAACGGCATATTGCTGGTACTTCGCGCCCTGCTTGACAATGATCCGGCAATCGCGCCCGGAGCTTGCCAGGTCGATACAAAGACGACCGTCTTCGCGGATATCCCAGGTACCGCTCTCCTGGAAGCCGTCACGCACCTGGGTCAGTTGTCCATCCGGACCAAAGAAGAAGACCAGCTCCTGATCCTTCCCTTCTACCGTTGCGCCGACGGTGTTGCCTGAGAAAAGGGGCCCTATCTGGGCGGCATCAAGCACACCTTGCGGCAGGTCAATCGCTGCACGACTTGCCTTGTCTGCCGCGGGAGATAGGGCTGGTACAAGCATAAAAACCGCAAGGATGGCCGCGGTAAACAGAGTCGTAAAGCGATTCATAGTCATACTCCTGTCCTTGTAGTGAGACACAACCTAAGTTAAAGCAGAGTCATTCTATCATAAATGCTTGCAGAAAAAGCACCAAGCAAGTAACTCTCTAGACGCTGAGCTCACCGTGGGTGCGGTTCTGGCCCCGGCCCTCAACCGCTGCCCGGATCTCCTCGACACAGCGATACGGGATCTTCAGGTTGCCCCGGCCGATGCCCATGGCGACACCGCCCTTCAGCGGTTGGTGATAATCGGAGCCGCCGGTCACGATCAGTCCCTTCCTGCGCGCCATAGTGATGTAACGATCAATGCCATCATTGCTGGTACCGGAGCAGTAGGCTTCCAGGCCATCGAGGCCCAGGGCCATGAGCTCATCAAGCAGTTGCGGCAAATGTTCATCGGCGACATCGATAAAGGGCGGATGAGCGAGCACCGCACACCCGCCGGCATGGTGAATCAGGCAAATCGCCTCGTCCAAGGGGAAGAAGCGTTTTGGTTCGTTGCAGGGGACCAAATAGCGGTTGAAGGCTTCATCCATATCACGCACATAACCGAGTGCAACCAGCGTCTGTCCGATATGCGGACGGCCAAGAGTGCCGCCGGCCCGTCTTTTGACCTCGGCAAAGTCGAGGGGTTGACGACCATCGGCAGAAAGCTGCCGATTGATATTCACCAGAATGCGTTCACTGCGCCCGGTGCGGAAATCCCTGAACTCTCCAAGAGCCTTTTTGAGCTTGGCGTTGTTGTAATCAAAAGCATAGCCGAGCAGGTGTACGTCGCACAGCTCATGCCACTGGACCGAAAGCTCCACCGCCGGCAGGACCTCGACGCCATACTTGTGCCCGGCTTCGAGAGCTTCCGGGATGCCGTCCACATTGTCGTGGTCGGCCAGGGCGATCGCCCGCAAACCGATGGAGGCCGCTTCGGCAACCAGCTCGGTCGGAGTCCGAACCCCGTCGGAAAAAGTGCTGTGGAGATGCAGGTCAACCAGGTCTTTCATACTGTCACCGGGCTTTCAATTGGAACTTTTGATTATGTTAACATAAAGCGTGGCGCGTGGCGTGTGACGAGAAAAAGCAGGTGGTTAGATTTGTTGTGTAAAAAATTCGCGTACCGCGTAGCGTGGGACGCGCCACGCTTTAACATTGACATCCCCTGCCGGGCATGTTTCCATTTATGCGACATCTAAGCCCTGCAACTGGACACCATGAGCACACTTCTCGAAGTCAGCAACCTGAAAACCTTTTTCTTCTCCGGCGAGGGGCTGGTCAAAGCCATTGCCGGCATAGATTTTACCATCGACCGGGGAGAGACCCTGGCCTTGGTCGGCGAATCCGGCTGCGGAAAATCGATGACCGCGCTCTCCCTGCTACGTCTGGTTCCCGAACCAGGGCGCATCGTCGAGGGCGACATCCGATTCGATGGTCTCGACCTGCTGCACATGCCTGCAGAGGAAATCCGCCGGGTTCGCGGCAACCGCATCGGCATGATCTTCCAGGAACCGATGACCTCGCTCAACCCGGTCTTCCGCGTCGGTGACCAGATCATGGAGAGCCTGCAGCTGCATCGCGGCAAGAACAAACATGAGGCCGCCGAAATCGCCGCCGAACTGCTGCACAAGGTTGGCATTCCGGCAGCACGGCAACGCCTCAATGATTACCCGCACCAACTCTCCGGCGGCATGCGCCAGAGGGTCATGATTGCCATGGCGCTTTCCTGCAACCCACAGCTGCTGATCGCCGATGAGCCGACCACGGCGCTTGACGTCACCATCCAGGCGCAGATCATGGCCCTGCTCGGCCAGATCAAGGCAGAACGCAACATGGCCACCCTGCTGATCACCCACGACCTCGGCGTGGTCGCCGAGAACGCCGATCGGGTGGCTATCATGTACGCCGGACTGATCCTCGAGACTGCAAACGTCAAGGACCTCTACCAGGACCCGCAGCACCCTTACACCCGGGGGTTGTTGGCTTGCATCCCAAGGGTCGGTGAGCACAAAAAACGCCTGGTCCCCATTGAAGGGAGCGTCCCCAGAGCCGGAGCTCCTGCCGAGGGGTGCTCTTTCCTGGAACGCTGCCCCGAAGCTTACGCCCCGTGCCGTGGGCAACTTCCATCCCTCAAGGAAGTGCAACCAGGACACTGGGTGCGCTGCTGGCAGGTGCAATGATGGCGGTTCTGCTCTCTGTTGAAGACTTGCGCAAAACATTCAAGGTCAACGCTAATCGTCCCGGAGCCCCGAAACAGAAGCTAAGGGCGGTAGACGGAGTCTCTTTTGAGCTGATCTCCGGCGAGACCCTCGGTTTGGTCGGTGAATCCGGGTGCGGCAAATCAACCATCGGTAGGCTGCTGCTACGCCTGATCGAGCCGGACAGCGGCACGATTCGCTTCGACGGCAAGCTGGTCACCGGCATGCCCAAGCAAGAGCTGACCGCCTTGCGCCGCGATATGCAGATCATCTTCCAGGACCCCTACTCATCGCTCAATCCGCGCATGCGCGTCGGCGAGATCATCGGCGAACCGCTGGTGGTGCATGGACTGGCGAAAGGTCGCGAAATCAGGGAGCAGGTAATCACACTGATGAACAAGGTCGGTCTTTCCGCCGAGCATTACGATCGTTACCCGCACGAATTCTCCGGTGGCCAGCGCCAGCGCATCGGCATCGCTCGCACCCTAGCGGTGCAGCCGCGACTGGTGGTTGCCGATGAGCCGGTCTCGGCCCTCGACCTATCGATCCAGGCCCAGATCGTCAACCTGCTCAAGGACTTGCAGGAAGAATTCGGGCTAACCTACCTCTTCATCTCCCACGACCTCGGTGTCATCGAACATGTCTGCGACCGGGTGGCGGTTATGTACCTGGGACGGATCGTTGAGATAGCCGATGCCGAGCAGCTGTACCTGAGACCGCGCCACCCCTACACCGAGGCACTGCTCAACGCTGTGCCGATTCCCGACCCGAATAGGCATCGGCAGAAACAGCTCTTGAGCGGCGAGATACCGTCTCCGATCAACCCTCCGACGGGCTGCCATTTCCATCCGCGCTGCCCCTACGCTCAGGAGATCTGCCGTATGGAATATCCGCCACTGGTTGAGCAAACGGGCGGACATCAGGCGGCCTGCCATTTCAGCGGCGAAGTCGGGCGGTTTCGCCAGGTTGCAACCTAACCGGCACATCAGGACCGCTCCAAAACTGCGACCAGGTGCTGCTCAAAATCGTGCAATCATACCTCTTCAAGAATCATCTGCGTCCCGCTGTTTCGGTCACGTGCTTTTTTGTGAAATGTGTAGACCTGGCCCCTATCCTCTTGCCGCCGGTGCCAATAGCTTCCAATCGTTTCAAATCAGGAACAAAAGATTGCCTGGATAATTATGGAACTGCTATAAAATTAAAGATTGAAATCTAGCGTCGCTGCGCGGGCACGTCGAACAAACCAAAACAATCTGGAGTCTTCTCCACGACCGACACCCTTTCGGGAAGAAAAGGATTACAATGCACTGCCTGATCCTGGTTGATCTGCAAAACGACTATTTCTCCGGCGGCCGGATGGCATTGGTTGGCATGGCACAGGCTACCGCTAACGCACAACGGATGCTGAACGCCTTCAGGGAGCAAAGCGCTCCCGTTGTGCACGTTCAACACATCTCCGCCCAGCCGAGCGCGACGTTCTTCCTGCCGGGGAGCGTCGGGGTGGAAATCAACGCTGCGGTTGCACCGCAAGCCGGTGAAGCGGTGGTGGTCAAACACTTCCCCAACAGTTTTCGCGACACTGCCCTGCAGGAGATCTTGCAGGACCGGGGGACAAAAGATCTCGTCATCTGTGGTGCCATGAGCCACATGTGCATCGATGCGACGGTCCGCGCGGCGTTCGACCTCGGCTTCAACTGCGCGGTCGCCGAAGATGCCTGTGCGACGCGGGACCTGTCCTTCAATAACGGCCTCGTCATGGCGGCTGATGTGCATGCCGCCTTCATGGCGGCACTCTCCGCCGTGTACGCCAAGGTGACGACCACGGAAGTCATCTTGCAAAGCAGGAGCTAGCCAAAGAAGGAGAACGGTACATGCGCAGTCAAGTGCTGCTGACCGGCACGATGAAATACGTTATCAACAAGCACTATCTTCTGTCATGAATGTCGAGCGCTACTCGTATTGGCGCGACAATTCATCACCGGAATGCGTAGCGACTAATCAGAGGAGACATGATCATGCCGAGTTTTGACGTTGTGTTCAAAGTTGACATGCAGGAGGTCGATAATGCTGTCAATCTGGCCCGCAAGGAGATCGGCCAGCGCTTCGACTTCAAGGGAACGCATAACGAAATTGATCTGGAAAAGGAGGCCATCGTCATCCTCGCCGCCGACGACTACAAGCTAACCGCGGTGGTCGACATCCTGCGCGGCAAACTGGCGCGCCGCAACGTGTCCCCAACCTGTCTCGAATTCGGCAAGAAGGAGCCGGCCTCCCACGGCGCCATGCGCCAACGCATCACTTTGCTCCAGGGGATCGACAAGGAACGCGGCAAAGAGATCGTCAAGGTGATCAAGGAGAGCAAGGTCAAGGTCCAGGCGCAGATCATGGATGACCAGGTCCGCGTGAGCGGGAAGAAGATCGACGATCTGCAGGAGGTCATTCAGCTGCTCAAAGGACAGGATTTCGGCATCGACCTGCAGTTCGTCAACATGCGTAGTTGAACTCTAGGACGCGACAATGAAATGCCCGGGAAGGCATCTCCTCCCGGGCGCCTATCCCTTCACGACCAGCACGCAAAACACCCTGCCGCGCTCTAGCCCTTAGGCCTACAACTTTTCACCGCCTCTCCGAACATCTCGACCACCTTCGCAATGTCTTCGTCGGCAATATCGAGGTGGGTGACCAAGCGCAGTTGGCCATAGCCGCCGACCAGGATGCCGCGCTCCTTGAGGAAGGCTATATATTGTGACTTCAGCTCTGGGGAGACGCTAACGAAAAGCATATTGGTGGCCACTGCTGCCGGATCGACCGCAAGCCCGGGGATCGACGCCAGCCCTTCGGCCAGCTGCAGGGCACGGCGATGATCGTCGGCCAGGCGTTCGACATGATGCTCCAAGGCATGAATCCCGGCCGCGGCCAGAATCCCGGCCTGGCGCATGCCGCCGCCGGCCATCTTGCGCCATCGGTGGGCGCGGTCGATGAACGCACGCGTGCCGGCCAGAATTGATCCGGCCGGAGCCCCCAACCCCTTGGAGAGACAAAACGAGACCGAGTCGTAGTGACGGGTAATCGCCGAGAGTGATACCTGTTGACTGACCGCCGCGTTGAACACGCGTGCGCCATCGAGATGCAGGCTAAGTCCATGTTGACAGGCAAAGCCAGCCACCCGGGCTTGATAATCCAGGGGCAGGACCTTGCCGGACTGGGTGTTTTCGAGACAGAGCAGACGGGTGACGGCAAAATGGTGGTCGTTCGGCTTGATCATGGCAGCGACCCTTGACAGGTCAAGCGAACCATCGGCTTCGAAGTCGAGCGGCTGCGGTTGCACACCTCCGAAGACCGCTGCCCCGCCCGCTTCATAGCGGTAGCAGTGGGCCTGTTGACCGGCGATGTACTCTTCGCCACGCTGGCAGTGCGTCAAGATCGCCAGAAGGTTGCCTTGGGTACCGCTTGGCACGAACAGCGCCGCCTCTTTGCCGGCCAATTGCGCGGCCAGTTCCTGCAGACGATTGACGGTCGGATCTTCGCCGTAGACGTCGTCCCCCACCTCGGCGACAAGCATGGCGTGGCGCATGGCATCCGTCGGCCTGGTCACCGTATCGCTGCGCAGATCAATAATATTCATGTCCACACCTCCCACTCAAACTCGTCTATCTCCGGAACGATATCATTTCAACTGCTGGAGGGCAAAGCTTTAGGGCTTTACATCTTTTAAGCTATTCTTTCACTGAAATTGACAGCGACGTGCCACAAATGGCACAATGCAACGCAAATTTGTTGTCAGTAAGGGATGTCCATGGGCCCGATCATCACCGTCAAAGAAAACTGTCGCAAATGCTACGCCTGTGTCCGCAATTGCCCGGTCAAGGCGATCCGCGTTCATCGAAACTACGCCGAAGTCATCGGCAACCGCTGCATCGGTTGCGGCAATTGCGTCAAAAACTGCTCGCAGAAAGCCAAAGTCATCGCCGACCACGTCGGTGAATGCCGGCGCCTGCTGAGCGCTGAAAACCCGCCGATCGCCGTCCTCGGCTGTTCCCACCCGGCTTTTTTCAACGATGTCCGCTCCGGTCAGCTGGTCACCGGCCTGCGCCGGATCGGCTTCGCGGAAGTCCATGAAGGTGCCGGCGGCGTCGACCTGCTCCGCAACAGTTACCGCAAGACGCTCGAACTGAATCAGCCCTACCCATTGATCACAACCCACTGCCCGACGATTGTCGATCTGATCGAAAGACATTATCCACAGTTGCTCAAGAATCTCATCGGCATCGTCTCGCCGATGGTGGCCATCGGCCGTTTTATCAAAAGCCGCGCCACGAAAGAGACGCAGGTTGTTTATATCAGCTCCTGCATTGCCGGCAAGTTCGAGATCACCGCCGAACAGACCCAGGGCGCCATCGACTGTGTGATTTCCTACCAGGAACTCAGCCAGATGTTCAAAGACCGCAATCTCGACCTGAAGCGCCTGGGAGAAACAGCCTTTGACGGCATACAACCGCAACGCGGGCGACTCTTTGCCATTTCCGGAGGGCCATTCAAATCTTTCGACATTGACAGTTCCATCATCAACCAAGATTACGTTGAGACGGAGGGTGAGCAGAACGCCTTGGAGGTGATCAAGGACCTCGCGGCTGGCCGGATTTCGCCGAAAGTGGTTGATATCCGCTTCTGCAACGGCGGCTGTATCGGCGGGCCAGGGAAGAATAACCGCCTGACCACTTTTTCCAAGCGCAACCTGATTATAGAACAGCACCTGAACCAGAACCTTTACTACCGGACCAAGTCGACCTATCTCGCCGACCTCCCCTTCCCCGCTTTTACGAGAGGCTTTTCCAACAAACATGAGCGCCCGAAAACTCCGAGCAGTGAGCGTTTGCGGCAAATCCTCCAGGCAACTGACAAGCACGAAACCAAGGACGAACTGAACTGTGGAGCCTGCGGCTATTCTACCTGTCGAGAACATGCCGTCGCCATCTATCGGGAGCTCGCAGAGGGGGACATGTGTCTCCCCTATTCGCTCAAACGCCTCGAAGAAGACCACATCAAACTTACTCAGAAATACGAGCTGGCGCAGCGCGCCCTGAAGCAGGAATTCGGCGAAACCTCGATCATCGGCAACGACCAGGGGACCAAGGAGGTCATCAGGTTGATCCACCAGGTCGGGCCCACCCCGACAACGGTCCTGATCCGTGGCGAGAGCGGCACAGGCAAGGAGTTGACCGCCCGTGCCATCCACGCCCAGAGTCAACGCGCCGACAAGCCGCTGGTGGCGGTCAACTGCACGACATTGACGGACAGCCTGCTCGAAAGTGAACTGTTTGGCCACAAGAAAGGTTCCTTCACCGGTGCCATCAGCGAGAAACGCGGACTTTTCGAGGCTGCTGACGGCGGCACGATCTTCTTGGACGAGGTCGGCGACATTACCCCAAAACTCCAGGCAGAGCTGCTGCGCGTTCTTGACAGCGGCGAAATCAGGCCGGTTGGCGACAACACTTCGATCAGGGTAGACGTGCGCCTGATCGCGGCGACCAATCGCAATCTCGAACAGGGCGTGTCAGAGGGGTGGTTTCGGGAAGATCTATTCTACCGTCTGAATGTCTTCACCATCACCATGCCACCACTGCGCAATCGGCTCGATTCACTTGACGAGTTGCTGCAAACCTTTATCGCCAAGGCCAGCACCCGTGTGAACAAGACCCTGGTGGGGATTGAAGATCGTGCTATTCATGCCATGCGCCAGTACCATTGGCCCGGCAATATCCGGGAACTGCAGAATATCATCGAGCGGGCAGCGGTGCTCACGCACGATAAGATCATCAGGCTGGAGAACCTCCCCGTCATATTCGGCGAGTTGGTCCTGCAATCTCCTGAAGCCACAAGCCAGGACAGTTTGCGTAGCCTACGCCAGAGGCAGGTCAACCAGGTTGAAAAGAATCTCCTGTCACGTTATCTGCGGGACGCACAAGGCAATGTCTCCTCCGCAGCACGGTTAGCCGGAATTCCAAGACGCACCTTCTACAGGATGCTGAACCGCAACGGCATCAACGGTGTAAATTTCAAAACCTGACACAACATGAAGCGACTCTAAGACAAATTTTGTCATAAATAGACCGCCACGTGTGCCACATGCGGCACAGCCTTTTCGCCTAATTTTGCGGTGATTTCCCAGTCAAGTGCAATATTGTGCGCCATTTTTGGCACATAAAGTAAAACTTCTCATTAAACAACTTCTTGATACAAGTCTTTAATAACAGGGGCTTAGAGCCATATTTTCTCAGAGCCACTAATTGGCATATCATTTGCTTAAAAGAAGACTAACTGTCTAGGGAGATCAGTTTCCAACCTAAGGATTCCTGTTCCCTTGTTTGCGCCGCCTAGGACCTCTCTCCCCCGGGCGGCGTTTTTTTATTGGCAACCAAGGACCTTCCTGCGCATTTTTCATTCGCCAAAAAGTTTGTGGTTGGTTATCATGTTGGAGTCCATGAACTTTCCGCCCAGACAATCCAATGCCACGAAAAATAAATATGAAAATCGGCGTTACCACCCTGGAAGATATCAGTGCCCTGATTCTCCAGTCGCACGACCTTGACGAGACCCTGCGCAATATTGTCAATCTGGTTGCGCGGCGCATGCACACTGATGTCTGCTCGATTTACCTGCTTGATGCCGACCACCAGACTCTACGCCTGAGGGCATCCAGGGGTCTCTCCCGCAAGGCTGTCGGCAAGGTCACCCTGCGCATCGGAGAAGGCTTGACCGGCATGGCCGCCCAAAAACGCCACGCCATTGCCATCGAAGAACCCCAGGAACACCCAAGCTACCGTTACTTCAAAGAAACAGGCGAGGAGCGCTTTCACTCATTTCTGGGGATCCCTCTCTTTGAACACAAAGACCCCCTGGGCGTGATCGTCCTGCAAACCAAGGATCCCCGGCAGTTCAGCAAAGAGGAGATCAGCGCCCTCTCGACGATCGCCTTCCAGATCACTTCG
>Ga0316195_10001593_pt1 | contig 10281 bp, 4 predicted proteins | sample Phised1_MG_FD_204937 | JGI IMG/M metagenome (GOLD analysis project Ga0316195, IMG submission 204937) | Coastal sediment microbial communities from Maine, United States - Phippsburg sediment 1 | ecosystem: Environmental > Aquatic > Marine > Coastal > Sediment | place: USA: Maine | collected...
CTTTTTTCAAGACTTTACCGACATTGGTCTTGGGCAGTTCCTTGATGAATTCGATCATGGTCGGGAGTTTGTAGGTCGCCAGTTTATCCTTGCAGTACGCGATCATTTCCTCCTGAGTGGCGGCTTGACCTTCCTTGAGGACCACGAAAACTTTGACCTGTTCACCGCGTTTCGGATGGGGTACCCCGATGGCGGTCGCCTCCAAGACCTTGGGGTGTTCGAAAAAGACCTCTTCGATATCCCGTGGATAAACATTATACCCGCCGGATATGATCATGTCTTTTTTGCGATCGACAATGAAAAAATAGCCGTCGTCATCCATTTGGGCGATATCACCGGTATGCAGCCATCCGTCCGTCAAGGTTTCGGCCGTAGCCTCCGGTTTGTTCCAGTAACCTTGCATGACCTGGGGGCCCCGGACGAGCAGTTCGCCGGTTTGACCGGGTGGAACGTCGGTGACACCATCATTGAGATCAACGATACGGCATTCGGTATCCGATATGGGGACACCGATGCTGCCGACCTTGCGTTTGCCGCCGGCAAACGGGTTGATGTGCGTTACGGGTGAGGATTCGGTCATGCCAAAGCCTTCGACGATGACGGCACCTGTCTTGGCCTCGAAATCCTTGATAACTTCGATTGGCAGTGGGGCACTGCCCGAGAAACAGCCTTTGATCGAGGTCATGTCAACGGTGTCAATCCGCGGATCACTGAGCATGCCGATGTACATGGTCGGAACCAAGGGCGCAAAGGTTGGTTTGAATTTTCCGATGGTTTCCAATAGTGCCTCGGGCTGCGGTTTTGGAACCAGAATATCGCCCCAGCCCATGTAAATGGCGAAGTTCATGGCCGTTGTCAGGCCGAAGACATGGAAGAAGGGCAGTGCCCCGAGCATGATTTCGGTTCCTTGGTCAAACTGTGGAAACCAGGCCGCGACTTGCTGAACCTGCTTGCTCAAATTTCCATGGGTCAGCATGACTCCTTTGGAAACCCCGGTCGTTCCACCGGTATATTGATACATGGCAACGTCTTCAAAGGTCAAATCGACCCGGGGCGGGATATCGGCGCCATTGGCCAGTACACTTTTCCACGGATAAACGTCGTCCGCCGGTTTGACCGTTGCAGCCAACCCTTTTTTTTTGCCGACCAGAGGAAAGAGCAGATTTTTGGGAAAAGGCAGATAGTCACCGATCGAGGTGTAGATGATTTTTTGGATCGCCGTACGGGGACGCAGGTCAATCATGCGGTTGCCGAGCAAATCCAAGGTGATCAAAAGCTTGGCACCGGAGTCGTTGAACTGATGCGCCAGCTCACGATCGGAATAGAGCGGGTTGTTCATGACAACAATAGCACCAATTTTGATAATGGCATAGTAGCTGACGACGCATGGAATAACGTTCGGCAACAGGATGGCGACGCTATCGCCCTGGCGCACGCCGAGATCCGTCAGGACCGCGGCAAAGCGGTTCACCATCTGATTCAACTGGCGATAGGTCATTTGGTAGCCTTGAAAAAGTAGGGCCATATTGTCTGGAAAACGGCTGGCGGAGCGTTCGAGAAATGTCGGGAGACAGGCTTCTTCATAGGCAACTTTTTTCGGGACACCTTGCTCGTAGCTGGTCACCCATGGGTGGTCATGGTAACTGGATTTGGATGTCATTGCAGCCTCCTTTGGGGTTGAATCCGAGGTGGACTCATGGTATTAGATCGAGTCGCAATTTGTGCTGTTTTAATATTATTTTTTTCTTGACAGGATTCAATGGGTTTTATAGAAAAATGAATGAGTATTCATTCATTTTGGAATTGACTATCACATCTATACGAAGAAGGAAAGCAAAAAAATGGAACCTGTGTTGATAGCACCGGCCAATGCAACGTTACTCGGTATCCCGGGGATGTTTTTTGCGCTGGTCATACCGATCGTCGGTGTCTGCCTTTTTACCTACATCATCGCCCAACGCAGCAAACCACTGGTCCTGGCAGCACCGGACGAGCGTTTTAATAACATCGGGGCGCGCTTGATCAATGTATTTAAAATCTGGCTGGGACAGTATCGCCAACCCCGCTATAAAACGGCCGGTATCCTTCATATACTGATTTTTGCAGGTTTCATGATTTTGTCGATTCGCTCGCTCTCCCTGGTGGTGATCGGCATTTCGGAGGGGTTCGTTTTTCCCGGCCTGGGCGGGACCCTGGGGGTCGTCTATAACTTGCTGAAAGATTATGCGGCGACCATTGTTTTGGCCGCCTGTATCTACGCAGCCTGGCGGCGCGGTGTCATTAAGCCGGAAAGATACAAGGTCCCGGCGCGTTATGGTAAAGATCACACAGCGGAAGCCGTCTTCGTGTTAGGGCTCATTGCGACTTTGATGATTTCCGAGAGTCTCTTTGAAGCCAGCTTCGTTGCCGCCCAAAAGCAGCAGGGCGTGCATGCGGAATTTTTGGCCCCCTTGTCGCTGGCGTGGTTTTTTAAAAACATTTTGCTGTTCGCTTCCCCGGGCGTCCTCCAAACGACCCATATCGCCAGCTATTTCGTTCATGATTTGACTTTTTTCTTCTTTCTGTGTTTTTTGCCGATGGGGAAACATTTCCACGTTATCACCTCGCTTTTCAACGTTTTCTTCATGCGAACCGAAAAAGGCAATATTAAGCCCGTACGCTACGGCACCAGCGAGGAGCAGCTGGACGACCTGGAATCATTTGGCGTAAAAAAGTTTAACGATTTTACCTGGAAACACATCCTCGACTTTTACACCTGTGCCGATTGCGGCCGGTGTTCGGATCAGTGTCCGGCCAATGCGGTCAAACGCCCCTTGTCCCCCCGTTTTATATCCATCAAGGGTCGAGATTATGCGTTTAAACATTTTCCCTTGCGCAAGGGCAATGGCTCCGAACAGGAACCTTTGATTGGCGATATCTACGAAGAGGATGAAATCTGGTCCTGCACGACATGCGGCGCGTGTGAGCAGGAATGCCCGCTCGGCATCGAATATATCGACAAGATTGTCGATCTGCGCCGGGGAATGGTCGATGAGGGGATGGTACCGCAGACCCTCCAGAAACCACTGGGTGCCATTGAGAAGCGTGGTAATCCCTGGGGTAAAATGGAGAAGAAACGTGCGGATTGGACCACCGCCGAGGGCTTTGCCGATGCCTACCCGGTTAAAATTATCGGTAAAAAGGAATCAGCCCAGACCCTGTACTTTGTGGACAGCGTCTCCTCGTTTGACGACCGCATGCAATCGATTGCACAAGCCACGGCCAAGATCCTGTCACAGGCAGGTGTCGACTTCGGTATTCTGGGTAAAGATGAACGCGACTCCGGCCACGAGGTCAGGCGCTTCGGCGAAGAGATGCTTTTTATGGATCTGCGTGACCGCAACACCGATGCCATCCTCAATTCCGGTGTCGAGCAGATCGTTACGTCCGACCCGCACGCTTTTAATGCATTGCGCAAAGACTATCAGGGTCTGCCGCCGGTCGAACATATCAGCCAGGTGATTGTAAAAAATATCAAGGCGGGCAAACTCAGTCTCAACGGAACGGAAACGAACGGCAAAGTTTACACCTATCATGACCCGTGTTATTTGGGGCGGCACAATGGCCTGTATGAAGACCCCCGGCAGGCGATCGATGCCATCCCGGGTATCAAGCGGGTCGATATGCTCAAGAGCCGGGACCGATCGTTCTGTTGCGGGGGGGGAGGCTTGATGCTGTTTTATGAGCCTGAAGAGGAACAGCGAATGGGGGTCCTGCGGGTCGAGATGGCCCGTCAAGCAGGCGCCAACGTGATCGTTACCGCCTGCCCCTTTTGCCTGGTCAATATCGAAGATGCCATTAAGGTGTCCGGCCTGGAAGGGCAAATGGAAGCCATTGATTTGGCGGAACTCGTGGCTTTGCACCTGCCAGGGGAACAGCAACAGGATGTATAGGTGAACCGAATAGAAGCAACCTTATAATATTCAATTGTTGGAGGAAAACATGGAAATTTTGGTGTGTGTTAAAAGAGTCCCCGACACTGCTGAAAATGAGATAGAAGTCAACAGTGACGGCACGGACATCGAACGCGATGACCTGGTGTATTCGGTCAATGAATGGGACAATTACGCAGTCGAGGAGGCAATCCAGATCCGCGACAATGTCGGCGGCAGCGTCACCGTGGTCGCGGTCGGCGATGAAGAATCCGAAGAAGTGGTTCGTCGGGAGATGGCCATGGGAGCGGATAACGGGATTCTCGTCTCCGACGATGCCTTTGAAGGTTCGGACGGTAAAGGGGTTGCGACTTTACTGAAGGCCGTTGTTGAAAAAGGGCAGTATGATTTGATCCTGACAGGTGCCCAGGCCGATGAAGGCGCCGGGCAGGTCGGTGGGATGCTGGCGGCCATGTTGGGCAGGCCGTATGCCTCGCTGGTCAACAAAATCGAAGTGGTCGACGACAAGAAGCTGAAGGTCGGCCGGGAAATCGAAGGCGGCAACCAGGAAATGAGCGAGATCGATTTACCCTGCATCCTTTCAATTCAGACCGGCATCAATGAACCACGCTATGTCGGAATCCGCGGTATTCGCAAAGTGGCCTCGGTCGAAATTCCGGTGATGGGTACGGGCGACCTGAACGTGGACGCTGCTGCGGTTGGGACCGCCGGTGCCAAGGTCAAGCGTTTGGACTATTTTGTGCCGGATTTGGGTGATGGCGCTGAAATGCTGGAAGGAAGCACCGACGAGATTATCGAAAAGTTGATTGAAATCTTGAAAGCCAAAGGAGGGCTCAAATAATGGCCGAACAGGTTTTTGCATATATCACGCACAAGAATGGGGTTGCCGACGATTCGGCGCTTGAACTGGTCGCAGCGGCCAAAAGCGCGTTCCCGGATGCAGCGGTTACCGCGCTCGTTACAGGCGCTGGAGCTGCTCTTGACAAACTCTGTGACCAAATTGCCGCTTCATACACGGAAGTGTGGAAATTCGACAACCAAGCTCTGGACTATCCCAATGCCGAGGTTATCGGTCCAATGCTGGCCGGGTTGCTGCCGGGCAAGGCGGTTGTATTATTGCCCCACGACACGTTCGGGATGGATTTGGGCCCCGGATTGTCAATTAAACTCGATGCGGCCTTCGTGGCCGATGCAGTTGGCTTCGAAGGCCTTGAGGCGACAGCGCTCAAGGTGGTTCGCCAGGAATACGGTGGCGCCGTCAGTACCCACGTGCTGTGCGATCTGACCAATGGGGCTGTCATCAACGTGCGCCCGGGCGCTTTCCAGCCGGATGAAAGCAAAGCGGCCGGCGGGCAGGTGGTTGACAAATCAGGAGAGCTAGGGGACCTGGGGGCGGGCCGCCGTTACCTCGAGACCGTTGCCGCTGAAGTCGGAGATGTTGATATTACCAAGGAAGATGTGCTGGTTTCGATTGGCCGCGGCATTGAGGATGAAGACAATATCGAGATCGCCGATGATTTGGCCAAAGCCATGGGGGCCGTGGTTTCCTGTTCGCGCCCGATTGTCGATGCCAAATGGCTGGAAAAATCCCGCCAGGTTGGTACGTCCGGGCAAACGGTTAAACCGAAAGTCTACCTGGCCTGTGGTATCAGTGGGTCTTTTCAGCATATGGGTGGGTTGAAGGGCAACCCGTTTATCATTGCTATCAACAAGAACCCCAAGGCTCCTATTTTCCAGTTGGCGGATGTGGGTATTGTAGCAGACATTCTCGAATTTATGCCTGAGCTGACCGAGAAGGTCGAAGCGTTATAATAAAATCGTGGCACGATTTTATGTCGCGCGGCTGCGCCGCTTAAAAAAGGATTAACCGATCGTTCGCGCTATTTAAGCCGGCTGGCTCAAGGGACAGCCGGCTTTTTTATTTATAGCGGTTGTCAAAATAACGTTCGGATTGGGGTGCCTCGCTTAGCCCAGCGCAAGCGGAACATATTTCCGACAATGACTATAAAAACTACATCAGAATCCATTGGCTTTCCCGCAAGAACATAATATAAGGATAAATACTTGTTGATGAAAAAGCGACATCGTCGCGTAAAATAAAATCGTGCAACGATTTTATTGAAAGGGTGCAATCGATGAAAAGGGGCTTCCTGTTCAAATCAGTGCGGGTATTGATCGTTTTAAGCCTAGCGATATTCATAGCCGTCCTGCTTGTCAAAATGCGTCCACGCGCCGAGCGCCAAGAGCGGATCGAGACCGGTCGCCTGGTCGAGGTGTTTGAAGCACGCGCTGAAAACTTCAACATGGCAATCGAAGCCTATGGAACGATTCAGCCCAGAGAAATGTTGAAGCTGGTGGCGGAGGTCCACGGCCAGATCGTCGGACTTAGCCCTGATTTTAAAGAAGGCAGCTTTGTGGAAAAGGGTTCGACCTTGATTAACATCGATCCCCGCACCTATACCCTCGCCGTTCAGCAACGCCAGGTGGAAATTAGCAGGGCGGAAGCGGAGTTGGCCAAGTTCGAACAGGAAGTCAGCAATCTAAGCGCGACCAGAAAAATAGCAGTGGCCGATAAGCGGCTGGCCGAATCGGAGTTCACCCGTCTCGAGAAGCTGGCCGCTAACAACGTGATTGCCAAGAGCACGCGTGATGCCGCCGAGCAGAAATACCTGGCCAGTGTTGACCGTCTGCAAGGGATTGACAATCAGATCGCCCTGACCGGCTCTCTCAGGAAGCAACTGCGAGCCCAGTTGAACATGGCCCGGGTGATGTTGCGGCAATCGCAGCTGGACTTGGAGAAATCCAGTATTAAAGTCCCCTTCGACGGATGGGTATTGGAAAAGGCGATCGAAAAAGGCCAACATGTCGCCATTGGCCAGCATCTCGGCCGCGTTTACAAAGATGGCGACCTCGATGTCGATGTCCGGATTCCGATCGAGGATTTCAAGTGGCTGCCGGATGAAGGGGGCGTCGCGGATCGGTTGCGAGTCGAAATCGCTTTTGTCCGGGATAAGGATCAGGGACCGACTTGGTCGGGAAGGGTCGCCCGGATTAAAGCCCAGATGGATGAGCGGACGCGCACGTTGCCCGTTGTCATTGAGATCGATCGTACCCCTCGGGATGATCTGACCACGAATCGGGGGAAACTGGCCACAAACGGTCTGCGGCCGGGGATGTTCGTTGCTGTTAGAATTATCGGTCAGGAATACCGGGATGTGTTCGCTTTATCCCGCCACGCGGTCCACGCGGACGATGTTGTTTATGCGGTCGCAGAAGGGCAGCTGAAGGTAAAGCCGGTCAATGTTTTAAGGCGGTTTAAAGATGTGGTTTATATTGAAAAAGGGCTGGAAAATGGTGACCTGGTCATCACGTCGCCTCTATCCATAGCAGTTGACGGTATGCCGGTCAGGATTAAAAAGTAAAACAACCACGTGTCATTCGTCTGTTGCCAGCATCAACTAAATTCGAAGTCCAAAGCACGAAAGCGACTCGGCTGAGTTCGAGGTAGGCCGAAACAATATGTAACAACCAATTATGGGGCGAATCTCGGCCGGGTCCTCCGGTCCCGGGTGCTACCATTGGGATAAATTATGCGCGCATTGGCCAAATGGTCCGTCAATAATCGGGTAACCGTCAACCTGATCATGGTTTTTATCCTGGTCGCCGGTTTGTTTGCCGTGACCCGCATGCGTCGCGAAATGTTCCCCCAGTTTGCCCTGGACATGATCAACATAACGGTTGTCTACCCAGGCGCCAGCCCGGAAGAAGTCGAAGAGGGTATCACCGTTAAGATCGAAGAGCGAATCAAGAGCATAGAAGGGATCGCCAAGACGTATTCCGGTTCCTACGAAGGTTACGGATCCGTGACGGTGGAACTCGAATCCAGTGCTGAAATCCAGACCGTGATGGACGACATCAAAACCGAGGTTGACCGGATCGACACCTTTCCCGACGAAGCCGAGGAGCCGGTTGTCACCGAAATCGTTAACCGGGATCCGGTTATTTACGTGGCGATCTACGGCGAGGCATCCGAGAAGCTCTTGCGTCAGATAGCCGAAAAAATCAGAGACGACTTGGTCGATAGCAAACCCATTTCAATGGCCGATCTGGTGGGCGTGCGCAATTTTGAAATCGCAATCGAGGTCTCGGAAGAAAACCTGCGGCGCTATGGCATTTCATTTGATTTCGTGGCCAACAGAATTAGATCCTGGAGCGTCGATCTTCCGGGTGGTGCGATCAAAACCGACCATGGCGAGATCCTGGTTCGATCAAAAGGGCAGCTTTATACGGGCCGTGAATTCGAAAGCATTCCATTGATTACCCAACCGGATGGCACCGTCATCCGGCTCGGCCAAATTGCCCGCGTGATTGATGGATTTGAAGACGCCGACATCAAAACCCGCTTCAACGGTCAACCCGCGGCCCTGGTTCAGGTGAACCGAACCTCCAAGGAGGATGTGATCGCCATAGCGGATGTTGTCCGCAGCTATGTTGCCGGGGAACGGACCCGCATGCCGACCGGCATCTCGTTGGCAACCTGGTTCGATCTTTCAGTGATGGTTCGAGATCGTATCGACCTGCTGCTGCGCAACGGTACCCAGGGGATTTTCCTGGTGTTTATCATTTTGGCGATCTTTTTAAACCTGCGGTTGGCCTTTTGGGTATCGGTCGGTATTCCGATTTCTTTCATGGCCGCTTTTGTGGTGCTCGATTATTCAGGTGAGACGATCAACATGATATCGCTGTTCGGTTTTATCATGACGCTCGGGATCCTGGTGGACGATGCAATTATTGTGGGCGAAAATATCTATACCCATAGCCGCCGCGGCAAATCTTCTCGCGATGCGGTCATCGATGGTCTGAAAGAGGTCGGCGGACCGGTGATCATGGCCGTTACGACGACGGTGGTGGCCTTCATACCTTTGATGTTTATCGCCGGTATCATGGGCAAATTCATCGCGGTCATGCCCAAGGCCGTGATTGCCATCTTAATCGTGTCATTGGGGGAAGCGCTCATCATTTTACCGGCGCATCTCGAAGGCGCTTTAAGCAAGATCTTTGCCAGCGCCGGACGCCGTCTAGCCTGGCACGAACGCTTGCGTGCCCGGGTCGAAACCGGTCTCAGGAAGGTCATTGAAGATTTTTACACGCCTGCGATCAAGTATGTGGTCAAGAATCGTTATTTTACCTTTGCGATCGGTGTGGGGGTGTTGATCATCAGCTTGGGTATCATTTGGGGTGGCTATGTACCGTTTGTGTTCATGCCCAAAGGCGAGAGTGACTGGATCATCGCCGAGATCAGTTATCCCCTGGGTACCCCTTTTGAACTTACCGGTCAAACCATCGAACACCTGGAACGAACAGCCTTTGAACTGGACGCACACTTTGATGGTTTTTCAAAGAAAAGTGACCGGCTGGTGACCAATGTATTTTCCCTGGTAGGCGTGATACCGCGGCGGGACTGGAAACCCGGTGAAAATGGCGGGCATGTCGGTCAGGTCTGGATCGAACTGGTGGCGTCCGAAAACCGGCCGAAACTGTCGGTCAATCAGGTGTTGGCCGAGTGGCGCCGTTTGGCCGGTGAGATCCCGGGTCTCGATACGCTTTCGTTTTTCACCATGGAGGGTGGGCCGGCCGGCAACCCGATCGAGATTAAATTGATCGGCAAGGATTTCGATCAGCTTCAACAGGCAGCGGAGGAGCTGAAGAACGAGATCGCCACTTTTCCGGGTACTTACGACATTTCCGATGATTTTAAACCAGGCAAGCTGGAAAGGCAGGTCGCCATAAAGGAAACCGCCCGTTCTCTGGATGTGAACATGGCCGATGTTGCCCGGCAGTTACGGCAAGCTTTTTACGGAGATGAAGCGCTTCGGATTCAACGGGGTAAAGATAGCCTGAAGGTGCTGGTCAAATATGCGGAGACGGACCGCAACAGCATAGCGGGCATCGAAGAAATGCGAATCCGTACGGCTGATGGTCGGGAGATACCGATACATGAAGTGGCCGAGATTAAGCAGGGCCGCGCATACTCGGTCATTCGGCGTTCGGACCGCCGGCGCGTGATCACCGTAATCTCGGATATCGACGAGGCAACCGCCAATGCCAGTCAGATTGTTGCCGAGTTGAAAGCGGGATTCCTGTCCGATCTGGTGAAGCGTTATCCAGGACTCAAATTCGATCTGGAAGGACAGGAAAAAAGAACCCGCGAGTCGCTCGACAGTCTAAAAAAAGGGTTTGCCCTGGCCTTGATGGGGATCTTTCTTTTGCTGGCCAGCCAGTTCAGGTCTTACATTCAGCCGATTATCATCATGATCGCGAGTCCCTTTGGCTTGATCGGCGCTATCAT
>Ga0316195_10001594_pt1 | contig 10280 bp, 12 predicted proteins | sample Phised1_MG_FD_204937 | JGI IMG/M metagenome (GOLD analysis project Ga0316195, IMG submission 204937) | Coastal sediment microbial communities from Maine, United States - Phippsburg sediment 1 | ecosystem: Environmental > Aquatic > Marine > Coastal > Sediment | place: USA: Maine | collected...
CTGGCGCCTGACCGGCGATTTGCGGCGAATTTCGGGGGATCTGGTCGAAATTGAGGCTCAGCCGAAGAGCGCACGCACGGCGCTCACGGACTAGTCACCTGTCGCGGCCAGAACCGTCGCCCGGTCTGCGTCCGACAACTTCGCGATGTCCGCTGTCCGCCTGTAGAAGCAAGCGATGTCGGCGTCGCAATCTTCCAAAATGGACCGGAACGCGGCCACTTGCCCTTCGTAAAGGCTGGTTGAAACAAGTCGCGCATTATTGAGTGGGGCTGCAAGCCAGTTTCCAACCTCGCCACCGTCTTCGTCGATCAGCTGCTGTGCGGACGCCGACAGATCGTCCAGCAATTCGCGCTTTTGCGCGCGCCTCGACTGGAGTTCGATGTCGGCCGCATACAGCTTCGCCAAGGCGACTTTCGTATTCTCGACACGCTCGAGAATACGGTGGCGCAGCGCCCTGCGTCGAGTCAGGGTATCGAGCCGGTCAGGTTCTCCAGTCTTTTCGAGCCATCGTTCGACGCCTATATCCGCTACGGCTGTCGCAAATGACTCGTTAAAAGCGCTGTCACCTTTTACGTAGAGTTTTTGATGTGCGAGTTCGTGAAACATCGTCATGACGAGGTCGACCTCGCTCCAGCGCATCATGGTATTCAGCAACGGATCGGCGAATCGGCCAAGCGTAGAGTAGGCAGCGACGCCCCCAACAGCAACGTCGTAGCCCTGCCCGCGCAGCTTTTCGGCTGATTTCCGTGCGGACTCTTCGTTGAAATAACCTCTGTACGCCACGCAGCCGGCAACCGGATAGCACCACGTCCTGGGTTCAAGCGAAAATTCCGGTGCCGCAAAAACGTTCCAAACGACGTAATCCCGATCTAGGTCCGCGTATGAGCGATAGCTGTCATTGTCTGGCAGAAGTAATTCGGATACCGCAAAGTCCCGCGCCTCGAGAACGAGCGACAGCTTTTCCTTTAGTGCTTCAGATGAACCCGCATCGGCGATAACCTCGGCTACCGGCCGCCGACGATTCATGAGCTCGGAATGACCTCGAATGGCCTGCGCGTAGTAACAGCCCTCTACTGACAACACCAGAAGCAGCAACGATCCGCTTGCCAGCAATGTCCGCTTCATCGGGCGCGGCCGCTTCACGTCCAGAGACAGGTGTCGGGTTCAAAGGATAGAATCATAAGCATGGAAGTTTACCTTGTTGGCGGCGCGGTTCGAGACGAATTGCTGGGCTTGCCCGTGAAAGAACGGGACTGGTGTGTCGTGGGCGCGACACCGGAGGAACTTGTACAGCTGGGATACCGACCTGTCGGCAAGGATTTCCCGGTCTTTCTGCACCCGGAAACTGGAGAGGAATACGCGCTCGCGCGAACGGAGCGCAAGACGGCCGCGGGCTACCACGGATTCGCGTTCCACACAGCCCCCGACGTAAGCATCGAACAGGATCTCGGTCGACGCGACCTGACGATTAATGCAATGGCGCAGGGAAGAAACGGCCAGATCATTGATCCATTCAATGGCCAGGCGGATCTTGAGGCGCGCAAGCTTCGCCACATCGGCGCTGCTTTTGTCGAGGATCCCGTGCGGATCCTGCGCGTTGCGCGATTCGCGGCGCGCTATTGCCAGCATGGCTTCACGGTCGCTGCAGAGACAATGCATCTCATGACGGAAATGGTCACGAGCGGTGAGGCGAATGCGCTTGTCGCTGACCGTGTCTGGAAAGAGACGCAGGGCGCTCTTGGGGAATCACACCCGGCCGTATTTTTTGAGACGTTGCGCGCCTGCGGCGCCTTGCGGGTGGTGTTTCCTGAAATCGACGCGCTGTTCGGTGTGCCGCAACCCGAGAAGTGGCATCCGGAAATTGACTGTGGAGTCCACACACTAATGGTTCTGCAGCAAGCGGCGAAACTCAGTGACGATATTGAAGTCCGGTTTGCCGCGCTGGTGCACGATCTGGGCAAAGCGACAACGGATAAAAACTTGCTGCCCAGGCATCCTGGTCACGAAATCCGAAGCGTCAAACTCGTGAAGAAAATGTCGAAACGACTCCCTGTGCCGACGGGTTGCCGGGATCTGGGCTGCCTGGTCGCTGAGTTTCATACCCACTGCCATCGGGCATTTGAACTGCGTCAAGCAACCATTCTCAAGGTGCTCAACAGGACGGATGCGTTTCGCAGGCCCGAGCGATTCGAGAAATTCATTATTGCCTGTGAAGCCGACGCCAGGGGACGTACCGGCCTGGAGGACCGCGCTTATCCGCAGGCCGATTATTTCCGCCGTGCGGCGATGGCTGCGACCATCGTCAATATCGATGACCTGACGTCGAGTGACATGGATGGGGCAAGTATAGGGCGCGAGATTGCCGCCCGTCGCCTGGCCGCCCTGCAGGAATTCAGAGCCGGTTACGAACCGCCAAAGTAATATAGGTAGAACGACAGGGCCGTCGTATTTCCGTAGACCTCGGAATCGTCATAGGACAGGCGGAATTCGATGTCGACTCGATTGCTTGCCGGCGTAAGAAAACCAATGCTGAATGAGTCCACCGTGCTTCCGTCAATAGCCGTCTGCCATTGTCCCGCAGTCACATCGAAGCTGCGCAGCCCGACATCGTACTGTGCCCCAATATCGAATCGATGGTCGAGCAGATTGTTGATCATGCTTAGCCGCGACCTGGAAATATAGGTGAGCGTGTCAACGTCCTGCTGAATTCGCAAATTACGCGAATAGGCATACTTCATACCGCCGACGAAAACACTTACACGTTCGCCAAGACGCAGGCGTGAACTGATCCCCCAGCCATTGGCGCTAAAGGTTGCGGTGCGACCCCGCAACGGGGCAGACTGCAAATCGAATTCGAAATCCCGCCATTCGTAATCCAGAGCCAATGAACCAAAGTTATTCCGCATATAGGCGGACGCTTTCAGGTCGCGGGAATCAAGAATATCGGAATTGCCCCAGTAACCGACGCCAACACGAAGTCCAACAGGGTCGAACCAGACATCCAGCGCCAATTCACCGAGCAATGACCTGTTGTCAGCGATTATGCCCTCGGTATCGACCGAACTTGCCGTCAGCGACAACCAGGTATTTTCGCGAAGTCCAAAATCACCGAATACGGAATAGGCACGGCCGTCAGCAGAATCGCCTTCTACGCCAGCTCCGAGAACGAAGCCCTCCGCGCTCGCGGCGCGGTCAGCCAATATCAATACGAGCCAGATCCAGCCTGCGTGCTTAAACAACGACATACACGATCACACCCGCGAGCAGCAGCCGATAGATCGTAAATGGTAAAAGACCGATGGAACTGACTACCCGCATAAAAAATTCAATGCTGATATAGGCCACCACAGCGGAAATCAGCACTGCCAAAGCGAGATTATCCCACGGAACGAGGTCTTCGCCTGTTACCAGGATCACACCTTCATAGACAGTCGCCAGTAAAATAACCGGTGCCGATAACAGAAAAGAAAAGCGCGCCGCGTCTTGACGCGAAATACCGAGTAGCCGCGCAGCGGTGATCGTCACACCGGACCGTGATGTGCCCGGCACCAGAGCCAGCGACTGACAAAAGCCGATAATGAGTGCGTCGCGGATACGGACGTCCGTGATGTTTCGCTCGGCGGGTGCAAATCTGTCCGCCAAAGCCATCAGAATGCCGTACCCGGACAGAGTCACGACGACAACCATCGGATCACGCAGATTGGCGGCGATCCAGCCAGCGAATAACAAACCGGCCAGCGCAGCGGGTATCGTCCCAAGGCCAAGGTTCCATGCCATGCGCGCTCCATCGGACTGGTTGTTGCCCGTCAGGATATCGCCCGCGCCGCGCAACACCGCCGCGATATCAAACCGAAAAAAGATACACACAGCGATTAGAGAACCGAAATGCACAGCGACATCGAACGCCAGGCCCTGGTCAGACCAGCCAAAGATGCTTGGCACCAGGATCAGATGTCCTGAACTTGAAATTGGCAGAAACTCGGTCAGCCCCTGCACAACGGCCAGGACGATCAGCTGCATCATACTCATTACAATGTTCCTTTCGAGTCGCTCAAAGCAGGTGCGTTCGGTCCTGCCCACAAAGAGCCGGCGGCGCCTTCAGCTCGCCACGCAGCAGACCAATGCATTTGAAGTTTTCCCCCATCTCGGCGGGCAGAGTAAGCGTTTTCACCTGGCCGGACAATTTAACCTGTTCCGCAATCGGCAGATCGGGGAAATTGACAAGCTCGGTCTCGAGGCCGCCGTTCATCAGGAAATGCGCCTGCGTAACATATCCTGCGATAGTCATGCCGCTCGCCGCATCGGCCACCGCCGAAAAATCCACCCAAGAGGTTAAATCCTGAATGCCCGGCAGGATTAACGGATCCTCATGTGCATGGTGCCGGAAGTGACAACGCAGCCATCCACATGGCCGATCGGGTGCATAGTACTCATTGCGCGTCACCCCATAGTCAATGAGCAGGATCATGCCACGCGCGACCGCTGCTGACAGATCGGCAACCCATCCGGCAAGCCCGGGAGAGACCTCCGATTCATAGCCATCGACAAAAGGCCGACCTGTCGCCGATTCAATGTCCCGCACCGCTTTCTCAAGAAAGTCCGGTGCAGCCGCAAACTGCCAGGCAAATAGCCCATCCTGGACACATACGCGGGCCTGCTGCACGTCCCCGCCGACTATGCGAAATCGTTCAACCGGAATTGCATCGGCGACTTCGTTGGCAATCGCAACGCCAATGAATTCCTGCGGTATTTGCGATACCCAGCGGATTCGCTCGAACATTTGTGGCAGTTGCTGCTGCAGCCGCACTTCCTGACGCGCTCGCAAATCTGCTGATACCTCGAGAATCAGGTATTGCCGCGGCAGGCTGTCGAGCTCGGCGAGCTTTCTTAGCATTGCCACGGCCAGGGCCCCACTGCCAGCACCGAATTCAAGGACGTCGCCGCCGTCGAGTTGCTTAAGTACGAACGCAGCCTGGTTTGCGACAATACGGCCGAACAAGGGTGATATTTCAGGCGCCGTTGTGAAATCGCCGGCCGCGCCCAACTTGCTGGATCCGGCGCTGTAGTAACCGAGCCCTGGCGCATACAAGGCCTCGTGCATGAACTGTGCGAATGAAATGCTTCCTCCGGCCGCGGCAATCAGCTTCCGTAAATGTGCTGCACAGGTTGCGCTGTGGGCGGCGCTCACCGGGTCCGGCTGCGGCAGGCCGCGGCGAGAATCAGATATCGGCTGCATGAATTCTCAATTCGGGTTTACTCAGGCAAGGATCGGAGAGTAACCTTTTTTACCCGCTGATTGCCCTGGCCACCCTGCAAAATGATGAACGAACCGACAATCGAATTCGACGGCAAGGTTGCGCTGGTGACCGGCGCGGCCCGACGGATCGGTGCAGCCATCGCGACGACGCTGCATTCCACCGGCATGCGAGTTGCGATTCATTATCGAGGGTCGCATGAAAGTGCGGCTGGCTTGAGCGATCGCCTGAATTCCATACGGCCGGACTCAGCGCAGATTTTCCAGGCAGACCTGATTGAATCAGGTAGCCCCGCGGCACTTGTGCGACAGGTAGTCCATTGGGCCGGCGCGCTGGATGTACTGGTGAACAATGCCTCCAGCTTTTATCCAACGCCGCTGTCCGAGGTGGACGAAAATTCCTGGAATGAACTGATGGGCAGCAATCTGAAAGCGCCGCTTTTCCTCGCACAGGCCGCAGCCGAACTGCTGCGCAGCCGTCGCGGCTGTATTGTCAATATCGTCGACATTCACGCGCAACGACCGTTAAAAGACCACCACATCTACGGCGCCGCAAAAGCCGGCCTGAGCATGTTGACCCGCTCACTGGCGAAGGATCTTGCGCCCTATGTGCGGGTCAATGGCGTTTCACCCGGCGCAATCGCCTGGCCCGAAAATGGCATGAGCGATTCGGTAAAGGAAAACATACTGCAGCAGATTCCGCTGGGACGTGCTGGTGATCCCGCCGACATCGCCAATGCCGTATTATTTCTTGTCCAGGAGGCCACTTATTCGACCGGCCAGATTATTTCAATTGACGGCGGCCGGTCAGTAGGCTGGTGACACGCAACCGAACGTCGTCAACCCTGGTCGCTATCCGCCCGAATTCACCACGCGCCGGCAAATTCCTGCCAGGCCGGCAGCGGATGCTCGGCAAAACGACTCCCGCCTCCCGCCACAGGCTTGCGCAGCGCCGGCGAAGCCGATAATTGCAGCGGGCAGGCGCCAGTCTCAAGCAGAGACAGGGCCGTCACAAGATTCGGGTCGGCATCGTCACCAATCGCAACCGACAAATCATCGACGGCGGGGCAATCCGCCGCCAGCCCATCGAAGTAGCGACCCTGATTGATTGAATTGACGGTCTCGAACGCCGTTGGACGCAAGATTTTTTCGCAAAATTCGATGCCCAGCTGTCCAACCGGTTTGCCCCGTGTATTCGAACCGACGATGGCGACTTCCACGTGCGGCTCCATGCTATTGGTGATCAATTCACTGGCCGACGCAGTGCGCTCGGTCGCAATCACCACCAGTCGTGAAAGATTCAGTGATTCGGCAAATCGGCCGAAAAAAGTCGTACGGTTCGAGCCTGAATTGTTCGAATTGAAAAGCGTTCGGGAAAAGACCGTATTGTCAGGGACACCGCCGCCAAGATAGTCGCCAAGCAGCTCCGTCGTGCTCAGCAAGCCCCCGCCATTGTAGCGAAGGTCCAGAACTACATCCGTAACCCCCGCCTGTTGAAAGGTTCTGAAGACATCGTAAAAGGCAGAATCCGCCGTGCTGATAAATGTCACCAGTTCAAGGTAGCCCACGGCAGTCCCGTCGGGGCGGTCGATGACGCGGTACTGGGGCAACGGATCGATCCTCACAATCGCCTGGCTTACAGAAATGTCGAATTCACTGGCATCCTGACGCCTGACGGTGAACTCCAGCGTCGGCATCGAAAACAGAGCATCGATTCCTTCGTTTGCCTGTATTTCGGCTATCGCTCTGCCGTTCAGCATCAGAATTTGCTGGCCGCGAGCGAAACCGGCGACATCGGCCGGACTGGATTCGAACACGCGGGTGATACGCAGTTCATCGCTTGCTTCGAAACGCGTGCTGAAGCCAAACCCCTCATACTCCCCTGCGCCGAAGAACCGGGCATCGGCGGCGGCGAGATCGATGTAACTGAATTGATCCAGCGGCTGAAACGAAATCAGGTAGTCGAGAAGCGCTTCCGGTGTTGGGTAAGCGGCAAGGTCTACCGTTGCCGGCAAGTCAACGTTCCAGAAATAAACGTCCCGCATTACATCGAAGACGAATTGCTTCTGCGCATCGATCGAGCATGAGGACGTGCCCACCTGTGGCGGAAACAGGCCGGAGTCTTCAAGCGTACAACCCGACGCACTAAATAGCGCGACAACGGCAATGATGGCAAGTGCTCGCATGGACTAATTGTCACCGATCGGCCGGGCTGTTCCCGTGACCTGGCGCCGGTTTTCGGATTCCTGCGCCGGGGTTGACAGAACGAGGGAATCACGCGTCAGGTGATGGGAATCGGTATCGAATTCTGCCCAGTGCCGCGCCATCGTTTTGCCGCTCAGCGGGTGTACGAGGTCGGGCGCGATTTCAGCCAACGGCCGCAACACGAAGCTGTACTGCAAAATATCCGAACGTGGCACGGAAGGTGACTCAAGGATTTCGTCGCCGTAGAGGAGAAGATCGACATCAAGCGTTCGTGAAACGAAGGCGTCGGTGCCACGAATTCTTCCTGCCAGGTCATGAATCGCCTCAAGTTCACGGCAAACCGCGGTCGGCGACAGGTCTGTTTCGATGGCGGCTACGGCATTTAGAAAATCGTCTCCGACGAAGCCAACAGCGGCATTCCGGTAAACCGCCGATACAGCGACGAGCGAAAATCGACGGGCAAGCTCGCTGACGGCCAGTTTCAGATTCTTCGCAGGTTGAAGATTACTGCCCAGGCCGAGATAAATGCGTGGCACTGATATTACTTGTAGCGACGAATCAGGACGCCAACGTTTTTGGCGCCACGAATCGCACCGGGCTTGCTGACTCGAACCTGAATCCAGGGCAGCTCGAATTCGGAGAGTATGGTTTCCGCAATCTTTTCCGCCATGGTTTCAACAAGCTGAAATTCCGAATCACTAACGAATTGCTCAACGCGCTTGGCGACGGATTTATAATTCAGGGTATTTTCGATTGTATCAGTGCTGGCTGCGCGTCGAATATCGGCACCCATTTCAAGGTCGATACTGACGGTTTGACGAATCTTTCGCTCCCAGTCCCAAATGCCAACGACCGTGTCGACTCGCAAATCGTCGAGAAAGATAGTGTCCGGGTGCAATTCGCTTTCCATGACTTTAAGGTTCTTCTTGAATGTTCAGGCGGCAGCCGGTGTCGCAAGCGCTTCCAGTGACCAGCGTGCGCGAGCATGAATAGTACCGGCTTTTTCAGCATCACCAAGGCGCAACGCGCCGGCAATCGCAATCATCGCGCCATTATCTGTGCAAAACCGGAGTCGGGGATAGTAGACGTTGCCGGAAAACTTCGCGGCCAGTTCTGTTCGCAATAACTGATTCGCGCCCACGCCGCCTGCTACAACAATTCGCTTGGCTGACATGTCCGCCGCCGCTTTGAGAGTTCGCTTGACGAGCGTATCGACCACCGCGCGTTGAAACGAAGCCGCCAGGTCGGCGCGGACCGAATCCAGCGTGCCCGCCTCCCGGGCCTCGCGCACCTTCAGCATGACCGCCGTCTTGAGACCAGAGAAGCTGAAGTCAAATCCGGGCCTGTTGATCATCGGCCGGGGAAACGCGAAGGCAGCGCCATCCCCCCCCTCGGCCAGCTTTGCCAGCGCTGCACCACCGGGATAACCAAGGCCGAGCAGCTTGGCCGTTTTGTCGAACGCCTCGCCAACCGCATCATCCAGCGTGCTGCCAAGGACCCGGTAATCGCCGAGTGCCTCCGTCCGGACGAGCATCGTATGACCACCCGAAACGAGCAACGCGAGGAACGGGTATTCGGGCGAATCGGCCTCAAGCATGGGCGCCACAAGGTGACCCTCCATGTGGTGTACCGGAATAACTGGACAACCCCAGGCCAAGGCCAACCCGTTCGCCATTCCAGCGCCGACCATGAGGGCGCCAACCAAACCTGGTCCGGCCGTGTAGGCAATCGCATCGGGCCGTTCTATGCCGGCGGACTTCAATACGGCGTGGATCAGTGGCAAAAGCCGCTTCAGGTGGTCGCGGGAGGCAATTTCGGGGACCACGCCGCCGTAAATGGCATGCAGGTCCACCTGGCTGTGCAGTTCCTCCGCCAAAAGGCCTTTCTCGGTGTCGTAAACCGCTACACCGGTCTCGTCACAGCTCGTTTCCAGTCCCAGTATCTTCATATGTGGCGGATCATACCGCAGTCACCCCCTCATACTGGTGAAAAAGGCGAATTTTGCTTTGCAAAATCGGTGCTTGGTCGATATCATGCGGGGTTCAGTCCCGGCCTTGAGCCGGGTTTCTTTATATCTGAAGACTGTCAGAATTTGTATGCCTAGCGTTCGTATCAAAGAAAATGAGTATTTCGACGCCGCTCTGCGTCGGTTCAAGCGTGCCTGTGAGAAGGCCGGCGTTCTAACCGAGCTCCGCCGCCGCGAGTTTTACGAGAAACCAACCCAGGAAAGGAAGCGCAAGAAGGCGGCAGCCGTCAAGCGTCATCTGAAACGGGTATCTCGCGAAGCTTCGCGCCGCAAACGCCTCTACTAAGATCCGCCCAAGGCATTGATGCGATCCTGCAAATGTCTTTAAAAGAGCAGATTACCGACGACGTAAAGAGCGCCATGAAGGCCGGTGAAAAAGACCGGCTGAAAGTGTTGCGCCTGGTCACCGCCGCGATCAAGCAGGTTGAGGTTGACGAGCGCAGGGACCTCGATGACGCCGATGTCCTGGCAATACTCAACAAGATGGTCAAGCAGCGTCGCGACTCGATTACCCAGTACAACGACGGCAATCGCAAGGACCTGGCGGACATAGAAGCGGCAGAAATCGACATAATCGGGACCTACCTTCCCGAACAATTGTCCGATGACGCGATCGACAAACTGATCGACGCAGCCGTCTCCAGTACCGGCGCGGAAGGTATTCGAGATATGGGCAAGGTCATGGCTGCCGTAAAATCAAAGGCACAGGGTCGGGCCGACATGGGCATCGTCGGCGCCAAGGTAAAAGCCCGCCTTAACGCCTGACTTCGGCTATGCTTGAGGCATAGACCTCGA
>Ga0316195_10001595_pt1 | contig 10278 bp, 7 predicted proteins | sample Phised1_MG_FD_204937 | JGI IMG/M metagenome (GOLD analysis project Ga0316195, IMG submission 204937) | Coastal sediment microbial communities from Maine, United States - Phippsburg sediment 1 | ecosystem: Environmental > Aquatic > Marine > Coastal > Sediment | place: USA: Maine | collected...
TGCCGATGAATTCCTCGAATTTGTTCCACTGAGAGCTGGCCCAGTCTGAAGCGGCCTGCACCTTGTCACCGACCTTGACCATCGTGTAATAGCTCTCGACGCGCTTCCAATCAACCACGCTCCACCACGCCTCAATGTAGTCGGGGCGTCGGTTCTGATAATTCAGGTAATAAGCGTGCTCCCACACGTCGAGGCCGAGGAGCGGAATCATCTCTCCGGTTGAAATGGGGTTGTCCTGGTTCGGCGTTTTGGTCACTCCCAGGCTCCCGTCGGCTTTGACCCCGAGCCATGCCCAACCGCTGCCGAAGACCGTCGCCGCAGCCTTGTTGAACTCGGTCTTGAAGGCATCAAACGATCCAAACGAAGTGTCGATGTTCTCTGCAAGGCCACCCGACGGCTGACCGCCGCCATTCGGACTCATCACGGTCCAGAACAGGGTGTGGTTGACGTGACCACCGCCGTGATTGCGAACGGCCCCGCGAATGTCCTCAGGGACCGACTCGAGATCCATCACCAACTCGATCGCCGTTTTGTCGGCAAGTTCGGGATGCCCCTCGAGGGCGGCGTTGAGGTTGTTGACATAGGCCTGGTGGTGTTTTCCATGATGGATACCCATGGTTCGCGCGTCGATATGCGGTTCCAGGGAGTTCACGTCATAGGGCAGATCCGGCAGTTTGAAAGTCATCGAGCTCCTCCGTTGTGTTTTGAGTTGTATCGAGTCACAGTCGCAACTCTCAATGTTTTCAACCACCAGAATTTCGAATCGATTCCACCTCTGATTCAGATTTTCTGGATATTTCCCCTACTCGACATCAAACCAGAACATCCCCGAGCGCTGACCCCAAAGCGGCGTACTGCTGCCGGCTGTTGTAAAGCTGCGCTGAGATCCGCACCAGGCGCCGCGGCGGTGCCGGCCAGGCGATGATTGGAACCTCGATCCGGTAGTCCTTGAGCAGACGGTCCTGAAGCCCGTCAAATGGGAAGAGGTCGTTGACCGGACCGCTGTCACCATCCGGCAGCGGCAAGGAGGCGAGGCTACCAATCATCGTGTCCGGGCAGGGCGCCTCGATTCCGAGAACGTCGCAGAGAATGTCGCGCCCTTCGAGCACCAACGCACGGTTCCGACGCCGTACCTCATCCCAACCGCCCTGCACCATCGACTCCATTTCACTCAAGGCCGCGGGCACCGACAACCAGGCGCTGGGGTCGCGCGTGCCGGTCCAGTCGTGTTCGAGATGGAATCGTGATCGTTTGACCGAGCTTGCGTTGGCGCCGTGACTGATGACAAGCGGTCGAACCCGCTCCTGCCGATCCTCCCTGACCTGTAGAAAAGCCGCCCCCTTTGGTGCGCAGACCCACTTGTGGAGGTTGCCGGTGTAATACGTCGCGCCGAGTGAATCGAGATTGAGAGCCACCATTCCGGGGGCGTGGGCGCCGTCAACAAGTACATCAACGCCGCGCGCCTGGATTTCGCCGACGATCCGCTCGATCGGCAGCACCATCCCGGTCTGGCTGGTCACGTGATCGATCAACAGCAACCGTGTCTTCGGTGAGACCTTTTCGAGAACGGCTCCCAGCACAGCGCTCTCACTCGACACCGGAAAAGGAATCGACGCAACCACGACCTCGGCTCCGCTCTCCTTTGCGACGGTATCGATCGCGTTGCGGCAGGCGTTGTACTCGTGATCGGTCACCAGCAGCTGGTCTCCCGACCTGAGCCGCAGACTGCGAAGCACCGTGTTGACGCCGGTGGTCGCGTTCACGACGAATGCGAGATCATCCGTTCGTGCTCCCAGGAAATCCGCAAGCACAGCGCGCGACTGATCGAGCTCTCCCAGGTAGTCGTGGTCGAAGAAGATCAGCGGTTCGCGTTCGATCTGCAGTCGGATGCGGGACTGTTCGTCCAGTACAGCCTTCGGAGTTGCACCAAATGACCCGTGGTTGAGGAAAACGACCTCAGGGTCGAGCAGCCAACGATCCGCGAGATGGTTCTTTGTCATGATCCTCCCGACGCCCATGATCATCATACGCGGCGATGCGGGTTAGAATGATCGCCGACGGGAGGCGCTATGGTCAACGCAATCGTTCTTCTGAAGGTGAAAAGCGACAGGATCAATCAGGTGGCGGAAGAGCTTGCCGCTCACGATGGGATTTCCGAGGTCTACTCGGTGGCTGGACAGTACGACCTGGTCGCAATCATTCGCGCCAGCGACGACGAACAGATTGCAACGCTGGTCACCGAAAAGCTGCTGCAGGCGAAAGGCCTGGAGTCTTCCGAAACCCTGATCGCCTTTCGGACCTACTCGAAGCACGACCTCGACGGGATGTTCTCGGTGGGAATGAACTAAAGGCCGCGCCCAAGTCCGCCTCCGCGTCCGCGCCCGAAAGACCTCTGCTCACTCAAACGCCGGATACAGGGCTTTCAAAACGTCCTCTCGAATGACTTCGAACCCACTGTGCGACGGATCCACAAGCTCGAAATGCCCGGCGCCAAGAATCGTGGTCACCGCGACTGAATCTCCCATCTGCCGCGCAGCATCGGCAAAACTCTCCGCCTGAGATTCCGGGACAATGGAGTCGAACTCGCCGATGATCAGGGTCTGGGTCACCCCGAACGGGACCATCGCAATCGGTGATGCCCGCCGTAGCCGATCCGGCACCTCAATCGGTTCGCCCCCGAGAAGTCCGGAGACCGCAGAGCCACAGCCCTCGGGTGCCGCGTACGCCTCGAGGTCTGGAATACCGGCCAGCGCCACGACACCGTTGAGAGCAAGTGGGGCCTCGCCTCGCAGAGGATCCTCACCGTCGAGCGATTTGCGACCGGCCAACCACAGGGCGAGGTGTCCTCCCGCCGAGTGGCCGACCGCCGCCACCCGATCGACATCGAGGCCGTATTCGAGGGCGATGTCGGCCAGGTAATCGGCCCCATCCGCCACGTCCTGGAATGTCCCGGGCCATCCGCCGCCTTCATCACCGACCCGCCGGTACTCGATGCTCCAGGTCGCGACCCCGGCAGCGGTCAACGCATTGGCGAAGCCCGACATGTAACCGAGGTCGTACTCCGCGAGCCAGCAGCCGCCGTGGATCACGATCACGACCGGAAACGGACCCTCCCCTTCCGGAAGCCGGAGCTCCCCGAATTGGAGAGGGTCATCACCGTACTGCAGCCGATAGTCGGGCTCGGGCTTCGGCAGGGCGACCACGTCGGAAGCGGACATTTCGGGACTGTCATCACTCACCGTTCCTCCACAACCGATCACGATCGAAAGAAGAAAAAGCGACGTCAATCGCAGCTTCGTCATTTTCCTATCCTCAGGTCACCTTCGCCCGCTCTTTGAACTCTGCCCGGTCCCATTTCCCGCCAGTCATGATCTCGCGCAACGTCGCGACCGCGTTCCAAACGTCAACGAAGCGGACATATGCGGGCGCGAAACCGAATCGGAGGATGTCCGGGGAACGGAAATCACCGATGACGCCGTCTGCAATCAAAGCTTGCATGATCGCGTAACCCTCCGGATGGCGGAACGAAACATGGCTGCCGCGACGATCCTTTTCGCGTGGCGATGCGAGCTCGAAGCCGTGACCGGCGCACTCCCGTTCGACGAGGGCGACAAAGAGGTCTGTCAACGCCTCCGATTTCCTCCGCAACGCATCGATCCCGATCTCGGCAATACCTGCGACGCCACACTCGAGTGCGGCGAGGCTGAGGATCGGCGGGGTGCCGACTCGAAGCCGGCCGACCGCAGAGGCCGGCCGGAAACCGGTATCGAAGTCAAACGGCGCTTCGTGACCCATCCAGCCCCATAGCGGCGTCTGCAGCAGGCCGTGGTAGCGTCGGGCGACATAGGCGAAGGCGGGCGCACCCGGCCCGCCGTTGAGGTACTTGTAGCCGCAGCCCACGGCCAGGTCCGCCCCACAGCCCCCGAGGTCTACGGGCACGGCCCCGGCCGAATGCGCCAGATCCCAGAGGACGAGGGCGCCGGCGTCGTGTGCCGCCGCGGTCCACGCCGCCATGTCGTGCAACGCTCCGGTGCGAAAATCCACGTGGGTCAGCATGAGGACCGCGACGTCTTCATCGAGGGCCGAAGCAAGCTGCGACCGATCCACCAATCGCAGAGACGCCTGGTCGCCCAGAAACTCGGCGAGGCCTTCGGCGACGTAGAGATCGGTCCCGAAGTTCTCCACCTCCGAAACGATGACCTTGCGCCCCGGTCGGAGCTGCAGTGCCGCGCCGAGTAGCTTGAAGATGTTCACCGAGGTCGAGTCCGCGACCGCGACCTCTCTCGGATCCGCGCCGATCAAGCCCGCGATCGCCCCCCCCACGCTCTCCGGAAGATCGATCCACCGGTGCTTCGTCCAGCTCCGCACCAGGTCTGAGCCCCACTCCACCCGAAGCACCTCGTCAATCCGCTCGAATACGCCTCGCGGCGGAGGTCCGAGGGAGTTGCCGTCGAGATAGACGACACCCTCGGGAACGGCGAACAGGTCGCGGGCGCTCGCGATCGGATCTGCCGCGTCGAGGGCCAGGGCGTCTTCCGGTGAGCCGGGCAGATCCACTGTCCTCATTCCACCAGTGCGGCCATGCGCTCGTCCTCGAACTCGTCACCCGGATACCAGGTCGGCATCTCGTCGGCGCCGGCGACCGTCAGGGCGAGGCGGAAACCGAGATGAGCGTCCTCGACCAGGCCGTCGAGGACCCAGGAGTCTTCGACCTCGTCGGACGGCCGGTGGTAGTTTCGTTCGATCCAGTCGGCATATTGCTGCTCGCCCCAGCCCTCCGGCCGGTCGATGAAATCAGTGCCCGACTTGAACCAGATCGCCGGCACACCGATTCGCGCGAAGCTGAACTGGTCGGAGCGGTAGTACCAGCCGGACCGGGGGGTGCTCTCTTCCGTCACGTACCTCCCCTGCTCTGCAACCAGATCAGCCAGCACATCCTCGAGCGTCGACTTTCCTTTGCCGAAGATCGTCACATCAGCGGTACGGCCCCAGACGTTGCCGAGCTCGAAATTGATATCGGCTGCGATCTTGCCGGGAGGGATTGTCGGGTGCTCGGTGTAGAACTTGGATCCCAAGAGACCCTGTTCCTCGGCCGCGGGGAATAAGACCATGACGCTGCGGCGGGGCGGCTTCGAGAGTGCAGAAATGGCCTCGGCCACCGAAAGCACCTGCGCCATGGCGACGCCGTTGTCGAGGGCGCCGTTGTAGATGGTGTCACCGGTCTCGTCGGGCGCGCCGATGCCGAAGTAATCGTGGTGGGCGGAAAGCACGACGACCTCGTCGGCGAGTACCGGGTCCGATCCACGAAGGATGCCTCCCACATTCGCCGTCTCCGTCTCGCGGAGCGCGACCGCCAGATCGAGAGAGGTCGAAAGGCCGAGCGGCACCGGTCTGAATTCGCGGCTTCTCGCGGCCTCGATCAACGCATCGAGGTCGTGTCCCGCGAACTCGACAAGACGGCGGGACGCCTCTTCGGTCATCCATGCCTTCAATTGGATCCGCGGCTCGTCTGCCGCGGGCAGCTCGAATTGCTCGCCGCTCCACCCCGTCAACACCACCGGCCACGGGTAGCCCGCGGAAAGGCTGGTGTGGATGATGATCGCGCCAACGGCGCCCTTCTCCGCGGCGATTTCGTATTTGTATTTCCAGCGCCCGTAATACAACCTGCGTTCGCCGGCGAAGAGCTCCGGGTCCCAATCGGGATCGTCATTGAGCATCAGCATTATCTTGCCCTCGAGGTCGGCGCCCTTGTAGTCGTCCCAAGCCTCCTCGGGGGCGGTGATGCCGTATCCGACAAACACCACCTCAGCATCATCGATGAGGGCATTCGGCTTCTGTACTCCGGAGCCGCCGATGAATTCATCTGCGATCTGGAACGAGATTTCGTTTCCCGATTCATTTCGGAATGCCCACTTTTCGGGGAGCTCGGTGGTCACGCCGACCATCGACATGGGTTGTTCATACCCATTTTCACCGAACGCAGGCGCGAAACCGGCCGCCTCGAGTCTCTGCGCCAGATACGCGCGCGCCAGCCGATCGCCATCGGTCCCCGGGCCGCGCCCCATCATCTCGTCCGAAGCGATCTGGGTCACGGTCCCGAGGAGTGCTGATGCTGTCATCACTTCTGCCGCTGTATTCGCATCAGCAGGCAACCCACCCGGAACCGATACGTCCCCACCACCGTTACACGCTGTGATGAGGAAGAGTACTGGAATCGCGACCGCCGCATATTTCTTCATTACAGTCCCCCTCGACAATTTCTGGCAACGGCTGCTAACTTGACCGGCAACCATCCCGTTGTGAAGGTAACAGATGTCCGGCCCGGGGTGGGAGGCCGGATTATCTTCGAACCGGATGAGTGTTATCCTGATGTCCCATCAAACTCATTTGGTCGCGGAGTCGACGCGGCAATGCATCACACAGGAGGGAAAAAACATGTCCGAGAGAGTGAACAAGGGTAAAGGGTTCTTTGGCTCCGTCTGGCGGGGGATCGATGCCGCGCGACGGGTGTTCGTGAACCTGCTCTTCGTCGCGCTGGTGGTCGTGCTGCTGGTATTCCTGTTAAGCGATGACGATCCCGACATCGCCGACACCACAGCGCTCGTCATCGCGCCAAAGGGGCTGCTCGTCGAGCAGCTCACCGGCCAGTCGATCCAACGCGTGGTCGATGAGGCGCGTGGCGCGGTCCCTCCGGAGACCCTGCTCAAAGACGTGGTTGACGCGATCGAAGCGGCAAAGGACGATGACCGGATCACTGCCCTGGTCCTCGATTTTCAAGCCTTCGGTGGCGGCCGGATGACCAAGCTCCAGGATCTGCGAGACGCGATCGTCGATTTCAAAACGACTGGCAAAAAGGTCATCGCTGTCTCGGACTTCTACGAGCAGGATGCCTACTTTCTGGCCGCGAACGCCGACGAGATCCTAGTCAACAAGATGGGCGGCGTTGTGCTGGAGGGTTTCGGTCGCTACAAGATGTACTACAAGGAAGGCATCGACCGTCTCGGTCTCGATGTCCACGTCTTCCGGGTCGGCGAGTACAAGTCGGCGGTCGAACCCTATCTGCGGGACGACATGTCGCCTGAGGCCAGGGTGGCGAACCTCGAGTGGCTCGGCGATCTCTGGCGGATCTACCTCGAGGAGACCGCGGCCGCGCGCGGCATGACCGTCGACCAACTCGAAGAGTACGCCAACCAGTTCCCGCGTCTGATCGAGGAGGCTAACGGCGACACCGCGAAGGCCGCTCTCGACTTCGGCCTCGTCGATTCGGCTCTCACCCGAATCGAAGTGCGAGAGCACCTTGTCGAGCTCGTCGGCGAGGACGAGGAAACGCACTCCTTCAACCGGATCGCCTACGACGAGTACCTTGAGGCTGACGACGAGGACCGTTTCGGCCGTAAGGCCAAGGGCGACCGGGTCGGCGTCGTGGTGGCACGCGGCACCATCCTCGACGGCAGCCATCCCGCGGGCACCATCGGTGGTGATTCGACAGCGGCGCTCATTCGCCAGGCCCGCAACGACGACAACATCAAGGCGATCGTCCTTCGGGTCGACTCGGGCGGTGGCAGCGCGTTTGCCTCCGAGATCATCCGCCGTGAGTGTGAAAAGGCGCGAGCAGACGGCAAACCTGTAATTGCGTCGATGGGAAGCGTGGCGGCCTCCGGGGGCTTCTGGATCAGCACTTCGTCGGACCAGATCTGGGCCTACCCGAGCACGATCACCGGTTCGATCGGCATCTTCGGCATGTTCCCCACCTACCAGCGGCCGCTCGCCAAGCATCTTGGCGTCCGTGTCGACGGGGTCAGCACCGCGCCGCTCGCGGGGATTCGGCCTGACCGCGAGTTGCCCGAAGAGGTCGGCCAGGTCATCCAGACCATGATCGAACAGGGCTATCGCGAGTTCCTCGCCAGGGTGGCCGCATCACGCAACATGACGACCGAGGAGGTCGACAAGATCGCCCGTGGTCGAGTGTGGAGCGGCGAGGACGCCTACGAGCTCGGTCTGGTGGACAACCTCGGTGACCTCGACGACGCGATCGCTGCCGCCGCCGAGCTCGCCGAGCTGGGTGAAGACTACGAGGTGACCTACATCGAGAAAAAACTGAAGTTCAAAGACAGAATCATGAAAGAGCTCATGGCGCGCGCGATGGACATTGCCGGTCCGGCGACGCAGGACGAGACTCCACTCGATGAGGTGCTCCGCCAGATCCAGAGATCCGCCGCCGATTTCGCGGCGCTCAACGATCCGAACCATGCCTATGCGCTGTCGATGATCGAGACCGACTGAGATTATTCGAACCCGGGGCCGGGCTCCGCTCGGCCCCGGGTTCATTTCCCCCGGAAATTCAGTCGACGCCCTCGCCCTCAAGCTCGGCGAGAAGAGAGGAGATCGCCTTGCTCTCGGGTTTCGCCATAGCGGCTTTCCTGCAGTAGTCCAGCGCTTTCTGCCGCTCCCCGAGGTCCCGGTGAGCAAGCGCGAGGTCATAGTTGACGTAGTAGACGTAGTCACTCTCCGGGTACTCGGCCAGGCTCAACTCGAGAAAGACGACCGCGGACTTCAAATAGCCCTTTCCCAGCATCTTGTCTCCGATGGTCAGAAGGTCTGTGTCGTAGGTGCTGTACTCGCCTTCGTCCTTTTCCCTGATCGAAAGATAAAGCTGGGCCGCGGCCTGGGCCCCATTGGCCTTCCACTCGTGATAGATCGGTTCCATCGCGGTGGGTTTGAAGTCCCACCCGTCCTCGAGGGCTGTGGCGAGTGTATCCGTCCACTCGTCGACACTGACGTAGCTCTCGGCGTAGGCGCTCCAGCCATCGAGAGCCTTTTCTTTCTTGAGAGTTTCGGCATCCTTCCCGGCCGCCAGACCTTCGCGGACGGTCCTCTCGGTCGCCACCAACATTTCGTGATAGGCGCGAAGGTCGTCGACCGAGCCAATTCTGTTGTGACCGGAAACGATCATGACGTCATCCGGGAGCAGTTCGATCGCCTTCTCGACGAGCGGAGCAAACATCAGCGGATCGCCGTCGGAATCCACCGACGGAAAGTTGAAGCCGTTGACGAGCGAGCTCAGGTGAACCACCTTTGAATCGGTAAAATGGACTATGATTTCGTTGTCATCATGGCTTCCCCCCATCGCCATCAGCCGAATTTCCTCTCCGTTGAACCATACGGTCATCGTTTCTCCGAAGGTGATGTCCGGGAAGGTCGCCCGCGGAAACTCGTTGAACAGATAGCTCCCGCTCCGCAGCCTGGCCGGCACCAGGTCATGAGCGATCACAATCGGTTCCTCACCGAAGATTGCGTTGCCGCCAACGTGTTCAACGTGGCGGTGGGTATTGATGATGATCTTCGGAGCGCCCCTGCCGAATCCTTCCACGACTTTTTTGAAGGCCTCGGCATCGCTTTCCGCCTGCGTGTCAACCAGCAGGACACCATCCTCGCCCACCGACACGATCGTGTTCGTGGTGTAGGTGCCCTGGTCGGTGGTCAGCAGATACAGCCTGTTGTTGAGTTGAGTCGTCTTGATCATCGACTCGTCAGCGACTGCTGTTGATACCGTAATGCACGTCACCAGGACACAGAACGCTCGAATTATCCTGCTCGTCGCCATTCTTTCTAACTCTCCCATGAAAAATCCGTTCGTACCGGAGTGAGGTACGGATAAGCGCCGCCTGGGTTTGTTTCAATAACCGAAGAAAACTGAGATTCCGCACCCCCGTATTCACCACTGAGAGAATTGAGTCTTCGGGGGTAGACTATCGACCGTGGTCATCCGCAAGTCATATCTGCGCCGCCGCATGGAACACGGTCCTGGAAACAGGATCGCCGATGACGTGCGACCATCTTCCGACTCCTCAGTGATGGCACGAATTGCCTCCTTCATCTACTCCGACGGACGCTTCGGTCGCGAGCAGCCGCCACGCGAGCTCGAAAACTTTCCACTCCCGGACCTGCTGTCGCCCGCAGCCGACATCGACACCGATCCCGAGCGTCTCACCCACCTTTTGGACCTCGCATTCCTCGGCCGCGTCAGCGCCGGTGAGTTGGATCGGGAACTCGATTCGATGCCGGCCGGCAACACACCGTGGCAGCCCGAGCATTTTGTTGACGATCTATTTTTGTCAGATCTCGTGAACGCGAACCTGACGATCGAAGTCAACGGCCAACGATTCAGGGCCCACCGCGGATTCCTCGAACGAGTGCTCTCCACCCCTCCGGGCGATTTGCCGACCATCAGATACCGGCAGGCGATCCTCCGCGAACTCGATAGCAGCGCATCATTTG
>Ga0316195_10001596_pt1 | contig 10274 bp, 7 predicted proteins | sample Phised1_MG_FD_204937 | JGI IMG/M metagenome (GOLD analysis project Ga0316195, IMG submission 204937) | Coastal sediment microbial communities from Maine, United States - Phippsburg sediment 1 | ecosystem: Environmental > Aquatic > Marine > Coastal > Sediment | place: USA: Maine | collected...
TGTTGTGGCCGTTTGCATCCTACCCAAAATAGTATTGGTCACTCTTAAAACCTGACCTTGACCATTACATGTAGAACAAGTTTTGTAGGTGACACCTTTCGCTTTCACCATACGTTTTACCTTCACCTTCTTTTCTACACCGTTCAGTATATCCTGCAACTCAAGCTTTACACGAATTCGAAGGTTACTTCCCTTCACACGGGCTTGTCGCGAGGAACCTCCTCCAAAACCAAAACCGCCTCCAAAATGACCTCCAAAAATATCTCCAAACTGGCTAAAGATATCATCCATATTCATGCCACCGCCAAATCCGCCATAACCTCCACCTTCAAAAGCCGAATGGCCATATTGATCATACCTGGCCTTTTTATTCTCATCGCTAAGCACTTCATATGCCTCTGCGGCTTCTTTAAAACGCTCTTCTGCCTTCTTGTCATCTGGATTCTTGTCCGGATGATTTTCAATTGCCTTTTTGCGATAGGCTTTTTTGATCTCCACTGCGCTTGCCGATTTGCTAACGCCTAAAACCTCATAATAATCTCTTTTCATTTCTTTCTATTTATCATCACTTAAACCTGGTTTTACAAAGTATAAAACCAAGAAAAAAGTTGTGATGAAGTTTATTGCGTTTATTTATAAGCAAGTAACTACTTTTGGAAATCGAACAATGGTTTCACCTAACTTGTAGCCTTTTTCTACTACATCGTAAATTTTACCTTTTAAATCTTCTGAGGGTGCAGGAACCTGAGAAATGGCTTCGTGAATCTCTGGATCGAACGTATCACCCATTTTCACATCAACTTCCTTCAAACCTTTCATAGAAAGTGTATTTTTGAATTTATTGTAAATCAATTGAACACCTGTAAATAAAGGGTCCTCCTCCGATTTTTCCAACTCTTTGAGGCCTCTTTCAAAATCATCCAAAATCGGTAATAGCGCAGTCATCAACTCCCTATTGGCCGTGCTGTATAATTCTATTCGCTCTTTAGATGTTCGCTTTTTGTAATTCTCAAATTCAGCAAAAAGTCTCAAAAAATTATTTCTTTCTTTTTGAAGCTCCTCTTCTAAATTAGGTTCTGCCTCTCCTTTTTTATCCCCTGCACTATCTTCAATTTCCGATTGATCAAGCTCATTATTTTCATTGAGCTGATCATCAAATTCTGAATCGTATATTTCTTTATCTGATTTATTGTGTTTTGTCATAACTGGTCTATTTTATGCCTCCTACTTAGCAAAAGTATTGCCAATTTATAAATTGTGTCAGATTGTCATTTTAAAATCTAAAAAGAATCATTTATTCTTTCAATTTTTGCGCCTAATGCTTTGAGCCTTTCATCAATTCGCTCGTAACCTCTGTCTATCTGATCAATATTATGAATAATACTTGTCCCTTGTGCTGAAAGTGCAGCAATGACTAAGGCTATCCCTGCTCGAATATCTGGTGAAGACATCACGGCACCCCTGAGTTCAGATTCGTGATTAAGCCCAATAACTGTAGCTCTATGAGGGTCGCATAGTATAATCTTTGCCCCCATGTCTATTAATTTGTCTACAAAGAAAAGCCTGCTTTCAAACATTTTTTGGTGAACCAATACACTGCCTTTTGCCTGCGTGGCCACTACCAAAACTATACTGAGCAAATCAGGAGTAAATCCAGGCCATGGAGCATCAGAAATAGTCAAAATAGAATCATCCATAAAGTTTTGAATGACATATTTCTCTTGTGCAGGTATAAAAATATCATCATCAACTTTTTCAAGCACTATTCCCAGTTTTCTAAAAACATTTGGAATTAGACCCAAGTTCTCCCAACTGACATTTTTTATGGTTAAAGCCGATTTCGTCATAACGGCCATACCAATCCAGCTACCAATTTCGATCATATCGGGCAGGATACGATGAATGCAGCCCCCTAAATAACTTACGCCATTAATGATCAACTTATTCGATCCAATTCCTTTGATATCAGCCCCCATAGAAATAAGCATTTTACAGAGTTGCTGGATATAAGGTTCACAAGCGGCATTGTAGATGATCGTTTCTCCTTTGGCCATCACGGCTGCCATTAAAATATTGGCAGTACCAGTTACTGAAGCCTCATCGAGCAACATATAGGTTCCTCTCAATTCATCAGCCTCAACACCGTAAAAGTATTCTTCTGGATTATATCTGAACTTAGCTCCTAATTTTATAAAGCCTTCGAAATGTGTATCTAACCTTCTTCTTCCAATTTTATCACCTCCAGGTCTAGGAATATAACCTTGACCAAACCTAGTCAGCAATGGACCAACAATCATAATGGAACCTCTAAGTGAGCTTCCATCCTTCTTGAATTTTTCAGACTTTAAATAATCTAAGTCGATCTCATCCGCTTGAAATTCGTAGGTGTTTTTATCAATTTTCAGAACTTTCACCCCTAATTCTCCAAGTATGAATATTAATTTATTCACATCCTGGATATCAGGAATATTACTAATTGTGATTTTTTCCGGCGTTAATAGAACGGCACAGATAACTTGCAAGGCTTCATTTTTTGCTCCCTGAGGATAAATTTCTCCTTTGAGCTGATGACCACCTTCAATTTTAAAAATAGACATGCTTTAAACTACTAAGATGATTATTTCTTTTTGTAGATCTTTTTTTGTTTCGATCCTTTATTACTGTTGTTAAACTTATTAGCGGTCTTTCGGAGGAGATTTTTACTCTCTGCCAATTCATTATCCTTCAAAGTGAGTTTTAATTTCCCTCCAGATAATTCCGTGAGATGATCAATGATAATTTTATCATCCACTGTATCCTTATTCCAGTTGAGATAAGATTTCTTCATATGATTTGCAATCGTCATGACCAAAGCATCCTTTAGATCCCCCTCTTCCCATGCCGCAGCAGTATCTATCATGGTTTGAATATGATTTCCGTAAAAACGGTATTTCGATATTGATTTAGGATAGGGTAATTTTTCCGGTTTAGCCTGCAGATTTTCTCTTAATGGTTTTGGATAGGGAGAATCTGCATCCAATTGATAATTAGACATGATAAAAAGCTGATCCCACAGTTTATGTTGAAAATCTGGTACATCTCGCAAATGAGGCTGTAAATTTCCCATTACATCGACTATCGCTTTTGCCATTGTATTTCGCTCTTCTTCATCCTCGATCGCCATACAATGGTTGACGAGTTTTTGTATATGTCTACCGTATTCAGGGATAATAAGTGGCTCCCTTTCAGAATTGTATTCTAACTCCATATCTCTTTTCTAAATTAATAATGCAAAGTAACAATTATTTCACGTAAAGCCTGCGGTTTAATTAACTAATTTGAGCTTAGCAAACTGCAGCAATAATTTTTTCGTTTCGCCATTTTCAAATCTGATTTCTGCTTTTAAGTCATTTGCATTGCCTTCAATAGCTAATACTTCGCCTTTACCAAATTTTCCGTGAACAACCAGATTTCCAACTTGAAGATCTGTGGCAAAAGGACCTTCCGGCAAATCCATTTTCACCTGATGCATTCTTTTAAAATTACCCTGTATCGGGGTAGATTTTTTAATCGGGAGAGGTGTTTGTTTTTTAGAAGTGCTGATCGGCCGTTTGAACCTAAGTGTTTCCGCTGGTGTTTCGTCAAAAATATCAGAATCCAGAAAATTATTTTGCTTGAACTGAGGTTGTTTCGGTGCTAATTGATGTACATATTGCTCGTCAATTTCTTCTAGAAATCGACTGGGTTCACAATCGACTAATTTTCCCCATCGGTACCTTGATTGAGCATAGGAAAGGTAAACCTGTTTTTCTGCTCTGGTAAGAGCCACATAAAACAACCTTCTCTCCTCCTCTACTTCACTTCTCGTATTCATGCTCATGGCAGATGGAAAAAGATTTTCTTCCAGACCAACAATAAAAACATGAGGAAACTCCAAACCCTTTGCCAAGTGAATTGTCATTAAAGAAACTCTCGGTTTGTCATCTTTATCGTTGTCTAGATCTGTAGCTAAAGCGACATCAATTAAAAATACAGCCAAAGAGTCATCTTCCTCTTTTTCTTTTTGTATTTCTATAAAATCTTTGATCCCGTTCAAGAGTTCCTGAACATTTTCAACTTTACTGATTGCCTCAGGTGTCCCCTCTTTTTCTATGTCGCGAACAAGTTTGGTTTTTTTCAAAACCAACTCCGCAATTTCAAAAGCATTTAAAGTTTGCGCCTCTGCCTGGAAACTTTTTATCAACATGACAAAATCACGCAGTTTACTTTTTGTTCCCGCATTTAACTGGAGTTCTAAGGCATCGATATTTTCAATTACCTCAAATATAGATTTATCTAATTCATTGGCAGCCACAGTTAATTTGTTTATTGTGGTATCGCCAATTCCTCTTGCAGGATAATTGATCACCCTCTTTAGCGCCTCCTCATCGTTCGGATTTAAAATCAATCGCAAATAGGCCAGCGTATCCTTTATTTCTTTACGCTGGTAAAAACTCAAGCCTCCATAAATCTTATAGTCGATATTCTTTTTCCTAAGTGCATCTTCGATGGCTCTTGATTGAGCATTGGTTCTATAAAGAACAGCAAATTGATCATTCGATAATTGATGCCTCAGTTGATCTTCAAAAATGGCACTCGCAACAAAACGGCCCTCATCTCCTTCTGATAAAGTGCGCATAATTTTGATCATTTCACCTTTATCATTCTGCGTCCAAATTGTTTTCTCCAATTTGCTCTGGTTGTTCTCAATTACGCTATTAGCTGCATTCACAATGGTTTGCGAAGACCTGTAATTCTGTTCTAGCTTAAAAATACTTACCTCTTTATAATCTCTTTGAAAATTGAGGATATTTTGAATATTGGCTCCTCTGAATGCATAGATACTTTGGCTGTCATCTCCAACCACACAAATATTTTCAAAACGATCTGCCAGGGCTCGCACAATTAAATATTGCGAATGATTGGTATCTTGGTACTCATCAACTAAAATGTATTTGAAACGATCCTGGTATTTTCCCAAAACCTCAGGGAAACGTGTGAGCAGTTCGTTAGTTCTGAGCAAGAGATCATCAAAATCCATCGCCCCCGCTTTAAAACAGCGATCGACATAATTCTTATAAATCTCACCCATTTTTGGTCTGCCCGACATTCGGTCGGCTTCCAGTAACTCAGGGTTACTGTAATAGGCCTTAACTGTTATTAAGCTGTTCTTATATTGAGAAATTCGACCTAATACTTGTTTAGCTTTATACTTATCCTTGTCCAAACTCATCTCCTGAATAATAGAAGAAAGGAGTCTTACGGAGTCTTGCGTATCATAAATAGTAAAATTTGATGGATATCCAAGTTTCTCACTTTCACTTCTTAAGATTCTGGCAAAAACACTGTGAAAAGTACCCATCCATAAATTCTTTGCCTCACTTTGCCCAACAATCTCTGCAATTCGCTTTTTCATCTCCCGAGCTGCTTTATTGGTAAATGTCAGCGCCAAAATGTTAAAAGAATCAACACCCTGTTGCATCAAATGTGCTATTCTAAAAGTAAGCACACGTGTCTTCCCGGAGCCGGCTCCGGCAATAATAATCATAGGGCCATCTTTGTGCAATACAGCCTCTTTTTGAGATTCATTAAGTTGCGAGATATAATTATCCACAGGAAGTTGAACAGATTAAAGATTCAAAAATACAATCCTTAATTTATTCTCACAATAAAAGTTATCGACATAAAAAAAGAGGCTGCTCTTTTTAGGAACAGCCTCTCACACACACAGTAAAAAAATCACTTTTCAGCAAAAATTTCAACTCTTCTATTGGCTTGTCTACCTTTGGAAGTTTTGTTATCTCCAATAGGATTTGATGAGCCATAACCTTGAGCAGAGATCATATCAGCAGGAAAACCTGCTTTAACTAGATAATCCATCACTGCTTCAGCTCTTTCTTTAGAAAGTCTGTCATTTACACTTGCACTTCCTGTGCTGTCAGTGTGACCTTCAACTCTAAATTTAGAAGTTTTATACTCTGCTAAAATCGAATTGATCTGATCTAATCTCACTAATGATTCATCAGTTAAAGTCGATTTTCCAGTATTAAAATAAAGTGCCCTGGCCAGGTCTGTTATTTGCTTTTGAACCTGCTCAGTTACTAAAGGACAACCACCGTTTGCTGGATCTCCTGAAATATAAGGACAATCATCTACATTGTCAGCAACGCCGTCCATATCTGTATCTTTCATTGGACATCCTTTGTTTTCTATTAAGCCTGCTTCATTTGGACACTCATCCATTTTATCCATAACGCCGTCACCATCTGTGTCTGGACAACCATTAAACTGCTCTAAACCAGCAATTTCCGGACAATAATCATCTTGATCACTAAATCCATCTCCATCAGAATCAGGACAACCGTTCATCGCTTTAGTTCCTGCAATCGTTGGGCATACGTCCTGTGAATCTGGCACACCGTCTAGATCTGTATCAGGACAACCATTGAATTCCTCTAATCCTGGAACTTCGGGACAAGCATCATCTGTATCCTTGATACCATCTTTATCTGTATCCTTTCCACCAAATCTAAAATTAAGACCCACCATAATCAATGAAGTTGTCATGTCATAGGCTACCTCACTACCCGGAATTGCTCCCAATGGATCATTTTGAGATATCATCATAGGACTTAATAGAGGTCCGCTTGTTTTACCATCACTCATACCGTAGTGATACATGGCATCAAAAACAAAAGAATCACTGAACTCATAACTAAATCCAAATTGGAAAGCATTAGCAATTACTGCTGTTGCAGGAACCGAGAAGAAAGTCAAGTCTTCTTGAATTGGATTTGTATTATAGGTATAACCAAAACGCAATGGCAATTTATTGATGGCCTTTAATTGAAGACCAGCTGATAGGATCGAAATATTTTGCCATCCAAAACCATTTACGGCACCAGTGGGAAAACCGTTGTCTGCAAAAGCCCATCCGCTTTTTTCGAAACCTTCAGTTCCTTCATAATCTACATATCTATAATCAAGGGCCAAATCTATGATCCCTTTTGAGTAACCTATACCAACAGAATAAATAGCCGGATAATCCATAGTAAAGCTCACACCAGGAGCTGAAGAACCATCTAAATAGGAGTTTTTAAAATCAAATTCGCTAAAGAATTGAGGCGACTTATAAGATGCCCCCAATTTAAATCCGGTTTGAGAATCAAAGAATAAACCTACTTGACCACCATAACCATATGCGGTAGCCATATCAGATTTAGGATATCCTTTTCCCGTTCCTCCCATTTCTGGTGGAAAATCAGGAGATGCTAGTGGATTAGGTTCTAGCTCCAAAGAAGCATAATTAAAGTTTGGCTGGAAACCAATAGAAAACTTTTCAGAAAGTGCGATGGCCCAAGTAAAGCCCACCTGCAAAAGCATATAATCAGACTCTACCCTGCCAAATCCCCCTTGTGATTGAGGGAAATTAATAGGGTTAGTTGAGCTTTCAGGAAAAGTTACTCCAAAACCGCTAATACCAAAAGCAGAAATACCAAAGGTAGATTTACTATCCTTGTCACCCCAGGCAAATGCTAAAGCCGGCATTGGAGAAATTCCTCTGTCGTCTTCAGTAGATCCGCTAAACGGTCCTTGCGGAGTTGGAACTGTTGAATATAATTCAGGTGACGAAGAAAATGCACCAATGTCGAATTTGAGTATTGAACCATCAAAATTCGACAATCCCGCTGGGTTCCACTGCATGGCACCACTAATATCCAAAGGCTGACCTGTAGCAGCTCCACCCATAGACATGTTTACTGCTCCTACTCCCTGCAAAATATGCCCTGTTTGTGCCATTGCAAAAGAACAAATCAAGGAAATAAGAAAACTAATTTTTAAATTTTTCATATCATTAAAATTGAGTTAATTTGAAATATTAATATTCATCTAATATTTCAACTAAAAAAAATCGTTTTATAAGGTCAAATTTATTGACAAAATTCACATATTTTTATGAGTTTTGTCATGGAACGAAATTAGTTTGCATTAATTGTCACAACCGATGGACTCAGAAAAATTATTAGAAATTGTTGCTTATTGTTTGCCTGCCTTAATCACGGGAGCTGTTGCATTGTATTTTTTTAAAGATTTTGTAAAAAACGAAAACCAACGCCGGATTTATTTAGTAAAAAGAAAAAACCAAAAGCTCGCTTTACCTTTGAGATTGCAAGCCTATGAGCGCATGGTCCTATTTTTAGAAAGAATTTCATTCTCTAAATTACTGGTAAGAGTTAAACCTGGAGACACCAGTGTTTCTGAGTATCAGAATAAATTGATTCTTCATATCGAACAAGAATTTGAACACAATTTAGCGCAGCAAATCTATTTATCAGATTCAGGCTGGAATGCCATTGTCTCAGCTAAAAATGCACAAATTCAAATAATTAGAGCAACAACAGCTGATAAAACTACTGAAACAGCGGCGGAGTTGAGAGAAAAGTTGCTACAAAAATCAACGGAAAGCGAAAGTCCTACAGCACTCGCACTAACCCTAGTAAAAAATGAAGTTCGTTCCATTTTTTAGGAGGGACTTATTTTTAGTTCAATTGCCAGATATTGCAATAAAATAATCGTTTTAGCGTCTTTAATTTCGCCTGTTACGATCCATTTCAAGGCTGTTTGAATTGGTATCTCCAACACTTCTATTTCCTCGTGCTCTTCTGCCAAACCACCACCATTGGTAACTTTCATTTCATCGGTATACTCACCTATGTATAAATGGATGATCTCCGTTACGGCTCCAGGAGACATATAAGTCTCAATGACCTTTTCAACTTTTTCAATATGATAACCTGTTTCTTCAAATACTTCATTGATGATACAAGTTTCAGGATCCTGACCGTCCAATAATCCGGCACAAGTTTCAATGAGCATACCTGTTTCATTCCCATTGACATATGTGGGCATTCTAAACTGCCTGATAAGTACAACCGTTTGTTTTTGTCTGTTAAATAAAAGGATGCCTGCCCCATTCCCTCTGTCGTAGCTTTCCCTATACTGCCTTACCCAAGACCCATCTTGCCTTTGGTAATCGAATCCGATTTTATATAAGGTATACCAATTATCCGACAGGACTTCCTTTTCAATATTCTTTATCTTCGGTTGGAGCATTACTTATCGCACTAATTTTTTGTATTTGATTCTCTTTGGAACCAAATCTCCACCCAATCTTTTCTTTTTATTTTCTTCGTATTCCGAAAAACTACCTTCAAAATAATACACTTGTGAATCTCCTTCAAAAGCCAAAATATGGGTACAGATTCTATCTAAAAACCAACGGTCGTGAGAAATGACTACGGCACATCCAGCAAAATTCTCCAACCCTTCTTCTAAAGCACGTAACGTATTTACATCCAAGTCATTAGTTGGTTCATCTAAAAGCAAAACATTACCTTCTTCTCTGAGTGTCATTGCCAAATGCAAACGGTTTCTTTCACCTCCGGATAGTGTACTTACTTTTTTATTTTGTTCTGACCCGCTAAAGTTAAACCTGCCTAAATAGGCTCGGGAATTGATCTCCTTACCGCCCATTAAAATAGTTTCTTGCCCCTGCGCAAAATTTTCCCAAATGGATTTTTGAGGGTCTATATTGGAGTGTTGCTGATCTACATAAGCAATCTTAGCTGTTTCACCAACCTCAAAGACACCTTTATCAGGTTTTTCTTCACCCATGATCATTTTAAATATGGTCGTTTTACCGGCACCGTTCGGTCCGATGATCCCCACGATCCCGTTTGGAGGAAGATTAAAGTTCAAATTTTCATACAATAACTTATCACCGAAAGCTTTAGAGACTCCCACAGCATCGATCACATTATTACCTAATCTAGGGCCATTGGGTATATATAATTCTAATTTTTCCTCCTTTTGTTTCTGATCTTCATTGATCAATTTATCATAATTGGACAAACGAGCTTTTGACTTTGCATGACGGCCCTTTGGCGCCATTCTAACCCATTCCAACTCTCGTTGCAAGGTCTTTTGTCTTTTTGATGCCACTTTTTCTTCTTGTGCTAGTCTCGTCGATTTTTGTTCTAACCAGGAAGAATAATTTCCCTTAAAAGGGATTCCTTCTCCTCTATCCAATTCAAGAATCCACCCGGCCACATTGTCTAAGAAATAACGGTCGTGCGTTACTGCGATAACCGTTCCCTGGTATTGTGCCAAGTGATGTTCTAACCATTGCACTGATTCTGCATCTAAATGGTTCGTCGGTTCATCTAATAAAAGTACATCAGGCTGCTTCAATAATA
>Ga0316195_10001597_pt1 | contig 10273 bp, 10 predicted proteins | sample Phised1_MG_FD_204937 | JGI IMG/M metagenome (GOLD analysis project Ga0316195, IMG submission 204937) | Coastal sediment microbial communities from Maine, United States - Phippsburg sediment 1 | ecosystem: Environmental > Aquatic > Marine > Coastal > Sediment | place: USA: Maine | collected...
ATGCCCATTGCATTGCCGTGCAGAGGACCTGCGCCGCCGAACGGCACCAGCGCAAAGTCACGCGGGTCATAGCCCTGCTCCACCGACACGAGACGCAACGCTCCGAACATCGACTCGTTGACAACACGGATGATGCCCTCGGCCGCTTCCAGCAAACCAATGTTCAACGCATCGGCGATCTGCTGCACAGCCTTTTCTGCCGCCGCTTTGTTGATAGCCATCTTGCCACCGAGTTGCACATCGGATGGCAGATAACCCAGCACGACATTGGCATCACAAACAGTGGGACGCTCACCGCCCTTCATGTAGGCAGCCGGCCCGGGTTCGGCGCCTGCAGATTCGGGGCCGACCCGCAGGGCCTTGGTCAGCTCGGGCACAAAGGCGATGGAACCGCCGCCGGCGCCGACAGTACGCACGTCAACAGAGGGCGCACGCACCTTGACATCACCGACGAAGGTCTCGCGACGCACGCGAGCCTTTGAATCCTGAATAAGCGCCACGTCGGTCGACGTACCGCCCATGTCAAAAGTAAGAATATTGTCGAAACCCGCCCGGCTGCAGAAATATATGGCTCCTGCAACACCACCGGCTGGCCCGGACATCAGAAGATTTACCGGTGATTCCGCAGATGCGCGCCCGGATGCCAGACCGCCGTCGCTGCGCAGAATGGAAAGCTGCGTACCAGCGCCCATGCGGTCTTTCAATGCAGCCTGCAGATTGCGCACGTATTTTGACACTTCGGGACGCACGTATGAATTTACGACCGTTGTCTCGGTGCGCTCGTACTCCTGCATTTCCGGAACCACTTCGCTCGAAACGGAAATGGGTGTGTCGCCGAAGATTTCCTTCGCAATCTTGGCGGCCTGGCGTTCGTGCTTGCCATTGATATAGGCATTGACGAAGCAAATGGTCAATGCCTCCACCTTGCCAGTCGCATGCAAAGCCTTGAGATCCCTGCGCAGCGCAGCCTCATCCAGTTTGCGAACCGTCTTGCCATCAGCGTCCATACGCTCGTCGGCACCGATGGTCAATTCAAGCGGTGCAAGCAACGGTTTCTTGTTAAAGGTAACCCAGCCACCCAACCCACCGGGACAATACGAGCGGGCAACCTGCAGCGTCTGCTCGTAGCCCTTGGTCGTGACCAGGCCCACCCTGGCGCCCTTACCCTGCAGCACGGCATTGGTTGCAACAGTCGTCCCGTGCATCACCCGGTCGATTTTCTTCGGATTGATGCCGGATTCTTCGCAGATACGGGCGATGCCGTTAAGCACACCTATCGATGAATCTTTTGGTGTCGACGGAACTTTAGCCGTAAAAGTCTCACCGGTTTCTTCGCTGATTAAGAGCAGGTCGGTGAACGTTCCTCCGACATCTACGCCAAGACGGTAACTCATGGTTTCCCCTTAACTCTTTATGTATAACCCAAACGAACACAGCCAGCAGTCTCGCACTGGCTGCATGAATTCAAACATTGTTCCGGTTGTAATTAATTCTAAAAATAACCGGCAAAGCAAAACTACCGCGCTAATAATACTAGCCTGCAGCCCTGAATTGTTCTGCAATCTGCGGGAATATGCCCGCCTTGGGCAGCATTGCGGGTATACCGCGGCCACCCAGTTGCTCATCAAGCCACAAACTTGTTTCAATAATTTTGTCGAGCGAAACACCCGTTTCCACACCGGAACGGTCGAGCAGATAAAGCAAATCGTCGGTCGGAATATTGCCGGTTGCCGCCGGAGCAAACGGGCAACCGCCGATACCGCCGATGCTGGCATCGAGCGAGTTTACACCCGCATCAACCGCGGCCTGCGCATTCGCAAGACCGGTATTGCGGGTATTGTGGAAATGGAACCGCAATGGCGTTTCCGGAAAAAGCTCGCGAACAGCACCGATCATTTCGGTTACCTGGGCGGGCACGCCTACGCCGATGCTGTCGGCGAACCCGAGTTCCACGGGCTCCTGCTCCATTAACCGTTTTACGATATCAAGCACCCGTTGCAACGGAACCTCGCCTTCAAACGGACAACCGAATGCTGACGACACCATGACATTGGCGCGAATGCCGGATTTTCTTGCCTCCGCTGCCATTTCGAGCCAGTCACGTATGGATCCATCCGTCGACGTGCCATTGTTACGCTGATTGTATGTCTCACTGGCAATAACGGCCATTCCTATTTCGGCAATCTTGGCATCCCGTGCCCGCTCGAAACCGCGCTTGTTAAGAACGAGTCCAATGGGGATAAAATCATCCCGTTTTGGCAAGCCGCGGATGACATCTTCGGCATCGGCCATTTGAGGCACGCGCTTGGGATGCACGAAACTGGTAACCTCCATGCGACGGATACCGGCATCGATAGCGCGGTTGATGAATTCGAGCTTGGTCGCGGTCGACAAAATCTTCGGTTCGCTTTGCAAACCGTCTCTTGGGCCGACCTCGATGATGGAGACTCGTTTAGATCCCACGTTCGACAACCTTGCGACAATTTAGAAATAGGCTCAAAATCACTGCTCCCATTGTATACGACCCGTCCGTGACATTGTATATGCCGGCTCTGCCGGTCATAGGGTTAAGGGATTTGTCTGCAGAATACTAACGCTCCAGGCCTCTTGCCTGCGAGCCAGACCGAAAAGGTAGTAAAACATGGTAAATGAATCACCCCGCAACCAGGGGCCCCTGGCTGGCCTGCGACTGATTGAAATGGGCACCTTGCTGGCTGGTCCGTTCTGCGGCCAGTTAATGGGCGATTTTGGTGCAGAGGTCATAAAGGTCGAGCCGCCCAATCAGGGCGACCCGATGCGCGTTTGGGGCCGCGAAAAGGCACACGGCATGTCACTCTGGTGGCCCGTTGTCGCACGCAACAAAAAGTCGGTCACGCTCAACCTGCGCGAAAAGGAAGGTCAGGATCTGGCGCGCGAACTGATCAAGAGCGCCGATTTCCTCCTGGAGAATTTCCGCCCGGGCACGATGGAGCGCTGGGGGCTTAGCTACGATGAGCTTTACAAGATTAACCCCCGCCTGATCATGATTCGGGTATCAGGGTTCGGACAAACCGGCCCCTACGCTGAGCGCGCGGGCTTCGGTGCCGTAGGCGAATCAATGGGCGGTTTACGCTACGTATGCGGTGACCCCAGCACACCGCCGAGTCGCATGGGCATTAGCATCGGCGACACACTGGCGGCGACCTTCGCGTGTATTGGTGCCCTGACGGCCTTGTATCACCGTGAAAAGACCGGCGAAGGCCAGGTCGTAGACTCGGCCATATATGAAGCCGTGCTTAACATGATGGAGTCATTGATCACCGAATATGACAAAGCCGGCTATATTCGGGAACGCACGGGAGCAATCCTGCCGAACGTCGCGCCGTCGAACGTTTACCCGACAAAAGACGGCAAGATGCTGCTGATCGCTGCGAATCAGGATACGGTGTTCAAGCGACTGACTGAGGCGATGGGTCGCCCGGAACTTGCACAGGATGAGCGCTATGCAACACATACGGCGCGTGGTGCGGTTCAAAAAGAACTTGACGACCTTATCGCTGACTGGACCCGAACAATCAGCGCTGCGGAACTCGAAAACCTGATGGACAAACATGGCATACCTTCAGGAAAAATCTATACAGCGCCCGACATGCTTGAAGACGCTCACTTCCGTGCGCGTGAGGCCATTGTTACGACCATGCATCCCAAGTTCGGCGAGCTAAAGATGCAGAACGTCGCACCCAAGCTGTCCAAAACACCCGGATCGATCCGGCTGCCCGGACCCGAACTTGGGCAGCACAATGATGAAGTCTATGGAGGCATTCTTAAGCTCAGTGCGGAGCAGATTGCCGACCTTACATCCCGCGGCATCATCTGAGTTACTTACCGCTAACTACATGGGTGAGCAGCGGGGCGCACTCGCTCACCCGCTTTACCTCAACAGGCAATCGACGGTAAACACATGCTGGGTGCAATACACAGAGTGACGCTTTCAGCTTCGGATCTCGCTGCCGTGGAATATGCCTACGCTGCATTCCTCGACTACCGCGTAACCGAACGCGGGAAGGTAAGTGCAGCGGAAGCCGCCTGCTGGGGCACGCCGGCCATGAGTGGCAACGCCACGCTGACCATGCGGCCGGCGGCAGGCGACGATTTCGAATTCCGGTTTGTAAGCGGTCCTGCCTACCCCGATTACGTTCCACTTACGACCTTCGGCTGGAATGCGTCAGAGATCATGGTGCAGAACGTGGATGCAATGGCAGAGCGTGTCGCGAATTCGCCCTTCCAGATCGTCGGCGAACCGCGCAACCTGTCGTTCTCCGATGACATACGTGCAATGCAGCTTCGGGGACCGGCGTCGGAAATTGTGTACCTGACGGAATTCAAAAAGCCGGTTCCCGGACTCTCGGTACCGGTCGCACGATCCGCCGTAGACCGGACATTTATCGTGATACTCGGCGGCGCATCCATGCAACGCCTGCAGGACTTTTATCACCTGACATTTGGGGTCCCTAAAGCACCCGTCGTCCAATCGCGTATTACGATGCTATCCAGAGCTCTGGGCGTGTCTATAGAAACGCTGTACCCGATTGCCGCCATGACACTAGAAGGTGATTCGCTGATAGAGGCAGATGAAATGCCCGCGCAGGTCGGACCGCGTCAGGCGCTGCACGGCTACTTGCCTCCCGGCATTGCACTGACGGGGTTCCATTGCACCAAAATTCCTGCAACTGCAACACCGGTGCAGGGCCACGACGGCGTATTCGTGATGCGCGGCGCTGCAGGCGAATTGATCGAACTGTTTGCAGTTTAAATCGTTCGCGTTAGCGCTTACGCGCAAGCGTCAAGCCGTCCGCAACCGGCACGAGTGAAATATCAAAGCGCTCGTCGGCATGCAGGCTTTCATTTACGCGGCGCAAGGCGACTGTATCTTCATCATCAACCGTCACATTGGCAACGCGCCCGCCCCAAAGCACGTTGTCGATCATCATGAGTCCGCCAGGTCGCAGCAGTTCGTAGCCCAAATGTATATAGTCGGCGTAACTCGTTTTGTCGGCATCAATAAAAACGGCATCGAAACTCGCCGGCATAGTGCTCACCATTTGCACCATGCTTTCCCTCGCAGCGCCCAAGCGGAGCATGATTCGATCTGCGACACCTGCACGCTCCCAATAGCGCCTCGCGATCGACGTCCAATCTTCATCTATATCCAGAGCATAAATCTCGCTGTCTGCCGGCATAGCAAGTGCACAGGCAAGCGCACTGTAGCCTGTAAAAGTACCTACCTCGAGGTAACGACGGGCACCCATTAGTCGCAACAGTAGCGCCATGAACTGCCCCTGCTCCGGCGCGATCTGCATGCGCGCCATTTCCAGATATGAGGTTTCCTCGCGCAACTCTCGCAAAATCGGCGGCTCGCGCAATGAATTGTCGAGGATGTATGCATACAATTTATCGTCAACCTGCAGGGTTTTATTGCTCATGATATTTTCCTGAATTCCGCGTATACCGTCCGCTCTGCATTACAATGCGCATTTACAGCGCCACCGGACCCATATAAACGATGACACCTGAAACACTCGACCTGCTGATATGGCTGGTGCCACTCATGCTCCTTGCGGGGGCGCTTGCGGGAACACTCGCCGGACTTCTCGGCGTGGGGGGCGGTATCGTTATAGTACCGGCGCTTTTCCATATATTCAGCTATCTCGATGTAAACGAGTCGGTCCGTATGCACCTTGCGGTCGGGACATCGCTCGCGACAATCATACCCACCGGACTGCTATCTGCACGCACCCACGCCAAACGCGGCAGCATTGATCGGGAACTGCTCAAAACATGGACCCCAGCAATGATGATCGGGGTCCTGCTCGGCACATGGGCAGCAACAGTCGCCAACTTCAGCGTGCTGACCTCGGTATTCGCCTCGGTCGCCTTGCTCGTCGCTCTCTACATGGGCATTGGCAGCCCGAATTGGCGACTTGGCAAGTCTTTGCCGGGTCGATTCTGGAGCCAGCCTGTCGCTGCATCGATTGGCGCCGTGTCTGCAATGATGGGCATCGGCGGCGGCACCCTCGGCGTACCGCTGATGAGCCTTTTTGGCGTGCCGATACACCGTGCCGTTGGGACGGCCGCCGGTTTCGGCATGACGATCGCCATTCCCGCAACGCTGGGAATGATGTTCGGCGGCTGGAAAAATCCGGAATTACCGGCATTCAGTATCGGCTACGTCAACTGGCTGAGCTTTTTGCTGATTGTGCCGACGACACTGCTGCTGGTGCCGGTCGGGGCCCGACTTGCGCATGCCCTCAGCCAGGCGGGGCTGCGACGTGCATTTGCGATCTTCCTGGGACTTACATCACTGCGAATGTTCAGCGAAATCTTTTAGGCCCAAATATCAGGGGCGCAGCTGAAAACCGAGGTCCATTGTGCGGCCAGCGGCCACACTAAATACATCGCCCGCCTTCAGCTTCTGGCGCGGCGAGGAAGGCGAGTCATCCGCCGTCGCAAACGCGATGACATCGCCGGGGCTGAAGGCATAATCGTGAGTCAACTGCTCAAGCCGGTCGGCGCAGTCGACCGTCGGCGGACAGATCAGACCGGCCCATGTTTCAATCCCGTTAATCTTCACACTTGCCCGCACAGCACCCGGGTTCTCAAGTTCGTCTACGGTTATCAGCGCCGGACCAATCGGCATTGATCCAGGGAACTGGCGGCCTGATACATAATTGCGCCAGTCGGCGGCATTATCAGGATCCGCATAAACAGGGGACAAATCAACGCAAAGAGTCCAGGCGCTGATCGCCGCTTCAACCTCTTCGCGACTCGACTGGTACAACGGTTTGCCAAGCACCGCGGCAAACATCGGGTTGGCTATCAACGTATCCTGCCCGTGCATGGCGACGATTGACGCATGCGCACCAGCAGTATTCGGACTCTTAATAAAACTGGCTGCTGCACCATCACCCAGTATGTGACTGATCAGAATGAGTCCTGGCCGGCGCATCGGTGCCATCAAGGCCGTGCCCGTGAGTTTCAGCAAGGCACCCGCCTGGCGCAAACGCTCGGCATTCTCGCCCACTGACGCGGCCAGTTGACCAGCGTGCATCAATCCCCGCTCACCGGCGGCGAGTATGCTAATCGTCGATTGCGGCACCCACTGCGAAGCGGAAAGCGAACCGGGTGCTGCACTGAGGTCCAAAATAAGACCGCCGTCAAGGAGCACCCCAGGACGACCGGCCACTTCGCGGGAATCAATTGTGACAAGCTTCATCCTTATCTACCCCGCATTACGTGCACGAACAAATTGGTCAGGCGTCGTTATCCGCCACTGTCACGACCAGACCATCGAGCGCATTGGAAACCTCGATTTGGCAACTTAGTCGGCTGTTCGGGCGCCGGTCCAGTGCGGAATCGAGCATAGCATCTTCCATATCCTGCATGGGTGGAATGCGGTTAAGCCATGCCGCATCAATGTAGGTATGACAGGTCGCGCACGCACAGGCACCGCCGCACTCCGCAACCATGCCGTTGATGTCATTGTCCACTGCGACTTCCATCAGGCTGTGACCTGCCTTTGCAGCTACGGTAATCGAACGACCATCTCTTCCTATAAATGTGATTTGAGGCATGCAGCAGGATTCCTGATAAAACCAAACCTGACTCGCCCTGGGCGGGCAAGCGGCAAAGAAACAGATTGTGCTAGAGCCGAGCGAAAAAAGCAGGCAACGCATCTACCAATGCGATTGCTGCCCGCGGCTCAGGATGACTGGGCTTCCTTGCTTTCGACCTTCGACATTGATTCCTTCAGCTGCTGCTGCCGTTCCTCCTCGCTCTCCACATAGGAGATCCAGGAACTGGCATTCTTTGCAACTTTGGCATCGCTCAGAGCACGGCGAAACGATTCCTTTGCCGCAGAGAGCGACTTGGATTCAAACTGGCACATACCAAGCACCATGTAGGCGTTCCCGGGACTCTTGAGCCCGCCCTTGCTGATGCCCTGCTTTGCCGAATCGATGCAGGGCGAATACTCACTGAGGTTGAAGTACGACTGCGCCAGGCCGACATACAGCTCACCGTTGCCGGATAATGCCGCAGCTTCCTTCAGCGGCGAAATTGCTTTTCGGTCTTCCTGCGCCATCTGCCAGGCTTGCGAGAGCAATCGCAAATTACGCTCGTTGCGCTCTATTTGCTTGCTTTCCAAACCCTTTTCAAGGACGACTGCACCCTTGTAGGGTATCTCGGCCTGCATAAAAAGCTGTGCCATCTGCACCAGCTCCGCATTGGAACTGAGCCAGCCCGCATCGTAGGCAGCTTCAAAAGCGGCGAGTTGCCCGGCCTCATCCTTAAGCTCGTAATAAACGCCGGACAGCTGAGTCAGGTATTCCTTTTTAGGCCAACCTGCCACAAGTTGTTCGAGGACATCCTTGACCTTCTTGTAATCCTTCAGTTCCCAGTAGGCTACCCGCAGCAGCAATAACCACTGCTCTTTGGGCCCTTTTCCATCCTTGGCGTACATGTCGATCGCTTTTTCGACAGGAGGAATAATGTCTTTGTACTTCTCCTGCTGGTAATACGCGGTGGCCAGCACAACGTATATGTCAGCGTCCGGACCGACATCAGTCAAATACTGGTTTGCATACTTGATGGCGGCAGGATAATCCTCTGTGACAAACGCAAGCTGCGCCAGTGTACGAATAGTCTGCTGCTGCAACGGCGGGGGCAGCTCAGGCTGCTTTAAAACTGTGTTATAAGCCGTAACCGCCTCGGGATAACGCTCGGCGTTGAAGTACAGGAAACCGTAAAAACTATAAAGTTGTGCCGTTTCATACGGAGTGAGCTTGGGCATCGCCTTGATCTTGTCGAGCACCTGCAGTGCCTGCTTGTACTGCTCGGCATCAACCAGCTCGTTCGCCTGGGTAATCAACTCATAAACGGCTTTACTGAGTGCCTGAGTTTTCTTGCCTTCCATTGGGGCCTTTTTGTTTGCCTTGTCGTCGCTCTTGGCCGGCGCCTGCGCCTGCGCGACTGACGAATCCATATAGCCCGCCGGCAGCATCACGGGGCTGATTAGCACAGCAAACCCGGCGGCAAACACGAGCACTAACCTGCTGGCGAATTGCCCTGAAAATAAGGTACCGAAGAACTGATTTACCGATGTGCTCATCAGAATCATTTTTCCATCTTGAAGGTAATGATGTGTTGCACGCCGGGGACTTCTATCGGCACGCCATTGTCCACCCGCGGCTTATATTTGAACTTGAGCGCTGCATTGATTGATGCCGTCTCGAACAGGGAACTCGTGCACTCAATCGCCCTGGCATCTTTTACCGTACCCGTGGTCGTAACGGTGAACTCGATCAGGCACTGCCCTTCGAGACCGCGCGTCTGGGCGCGGCGCGGATAGATCGGCGCGACCTTAACAATAGGCAGGTAATCACCGTCACCCAGCCCGATCCCGTTGGCACCGGCATTCATAGACAAATCAATTTTCGCCTGGTGCTTGCCTATTGATATCTGCTGCGAAGTGTCCATGCTCTCTGACTGATTTAACTTTACCTCAGGCGGCTTTTCATCGACCTCCGGCGGCTTCTCTGGCTCGTCTTCATCACGCTGCACGGTTTCTTCCTTCTGCACGCGAATAAAGTCGCCGATCGTAAATTCCGTTTCGCCAACCACGGCTTTCTTACCCGTGGCAATAAGCACCTGCATGATCCACAAAAGGACAAAGGTCGCGAGCGCCGCCCCGAGCAAAGAAATAGCGTAACGCGGAATCATATACTTAAGACTCTCTCGCTGTTGTGCTGGACATAGTTTAAGACCTGCTTAATCAGCACCAGGTTCGCCGGCAATGGAAACTTTTGAAATCTTGGCCTGACGGGCCGCATCGGCAACCGCCACTACAGTCTCTGTATAGGCATCCTTGTCTGCCTGTATCACTACAGAACCCTCCGGGTTTTCAGCGAGCATTCTCTCAAATACCGGCCTTACTGCACGTCGATCGATGTTTTTACGTTCGATCCAAATCTGGTTATTTGAATCTATTGCGACAAAAATATTGGCCTTTGGTTTCGCAACCGCCTCAGGCGCCAGCGGTTTGCGTATATCGATGCCCGCCTCCTTGACGAAAGACGCGGTAACGATGAAGAAAATCAGCATGATAAAAACGACGTCCAGCATGGGCGTCAGATTTATTTCTGCCTCTTCTTCCTGCGGTTGTGAGCCTACTATCGATTTTCGCATCGCAATAATCCGTAACCCATAACTTCGCTATCAATGGTCCATTGTCAGATGG
>Ga0316195_10001598_pt1 | contig 10270 bp, 8 predicted proteins | sample Phised1_MG_FD_204937 | JGI IMG/M metagenome (GOLD analysis project Ga0316195, IMG submission 204937) | Coastal sediment microbial communities from Maine, United States - Phippsburg sediment 1 | ecosystem: Environmental > Aquatic > Marine > Coastal > Sediment | place: USA: Maine | collected...
GATGTTGTGTATTATTACGTGCCTACACCAACCACTGAACTTTTGTACCGCACCGGAATGGAGCAAGGACAGGTGGCAGAAGGTATTTTTACATTTAATTCATCTCAACAGATCAATTCTTCTATTGCCTTTAAAGGTACGCGTTCATTGGGCCATTATGTCAGTAGTTTAAGTGACCTGGGAAGCTTTAGAGTAACTTCAAATTACCACACTAAAAATGAACGTTACTATTTGCGGGCGCATATAGCGGCTCAGGATGTCATTAATCAGGAAAACGGAGGTTTAACCGATGAGGCCGTTGAAGATTTTGAAAGCGGCGACTCCAATTTTAAGGACCGGGCGAGATTAGAAACTAATTTTGTCGGCGGAGAGAGCATATTGAGAGGGAACCGCTATTATTTTGATCATTTTTATAAGCTGTGGAAGGGTAATGATTCCATTGCCTCAAAGAAATTCTCACATTTGAGCATTGGTCATATATTTAATTATGAGCGAAAACATTTTCAATATAATCAGGATGGTACAAGCGAGATTTATGGAGATGCTTTCACTTCAGATATCAAGGATGGTGTTGAACACTTTACCCTCTACAATGAGCTGTTCATGCAGTTCAGATCTCCTTATGTTTTGGGCGATTTTGTCGTGAATATTTCAAATTACGATTATAATTATGGTTACGATAGAATATTGATCAGTGAAGAAGGGCGTATTAATGACCGCATCGATGGAAACGTAGTGGCAATTGGTGCCAAATGGACAACAGATTTAAATAAATTCAATTTAAAGGCGGAGGCCAAAAGTATCATCGCAGGAAATCTTGAAGGATATTTTTTAGGAGGCGGAGCCTCTTTTAAATTAGACAGCATTACTTCTTTTTATGGCGATGCCTATACACATAATAAATCGCCAAACCTGAATTTTTTGCTCTTTCAGAGCGATTACAAAGCGTTTAATTGGCAAACAAATTTTAAAAATGAACAAAGAACAGGTCTTCTCGTTGGAATAAGATCGGCCAAATGGCTCGATGCGGAAGTCTCTGTGACTAATTTGGATAATTATACCTACTTTGAAGCCACGGGAGATATGGTTAAACCGGTTCAGGCTTCAGCATCTATACAATATCTCAAGGTGAATATCAGAAAAGAGTTCAGACTCGGGAAATTTGCCTTAGACAATTCTTTTATTTATCAGGAAACTTCTGACAATACGGACATTTTTCCCATACCCAGGTTCATCACCCGAAATTCGCTCTATTTTTCTGATTGGATCTTTAAAGGTGATCCGCTCCAGTTGCAAACCGGAATTACCTTCAACTATTTCAGCAAGTTCAATCTGCAAAGATACAATCCTGTTTTAGGAGAATTTGCCGTTCAGAACGAGGGAGAATACGGAGGCTTTCCCATGTTCGATTTCTTTATCAATGCACAGGTGCAACGAACGAGAATGTATCTGCTGTTCGAGCATATCAATTCAGATTTAACGGGTTACAATTACTACTCTGCACCCGGTGTGCCTTATCGCGACTTTATGGTGCGATTTGGAATTATTTGGAATTTCTTTATTTGATCGATGAAAAAAGAATTACAAATACAGGTTAGCCCCGAACAAGCCTATTTTGAAGAGCAACTCATAGAAATCGCAGCAAAGGAATTAAAAATTTCTCCAACCAGAATTGCACATCTCCATATCAAAAAAAGATCCATTGATGCCAGGAAAAGAAAGGTAAAAGTCAATCTGCTTTTAGAGATTTTTGTAGATGAAAAATACAATCCTCCGGTAGAAGCGAGAACTGAATTCAAAGATGTGCGCAATGCGGAAGAAGTGATCGTCATAGGGGCTGGTCCGGCCGGCTTGTTCGCTGCGCTTCGTCTGATTGAGCTTGGCCTGAAACCTATCCTTTTAGAAAGAGGGAAAAATGTGAGAGACAGAAGAAAAGACCTAGCAGCGATCACCAGGTTTCATACCGTTGATCCGGACTCTAACTATTGTTTTGGCGAAGGAGGAGCAGGGACTTATTCCGATGGAAAATTATATACGCGATCAAAAAAAAGGGGTGACGTCAATCGTATTTTGCGACTTCTGATCGAACATGGTGCAAATGAAAATATCGCTGTTGAAGCACATCCTCATATCGGCACCAATAAACTCCCGAAAATCATTGCCAATATCAGACAAACCATTTTAGACTGGGGAGGTGAAATATTATTCAATACCCGAGTGGTGGATATCTTATTGAAAGGCAGAGAAATCAGCGGAGTACTCACTCAAAATGATCAAAAAATTGAGGCCCGAAATATCATCCTGGCTACCGGACATTCGGCCCGGGATATTTTTCAGTTGCTGTACGATAAGAACATCGCCATTGAAGCAAAACCTTTTGCTTTGGGGGTACGGGTAGAGCATTCCCAGCAACTTATAGATCAAATTCAATACCATTGTGATGCCAGGGGTGATTATCTGCCGGCCGCAGCTTACAGTGTGGTAAAACAAGTAAAAAACAGAGGAGTTTATTCCTTTTGTATGTGCCCTGGAGGTGTAATTGCCCCTTGTGCCACGGCACCGGGTGAAGTAGTGACGAACGGTTGGTCGCCATCAAAAAGAGATCAGCCAACCTCCAATTCCGGTATCGTGGTCGAATTGAGTGTAGATGATTTCAAACCTTATCAGTCCTTCGGACCCCTGGCAGGGGTAGAATTTCAGAAGCAGATAGAGCAAACAGCATGGAAATTAGGGGGAGAAACGCAAAGAGTGCCTGCCCAGCGTTTGATCGATTTTACCCAGGGGAAAGTATCTAAAACCATTCCTAAAACTTCCTATATTCCCGGAACGACATCCGTAGAACTGGGAGAAGTATTGCCCTCATTTATTTATCGGTCGTTACAGGAAGGGTTTAAACTTTTTGGCCAGAGCATGCGCGGATATTTAACGAATGAGGCTGTTGTACATGCACCCGAGTCGAGAACTTCTTCCCCGGTAAGAATTCCAAGAGACAGGCAAACTTTGGAGCATATAGAAATCAAAGGTTTGTATCCTTGCGGAGAAGGTGCGGGTTATGCCGGTGGAATCATTTCAGCCGCTATAGATGGGGAAAAATGCGCTGAACAAATTGCTATACGCTTAGGGCTGTATGCGCCGGAATAAAAGCAATATCGAAAATGGCTGAAAAATGATTTAGGATTTTTGATTTGACCTCATCCATCGAAACTTTTCGATTCAATTCAGCTTCCAGAGAAGTAACCGCCTTTCCTTTGATTCCACAAGGGATGATGTGGTCAAAATAACCGAGATTCGCATTCACATTCAAAGCAAAACCATGCATGGTAACCCAACGAGAAGTGCGAACACCCATGGCGCAAATTTTTCTGGCAAAAGGCGTTCCTACATCTAACCAAACCCCTGTTTCGCCCTCGCTTCTGCTTCCTTTTAAACCGTATTCATCCAAAGTCCTGATCATGACTTCTTCCAGATTGCGCATGTATAAATGAATATCCGGTGAGAAATCTTCTAAATTGATGATGGGGTAACCAACGATTTGACCGGGACCGTGATAGGTGATATCACCCCCGCGATTGGTCTTGACAAACTGAATGCCTTTTTCCCTCAATTGTGCTTCGTTGAGCAGTAAATTGCTGATATCACCACTTTTTCCCAAAGTGTACACGTGCGGGTGCTCAGTAAAAATAAAATAGTTTGGATTTTTTTCTTTGTTCTCCCGCTTTCGGTTGGCCAATTTAATATCGATAATGCCCTGGTGAAGTTTTTGTTGAAAATCCCAGGCTTCTTGATACTCCTTTAAACCCAATTCTATCAGTTCTATCTTTTCCATTAGTTTTTCGGATTGTTCAAAATGATCAAAGCTGCCAAAACACCCGGTACCCAACCTAAAAAGGTTAAAATTAGGACGATCAATACAGAACCGCAGCCCTTATCTATCACTGCTAAGGGTGGCAGTACAATCGCCAGTAAAACTCTCCAAATACTCATCGCTTTTTATTAATTCGAATGCAAAGGTCTTAAAAAAAAACAAGCCATAAAAATCTTTAAACGGGCGAGTTGCGGTTTCTGAAAACCATTGTATCTTTGCCGCCTAATCAATAAATCTTTAATTCCAAATAAAATGCAATTATCAGAGCAAGAAATTGTGCGAAGAGAATCTCTCAAAAGACTGAGAAACCTAGGTATAAATCCTTATCCTGCAGAAGCTTTTAAAACTTCGTCTTCGGTAAAAAAGGTAATTACAGATTTTGATGAATTGGAAGGTAAAGAAGTGATCTTGGCCGGTAGAATGATGAGCAGAAGGATCATGGGGTCTGCCTCTTTTGCCGAGTTAAAAGATGCAAGCGGGAGAATGCAGATCTATGTCAATAGAGATGAGCTTTGTCCCGGGGAAGATAAGACCATGTACAATGAAGTATTCAAAAAATTACTCGATATAGGTGATATCATCGGCATTCAAGGGACTGTTTTTAAGACCAAGGTGGGAGAAAAAAGTGTGAGCGTCAATAAACTTACACTCCTATCAAAAGCTTTGCGCCCTTTGCCTATCGTAAAGGTGGATGCCGAAGGGAAAACACATGACGCTTTTAGTGATGCAGAAATGCGTTACAGACAGCGCTATGTCGATCTGATCGTAAATGACCATGTCAAAGAGACCTTTATCAAAAGGACTAAGATCACCAATACGATTCGTCAGTTTTTTAATGACAGAGGATATTTAGAAGTAGAAACGCCCATTCTGCAACCCATTCCGGGAGGTGCGGCGGCCAGGCCTTTTGTTACTCATCACAACGCTTTGGATATGCCTTTGTATTTGCGTATCGCCAATGAACTGTATTTAAAAAGATTAATTGTAGGCGGATTTGATGGGGTATATGAGTTTTCCAAAGATTTCAGGAACGAAGGAATGGACAGAACGCATAATCCGGAATTTACCGTCATGGAACTCTATGTGGCCTACAAAGATTACCATTGGATGATGGAAATGACGGAGCAGTTGTTAGAAAAAGTAGCTTTGGAAGCAAATGGAAGAACAGAAGTGCAAATTGGTAAGAACACGGTCAACTTTAAAGCGCCCTACGCTCGTGTTCCCATTTTAGAAGCGATCAAAATACACACCGGTTTTGACGTGGCAGGAATGAACGAAGAAGAATTGAGAGAGGTTTGTAAAAAAGTGGGAATTGAGACCGATGAGACCATGGGTGTTGGCAAAATGATCGATGAATTGTTCGGTGAAAAATGCGAACACCATTATATCCAGCCAACCTTTATCACTGATTACCCAAAAGAAATGAGTCCCTTGTGCAAAGAGCACAGAGATAATCCTGCACTGACAGAAAGGTTTGAACTAATGGTCAATGGAAAAGAATTGGCCAATGCTTATACAGAATTAAACGATCCGATCGATCAGTTGGCGCGTTTCCAGGATCAGTTAAAATTGTCAGAGAAAGGGGATGATGAAGCTATGTTCATCGATAAGGATTTTGTACGAGCCCTCGAATACGGTATGCCTCCTACATCCGGAATTGGTATCGGTATCGACAGATTAGTCATGTTTATGACCAATAATTTGTCCATCCAGGAGGTATTGTTCTTCCCTCAAATGAAACCGGAAAAGAAAGTGCCTGAAATGACGGCTGATGAAAAGACAGTGTTTGATCTGCTGAAAACAACTTCACCGATAGAGCTAAACACCTTAAAGGGGCAAGCGGGTCTCAGCAATAAAAAATGGGATTTTGCGATCAAAAGCCTGACAAAACATAAAGTGGCAAAGGTCGAAAAAACAGAAGAAGGTCTTTTTGTTGAATTGCTTTCATAAGCACAGATACCTTCATCGAAATTTGAAAGAGTTTATAAAGGAATTGCTTAGCAGTTCCTTTTTTTGTTTTAGCCAAGTAGAATTGTTTAATTTCGTGCTTTCCAACCTCTAAGTTAAGTCACATAAATTGAAAGATCAGGCAGTACTCGGACTGAAAGAAAATTGGAGCCAATTTACCATTTTGGTTATTATCAATGCATTTGTTGGGGGTATGGTGGGCCTGGAGCGAACAATATTGCCAAAATTTGCCGAGCTGGAGTTCGGAGTTGCCTCGAAAACAGCCATTTTGTCTTTTATCATTGCTTTTGGACTGACGAAGGCGATGGTGAACTATTTTACAGGCAGACTTGCCAATAGGTTCGGCAGAAAGAATCTCTTGCTTTTGGGCTGGTTATTTGCGCTTCCCATCCCATTTATCCTGATTTATGCGCCATCCTGGAATTGGGTGATTTTTGCCAATGTACTTTTGGGAATCAATCAGGGATTGGCCTGGAGCAGCACAGTGGTGATGAAGATCGATCTGGTTGGAGAGAAGGATCGAGGTCTCGCCATGGGTATTAACGAGTTTTCAGGCTATTTAGCGCTGGCTGTCGTAGCTTATTTAACAGGGCTGATCGCTCAAAAATACGGTGTTACACCTTATCCCTTTTATTTGGGTATCGGTCTTTCTGTCATTGGCCTATTTCTGACCTTATTTTTTGTTAAGGATACGAGAATATTTGTGCACAAAGAGCAAAAAACAAGTGGTACAGCTCAATTGAACAATATTTTTTTGGAGACCTCATTGACAGATAAAACACTGAGTTCTGTTACTCAGGCCGGATTGGTGAATAACTTGAATGATGGAATGATCTGGGGGCTATTGCCCATTCTTTTGGCTTCGCTGGCCTACGATCCGGGACAGATAGGAGTAATTGCGGCCATTTATCCCGGGGTATGGGGAATAGGGCAGCTCTTTACCGGAAAAATGGCGGACCTGTTTTCTAAAAAGAAAATGCTTTTTTGGGGAATGCTCTTGCAGGGTTTGGCCATTCTGTCCATTCCTTATGTGACAAAATTCTTTTCCTTGGCTGTGATCGCCGCTTTGCTGGGTTTGGGCACAGCATTGGTGTATCCCACATTTTTAACGGCAATTGCAGGGGCGACAAGTCCGGATCAGAGAGCCGAGAGCATCGGTGTTTTCAGGCTCTGGCGAGACCTGGGTTATGCTGTAGGAGCGATCATTTCAGGGATCATAGCCGACCTGTTCGGCATATCACCTGCCATCCTGACCATTGGGCTGATAACGATCTTCTCCTCGCTCGTCATCAAATATAGAATGCCGAATGACACAATCAGATCAACAAGAAATTGATCATATCTCCTTTAAAGTAAGCCGTCTTCCTTTAAATCGTAGATAAGATCAGAGATATGAGGTTTATTAGTCTTTTTTAAAACATTTCCTCGATGTGTGTTGACCGTATGGACACTTATAAATAATTTTTCGGCAATTTCTTTACTGCTTAAACCCGCTTCAATGAGTCTGACAATTTCCAATTCACGACAGGATAAATGATGAGAATTGAGCAAAAGCCTTTCATCGGGAAATCTGAATTTAGATACATCATTACCTGTGTAATAATGAAACTGGTCTTTTTTCAGACAAAATTCATCAATATTTGTATGAACCTGAATTTCAAAAACAGCTCGATGTGGAATAGGGCTGAAAAAAGTATAACACTGAAACAACAAATCAGAATAACTTTGATCGGTCTTTAACATCCTTATATTGGTAGATAACAATTCTGATCCGCATTGATTGATATACAAATTTTTATCCATGCTAATCAACTTCGATCTTCCTAGGCCAAATCTATCTAGATCGTCCGGATGAACCCGAGCCATCATTTCGTAAGGATTATTTTTTTCTGGCTCTATACCAAGCATTTCCATACTTCTTTTACTGGTATATAAGATGACCACTTGGGTGAGATCCATGACCAGAAAGAATTGGTCGTTTGCCGCCATCAATGCCTCTAATTTTACAACAATCGGATCCTCCGCCTTAATATTTTGAAAATTTTGAGGCAAATAAGATTCGATAAAATCAAAAAAGATACTATACCTATATGGATCAGTTAACATTAGTGATGTTTTAAGCGCAAAGATGTTAATGCTGAAGTAAATTTACAAAATTAATTGGATTTAAAAGCTTTCGTACTTCTACCGCCAGCATGCGCGTATTTTTCATTTTTTTGTCAATATCAGTCCTAAAAATAACTGGCAATCATCCTTTTCTTTAATGAGAAAATAGTATACGACCGTTTCAATTATCGAAAAAATGATTACTTTGTACCTGCAAGAAAATGAAGTGTAAACTTTAATCAATGTAAATAATTCTTCTGATAAAATGATGGATCAGGATGGACAATGAAAATATAAGAACAAGTTCCCGGTCAGAGCGGATATTTTATTCACTTGGGTCCATTGCTTTGGTGATATTGGGATTGATCTATTTCGAGAATCTGATCAAACCTTTTGTGGTGGCTGTTTTGCTTTGGTTTATGATCGATCAATTAAAAGAAGCCCTGGGTAAAATACAAATAAAAGGAAAGTCACTTCCCGCCGGGATTCGAAGTATGTTGGCTTTTTTGTTCGTTGTAATTATCTCTTATTTGGCAACAGACATTCTCATCAGCAATTTGGAGGAAATGGCCGTTTTAATGCCGGAAGCCATGTCTAATCTGAATATGTATATGCAAGAGGCGAGCAGTTTCTTGAGAGATCCGAAATATGCTGCTTACCTGCAAAAATCGTTTAACAGTATTGACTTTACGGGTGTCGCAGGTTCTATATTGAATTCCTTTTCCGGAATTTTTACTAACCTGGTTGTTATTCTCGTCTACGTGATCTTCTTTCTGATGGAAGATACGAACAGAAGAAATAAAATTCAGAAATTGTTTCCTGATAAAGGAAGGAAGTACAACAAGATCAACCATAGTTTGACCAACGTAGGTGGGGCCGTGCGAGCCTATGTTTGGCAAAAGACGCTGATCAGTTTGATCACTGCGCTACTCAGTTTTGTAATCCTGAAGATAATGGGAATCGATTATGCCTTCTTATGGTCATTTTTAGTGTTTGTCTTTAATTTTATTCCCTATATCGGACCCCTATTTTCATCTTTGTTTCCTGCCATTTTTGCCTTTTTGATGTCGGGTGATATGACCCAATTCATTTATGTATTTTTAGCCATGGAAATAGTGCAGATCATCCTTGGAAATTTTGTAGAACCCAAAATGCTGAGCAAGGGAACTAATCTGGGACCCGTATGGGTGCTCGTAGCTCTTGCTTTTTGGGGGATGATCTGGGGAATTGCCGGGATGATTTTAGCGGTACCGATCACAGCGGTATTGGTCATTGTCCTCAGCCAGATCGCGTCCACCCGCCACATCGCAACCGTTTTATCCGAAAAAGGAGAGATCATGGAATTGGAAGAATGATGTGATCACCTATTCATTTTTCTTCTTTATCCATCGTTCAAAATAAGTAGAATAGAATTAGAATAGTATTGCCCTCTTTATCATAAATCCTCACAGGAATTCTTGCAGATGCCAATATACAATCTATGGAATAAGTACTTATAGATAGAAGAATTGCATTTTATTGCGTCTTCCTTTCCGTAAAAACCAAGTTATAAGCTTCTTGTTTCGATCAAAAAATACCGAACCATCGGTATTGTACTTCCTCAGTGTTAAAACTAACTTTAAAATGATTAAAAGTATAAAATCAAACCATTTTTAAGAACAATGTAAATGGCACAATTGGAAGCTCAATTATTCCGTGACTATTTTGGTGGCAGTTGGCATGGAAAGATCATAAAAAACGGAGAATTTCAACGCGAAATTGTCTTTAACTGGCCGGGTATTAATAATATGCACACGGCCTTAGGTATTCCCCCAGGTATTGTTGCACCGGAAAATATGGGTATACTCGATGACACCTTACAGGCGTCAGTCGCAGGTTGGCGTGGAGATATAAAACGATGGTGCTGCATGTGGCACAATGAGTTTGGTGGTTATGGAGAATTACAATGGACTTCAAGTTCCAAAATTGACAATAAAACGGTTTTGTACGGATTTGTTCATGAATGTAAACAAGAAAGCGATGATTGTACAGAACACATTGTACAATGCGAAATAAAGGACCAAAATAACTTTAAATATACTATTCAAAGTTTTAGAAAAGGTAAAGTTGAAATTGAAGTAAAACGTATTAGGACATCCAAAGAATTAAAAAAATTGATGGAAGACCAAACAAAAGGTATTAAACCCTACTCTAATATCAATGAATTTACAAATACATAATAAACTAAATTAATAATCATAAATAATTTATTCAAATGAAAACTACAGAAACAGGTATCCCATATTATACAATACCGGGGCGCAAATTAGAAGGCAAGCCTTACGCAGACAC